>Ga0073934_10002135_pt1 | contig 42895 bp, 40 predicted proteins | sample LarsenN4metaG_FD_76834 | JGI IMG/M metagenome (GOLD analysis project Ga0073934, IMG submission 76834) | Hot spring sediment bacterial and archeal communities from British Columbia, Canada, to study Microbial Dark Matter (Phase II) - Larsen... ...
CCCCTCCTCGCGGAGACGCCCTTGCCGTCGGCTAGTACCTTGGTACCCTGTCTCTCGACAGTGATGGATTCTACGTACAGGGGACTTGCACCCCATTAGTTCACGCCCATGCCGGGCGTACACATTACGCTCCAGGGGACCGGTGCTATCGCACCGGCCCCTGACCTGAAACGTTGAAACCCGCCATACAAGGGAGGTTGACATGGACGGCAGCCGTTATGGAACAGGGACGTCACTTCTCCGGGTCATGGCCGGCATGGCCCTCTTTCTCATGCTTTCCGCCTGCACCCCCGCCCTCTACCCCCTGAAGCACGGCATCACCATCGACAGCGAGGGGCGCCCCCTGGTCCCGACTACGAGCGGCTTCGAGCCCGACACGGAGTTCGACCGCCATAGCGACGAGATCGCCACGGCGGCGGCGGATCACGGGCGGATCCTCATCTTCGTCCACGGGGGGCTCAACATGCTCCACACCAGCTCCCGACGGATCAAGGAGCTGATGGACGGCTATTTCAGCGGGCACCCCTCTGAACATTACCCCATCTTCGTCAACTGGGACTCGGGATTCGTTTCCACCTACTTCGAGCACCTGACCCTGGTCCGCCAGGGGAAGATCGAGCCGGTGACCGGCCCCCTCACCGCCCCCTTTGTGTTTGTGGAGGATACGGGGCGGGCCGCTGCCAGGGCGCCCATCGCCTGGTTCCGCCAGTACGAGACCGACTGGAAGAGCACCACCTTCCCCAACCAGCCCTACACCAACGGCTGCCCCGACGACTACGCCCCCGGCCTCCACCCGGAGATCCAGAGCCAGAACGCCCTCTACTGCGTTCTCGGCAAGGGGGCGCAGACGCCGGGCATCACCCTGTCCCTGGGATCGGCCACGGGGGAGGGGTGGTACACCCCCCACATGCTGGGGCGCTTTTTCTCCTACTGGCTCACGGTTCCGGTTAAGTACGCCCTGGTGCCGGTCATCGACGGCTACGGCAAACCGGCCTGGGACAACATGGTGCGCCGCACCCGCAATATGTACCGCACCCCCGGCGAGTTTGACCTGCGACAAACGGTCATGGAGACGATGGGGGACAAGGAGTCGGTGGAAGCGGCAGCGCGGGAGGCGGTGCAGCGGGAGCAGACCGGGGCCCTGGCCCGCCTGCTGCGGCAGCTGGACCGGCGGCTCGAAGGGAACACAGCCCACGAGATCACCCTCATCGGCCACAGCATGGGGACCATCGTTCTCAACGAACTGCTCCGCAGCCACGACGACTACCCCAACCTGCGGATCAGGACCGTCGTCTACATGGCGGCGGCCTGCTCGATCCGGGACTTCCAGGGGGCGGTCATCCCCTTCATGCAGAGTGAACGGGGCAAGGAGGCCCGCTTCTTCAACCTGACCCTCCACCCCCTGAACGACGCCCGGGAGGCGGACTGGCGGAAGCTGGACCTGGTCCCCCGGGGAAGCCTCCTGGAGTGGATCGACAACTACCTCACCACCCCGGACACCCCCCTGGACCGGACCCTGGGGAAGTGGGAGAACATCATCCAGGCGACCCACGTCATCCCGCCGGAGGTACGGTCCCGGGTCAACCTCAAGGCCTTCGGGGTGGGCAAGACCGAAACCGACGGCCCCCAGCGCCACGGGGAGTTCGACGATTACGAACCATGGAAGGGGCAGACCTGGCGGTTCTGGGATCCCTTGTTCTGGAAGCCGGGGGTCTTCCGGTGGGAGAAGTGAGCGCGGCCAACACCGTCAGTCGGGCAAGGGCGCAAACGAACAGAGGCCGTCTCCCCGAGCGGGAGACGGCCTCGTTTTTTCGGGATAAGGGGCAAGTTTCCCGCTACTTCCGCCCCTTCCCCACGGCCAGGAGCGCCAGCCCCCCGAAGAGGAGGATGATGCCGCAGAGGGCCGTGGGGGTGAGCCGCTCCCCCACCACCACGACGCCGAGGATGGCGGCGGTGAGGGGCTCAGCCAGGGAGAGGGTGACGGCGCTGGCCACGGGGACCGTTTCGAGCCCCCGGGCGAAGAGGAGGTATGCCGCGGCCGTGGCGATCACCCCCAGGTGGAGGATGACCAGGGCGCCCCGGGGGGCGGCGAGCCAGGCAATGTCCGCCCCCGCGAGGAGGGGGGAGAGGATGAGGGCGCCGACGCAGAAGACCACCGCCATGACCGCGTCGGGGGAGCGGCCGTCCAAAAGGGTCTTGATGGCCAGGGTGTAGGCGGCGTAGGAGCCCCCGGCCCCCAGGGCCAGGAGCACCCCCAGGGGGGTCACGCTGATGCCCCCCCCGCCGGCCATGACCAGGAGGGTGCAGCCGGCAATGGCGAGGACCGTGGCGGCCACCCAGCGCCGCCCCGGCCGCTCCCCCCGGAAGAAGAACGCCAGGACCCCGGCAATCATCGGTGAACTGCCGATGGCGACCATGGTCCCCACGGCCACTCCGGTGGCCTTCACGGCGGCGAAAAAGGTGAGCTGGTAGGCGGCCACGAAGCCTCCGGCGCAGAGGGTCGCCACCAGGGGCCACCGACCGCCCCCCCGCAAGCCGCCGCGGGCCAGGGCCACGGCCAGGAGGGTGCCCCCCCCGGCGGCCAGGCGCAGGGCGCCGATGGTCATGGGGCTCGCCCCGGCAGGGGCCAGGGCCTGGGAGGTGCCGGTGGTCCCCCAGAGAACCGCGGCCATGAGGATGAGCCACACCCCGCCCGTTGTCCGCCTCTGTATCACCTTGTCCGTGTCCATGCTGCCCCCTTGCTGCATTCTCGATGTCGCCTGATTACAGGCTCGCCTCCACGTGGCCATGGTAGAGCTCGTCCCGCTCCCGGGCCACGCCGGCATCCTCCAGGAAGTCGTCGAAGTTCATGACCCGGTCGATGATGCCGCCGGGGGTCAGCTCCACGATGCGGTTCGCCACGGTGGAGACGAACTCGTGGTCGTGGGAGGCGAAGAGGACCACCTCCGGGTAGGCAATGAGCCCGTTGTTGAGGGCGGTGATCGACTCCAGGTCCAGGTGGTTGGTGGGCTCGTCCAGGACGAGGACATTGGCGCCGGAGAGCATCATCCGGGCCAGCATGCAGCGGACCCGCTCCCCGCCGGAGAGGACGGAGGTCTTCTTGGTGGCCTCGTCGCCGGAGAAGAGCATCCGCCCCAGGAAGCCCCGGGCGAAGCTCTCCCCCTCGCCGGGAGGGGCGTACTGGCAGAGCCACTCGATGAGGTTCAGGTCCCCCTCGAAGAAGGCGCTGTTCTCCTTGGGAAAGTAGGAATGGGTGATGGTCACCCCCCAGCGGAAAGTGCCGGCGTCCGGCTCCAGCTCCCCGGCCAGGATCTGGAAGAGGGTGGTCTTGGCCTGGCTGTTGGCCCCCACGAAGGCGATCTTGTCCCCCTTGCGGACGATGAGATCCAGGTTGTTCAGGACCTGCACCCCGTCCACGGTCTTGGAGAGCCCCTGGATCTCCAGGATGATGTCGCCGCAGGCCCGCTCGGGCTTGAAGACCACATAGGGATACTTGCGGGAGGAGACCGGCATCTCCTCCAGGGTCAGCTTCTCCAGGAGCTTCTTGCGGGAGGTGGCCTGCTTGGCCTTGGAGGCGTTGGAGCTGAAGCGCTGGATGAACTCCTTCAGCTCGTTGGCCTTCTCGGTGGCCTTGCGGTTCTCCTCCTGCTTCTGGCGCAGGGTCAGCTGGCTCGCCTGGTACCAGAAGTCGTAGTTCCCCACGTAGACCTTGATCACCCCGAAGTCGATGTCGGCCACGTGGGTGCAGACCTGGTTCAGGAAGTGGCGGTCGTGGGAGACCACGATGACCGTGTTCTGGAAGCGGGAGAGGAAATCCTCCAGCCAGGTGATGGATTTGAGGTCCAGGTTGTTGGTGGGCTCGTCCAGCAGCAGCACGTCGGGGTTGCCGAAGAGTGCCTGGGCCAGGAGCACCCGCACCTTCTCCCCCGGCTCCAGCTCCTTCATCTTTTTATGGCGCAGCTCCTCGGGGATGCCGAGGCCGTTCAGGAGCACCGCTGCCTCGCTCTCGGCCTCGTAGCCGTTCATCTCGGCGAACTCCCCCTCCAGCTCGGCGGAGCGGATGCCGTCCTCCTCGGTGAAATCCCCCTTGGAGTAGATGGCCTCCCGCTCGGCCATGACCCTGTAGAGCCGCTCGTGCCCCATGATGACGGTGTTGAAGACCGTCTCCTCGTCGAAGGCGAACTGGTCCTGGCGCAGCACCGCGATCCGCTCCCCGGGACCGACGGTGACCTCCCCCTTGTCGGGCTCCACCTCGCCGGAAAGGATCCTGAGGAAGGTGGATTTCCCGGCGCCGTTGGCGCCGATGAGGCCGTAGCAGTTGCCGGGGGTGAACTTGATGTTGACGTCCTTGAAGAGAACCCTCTTGCCGTAGGAGAGGGTGACGTTCGATGCGCTGATCATGCTCTGGGTGACTCCTTCTGTTGTGCGGGTAAAATAAAAGAACCACAGGGGTGACCCTGTGGTTCACGTGCTGTCTGGTTATACCATTTACGCCCCCGGAGGGGCAATCCCTTTTTCCGCCGCTGGGTTCCGGAAAGCCCCTTTCCCTTTCCGGCCGCAATCTGGTACCATCGGCGGAAAGGTTTTACAGAAAGGCGACATCATGAGCATGAATAAGGAACTCTATGTGGGGCACATGTCCTACGAAGCCACCGAAAAAGACCTCATACGGCTCTTTTCGGTGGCCGGCACCGTCACGTCGGTCCACCTGATCACCGACCCCGAGACCGGCGAATTCAAGGGATGCGGCTACGTGCGGATGTCCTCGGCCGAGGAGGCCCAGGAGGCCATCGAAACCCTGGACGGGGCGCTCTTGAGAAACCGCCCCATCACCGTGAGCCTGGCGCGGCCCCAGAAGCAGAAACCCGGTGCCGGCAGGCCGGGCAAGGGGAGACCCGGCGGCAGTTTCGTGGGCGGCAGCCGGGGCAAGAGCGCGTCCGGCACCGGCGGCAGCCGCCGGGCAGCCGGCCCGGACCGCGCCGCGGAAGGAAGCCGCGGGAGTGGCGGCCCGGGTACCCGAACCGCCGGGGGAAGCCCCAGGGCCGGCGGACCGGCAGCCGGACGGGGCAAGAGCGGACCGGGCACTGGTCCCGGCGAAGCAGGCCGCGGGAAAAGCGGACCTGCCGGCCGTTCCGGGCGAGGAAAGAAATGAGCACGCGCTCCGACGCCCCCCCCGGCGCGGAGCGCCGCTGAACACCCTACCGGAGCCTGATCGGGACGACCCGCGCAGGCCCATTCAGCTCAAAGGCCGCCGCCTTGAATTTCGGCGGCCCCAGCTTTCCCCTGGCGTCGTTCGACACGCCGGTCGGCTCCTTCGGCAGGCCGACGAAGTTCCTGTCCAGTTCACCGTTGCCGTTTTCATCCTGAAACGCCGTCACCGCATAGACACCCCGGGGGAGCCCCTCCACAACGATCGTCGTTTCCGGCCCGGAAACCGGCACCTTCCTCCGGGCCGCGGCATGACGCACATCCCCGAGGAATCGCCCCTCGTCATTCCAGACCGTCATGAAGAGAGCCCCCTTGCCGCCCCGCAGGCCGGTGACGGTCACCGTCAGGGTTTCGGCGGAGGCCGGCACGGCCTCCAGAAGGAACAAGAGGGTTGCGAGGGTTACGGCGGCAGTCCGCGTCATAGGTTTCCTCCAGCATTCCAGCTTTTCATCGGCAGGCGCACCACCCGGTCGGCCAGGGCAAGACAGGCGGGACGGTGGGTGATGACCAGCACCGTCTTCCCCGCGGTCCGGGCGGCCAGGCGGGCCACCACCTCGCCCTCGGCGGCGGCATCGAGCCCCTCGGTGGGTTCGTCCAGGACAAGGATCGGCGCCTCCTTCACCAGGGCCCGGGCCAGGGCGATCCGCCGGGCCTCCCCCCCGGACACGGCGCTCCCCCCCTCCCCCACCGGCGTATGGAGCCCCAGGGGGAGGCTGTCGACCCACGCCGCCAGTCCGGCATCGTCCAGGGCCCGGCGCACCTCGTCCTCTCCCGCCCCCGGATTTCCCGCCATGATGTTCTCCCGGATGGTGGCGTTGAACAGGTGGGGCCGCTGGGGAACCGCCGCGATCAGCCCCCGCAGGTCGTCGGCAGCCAGACGGCTGATCTCCGTCCCCCCCACGGTGACGCTCCCTTCGTAGCCCCGGAACCGAAGCAGGATCTCCGCCACGGTGCTCTTGCCGCTGCCGCTGGGGCCGGTCAGGGCCACCCTCTCTCCGGGCCGGATGTCCATATTGAAGCCCCTCAGCACCGGCAGGGCCGGATCGTAGGCACTGGAGACGCCGCTGAATACAATGCCGGTTCCGGCGGGAAGGGGCTCGGGCGCGGCAGGGTCGGGGACCGGCACCGGGGCGTCGGCCAGCTCCCGGATCCGCCTGACCGCCTCCCGGGCTGCCGGCACCAGCTGCAGGGCCGCCGGCATCCCGCCGGCCGCCTCGAAGGCCGCGGCCGCAAGGAGGACGAGCATCACCAGGGCCGGGCCGGAGATGGCCCCCGCGGCCACCGAGGTGCTTCCGGCAAGGAGGACCGCCGCCACGCCGAGACCGCCGCAGACGATGCCGCCGGCCAGGGTGAGCCCCCCCAGGGAGCCGAGGCGCTCCTGCTCGGCCACGAGCCGGGCCGACAGCCCATCCACCCGGGCCGCCTGCCGCTCCGCCGCGCCGAGGAGGATCAGCTCCTCGCCCCCCTGGAGCCCTTCGGTCACCGCCGTGCGCAGCTCCCCGGAAAGCTCGGCCGAGCGCCGGCCCGGCTCCTCCGCCAGGCGCCGGGCCCAAAGGGGGAGCGCCACCCCGGCGGCCAGCAGGCACCCCAGGAGCGCCAGGGACGCCGGCACGCTCCAGCGGGCCGCGACGAGGACCGCCAGGGCCATGGCTGCTCCGCCGGTGGCCAGGGGAGCCACGATCCGCAGGTAGAGGCTCTCCAGGGCATCCACGTCGGCCCGGAGCCGACCGGCCACGTCGCCGCCGGCGTACCGTTCCAGACCGGCCGGGGCCAGGGGCTCCAGCCGCCGGAAGAGCCAGACCCGCAGGCGGGCCAGGATGCGGAAGGCGGCCTCGTGGGTCACGAGCCGCTCGGCATAGCGCCCCACAGTCCGGAGAATGGCCAGGGCACGGATGGCGGCCGCCGGAAAGAAGTAGTTGAAGGGGACAGCGGTGACCCCGGCCACGGCCATGGAGGCGATGAACCACCCGGAGAGGGCCATGAGGGCGGCGTTGGCGGCCATGACCACGACACCGAGGAGGATGCCGGCGGCCATCCAGGGCCACTGGCACCCGGCCGCCCGGAGGATGGCGAGGAGGCTTCTCATGGCGTCCCCTCCCCGGCCAGGTAGACGGCCGGCGCCGTTACCCGCTCCACCCTGCCGCCGGCCATGGCGGCCACCCGGCTGGCCCGGCGGATGGTCTCCTCCCGGTGGCTGATGACGAGCACCGTCCGCCCCGCTGCCAGGCACTCCAGGGCCTCCCCCACGAGCCGCTCGCTCTCCGGGTCGAGGCCGGCGGTGGGCTCATCCAGCACCACGAGGGATGCGTCCCGCAGAAAGGCCCTCGCCAGGGCCAGACGCCGCAGCTCCCCGCCGGACAACCCCGCGCCCCGGTCACCGAGCTCCGTAGCAAGCCCCAAGGGGAGCCGGTCCACAAAGGGGGCAGCCGCCGCGGCCTCAAGAGCGGCGCGGATTTCATCCTCTCCGGCGCCGGGACGGCCGAGGCAGAGGTTTTCCCTGATCGTCCCCCGGAAGAAGAAGGGGTGCTGGGGGACCCAGGCGAGGCGCTCCCGCCAGGCGGCCGGGTCCAGCAGGGCCAGGTCGGTGCCGTTTACCAGGATCCGCCCCTCACCGGGACGGGCCAGCCCCGCCAGGAGCCGCACCAGCGTGCTCTTGCCGGCGCCGCTCTCCCCGGCCAGAGCCGTCAGGCTTCCGGCCGGCAGCTCCAGGTCGATGCCGCTCACTCCGCCCCGCTCGCCGCCGTAACGGAAGGTGACCCCCTCGAAGCGGATTGCCGGCGGCCCCGCTGGAACCGGCAGTCCCCCGCCGGATCCCTCGGGCTCGGGAAGTGATAATAGCGGCACGATCCGCTCGGCGGCGGCGATTCCCTGCATCCGGGCGTGGTAGGAGAGCCCAAGGGTCCTGAGGGGGAGGTAGAACTCGGGGGCCAGCAGCAGCACGAAGAGGCCGTCCACGAGGAGAAGCCCCCCGTCCAGGAGCCGGAAGCCGATGATCACCGCCACCACCGCCGTGCCGACGGTGGCGAAGAACTCCAGGGTGAAGGCCGAGAGGAACGCCAGCCGGAGCACCGCCATGGTCCCCTGCCGGTACTCCTCGGAGACCCGGGCCACGGCCTCGGCCTCGCGGCGGGCCGCGTTGCAGATCTTCAGGTCCGGGAGCCCCTGCACGAGATCGAGAAGATGACCCGCCATGCGGGAAAGCCTCCCCCACTGGCGGCGGTTGAGGCTCTCGGAGCCCCGGCCGATCAGGACCATGAGGAGGGGGATGAACGGCGCCGAGAAGAGCAGGACGAGCCCCCCGCGCCACTCGGCCGGAAGGACGAAGAGGAGCACCAGCAGCGGAAGGAGCCCGGCCAGGGCCGCCTGGGGGAGGAAGCGGGCCACGTAGGGCTCAAGCCCCTCGACCCCGGCGGTGACCGCCTCCACCAGGGGACCGGTCTCCTCGCCGGCGCGGCCCGCCGGCCCCAGGGCCTGGAGCTTGCGGTAGAGGAGACTCCGCACCCGCTCCTTGACCCGGGCCGCGGCGGCCGTTGCCCGCCGTTCGGAACAGTAGACCAGAACTCCCCGGGCCACCGCCAGGGCCGCCACCCCGCCGGCCAAGGGTGCCGCCGCGGCGGCGCCGGCCCCCTCGATCACCACCTGGTGGCAGCCCCGGGCCAGAAGCCGTGCCTGGAGGACGATCAGCACCCCGGCCGCAAAGGCCCACGCCACGGCGCTGACCAGCTCCCTCCGGGCCCCCCGGGCCATCTGGAAGAGCCAGCGCTCCGCCCCGTCTTTTTCCCCACCCCTGCCTGCTTGCACAACGCCCCCCTGGCTGAGTATCTACACCCCCCGGGGAAACCTGTCAACGAGCCAGCTTCAAGGATGGCGTACCCGCTGGTCCGAATCCCGGGAACCGAAGCGAACACGGTCCGGCAGATCAGAACGGAATAGTGTCGACAGCGGCGGCGCTGGAGAGACAAGCTCAGCCTCCCCTCTTTTTCCGCGCCAGGGGAGTTCTCAGGCCGAGCCCCAGGCACCCCCCTTGACCCGCGCTAAAAAAATTTGCTGAAAGTGAATTTTTCGCATTGAATGAAACAGCGTTAAAGCATATCATTGCCGAATCCCTCGGCGATACCATGGGGGCCTAACTCAATAACATGGCACAAGGAGGCAGTCGGCATGAGCTACGAGTTACCAGCAAACGAACAGCTGTTGAAGTGGGTGGATGAAGTCAGAGCCCTCTGTGAACCGGACCGGATCCACTGGTGCGACGGCTCCCAGGAGGAGTACGACGAGCTGTGCAATCTGCTGGTGGAGAATGGCACGTTCAGGAAACTGAACCCCGAGAAGCGTCCCAACAGTTATCTTGCCTGGTCCGATCCCATCGACGTGGCCCGGGTCGAAGACCGCACCTTCATCTGCAGCATCTCCAAGCAGGATGCCGGCCCCACCAACAACTGGATGGCCCCGAAGGAGATGAAGGAGAAACTCCACGGTCTCTTCAAGGGGTGCATGAAGGGACGCACCATGTATGTGATCCCCTTCAGCATGGGTCCCTTGGGCTCCCCCATCGCCAAGATCGGCATTGAAATATCGGATTCTCCCTATGTGGTTGTCAATATGCGGATCATGACCCGCATGGGCAAGGCGGTGCTGGATGTGCTCGGCGACGGCGAGTTCATCCCCTGCCTCCACTCCGTGGGCGCCCCCCTGGAGCCGGGCCAGAAGGATGTACCCTGGCCCTGCAACAAGGAAAAATACATCGTTCACTTCCCCGAGGAACGTTCCATCTGGTCCTTCGGCTCGGGCTACGGCGGCAACGCGCTGCTGGGCAAGAAGTGCCTGGCGCTCCGCATCGCCTCCAAGCAGGGGAAGGACGAAGGGTGGCTGGCGGAGCACATGCTGATCCTCGGCGTCGAATCCCCCACCGGCGAGAAGACCTACGTGGGGGCCGCCTTCCCCAGCGCCTGCGGCAAGACCAACTTCGCCATGCTGATTCCGCCCAAACCGCTCCAGGAAAAGGGGTGGAAGGTGACCACCATCGGCGACGACATCGCCTGGATCAAGCCTGGCCCCGACGGCCAGATCTATGCCATCAACCCGGAGTACGGCTACTTCGGCGTAGCCCCCGGCACCAACGTCAAGACCAACCCCAACGCCATGGCCTCCTGCGCCGCCAATACCATCTTCACCAACGTGGCCCTCACCGAGGACGGCGATGTCTGGTGGGAAGGAATGACCGACGAGCCGCCGGCAAAGCTCACCGACTGGCAGGGTAACGAGTGGACTCCCGGCTGCGGCCGCCCCGCTGCCCACCCCAACGCCCGTTTCACCTCGCCGGCCTCCCAGTGCCCCTCCATCGACCCCGACTGGGAGAACCCCAAGGGGGTTCCCATGAGCGCCTTCATCTTCGGCGGCCGCCGCAAGGATACCGTCCCCCTGGTCTACCAGGCCTTCAACTGGAGCTTCGGCGTCTACCTTGCCTCCACCCTCGGCTCCGAAACCACCGCCGCCGCCGTGGGGGCCACCGGCAACGTGCGCCGCGACCCCTTCGCCATGCTCCCCTTCTGCGGCTACCACATGGCCGACTACTTCAGCCACTGGCTCCAGTTCGGCCGCTCCATTGCCAAGCCGCCGCGCATCTTCAGCGTCAACTGGTTCCGCAAGGACGCCAACGGCAAGTTCATCTGGCCAGGCTACGGCGACAACATGAGGGTCCTCAAGTGGATCGTGGAGAGGGTCCAGGGGAAGGCCGCCGCCGTCGAATCCCCCCTGGGGTGGATGCCCCGTTACGAGGACATGGACTGGGAAGGGCTGGACATGACCCGCGAGAAGTTCAACGAGCTGACCTCCGTGGACCGCGACGTCTGGCAGAACGAGCTCATCTCCCACGAGGAACTGTTCGTGAAGCTCTTTGACCGGCTTCCCAAGGAGTTCCTCCACATGCGCGAGCTGATCCTCTCCAGCCTCTGGCGCTCGCCGGAGCACTGGGAGCAGATCGGCGACGTCCATCCCGAGGGGTGGAACGAGTAACAACAGCCGTTCCCCACCCAGCAAACAGAAAGGCCCGCCGGAACTCTCCGGCGGGCCTTTCTGTTTTGGTGTCCGGCGGGCCTGCTGCTTCAACCGGCAGCCTGCTCCAGCAGGGTCGCCAGCATTTCGACCCGCGGCATGGCGATCCCCTGCCGGGCGCCGTAGGCCAGGGGCATCCTGAAGATGGCGGAAATTTCCAGGGGCCGCCCCTCTTCACGGTCAATCTGCATGGAGGGCTTGTATTCCCCCATCCTGTCGGTGAATTCCAGCATGCTGTCGGCGTATTCCTCGGCAATGGGCGAGCCGAGCCCCTGGGCATTGGCGGCGGCTATCACTTCCAGCATGATCTCCCGCACCAGCTCGCGGCTCGCCTTCCGCGCCAGCAGGAGGTCCACCGGCTGCCGCAGAAGGGCGCAGAGACCGTTGAAGGGGATGTTCCAGACCAGCTTTTCCCACCGGGCCCGCCTCAGGTCGTCGGTTGTCCGGCACTCCACCCCGGCCCTGACGAACATGGCGGCCAACGCTTCCACCCGTCCCTGGTCACAGGGGAGAAATTCTCCAAGGATGATGCGGCCCGCCCCCAAGTGGTGCACCTCCCCCGGTTTCCCACGGTTGGAGCAGAGAAAGGCCACCCCGCCGATGATCCGCTCGGCGCCGAAGAGGGAGGCAAGGGCCTCCTCGTTCCCCAACCCATTCTGGAGGGTCAGGATCCGGGTCCCCTCCCCCACCAGCGGGCGGATCAGCTCCCCGTAACGGTCGTTGGCAAAGGTCTTCAGCCCCACCAGCACCAGATCCGCCGGTCCGATCTCCTCCGGCGTCCGGTAAGCCTGAACACGGGGAAGGTCGAAATCACCGTTTACGGAAAATATCCTGAGGCCGTTGCCGGCGACGGCCTCGTAGTCGCGGCGCAGGAGAAAGCGGACATCCTCTCCGCCTCTCTGCAGCAATGCCCCGTAGTAAAGGCCCAGTGCGCCGGCTCCGACAATGGCGATCCGCATCAATCTCTCCCTGCACCAGAGTCATGGCCCGTGTGAAGGTGGGGCCGGACAAGGGATTGAAGGTCAATGACGGCATGGCGGGCCGTTTCCTGCGCGGGGCGCGGCACGATGGGCTTGCGCGGCTTGCGTTTCATGGTGTGCGCGCCGGAGGGTCAACGCCCCGGGATGGTGATGCAGAGGCACTCCGCCTCGGCATAAACCGCATCGCCGCAGAAGATGCGTCCATGGACCATCACCTTGCGCCCTTCCACGGAAACGACCCGGCTCTCCACGGTGACCACCTTCTGCAGCGGCAGCATGGTGCGGAACTTCACGTTGAGGTTCCCCACCACGATGGGATACCCCTCGGCCCAGGCAGCCAGCCCCAGGGCCTCGTCCATGACCGCGGCCACGGCGCCGCCGTGGGCGTGGCCCGGAGGTCCCTCGGTCTCGGGGCCGAACCAGATGCGCGCATGGAGATGCTTCTCACTGTCCCGGTAGTAGCGGGCCCGGAACCGGTTTCCCTCCGGCTCTCCCGAAACGAAGCGGAGGGATTCCCCCACGAGGGACGGTGCGTCAAACGGTGTCCAGCCCTCCTCGCCCCCCAGGTCGACGGACTGGACAGTGGTGTCGTATGCTGTTTCAGCTGAAATCTCTGCCACTACGGTGCTCCTGATCTTGATATTGTCTGCGGCACAACCGAAAGCGCCACAAAAACGGCTCACCATACCAGATTCAGAACCGACGGGGCAAAGGAAACTTTCGCCCCTCCAACGGTGCCGCTGAATTTCTCGAAATGCCCCTTGACGTTGGAGACCATCAGGTGACGCACCTTGAACCCGCCGTGGGAATGCTCCGGGTCGATGGTCCAGACGGCTGCGAGGACCAGGGACGGCAGGGAGAGGGCGACAACGGCGCTGAGTGCGGTGATGATCCGTTTCATGGCTTTTCTCCTTGTCATGGCTCGATAGTCCGGATTGAGCCGCCGGAGGCGACGGCACACACCCGACAACTATACCACGCCGCCGGAGTTCTTTTTACTGGGGGGCGCCGCCCCCCAGCACCTTGTAAAGGGTCGCCTGGTTGAGGAGGCGGACCAGACGGACGCCGATCAGGTTCTGCCGGGCGCCGTAGAGGGCCCGCTGGGAATCGAGCACCTGCAGGTAGCTGTCGACCCCCTTCTCGTAGCGGGCCTGGGAGAGTTTGTGGCTCTCGGCGGTGGCGTCGGTGAGGGACTGCTGGGCCGCCAGCTGGCCGTCGATGGTGCCGCGCTGGGCCAGGGCGTCGGCCACCTCCCGGAAGGCGGTCTGGATCGCCTTCTCGTACCGGGCCACGGCAATGTCCCGGTCCTTCTCCGCCGCCTCCAGGGCGGCCTGGTTCGCCCCGGCGGTGAAGATGGGGAGGGAAACGCGGGGCACGAAGCTCCAGGCAAAGGTATCGCCGCTGAAGAGCCCTGCCAGGTCGGTACTGCCGAAGCCCACGTTCGAAGTCAGGGTGATCCGGGGGAAGAAGTTGGCCCGGGCCGCGCCGATGTTGGCGTTGGCCCCCTTCAGCAGGTTCTCGGCCTGGAGAATATCGGGGCGGCGGAGCAGCACATCGGAGGGGAGCCCCGGCGCCGCGTCCTTCATGGCGGTGAGGTTTTCGGTGAGGGCTGCGGGGAGGAGTTCCGCCGGCACCGGCGATCCCACCACCAGGTTCAGGAGGTTTATGTCCTGGGCCACCAGGGTGGTGAAGCGGGCGATGTCGACCCGGGCCGCCTCGACGCTGGTGCGGGCCTGATGGAGATCGAGGGCCGAGGAGACGCCGGCCTCGAAGCGGCTCCTGGTGAGGTTGTAGGAGGCCTGCTGGTTCTCCAGGGTCTCCCTGGCCAGCTGCAGCCGCTCCCGATCGGCGGCCAGGGTCAGGTAGCCGGCGGCCACCTCGGCCACCAGGCTGATCTGGACGCTGCGGCGGGCCTGCTCCGTGGCGAGATACTCCTCCAGGGCCTGGTCCTTGAGGCTCCGGACCCGGCCGAAGAGGTCCAGCTCGTAGGCGCTGACCCCGAGACCGACGCTGTACTCGTCGCTGGTCTCGGCAGTGCCGGTACGCGTAAGGTCTCCCGAAACCCGCGCGAAATTGCCGTTGGCGTTGGCGTCCACCTTCGGGAACAGGTCCGCGCGCCGGATCCGGTACTGGGCCCGGGAGCGCTCGATGTTGAGGGCCGCCACCCGCAGGTCCCGGTTGTTCTCCAGGGCCAGGGCGATCAGCCCGCGCAGCTTCTCATCCACGAAGAACTCCTGCCACGAAATGTCCGCAAGGGGCTTGTCCGCGGCGGCCGCCAGCTGCTGGTACGCCTGGCCTTCGGGCCATGCGGCCGGAACCGGGGGGGCCGGCTGCCCATATCTGGGGGCCATGGTGGCGCAGCCGGCCAGGGCTGCAAGAGCGACAAATCCAAGTGAAACACGGAATATGCTCATCTCAGTTCACCTCCGTCGCTGTTTCAGCGGCCGGCTTTACAGAAGGGTGCTTTTTTCGGGCAAACAGTTTCGACACCATCACGAAGAAGAACGGGATGAAGATCAGGTCGATGAAGGTGGCCGACAGAAGCCCCCCGGTAACGGCGGTGCCGATGGCGTTCTGGGCCGCGGCCCCGGCCCCCGTGGTGAGGGCCAGGGGGAGGGTGCCGAAGAAGAACGCCAGGGAGGTCATGATGACCGGCCGGAGCCGGATCTTCACCGCCGAGAGGGTTGCCTCCACCAGCTCATGTCCCTGATGCATCTGTTCCTTGATGAACTGGATGATCAGAATGGCGTTTTTGGTGGAGAGTCCCACGGTGGTCAGGAGGCCGATCTGGAGATAGACGTCGTTGGGGAGCACCCGCAGGGTCACGGCGGTAACCGCCCCCACCAGCCCCAGCGGCAGCATCAGCAGGTTGACGAAGGGGATGGTCCAGCTCTCATAGAGGGCGGCAACCGCCAGGAACACCACCAGGAGCGAGATGGCATAGAGGGCCGGAGCCTGGGCACCCGCATGCTTTTCCTCGTAGGAGAGGCCGGTCCACTCAAAGCCGATGCCAGGGGGGAGCTGGGCCGCCATCTTCTCCATCTCCGCCATGGCCTCGCCGGTGCTCACCCCCGGCGCCGCCTGCCCCATGATCTCCATGGACGGGATGCCGTTGTAGCGCTCCAGGCGCGGAGAGCCGTACTGCCAGCGGGCCGCGGCAAAGGCCGAAAACGGCACCATCTCCCCCTTGTTGTTGCGGACATACCACGTGCCGATGTCCTCGGGGACCATCCGGTACTTGGCGTCGGCCTGGAGATAGACCTTCTTGACCCGGCCGTTCTCGATGAAATCGTTGACGTAGGAGCTCCCCCAGGCGGCGGAGAGGACCTCGTTGATGCCGGCCATGGAGACCCCGAGGGCGCCGGCCCGCACATCGTCGATGTCCAGCTTGAACTGGGGGGAGTCATCCTGGCCGTTGGGGCGCACCGCAATGAGCTTCGGGTTCTGCATGGCCATCCCCAGGAGCTGGTTTCTGGCCTCCATGAGCTTGTCATGGCCCAGGCCGCTGCGGTCCTGGAGCATGAAGTCAAAGCCGTTGGCCTGCCCCAGCTCCACCACCGCGGGGGGGGAAAAGGCGAAGGCCATGCCGTCCTTGATTTTGGAGAAGGCCCCCATGGCCCGGCCGGCAACGGCCTTGGCCCGCAGGTCGGGGGTCGGGCGCAGCTCCCAGTCCTTGAGCTTCACGAAGGCGAGCCCCATGTTCTGGCCCCGGCCGGCAAAACTGAACCCGGCCACGGTGATGATGGCCTCCACGGTCTTTTTCTCCTTCTCCAGGAAATGGTGCTCGATCTGCTCGATGACCTTGATGGTCCGCTCCTTGGTGGCGCCGGCGGGGAGCTGCACCTGGCACACGATGAAACCCTGGTCCTCGTCGGGGAGGAAGGCCGTGGGGAGCCGCAGGAACAGGATGGCCATGGCCGCCACGATGGCGCCGTAGATCACCAGGTACCGCACCGGCTTGCCGAAGGAGCGGCCCACGATCCCTTCGTACTTTTCCCGCGCCCACTCGAACCACTTGTTGAACCAGCGGAAGAACCGGCAGAACCAGCCGCACTCCCCGGCCGTATGACCCTTCTCGATCGGTTTGAGGAGGGTGGCGCAGAGGGCCGGGGTCAGGATCATGGCCACCAGCACCGACAGGATCATGGCGGAGATGATGGTGATGGAGAACTGCCGGTAGATGACCCCGGTGGAGCCGCCGAAGAAGGCCATGGGGAGGAAGACCGCCGTGAGCACCGTGGCGATCCCCACCAGGGCGCTGGTGATCTGCCCCATGGACTTGATGGTGGCCTCACGGGGCGGCAGCCCCTCCTCGGACATGATCCGCTCCACGTTCTCCACCACGACGATGGCGTCGTCCACCAGCAGGCCGATGACGATGACCAGGGCGAACATGGTCAGGGTATTGATGGAGAAGCCGCCTGCCGCCAGCACCCCCATGGTCCCCAGGAGGACCACCGGCACGGCAATGGTCGGGATGAGGGTGGCCCGGATGTTCTGGAGGAACAGGAACATGATGATGAAGACCAGGAACACCGCCTCGATCAGGGTCTTGACCACCTCCTTGATGGAGACCTTGACGAAGGGGGTGGTGTCGTAGGGATAGACCACCTTCATGCCGGCGGGGAAGTAGCGGGACAGCTCCTCCATCTTGGCCTTGACCCGCTCCGCGGTATCAAGGGCATTGGCGCCGGCCGCAAGGCGCAGCGCCATCCCCCCCAGGGGTTTCCCCTTGTACCGGGCCTCGATGTCGTAATTTTCAGTGCCGATCTTGACGGTGGCCACATCCTTCAGCCTCACCGTGGAGCCGTCGGGGTTCGTGCGCAGGATGATCTCGTTGAACTGTTCCGGCGTCTGGAGCAGGGTCCGGGCCGTGATGGTGGCATTCAGCTGCTGCCCCTGGACAGCGGGACTGCCGCCGAACTGGCCGGCGGAAACCTGGGCGTTCTGGGCCTGCACCGCGGAGGTCACATCGTTGACGGTCAGGCGGTAGTTGTTGAGCCTGGCGGGGTCCAGCCAGATCCGCATGGCGTTCTGGGAGCCGAAGACCGTCACCTCGCCGACCCCTTCGACCCGGCTGATGATGTCCTGGACATTGGCCACCATGTAGTCGGTCAGAATCTCCCGTTTCAGGGAACCGTCCTCGGAGACCAGGCCGATGATCATCAGGAAGTTCCTGGTGGACTTGACCACCTGGATCCCCTGCCGCTGGACAACCTGGGGCAGGAGCGGCGTGGCCAGCTGGAGCTTGTTCTGCACCTGCACCTGGGCGATGTTCGGGTCGGTGCCGGCCTTGAAGGTCAGGTTGATGGCCACGGCCCCGGCCGAATCGCTGGTGGACGACATGTAGATCAGGTTGTCGATGCCGTTCAGCTTCTGCTCGATGACCTGGGTGACCGTATCCTGCACCGTCTGGGCCGAGGCCCCCGGATACATGGCGTTGATGGTGATCTGGGGGGGGGCGATGGGGGGATACTGGGAGACCGGCAGGGTCTTGACCGCCAGCAGTCCCGCCAGCATGACCATGATGGCGATTACCCAGGCGAAGATGGGTCGGTTTATGAAAAATTTGGCCATGAAAGGGCTCCTTACCTGGCGGCTGCGGCGGGTTGCTGCGGAGCTGCGGCCGGCGCGGCGCCGAAGGGCACCGCCCTCACGGTTGTGCCGGGCTTTGCCCGCTGGATCCCCTCGACGATGACGCGGTCGCCGGCCTTGAGCCCGTGACTCACCAGCCAGTTTTCCCCGACGGTCCGTGCCACCGTGATGACCCGGGGCTCCACCTTCTCATCAGCCCCCACCACCAGGACTGTGGCCTCCCCCTTCGGATTGCGGGAAACGCCCCGCTGCGGCACCAGAATGGCCTGCTCGCTCACCCCTTCTTCCACAATGGCGCGCACGAACATGCCGGGAAGCAGGATCTGCCGGGGGTTCGGAAAGACCGCCCTCAGGGTGATGGAGCCGGTGCTCTGGTCCACGGTCACCTCCGAAAACTTCAGGGTACCCGTCAACGGATAGGGGGTGCCGTCCTCAAGCAGGAGCTTCACCCGGGCCTGGGCGGCGCCGCTGTTCTTCAGGAGACCGCTGGCCAGGTTCCGCCTCAGCTTCAGCAGTTCGGCGCTGGACTGGGTGACATCCACGTACATGGTGCCGAGCTGCTGGATGGTGGCCAGGGCCGCCGACTGGTTGGCGGTCACCAGTGCCCCGTCGGTGACGGCGGAGCGGCCGATGCGGCCGGAGATGGGAGCCGTCACCCGGGTGTAGGCCAGGTTGATGCGGGCGGTCTCCACCGCCGCCCTGGCGGCGGCCACATCGGCCTCGGCCTGCTTGAGGGCGGCACTGGCGTCGTCGTAGTCCTGCTGGCTCACGGCCTTGATCTTCACCAGATCCCGGAGGCGCTCCTCCTTGAGCCGGGCCGGAATGAGGTTGGCTTCGGCCCGGGCCAAGGCCGCCCTGGCGCCGGCATGGGCCGCCTGGTAGGTTGCAGGGTCGATCTGGTACAGGACCTGGCCCGCCTTCACATCGGACCCCTCGGTGAAGAGGCGCTTCTGGATGATGCCGCTGACCTGGGGACGAACCTCGGCGATCAGGTGGGGCGACGTGCGGCCGGGGAGCTCCGTCGTGAGCTCCACCCGCTGGGGCTGGACCGTCACGACGCCCACTTCGGGGGGGCCGCTGGGGGGCGGGGTGCCATTGGATTTCTTGCCGCATCCGGTTGCCGTCAGTGCGGCAGCCAGGAGCCCCGCTGCAGCGATCAGCCGTGTTCTGGACCTTGCTTGCATAGACACCTCTTCACAATGATTGGAATGAATATTCATTCTAAATGATGCACAAATAAAAAAGAAACCGGCTCCCTATCTCCTGACCGCGTCCCAGCAGGCCTCGATTGTACGGGCAATGAGGACGTCATCGAGCGCGATGAAGCCGAGAATATGGTCCCGCGCCACGGCCAGCAGCGGACCCAAGGCCAGGGCGAAAAGGACCAGGAGGGGGAGATCCTTCACCATCCCCAGAGCCACCCCGTCCTCGAAAAGCTCCCGGTACACGAACCGCTCTTCCATTTCCCCGAGAATCCGTTCACGGCGGAACGCCACACCGTAGGGGGAATTGTGAAACTGCTCCACGTACCTGAATACGAGGGGATTGTCGATGAAGTAGCGGAGCAGCCCCGCGCAGAGGTGGAGAAACCGCTCGCGAATCGGCCCCTCCGGCGCGTACCCCTTCATGATGACAGGCAGCATCCTCTCTTCCACTTCACGGTAAAGCTCGGTGATGAGCACATCCTTGTTCTCGAAATAACGGTAGATCGTCCCGGCCCCCACTCCGGCCCTGTCGGCGATCATCGCCATGGGGGCGCCGTGGAAGCCGTGCTCGGCAATGAGCTCCAGGGCCGCGCGGACAATCTCGTCCCGTTTGTCGGACTTCGACATGGCAAACCTCTTTGCAGCGCTTTTGGAATGAACGTTCATTCCAATTTATCCCGGTCCACCTGGAAGGTCCAGTTAATTTTTGCTTATTTCCTGCCGCGGGGAACCGCCGCCTCGCACGGCACCCGGGTCTGGCAGAGGCCGCAGCCGGTGTACGGCACCCCGTAGCGTTCCCCCACCGCCTCGGGAACGGCGCCGTAGACGTACTCGCGGCAGCGGACCTTGTCATGGCCGCTGAAGGATATGGCCCCCACGGGGCAGCGGCCGATGCAGACGCCGCAGGTGCCCTCCCGATGCCAGAGACAGTTGTGACGGTGGTCCGGGGCGGTGCGGGGAGTGGCCGGCAGCGGCAGGTCGGTGATGACGCTCCCCACCCGGTGAGCAATCCCCCGCGCCGTGATGAGCCCGTCGGAGAGGCTGAAGGTGCCGAGTCCGGCAGCGTAGGCGGCGTGGCGCTCGGACCAGGTGGAGGCGACCCCCACGGGGGTGTCGGCGAACTCCTTCCAGGCCGCTGCATACTGGGGAGCCACGGCCCGGTGGCCGAGCCCCTCCAGATGGGCCACCAGGTGCCGCCGGAGCGCGCCGTTCAGGGCCTCGCCATGGCTTCGGGTGAGGGCCCACTTGCGGGAGGGCCACTGGGTCTCCAGCCGGTTGCTCATGCGGGTCCCCTCCGTGACCGGCAGAATCCAGACGATGACCGTTGCCGCCCCCTCCAGAAGCTCCGCCGGCGTCAGGTGGAAGTCGCCGATGATCCCCTTGTACGCCTCGAACAGGGGGTCGGCGGCCGCAGCAAAACCCACCAGGGGCTCGTCGAAATAGGAGCCGTCATCATCGGGAAAACGGTTGGCAGGGCTCAGCGCCACAAAACGCCTGATTTCTTCCCGAACCTGCTCATCCATGGCCGTCCCTCCTCTCAGCTCTCCCGCAGGTTGACCACGACCCGCCCCGTGATCCCCCCGTGGAGAATGGCCTGGATCATCACCTCAAGCCCCGGCAGGGTGCACTCGGTGACCATGTCGCCGAGCCGGGAAGGCTTCCAGCCGGAGGCCAGCCGCTGCCAGACCTCCTGGCGGATTTCAGGGGATGCCTGCACCGAATCGATCCCCAGGAGGCTCACCCCCCGCAGGATGAAGGGATAGACATTCACCGGCAGCTCCGGCGAGCCCACCAGCCCGCAGCAGGCGACGGTGCCGCCGTACCGGGTGCTCTTCAGGACCGCCGCCAGGGTCTGGCCCCCCACCACGTCCACGGCCCCGGCCCACCGCTCCGCCAGCAGGGGCTTCTCGGCCCCGGCGGTCACCTCGTCCCGTCCGATCACGGCCGCTGCCCCCAGGGATGTGAGATACTCCGCGTCGAACTCCTTGCCGGTGGCCGCCACGACCCGGTAGCCGGCAGCGGCCAGGATCGAGACCGCGATGCTCCCGACCCCGCCGGTGGCGCCGGTCACGAGGACCTCGCCGTCACCGGGCCTGACCCCGGCCCGTTCCAGCCTGAGCACCGACAGGGCCGCCGTGAAGCCGGCGGTGCCCAGCGCCATGGCCTCCCGCAGCGAGAGCCCCTCCGGAAGCCGCACCGCCCACCCCGACGGGATGCGGATGTACTCCCCCCAGCCGCCGTCGGTCTCCATCCCCAGGTCGTAGCCGGTGACGATGACCTGGTCGCCGGGGGCAAAGGCGCCGCTCTCGCACGAAACCACCTCCCCCGCCGCGTCGATGCCCGGCGTGTGGGGGAACTGCCGCGTCACCCCCGGGTGCCCCGTGGCCGAGAGGGCATCCTTGTAGTTGAGGGAGGAGTAGCGGACCCGCACCACCAGATCGCCGGGGGGAAGGTCGTCGATGCTCCGCTCCCGGATCTCCCGCACAGACTGCTTCTCGGGGGTCTTATCCACCACCAGCGCCTTGAATGTTGTCATGGTTTCCATGTGTCCCCTCCTTGCCCGTACAGTAGTCGGGCCGTCCTCAAAGTCAAGGGAGAATTTCGCATGGTGGTCCCCCCTTCCTACCCGCGCATCTCCGTCGCAAACCCGCCCAGGATCTCCACCGCCTGTTCCACCCGCGGCGACCAGAAGGCGGCATTGAGCCGGATGCAGTTGCCGTACTTCCCCCGGGCGGAGAAGATGGGGCCGGGGCAGATGGTGATGCCGGCGCCGATGGCCAGCCCGTAGAGCTTCAGCACATCCACGTACTCGGGGCACTCCACCCAGAGGACATACCCCCCCGCCGGACTGGAGACCCGGGTCCCCTCGGGAAAGTGGCGCCCCACGGCGTCGGCCATGAGGGAGGCCTGCCGGGCATAGACCCGCCGCACCGTCCGCAGGTGGTGGTCGTAGCCGCCGTTGGCCAGGAACTCGGCGATGGCCAGCTGGGTCGGCATGGCGGTCGCCACGTTGGCCATGGCCTTCTGCCGCTCCACCTCCTCCTGGAACCGTCCCGGCGCGATCCACCCCACCCGGTACCCGGGGGCCAGGGTCTTGGAGAAGGAGGAACAGAGGAGCACGAGCCCCTTGCGGTCATAGTTCTTGGCCACGGTGGGGCGGTGCTGGGAATGGCTCAGGTCGCCGACCAGGTCGTCCTCGATGAGGGGAATGTCCCGGGCGCCGAGGATCTCCACCAGCTCCCGCTTGTGGTCGTCGGGCATGAGGCACCCCAGGGGGTTGCTGAAATTGGTGACCACCAGACAGGCCCGCACCGGGTGGTGATCGATGGCATAACGCAGGGCATCGAGGCTCATGCCGTGGACCGGATGGCTCGGGATCTCCAGGGCCCGCAGCCCCATGGCCTCGATGGCCTGGAGAAAGTTGTAGTAGCAGGGGGACTCCACCGCCACGATGTCGCCGGGGCGGCAGATGGCCCGCAGGGCCAGGTTCACCGCCTCGAGGCAGCCGGAGGTGGTGACGATCTCGTCCAGGTCCAGGGCGCAGCCGGCGGTGAGCATCCGCCGGGCAATCTGCACCCGCAGCGGCTTGCAGCCGGGGGGGAAGTCGTAGGAGAGGCTTTCGGTCCGGTGGCGGCGGGCCTCCGCCGAGAGCATCCGGCTCAGCTTCTCGGCGGGAAGGAGCTCGGGGTTGGGAATCGCGGCCCCCAGGGGTACATGTTTCATCAGGATGGTGTCCCGCATCACCATGACCGACAGGTCCCGGGTCGTTACCGTGGTGGGGCTGAGCATCCGGCGTTCGATCCGGGGGGCGGCCGGGGGGGACGGAACCCGGGCCTTCACGTAGTACCCCGACTGGGGGCGGGCCTCGATCATCCCCTGGTCCTCCAGGTAGCCGTAGGCCTCCAGCACCGTCGAGACGCTCACCTCCATCTGCCGGGCCAGGGCCCGCACCGACGGGATGCGGCTCCCCGGCGCGAAGGTTCCCTGCTCGATGAGCCCGGCAATCCGCGCCGCCACCTGCTCGTAGAGGGTTGCCCGCCCCGCCTCGGCCGCCGCCTGTTCCGTTCGCGCCATAACAGTTGCCTCCCCCTTCGACCATAACAGTTTCAACCCGCCCGCAACTGTTATGGTAACAAAAACAGCCCAATGTAACTGTTATTCTTCCACAGGGTCGGGCATACTGCAACCATGAAATTCCAGCCGCGAGAGTATATGGCTGCGGAAAAGGAGAGGCCCATGGAAATCCGTCTGCCGAAGAACGAGACCGTGACCATCGAAGGGGACCCGCGGGGGGTGGCGATCTGCTGTCACGAAGGGGTTGTGTGGCTCACCCAGGCAGGTGACAGCCGGGATTATTTCCTCACGGCGGGGGAGATGGTATGCTTTCGCCAGGGGGGCACCGCCGTTCTTGAGGGACACGAGGACGCCAGGGTCTCCATCGCCCGCGCCGAAGCCCCCCGGGTGCCGCGCCAGGCCCCGGCCGGAGCAGGAATCCGTCTCGTCCTCCAGGGGAGCGGCCGGTGAAGGAGACATCCGCCGCCGCACTAACGCCACTCTCCCAAGGAGTCGCCATGACCCCCAGCGACCATGCAGCGCGGGAGGCCCGCACGGGTGTAGCCTACGGCCTCGCCGCCTACCTCATGTGGGGGTTCTTTCCCATCTACTTCAAGGCCCTGGCCGGCGTGGCCCCCCTGGAGGTCCTCTCCCACCGGATCGCCTGGTCGGTGGCGACCCTGGCCCTGATCCTGACCGTGGCCCGGCGGTGGGAAGGGGTCCGGACGGCCCTCAGCCGACCCCGCACCCTGGCGACCCTCTGCGCCACCACGCTCCTCATCGCCGTCAACTGGCTGGTCTTCATCTACGCCGTGGGGGCCGGCAAGGTGCTCCAGTCGAGCCTCGGCTACTTCATCAATCCGCTGGTGTCGGCGCTCTTCGGGGTCGTCTTTCTGGGGGAGCGCCTGAGCCCCAAGCAGAGGGCGAGCTTCCTCCTGGCCGCCGCCGGGGTGCTGCTCCTGACGGCGAGCCACGGCGAGTTCCCCTGGATCGCCCTCTCCCTGGCCGTCTCCTTCGGCCTCTACGGCCTGCTGCGGAAGCAGACCGCCGTGGACTCCCTGGCGGGGCTCACCGTGGAGACCCTCCTCCTCTTCCCCCTGGCCATGGGCTATCTGGGGTGGCTGGCCCACGGCGGCAGGAGCGCCTTCGTCTCGGGGCCGACGCACCTGACGGTGCTCCTGGCCTGTGCCGGGGTGCTCACCTCCGTTCCCCTCATCTGGTTCGCGGCGGCCGCCAGGCGGCTGCGGCTCGCCACCGTGGGGCTCATGCAGTACGTGGTGCCGACACTCCACTTCCTCCTGGCGGTCTTCGCCTACGGCGAGCCGTTCACCGGCACCCACCTGGCCAGCTTCGCCCTCATCTGGTCGGGGCTGTTCCTCTACACCTGGGACGCGGCACGGCTCATCCTGGCCGCAGGCCGGACACCGTAACGGTGATGCCGCACCCCGGCCGCACGCACGAAAAAAGCCCGCGCTACGCGGGCTTTTTTCGTGCCTGGGGATGGCCTAGAACTTGACCCGGAACCCCATGAGCGCATTGTGGCTCTCCAGCTTGAACCGGGTCTCCAGGGGCGATTCTTCGTCCACGGTTGCCGTTGAAGTGCCGAAGTAGCGATAGCCAAGATCGAGAGAAATGAACGGGTTCAGCGCTATCTCCACCCCGGCCCCGGCCTGGTAGGCGAAGACGGTGTCGTTGCCGTTGTAATACAGATCTGTAAGCCCTCCGCCTGGAGCTATTCCCGTGGTGTCGCTGATATCCAGCACAGCAAAGCCGATGCCGCCCCCCCAGTAGGGGGTGACGGGGGTATCGTTCTCCATATCGAAGTAGGCATTGGCCATGAAGGCCAGCGCCCCCACATCGCCGTCCACGCCGCGATAGCGAACGTCAGCGAGGGTATCATACACCCCTCCGATCTCCGCATGCCGATAGGAAATTTCCCCCTCCAGCCGGAAAAAACCGTAATCGTACCCGGCGGTTCCCCCCACGGCCACACTGGGATCGAACTCCGCCTGGTCCGCGAGACCGGGGCCTGAAACGTCGGCATCCCGCGGGATGTTCACCCCGAGAAATCCGGAAAAGTACCCTCCCGGGCGGGCATGGGCAGCCTCGCCCATGGCTGGAATCCCCCAGATAGCGACGACGGCGGCGGCAACAAGTAATCTTTTCATGACGGTCCTCCTTGGCCGGCAATGTCTGCAGCTGTCCGAGTCAACGCACGGGTCCGCCTCCGGTTTACACGAAAAGTATACCGTATCTTCAGAAAAACTTTCCCGCCAGCCAGTAGCAGAACATCCCCGCCACCACGGTGAGGCCGAGGGAGCGGGTTTTCAGGGCCACGGCAAAGGTGGGGAAGGCGGCGATCAGTTCCGGCCGCCCCAGTTCCAGCGCGCGGCTCTCGCCGGCGAAGAGGCCGGGAACCAGGAGGGCGCCAAGTATGGCGGCCGGAATGAGGTCGAGCCAGTCGGCCAGCCATGGGGGAATCCGGCGGCTGGAGAGGGCGACGAGGGGGAGCATGCGGGGAAGATAGGTGGCAAGCGCCATGCCGGCGACGATGGCGAGATAGGTCCGGAACTCCATCACCGTCCCCCCCCGGCGGTCCGGCGCCGGCGCAAGGCATAGCCGGCCGTGGCGGCAGCCACCGCGGCGATGACGATGTGGGAGTTGCCGGGAATCGTCACGGAGAGGGCCGTGGCCACGAGCCCCGAAAAGGCTGCCACCACGGCATAGAAGCGGCTCCGGAGCTGAAGGACCAGCAGGCAGATGAACATGGCGGTAAGGGCGTAGTCGATGCCGAAGGCCCCGGCCGGGATGAACTCCCCGGCCCAGGCCCCGGCCACGGTGCTCACGATCCAGGTGAGGTTGGCCGCGTGGTTCACCACCAGGGCCCGCCACCGGTCCCAGCCGCCGGCCCGGAACCTGGCCATGTTGACGGCGAAGCTCTCGTCGGTGACCCCGTAGGCGAACAGGGCCAGGAACCGGCGGCTCACCCCGTTGAGGGGGAGCGCCAGGGCCGAGCTCATGAGGGCGTGGCGCAGGTTCACCATGAAGGTGGTGGCCACGATGGCCGCCGCGGCGGCGCCGGACTTGATCATCGCCACCGCGATGAACTGGGAGCCGCCGGCAAAGACCAGTGTCGACATGAGGGCCGTCTCCAGGGGGCCGAGCCCCGCCTTCTGGGCCAGCACCCCCAGGGCAAGACCGATGGGGACATACCCCAGGCAGATGGGCCACGCTGTGCCCAGGCCGTCCCGCAAGACTCCCCCGTTCCGTCCGGCTGTCCGCTCCGCCATCACACCACCACTTCGCCAATCCCGCCCGGCAGCCCGGCGGGCTAGGCCTTCTTCACGAATTCCGACTTCAGCTGCATGGCGCCGATGCCGTCGATCCTGCAGTCGATGTCATGGTCTCCGTCCACGAGGCGGATGTTCCTGGCCTTGGTCCCCACCTTCACCACCGCCGACGACCCCTTTATCTTCAGGTCCTTGATGACGGTCACCGTATCCCCGTCACTGAGGAGATTCCCGTAGGCGTCGCGCACCACCCGCGCCTCCTCCCCGCTCTCCGCTCCCCCCTCGGCCCCCCATTCGTGGGCGCACTCCGGGCAGACATAGAGGGCTCCGTCCTCGTAGGTGTATTCGGAACCGCATTTCGGACATTTCGGCAGCGTGCTCATGGCGCATCCTTTCGAGATTTGTTGCGGGACATAGTGGAGTCCGGCGGCCAGGATGTCAAGCCGCTTTCGCCCCGGCAATACCCTTCAGCTCCCACCATCGTCCCTGTTCACACGGCATGATTTGTTCTCAAGTAACGGCCCACCCCGCCGATAAGAAAACCTGAAACCGCTCGCTCAGTAACTGTCGGAGGCATGGATGGGGCATTTGATGAACCTTTACCTGCACCTGAGGATCCGCACCCGCATAGCACTGCTCTGCGTCTGCTACAGCTTCTGCATCATCTTCGCGGTGATGGCGGGACGCATGCTTTCCACGACCCAGGCCGTGGCATCCACGGCCACCTTCGTGCTGCTCGGCATCTTCTTCAGCGCCCTCCTCTACTGGACGGTCAACGACGGGCTCAAGCGCATCACGGGCTACCTGTCCGGACTGACCGCCGGGGACCTGACCCAGGCCATCGCCCCCAGGCGCAACAACGAAATCAGCAGCATCATCCGCTCCATCGGCACCCTGCAGGCGACCATCCGTGACATCGTCGCCCAGCTGGCGCAGACGTCGGAGGAAGTCGCCACGGCGGCGCGGCAGCTCCAGGCCAACGCCGGCCAGATTGCCGCCGGGACCGACAACGTCGCCACCCAGACCAACACGGCGGCCGTGGCCAGCGAAGAGATGGCCGCCACCTCAAGCGCCATCGCCGGCAACTGCCTGAGCGCGGCCGAAACCTCCATGCGCGCCAGTGAAGCTGCCCGCTCGGGAGCCGACGTTGTCCGCCAGGCCACCACCTGCATGGAACGGATCGCCAGGCGGGTGAAGGACACGGCCAGGACCGTGGAGGGACTGGGCTCCCGCTCCGACCAGATCGGCGAGATCATCGGAACGATCCAGGACATTGCCGACCAGACCAACCTTCTGGCCCTGAACGCCGCCATCGAAGCCGCCCGGGCCGGGGAACAGGGACGGGGCTTCGCCGTGGTGGCCGACGAGGTCCGGGCCCTGGCGGAACGCACCACCCGCGCCACCCGCGAAATCAGCGAGATGATCAAGGCCATCCAGAATGAAACAAAGGGGGCCGTAGCGGCAATCGACGAAGGAGTGGCGGAGGTGGAGAGGGGGGCCGAGTACTCGGACAAATCGGGCCGGTCCCTGGAGCAGATACTGCAGCAGATCGGCGACGTCACCATGCAGATCAACCAGATCGCCACCGCCGCCGAACAGCAGACCGCCACCACCGGCGAGATATCCTCCAACATCCTGCAGATCACCACGGTGGTCCAGCAGGCGGCCCGGGGGGCCATGGAAACAGCCTCCGCCGCGGCAGCCCTTTCACGGCAGTCGGAGGAGCTTCGGGGGCTGGTGGGTCATTTCAGACTGTAAAAGGACCATCGGTTGCACCATGCCTGCATGGTGATCTGAATGGGTCATGAACTGCGGCTCGGGGCGAATCGACCCGAGCTTTTTTTGGCAACAACGCGGGAGATATGGACAGCACAGCCAGATCAGGCGAAAGAAAATGCGAAAAGGCTGCAAGGGGCAAGGGCCCTGCAGCCTTTTCTTGAGACGATGCCGACCCGGCACGAGCCGGATTGTCAGGCAGGGGCGAACCTGCCTCAGGTGCTACAGCTCTGTTTTGTGAACCGCTGTTTCGACCCGCGCCTCCTTTCGACCATCGAATGCCTGCTCGTGGTTGTCTCTTCGGCGGGTGCAGCGAAAACTTGAGGGGAAAAATCACCGCCGCCGCAGGTGCGCCACGAACTCCTCCCGGGTCATCTCTTTTTTCCGGACCAGATGCTCCACCTGACGGCTCAGGGCATTCTTTTCGCCTTCCTTCATGGTGTCCTTGACCAGCACGAAAAAGGGGACGTTACGGACCTGGGGGTAGAGGCGAAAACGCTCCATGAGCTCAAAGGCCGACATGTCGGGAAGCGTCACCGAGCAGAAGACCATGAAGGGGCGGCCGATGGTGGCAAGGGCCACGGCCTCGGTGCCGGTATAGGCGTTCACCACCTCGAAGCCGAGGGAGGTGACCGCCTTGGCCAGATGCTCCTCGCCCCGCCTGGACACCACCATCACCTGCAGGTCCCAGGTGTCGGCCTCCTCCGTGAGCCCGAGCACCGTCAGCTTCTTCATCAGGTAGTCGGGGTCAATGGGGAGAGTGAAGAAGCCGGCGGCCGGGAAGAGGCCCCCCACCTTTCCCTCCTGGCTGAGGTACACGGGGAGCACCGGCACGTCGCGGGTTGCCGGGTTGTTCTTGATGGCAAGAAGTATCCCCCAGCCGTCCCGGGAGAAGGGGGACAGGTCGAGCACCACCCCCAGGGGCTTGCCGTCGGCGAAGTCGTCGAGGCCCCGGCAGACGACCCTGTATCCCGCATGGGTGAGATAATCGCGCACCTTTGCCGAACGTTCCTCATCACATCCCAACCCCATCAGCCAGATTTCCGGTTGCCGCTGCATATCACTCATGGAATCCCCCGGACTGCGCAAGTCACATGTTAATGAGTAAAATAGCAAACTTTTCCCCAACCGCAAGTGGAGCGGCGCCAGAAACTCCCAAACTCCGCCGGGATTACTGACCAGGTCCGGCACAGACCCGTCCGCGCGACAGGTACGGCAGGATTTTATCGCCAGGGAGGGGACAAGAATGGGGCAAACGGTCAACTCTCTGCCCGGAAATCCCCTTGACGGCATCCCGTGCCCAAACGGGAAATCCGGTTTCGATTGATTTGCTCGTCATGGGCGGGTAATCTTTCCGGTATGACTTCACTCCCGGGAAACTGCTCCATGATTATCAGCAAACTGCGCCGAACTCTGCCGGTTATGGCCGCCTTGGCCCTCCTCCTGGCCCTGCCGCTCCGCTCCGGGGCCGGGGACGACCTGGCCCGGGCCGTACTCGCCGAACTGAACGCGGCCCGGGCAAACCCCAAGGCCTACGCCCAGCACCTGCGCGTCTACCGCTCCCAGTTTTCGGGGAAATATCACATCCCGCCGGGGACCAGAATCCGGTACGCAACCAGGGAGGGGACCGCTGCCGTGGACGAGGCGATCCGTTTCCTTGAAGGCCGGCATCCCCTTCCGCCCCTGGCCTGGTCCGACGGGCTCGCCCGCGTTGCCGCGGAACTGAACCGCGAACAGTCCCGCACCGGCGCCGTGGGCCACGCCTCGGGACGGATGGAGATACGGACCCGGGCCGAGCGGGTCGGCCGCTGGCAGAGCACCATCGGCGAGAACATCAGCTACGGCCCCGACGATCCCCGCCGGGTGGCGATGCAGCTCATCATCGACGACGGCGTGCCCGACCGGGGGCACCGGACAAACATCTTCGCCCCCGACTTCCGGGTGGCCGGCATCGCCTGCGGCCCCCATCCGGCATTCGAGACGAGCTGCGTCATCGACTTTGCCGGCTGGTTCACGGAAAGGTGACCTGACCATGACACAACCATTCAAGGACTATTTTTCCGGCAAATCTGAGGCCTACCGTTCCTACCGCCCCGGCTACCCCCCAGACCTCTTCTCCTGGCTGGCGGGGCTGCCGGCGCGGCGCGACGCGGCCCTGGACTGCGGCTGCGGCACCGGCCAGGCGTCGGTGGCCCTGGCTGGGCACTTCGGCCGGGTCTATGCCGTGGACCCGAGCGCTGACCAGATCGGCAGCGCCGCCCGCCACGAGCGGGTGGAGTACCGGGTGGCCCCGGCAGAGGCGACCGGCCTCCCCGATGGGTGCGTCGACCTGGTGATCGCGGCCCAGGCCCTCCACTGGTTCGACTTCGACCGCTTCTATCCCGAGGTGCGGCGGGTGGCGCGGGAGGGTGCCGTCTTCGCCGCCTTCACCTACGGGCTCCTCGCCATCGATGATAAACTCGACCGGATCATCGGCCGGTTCTACCGCGACGTCATCGGCCCCTACTGGCCCCCCGAGCGGGCCCACGTGGACGCCGGCTACCGGACCCTCCCCTTCCCCTTTGCCGAGATCGAGGCCCCAGCCTTTGCCATGGAGGCGGAGTGGAATTTGCAGCACCTGATGGGATATTTCGAGACCTGGTCGGCGGTGAAGGAATACCGGAGAATGCGGGACGATGAGCCCCTGGAACTGGTGGCGGGTGAACTGGCCGCGGCATGGGGAGACCCGGCGCTGGCGCGACGGGTCGCGTGGCCCCTGGTGCTGCGGACGGGACGGATTTCATAAGAGAAAAAATCTACTTCTTTCCTTTCTTCCGCAGGACCGCCCGAATCCCCCTGGCCATGCGCCGCTCCTTCCCCTTTTGCTCCTGGCGGGCCATGACGTCATCGCGGGCGGCGGCCATCTCGTCCTCTTTCCTCAGCTTCAGGTAACTGGCATAGCGCCCCGGGTCGATCCCGCCGCCTGCCAGGGCGTCGCGCACGGCGCAGCCCGGCTCGTGGGCGTGGCTGCAGTCGTGGAACCGGCACCGCGTCGCCAGTTCCGCAATCTCGGGAAAGGAGGCGTCGAGCCCTTCCCCCGCCTGCCAGAGGCCGAATTCCCGCATGCCGGGGGTGTCGATGACGATGGCGCCGCAGGGGAGGAGAATCATCTGCCGGTGGGTGGTGGTGTGGCGCCCCTTGGCGTCCCGCTCCCGCACGGCGCCGGTGGCCATGACCTCCTCCCCGGCAAGGAGGTTGACGAGGGTCGACTTGCCGACGCCGGAGGAGCCCACGAAGCAGGCGGTCACCCCCGGGGCCAGCACCTCCCGCACAGCTGCCACCCCCTGGCCGGCCAGGGAGTTGACGGGTACCACCCGCACGCCGGGGGAGAGGGACTCGGCCTCGGCCACCCGCTCCGCCGCGTCGGGGCAGAGGTCGGCCTTGCTGAGGATGACCACCGGCTCGGCGCCGCTCTCCCGGGCGGCGACGAGGTACCGTTCGAGACGCCTCGGGTTGTAGTTGCCGTCGAGCCCCATGACGATGAAGACCAGATCCACGTTGGCGGCGATGGGCTGCACCTCGCCCCCGCCCCCCGCGCCGCGGCGCGCCAGGAGGGTGCGGCGCGGCAGGATGCCGTGGATGGTCACCTCGGCCCCGCCGGTCGCCGGTTCAATGACGACCCAGTCGCCGACCATGGGGCGGTCGAGGCGGTCGGCCGCACCTTTCCGGAGGCGGGGGGCCAACTGCGCCGGCACCTCAGCCGCGGCGGTCCGCAGCCGGTACTCGCCCCGCAGCTCAGCCGTGACCCGCGCCACGGCGCCGGCATCCGCCCCCTCCGCGGCGGCCGCCTCGGCAAACCAGCCGCTCCATCCCAATGCTTTCAGCTCGTCCATGAAAACCCGCGGTCCTCCCGGAGTGGATTCGGAGGCATTGTACGCAAAGTGAGCGGAAACGCAACCGCGGGATGGTGTGTCGGGGAGGAACGGCGAGGAAAGCAGGACGGGATCAGACGGCGCGGGCGCTCTGGCCGTGGTCCCGGCGGCAATTGGGGCGACAGTGGTCAAAGATGTGAAGGCGGTTGCTCTCCCCCCTGAAGATGGGGGCCTCTTCCCAGGTCCGGCCGTCCAGGAGCCGTCCGCCCCCGGGCCACCCTGTGAAGAAAAACGGGATGCCGCGCTCCTCCGCCTGATCCCGCAGGTCCCGCACCCACTCGGGACGGAGCGCGCCGTCCCCCCCCGCGCCGCCGCAGACCACCCAGTCGATGGCGCCGAATCCGGCCATGCAGAGGCTGTTCACCTGCCGCAGGTCCAGGCACCCCCGCAGCGGCTCCGCAAGAACCCCCACCACGGGCCACCGGACACCGTCCGCCACCCAGCAGTTCTTGAGGGCAATGGTGGCGGGGATGCGGAGGTCCGCCTCCTCCTGGTCCCGCATCCGGACCAGGAACCAGAGGTTGTTGAGGGCGTCATCCTCCTCCAGGAGCCGGCAGGGGGATTCGGACGAGGGGGCGTAGAGCCTCTGGAGGGAAAGCTCGGGGAAATCGGTGACGGCGATGAAAAGATGCTGGGGCGACGACGCCACCACCGACAGGATGGCATCCAGAGACTCAGCCGGGAGGGCTGGATGGAGGAGATCGCCCCCCACACGCCAGACCTTGCCCCTCTTCTCGCCGAAGGGACGCCAGAGCACCTCCCGGTCGACCGTATCGTGCCGGACTATCGCCTCCCAGGCGTCGTCCCAGAAAATCCCTTCCCTCAACCGACCAAACATAACGTTGCCCGCCCGCGTTGCCCCTTCGCAATCAGGCCCGTTCACCACAAGGGCCCCCACGGAATACGTATCGGCATGGGGCACCGGAACTTGAGAGACGCCGGAATGTTTTCCGCATCCGTTGCATTTGCCCCGTTTCCCATTAAAATTCCTCCAAAGGCTTGCCCGCGGAGGAGTGCGATGAAAACCGTCAGAGCTGTCTCGAAGACCTGGAAGAGCAAACCAACGGTGGAGGGGGCGGGGGTACACCTCAAGCGGGCCTTCGGCTACCATGAGGCGCCCCTGCTTGACCCGTTTCTCCTGCTGGACGATTTCCGGTCCACGGACCCCGCCGAGTACCTTCCCGGCTTCCCCTGGCACCCCCACCGGGGAATCGAGACGATCACCTACATGCTCGACGGCGAGGTGGAGCATGGCGACAGCATGGGAAACCGGGGCACCATCTCGGCGGGGGATGTGCAGTGGATGACGGCGGGGAGCGGCATCATCCACCAGGAGATGCCCAAGGGGGACGCCAACGGCCTCATGGGGGGGTTCCAGCTCTGGGCCAACCTGCCGGCCTCCCACAAGATGATGGAGCCCCGCTACCGGGACGTGAAGAGCCGCCAGATCCCGTCGGTGTTCCTGAAGAGCGGCGCCACGGTGCGGATCATCTGCGGCCGGGTGAACGGCGTGCGGGGCCCCGTGGAGGATATCGTCACCGACCCCGAGTACCTGGATGTCGCCATCCCCCCCAACGCCCGTTTTAGCCATCCGGTGAAAGAGGGACATACGGTTTTCGCCTACGTGGTGTCGGGGGCGGCCGCCTTCGACGAAGACGGCTCGCCCCCCTGCGACACCGGCACCCTGGTGCACTACGGCGACGGCGAGAGCGTGGCCGTAACCACGGCCATGGAACCGGTCCGCTTTCTCCTCGTCTCGGGGAAACCGATCGGCGAACCGGTGGCCTGGCGCGGCCCCATTGTCATGAATACCCAGGAGGAACTGCGGATTGCCTTTGAGGAATACGGGAAGGGCACATTCATCAAGCACACCTGAGGGCATGGACGCCACGGACGGAGCAGATGCCATGATCGGCACAGGCACACACCGCCCGACGATTGCCCCTTGCCGTTTGTCCGGAGCTGTTCTATGAACCGGGGACTCGTCATCTTCTCCCACGGCAAGGAGAGCGGCCCGTGGGGAACCAAGATCACGGCTCTGGCGGCGGTGGCGGCCCGGAGGGGCTTCGCCGCGGAGAGCATCGACTATACCGACCTCGCCGACCCCGAAGACCGGGTGCTCAGGCTCAGGGAGCGGTGCGCCGGCAAAGGGGCGCCCCTGGTCCTCGTCGGCTCCAGCATGGGGGGGTATGTGGCGGCCGCGGCCTCCCGGGCCGTGAAGCCGGCGGGGCTCTTCCTCATGGCGCCGGCCGTCCGCCTCCCCGGCTACGCCGAGCAGGACCCCGTCCCCCACGCAGGGAAAACCTATGTCGTCCACGGCTGGCACGACGAGGTCATCCCCCTGGAGAACGTTGTCCGCTTCGCCCGGCAAAACCGGGCCCGGCTCTTCCTGGTGGACGGCAACCATGGACTCGCGGGCCGGCTCCCCTTCATCGAGGAGCTGTTCGGCCTTTTTCTCGACAGTCTCTACGGACAGGAATAGGTCACGTCGAAATACTTCGGGATGCGCCGTTTCCCGCTCTTCCCCATGGCGACGAGATGGTAGGGCTGGGTCAGGGACTGGGCCGTGAAGCACCCTTCCCCCGGCTTCCTCCTGACGATGGTGAGCCAGATGCCGTCCATCCCCTCCTGCACCTCCTGCACCTCGATGCCGTACCCCCCCGAGGGGCGGACCATGTCCACCACCGCAACCACATCATGGCGCGTGAAATCCACGGCCGGCAGGGGCGGAAGCGGGGTCCGGTTCCGGTGGAGGGATTCCCAGAAGGTCCTGAACTCTTCCTCTCCGGCGATGACGCGGATCTGGGGCCAGACCAGCTGGGTGTCGGCGCCGGGCTCGGAGTAGGCGCCGCCGACCCCCTTGTCGACGGTCTCGACGTCGATTTTGTGGGCGGCGGGGGGCGGCTGCACCGGCACGGCGGTGGCGCAGCCCGCAAGGGAGGCGGCAAGGGCGAAGAACAGCGGGAGTTGCAGTTTCATGGGGGCACCATCCTGTTCGTTGGGTTCGACGTCTGCTGCAACTTTACCAGATCATGGAGAATTTTCCCGCCGGAAGGGGGGAATGGGGCCGGCCCATGGGACGACGAACGCTTTCCCCCCTTGATTATGGGGCATCGTGCATTACTCTTGTCTCTGTTGGCTCCACTTCCAGGAGGAAATATCCATGACCATCCGTGAGAAAATCGCCGCCCTCTTTCCCCTCCCCGAGGAAATCCCGCCCCAGCACCGGCTGCCGGCGCCGCTGGAGCTGCGGTCGTACCTGGCGGGAGGGGAGCTGCGCCCGTGGGAAGGGGCGGTCCAGGAGGTCCTGTCTCCGGTCTGCGTCCGGACCCCGGCGGGTGCCGAGCGGGTCAGGATCGGGAGTTTTCCCCTCATGGGGGAGGCCGACGCCCTGGCGGCCCTGGACGCGGCGGTGGCGGCCTACGACAACGGCCGGGGGGAATGGCCCACCATGACCGTGGCCGGCCGGATCGGCCACGTGCAGCGGTTCGCGGCCCGAATGAAGGAACACCGGACCGAGGTGGTCCGGCTCCTCATGTGGGAGATCGGCAAGAGCGAAAAGGACGCCGCCAAGGAGTTCGACCGGACCATCGCCTACATTGCGGACACCATCGACGCCCTCAAGGAGCTGGACCGGGTCTCCTCCCGCTTCGTGATCCACGAGGGGATCATCGGCCAGATCCGCCGCGCCCCCCTGGGAGTGGCCCTCTGCATGGGCCCCTACAACTACCCCCTGAACGAGACCTTCACCACCCTCATCCCGGCCCTCATCATGGGGAACACGGTGCTCCTGAAGCCGCCGCGCCACGGGGTTCTCCTCTTCGCGCCGCTTCTCGAAGCCTTCCGGGATTCCTTCCCCCCCGGCGTGGTGAACACCCTTTTCGGCGCCGGCCGCGCCGTCACCCCTCCCCTCATGGCCTCGGGAAAGGTGGACGTCCTCGCCTTCATCGGCACCAGCCCCGCTGCAAACGCCCTCCACAAGGGGCACCCCAGGCCCCATCGGCTCCGGACGGTGCTGGGGCTGGAGGCCAAGAACCCGGCCATCGTCCTCCCCGACGCCGACCTGAACCTGGCGGTCGAAGAGTGCATCGCCGGGAGCCTCACCTTCAACGGCCAGCGCTGCACCGCCCTCAAGATCATCTTCGTTCACGAGTCGGTGGTGGACCACTTTCTGGCCCTCTTCTCCCGAACCCTCGCCGTGGTGGGATCCGGGATGCCGTGGGAACCAGGAGTGATGATCACCCCCCTCCCCGAGCCGGGGAAGACGGTCTACCTGACCGAACTGCTGGAGGATGCCCGCAGGCACGGCGCCCGGATCGTCAATGAGGGGGGCGGGACAGTGAACGGTTCCTTCTTCCACCCGGCCCTGGTCTATCCGGTGACCCCGGCCATGCGCCTCTACCGGGAGGAGCAGTTCGGCCCCATCGTGCCGGTGGTTCCCTTCACCGACGTTGCCGCTCCCATCCGGGCCATCGAGGAATCGGACTACGGCCAGCAGGTGAGCATCTTCGGCCGTGACCCCCAGACCCTGGCGGGCCTCATGGACCACCTCGTGAACCAGGTCTCCCGGGTGAACATCAACAGCCAGTGCCAGCGGGGCCCCGACATCTTCCCCTTCACCGGCCGCAAGGATTCGGCGGTGGGGACCCTGTCGGTGTCGGACGCGCTGCGCTCCTTCTCCATCCGGACCCTGGTGGCGGCCAAGGAGATCGACCTGAACAAGGAGATCATCGCCGACATCGTCCGGGAGCACCGCTCCAACTTTCTTTCAACGGATTTCATACTGTAAGCGAGTTAGCGAGATGGTGAGACAGCGAGGCAGAAAAAGCAAGCTGGCCAGGAAACCTGCATCCATTTGCAGTTACTGTTTCGCTCCCTTGCTCCCTGCTCCCGCTCTTTACTTAAGCGATTCTTGTCCTATACTGTTTTTTATTCATTAATTTTGCCGGGAGTGATCCGTGCTCCGCACCTTCCTCGAAAAACTGGGGGCCGCCGCCATCTTCATCGTCCGGGAAATGGGCCGGATGCTGATCTTTCTCGTCCTGGCCATCGTCAACATCATCATCCGGCCCGGCAAGCCGATCCATGTCTTCAAGCAGGTCCACTTCATCGGCACCAAATCCCTCTTCGTCATCGTCCTGACCGCCGCCTTCACGGGAATGGTCCTGGGGCTCCAGGGGTACTACACCCTGGCCAAGTTCGGCTCCGAGGGGATGCTCGGCTCGGCGGTGGCGCTGTCCCTCATCCGCGAGCTGGGGCCGGTCCTCACGGCCCTGATGGTGGTGGGGCGGGCCGGCAGCGCCATCACCGCCGAGATCGGCATCAAGAAGATCACCGAGCAGATCGACGCCCTCAAGACCATGGCCCTGGAGCCGTTCAAATACCTCGTCTCCCCCAAGATCATCGGGGCGCTGCTGGCCGTGCCCCTTCTGTGCGCCATCTTCGACGTGGTGGGGATCTACGGCGGCTACGTGGTGGGGGTGAAGCTCCTGGGGGTGAACCCCGGCGCCTACTTCCACGAAATGGAGCGGAGCGTGGAGTGGAAGGACGTCTGGTCGGGGATCGTAAAGTCCATCTCCTTCGGCGGAATTCTGGCCTGGGTCTGCTGCTACAAGGGGTACCACGCCGGCCACGGCGCCGAGGGGGTTTCGCGGGCCACCACCGAGGCGGTGGTCATGTCGTCGGTGCTGGTGCTGGTCTGGGATTACTTCCTCACGTCGGTCATGCTTTAGGGACCGGGACTCGGGACTCGGGACTCGGGACTCGGGATTCGGGATTCGGGACTCGGGATTTGGGATTTGGAAGGTGAAGCATAATGAATGCGGAGAGAATGGGATTTGCAATGCGCGGGATGAGAAATAGGCGACTTTTACTGGTCCCGAGTCCCGAGTCCCGAGTCCCGGATTTTACAGATGATACGACTCGTTGACGTCCACAAATCATTCGGCTCCCAGGTGGTGCTGGACGGCCTCACCCTGGAGATCCCCGCGGGCAGGATCACGGCGGTGATCGGCCCCAGCGGCGAGGGGAAGAGCGTGCTCCTGAAGCACATGATCGGCCTCATGCGGCCCGACCGGGGCCAGGTCCACGTGGAGGGGGAGAACATCACCGCCATGCGCCGCTTCGAGATGAACCGGGTCTGGGAGAAGTTCGGCATGCTCTTCCAGAACGCGGCCCTCTTCGACTCCATGACGGTCTTCGAGAACGTGGCGTTCCCCCTGGAGGAGAAGACCCGCCTCTCCCGGGCCGAGATCCGGGACCGGGTCCACGACGCCCTGGAGAACGTGGGGCTCCGGGGGATCGACAAGAAGTACCCCGACGAGCTGTCGGGGGGGATGAAGAAGCGGGTGGGGCTTGCCCGGGCGCTCCTGCTGAAGCCGCGGATCGTCCTCTTCGACGAGCCGACCACGGGGCTCGACCCGATCATCTGCCGGGCCATCCACCAGCTCATCCGGGAGACCCACGAGCGCTACGGCTACACGGCGGTGATCGTCTCCCACGAGATTCCGGAGATCTTCGACATCTCGGACTCCGTGGCCATGCTCTACAAGGGAAAGATCATCGCCACCGATACGCCGGATGCAATCCAGCGCTCGGAGCATCCGGTGGTGCGGCAGTTCATCAGCGGCAGCCTCGAAGGGCCTATCCAGTTCATTTGAAACAGGTGATGTCATGAAAAATCTGACCCTTGAACTTATTGTCGGCATCTTTGTCGCCATCGGCATTCTCTGCCTCGCCTGGCTGTCGGTGAAACTGGGGAAGATGGAGCTGGTGGGAGGGAACCACTACGAGGTCTACGCCGAGTTCGACTCGGTGTCGGGGCTCAAGAAGGGGGCCGCCGTGGAGATTGCCGGGGTGGAGATCGGCCGGGTGGACCGGATCGAGCTGGACCCGAAATTCAGCGACCGGGCCCGGGTCTACCTGCGGATCGCCAACGGGGTGAAGCTCCAGGAGGACGTCATCGCCTCGGTCCGCACCAGCGGCATCATCGGCGACAAGTTCATCAAGCTGAAGCCCGGCGGTTCGGAAAAATATCTGGCCGGCGGCGGCAGGATCAGGGAGACCGAGTCGGCCGTGGACCTGGAGGAGCTCTTGAGCAAGTACATCCACGGCAAGGTGGAGTGACGGAGGAGGAACAGCAATGAATAAATTTCAAGCAATCACACTGGCATGCTGTCTGACGGCCCTTCCCCTGTCGGGGGTTCTGGCCGCCGAACCGGCACCGGCGGCAAAGGTCCTCACCCTCGATGAATGCATCCGGGGGGCACTGGCCACGGCCCCGGAGCTGGGGGAATCCCAGGCCGACATCGAGCTGGCCCAGTCCCGGCTGGAGGAGGCCAAGGGATACCGGTTCCCGCAGATCGAGCTGCGGGGCCTCTTCGGGCCGGTCCCCGAGGCGAGGGGCAACCAGATCACGTCGCCGGACGGGGTCAACGACACCGACTCCTTCACCTGGTTCGCCCGGGCCGACGCCACCCTGGTCCAGCCCCTCTACACCTTCGGCAAGATCAGCGAGAGCATGAAGGCGGCTACCCACGGCATCGAGGTGGACCGGGCCAAGAAGGACCAGCGGCGCAACGAGGTGGCCCTCCAGACCAAGGAATACTACTACGGGGTGCTCCTGGCCCGGGAGCTGAAGGAAGTGGTCAAGGAGGTGCGGGAGAACCTGGACAAGGCCCGCGCCAAGGCCCGGGAACTGCTGGACAAGGCCTCCCCCAACGTGGACGAGCTGGACATCTACAAGCTGGACGCCTTCAACGGCGAGGTGGGGAAGTACCTGGCCGAAGCCGACAAGGGTGAGGCCCTGGCCCTCTCGGCCCTGCGCGCCCGGGTCGGCCTGCCGCCGGAGGCCCCGATCGACGTGGCCACCGAGCGCCTCGTCCCCGACGAGGAGACCGTGGCGGACCTGGCCGTCTACATTGACGAGGCCCGGGCCAAGCGCCCCGAGTTCAGGCAGCTGAAGGAGGGGCTCCAGGCCCGGGAGGCCCTGGTGGAGGCGGCAAAGGCGGCCTACTACCCCGACATCTTCCTGGCGGGGCTCCTGTCCGGGGCCTACTCGCCGGAGCGGAGCCGCATCGACAATCCCTTCATCACCGACGAGTTCAACCACTTCTGGTCCGGGATCGCCCTGGGGGTCAAGTGGAAGCTGGATTTCGGCATCACCGGCTCCAGGGTGGCCGGCGAGAGGGCCCAGTACAACCGGCTCCTCGCCACCAAGGTCTACGCCGAGAACAACATCCCCCTCCAGGTGAAAAAGGCGTGGCTGGAGCTGAAGGAGGCGGAAAAGAGCATCGACGCCAACCGCGACGCCTACTCCAATGCCAAGAAGTGGATCGTCTCGGCCATGGCCAACTTCGACTTCGGCGTCGGGCCGGCCAAGGAGCTCTTCGACGGGCTCCAGAACTACGCCCGGATGCGGGCCGGCTACTTCCAGTCCATATACAACCAGAAGCTGTCCCGGGCCAACCTGGACTACGCCGTGGGCGCCCTGCCCCTGGAGAAATAATTGTATGGAGGAACTTCTGTCATGAAATGGTTTGCCCTTCCCATCCTCTTCATAACCCTCGCCCTGGGGGGACCGGCCTTTGCCCAGGGAAGCCCCACCGAGACGGTGAAAAAAACCGTGGACGAGGTGGTGCGGATCGTGGCCGACAAGGAGCTGAAGAAGCCCCAAAACGAGAAGAAGCGCCGCCAGGAACTGAAACGGGCCATCGGCGCCGTCTTCGACTACGGCGAGATGGCCCAGCGCTCCATGGCCCGCCACTGGCGGGACCGGAGCGCCGCCGAGAAGAAGGAGTTCGTCTCCCTCTTCGAGACACTCCTGGAGAACTCCTACGCCGACAAGATCGAATCCTACAACCAGGAAAAGATCGTCTACCTCAACGAGCGGATCGACGGGGAGTACGCCGAGGTGAAGTCCAAGGTGGTCACCGCCAAGCGCGACGAGTATTCCCTCGACTACCGCCTCATGAACAAGGGAGGGAAGTGGCTGGCCTACGACGTGGTCATCGAGGGGGTCAGCCTCGTCTCCAACTACCGGGGGCAGTTCAACAAGATCATCACCAACGAGGGGTACCCCGCGCTTCTGAAGAAGCTCCGGTCCAAGAGCGAGGAGATCAAGGCCCCGTAGGTCAAAACACCGACCAGTCACAGAAACGGGCTGCTTGCCGCGTGGAGCAGCCCGTTTTTTTGTGTGCACCGTGGTTTGACCTGTCTAATTATTGACCACACAGACTGAGGTGAGCTATAGTCCACAAACCTTCCTGAAAGGAGTGGCCCGTGATTCGTCCAGGCGCTGTTGTTGCTCTATTGCTGGCACTACTCGTTGCGGCAACCCCATCTGTCGCCGGCCAGAATCGTTCCCTTGATTCCTTGCCCACAACCAAGCACAGGGACTTTCACGCAGAGCAGCCCCTCCAGCACCTTCTGTCGGCATTAATTACCCGGCCAGGGATTACCGCCGACTCCGACCGCAGGGCACTTCATCCCGCCATCAACGCCGGGGCCGACGCATTTGCCGATGCGCTTCGTCATAACAAGGGTTTTCACCGGTTTTTGCACGACCTGAAGCCGCTTCTCGTTGCCTGGAACGCCGAGATGGCAACTGCCGCGGAGGGGCTTGCCGGGGCTGAAGTCCGGGGCGCCGCCATGGACCAGCTGCTGACTGGCCTTGTCACTGTTGCCAAGCAGGCGAATATCTATCCTGAAGACATGGACATGGCCCTTCTCCAGGCAGCGGCGGCAATCGAAACAGCCATCCAGAGGCCTCCCACAGCCAGGGTTCTGGCCCGTGAAGATCGGGAGCTGATTTCATATCTCCTGCTGAACAGCATCCATCAGGCCCGTAAACGCACGGTAATCCTCATGGAACCATTTGACGCCATGGCAACCCTCGGCACCGACCCTTCGTTCATAACATACTACGCCCAGAAGATCGGTCCGGCGTGGGCTAGGCCTATACTCGCCAGGGAGCTTGTCAGCATCGAAAAAACCATCTCGGACCCTGACCTTCTTGGGAACCGGGAAAACCTCATCATGATGCAGTTCAACACTGAAGCAGTGAACGATTTGTTCTACTTTAAAATGGCAATGGAAGTATCCTTTTCGATTAACCAGCTTGATCTGAACCCGCTCGCCGCAAAGATGGCCTCGATGGGGGGCATCATGTCAGACATGACGGTATCCAGGCTCCAGGAGTCCGGTGCAGTCCCCCTCAACTTTCGCCACGTTGCCGCATTTTACTGGATCAATCCTTCTTCGCCACTCACCTATTCTCCCGATCCGGCCTTGGCAGACAGGCTTGTTTCCCTTGGCGCTCAAGTGTCCACTTTGCCGGATTTCTCGCTCTTTTCATCACCCTATCGCGACATCTTCCAGCTGCGATATGACCTTTTCCTGTGCGATCTGATCGCTTCCAAAGAGCTACAGAGGGCCGAGGACCAATGGATTGGGCTGAACCAGCGTCCTCTCTCCATGGCTGAGCGCCTCACCCTGCGCAAGGCCGATGCCGAACGCCGACAGGCGGTGATGGCACGACTCTCGGGAGCCACCCCGCAAGAGAAGCACGCGCTCCGCATTCTGTTGTCGAGCTACATCGGGAAATAGTCCGGAAAATGAAACTATCGGTATGCATCCGCTTCAACATCGGTGGGGTCGATCTGCCAATCAACAACCGTGCAGCAAGAATTGCGGAGTTCTGACTGAAACCTGAATCCGTGACGTAGCTTTGCCCAGACGGGTAGTTCATGGGCACGGGGGGGCGGTTGGTCCTTTTGGCCCCTCTGGATTCCCAAAAAACGGCCTCTTAAATTGGCCTCTAAGCC
>Ga0073934_10002137_pt1 | contig 42842 bp, 39 predicted proteins | sample LarsenN4metaG_FD_76834 | JGI IMG/M metagenome (GOLD analysis project Ga0073934, IMG submission 76834) | Hot spring sediment bacterial and archeal communities from British Columbia, Canada, to study Microbial Dark Matter (Phase II) - Larsen... ...
CACCCACCTGGACCTCCACTTCTTCTTCTCCCAGGACCGAGACAATACCTTGCGTATTGAGGGTTCGCAACTTAACCCGGTCACCCAGGCGGATGGGTCTTTGGGAAACCCTTTCGCCCACCACAACTAAAGCCTGGCGTTCGACCGGCTCGGAATACACCTCTTCCAAATCCGTGATCCGTTCCTCCAGGACCTGCAAGGCTTCCAGTGGCTGGCGTGCCCCAACCAAGGCACGGCGGGCAGATTCCAATTCTCCTTTTAACGCCTCGACCTGCTCGTTGGCCTCCCGGCGGGCCTCCTCCAGGATCGATCGCCGCTCGTCTTCGATCTTCTCCAGGCGTCCGGCGAGTTCGTTCCGCAGGCGTTCCACTTCCTGGCGCGCCTTTTCGGCAGCTGCCCGGGCTTGATAGGCCAGGTCTCGCTGGCGGTGGATCTCGTCCAGCAGGTCTTCCGCCCGCAGATCCTCCGGGCTGAGCTCAGCCCGCGCCGCATCAATGATCGACTCCGGCATACCCAGGCGCCGGGCGATCGCCAGGGCGTTCGAGCGGCCCGGCAGCCCGATCGTCAGGCGGAAGGTAGGCTGGAGGGTCTCCAGGTCGAACTCGACGCTGGCGTTGACCACCCCGGGCCTGGCGTGGGCGAAAGCCTTCAACTCCGGGTGGTGGGTGGTGACCAGCGTGGTGATGCCGCGCCCAAGCAGATGGGTGAGCAAGGCGCGCGCCAGCGCCGCCCCTTCCTGGGGATCGGTACCCGCACCCAGCTCATCCAGGATGACCAGCGACTGGCTGTCTGCCTCCTCCAGGATGCGCACGATGTTCGTAACGTGCCCGGAGAATGTTGAGAGCGACTGCTCGATCGACTGCTCGTCGCCAATGTCCGCGAAGATCGAATCGAAGACGCTGATCTCCGAACCCGGTTCAGCCGGGATGTGCAGCCCGGACTGCGCCATGAGAGCGAGCAACCCGGCTGTCTTCAGGGTAACCGTCTTGCCGCCTGTGTTCGGGCCAGTGATCACCAGGGCATAGGTCTGGGCATCGAGGTCCAGATCGACCGGGACGACCGTCTTAGGGTCGAGCAGGGGATGGCGTGCGCCGTACAGCCGGATCACGCTGCCGGGATGGCCTTTCTTGCTGTCCCGGGTTCCTGTGGTCTTCGGAAAGGCGTGCAGCGCCGGTTCGCTGGCCTGGATCGCCTCGGCGAATTTCGCCCGCGCCAATGCCAGGTCCAGGTCGGCGATCACGTCTACCATCTGCAGGATCTCGGCGGCGTGGTCGCCGATCTGGGCGGAAAGCTCTGCCAGGATGCGCCGCTCCTCGTCGCGTTCCTCCAGCTGCAGTTCTCGGTACTCGTTGTTGAGCTCGACCACGCCGAACGGCTCTACAAAGAGCGTCGCCCCGGAAGCCGACTGGTCATGGACGATCGCCCGGACGCGCCCTTTGAACTCAGCTCGCAGGGGCAGCACATAGCGCCCATCCCGCTGGGTCACCAGCGCCTCCTGGAGGTAAGGGACGATCTTTGGGTCCGAGACCATACGCTGCATCCTGGTCAGCAGGCGGTCGTGGGCGATGCGCAGGTCGCGGCGGATGGCGGCCAGCCTGGGAGAAGCGGAGTCGAGCACTTCGCCCCGGTCCGAAATGGCCCGGGTGATGGCGTCCACCAGGCCGATCGGGGGCGCCATCCGCGCGGCGATCTCCCCCAGGGCGGGGTACTGGCCCTGCAGGCGGTCGAAGAGGCGCGCCAGGTTCCGTCCGGCGACAAGCGTGGCCTTAACGTCCAGCAGATCTGCCGGGGTCAGGACGCCGGCGCGGGCGGCCAGATCGACCGCCTGGCGGACGTCGCGCGCCCCGCCGATGGACAGGTCGGGATGGGTCTCCAGGAGTTGGACCGCCTCGCGGGTCTCCGCCTGCCTCCGCCGCGCGTCGTCGGGGTCGGGAGTCGGGCGCAGGGCGCGCGCCTTCTCCGCTGAGACAGCGAATGACGCGTATCCGGCCAACCGTTCCAGGATCTTGGGATATTCCAGAGTTTGCAGAGATTTATCATCCATGTGCGCTGGTATTATACCCAGCTTGGGATGGTATAATATCGCCCATGCTAGACAGCTTTCATCCTCCCCGTTAAGTTTCAGTAGCGCTTAAGCGCCCCCGCGCCCCGCCTCTTCCTCCCGCACGAAGGAAAAAACCATTCAACGGAGGAAGCGGTAACAATGCTTAAGCGATTATTGAACTGGCCGGTCACCGGCCTCACGAGATCCTTGTGGGGCGCAGTCCCCCTCACAGCCTTATTCATTTCAATCGAGTTCTTCGACGAGCTCTACTACGGCGTGGAAGGAGTCACGCTGCCGGCCCTGCGCGCCGACCTGGGGCTGTCCTACGCCCAGGTGGGTCTGCTCCTGGGCCTGCCGGGCCTGGTCAGCGCCCTCATCGAGCCAGCCATCATGCTGTTGGGGGACACGCGGTTGCGGAGGAGCTTGATCATTTCTGGCGGCTGCGCCGTAACAGCTGCGGCGTTCCTGACGGCGACGGGTGCATCCTTCCCTGTCCTCCTGGCCGCTTTCGCGATCGGCTATCCGGCCAGTGGGGCGTTCGTGACCCTTTCCCAGGCTTCGCTGATGGACGCCCACCCCGGGCGCGAGCAGCAGCTGATGGCGCGTTGGTCCCTCGCTGGTTCGCTGGCAAACCTGGCCGCCCCGCTTCTCATGGCTGCCGGTTTCTGGCTGGGTCTTGGCTGGCGCTGGGTGTATTTCGGGCTGGCCGCCTTCGCGCTCCTGCTTGCCCTCCAGGTTAGATTCCAGACTTTTCCGAGGGTAGCGCCGGGCGAAGGCCCTCACCCAGACCGCGAGCGCGGTTTTGGACAGGAGCTGCGGGCGCTCTTGCGGGGCGCCGCCGAGCTGGCCAGGAACCGCAGCTACTGGCGGTGGACCGTGCTGCTGCAGCTCTCCGACCTGTTGCTGGATGTCCTGACCACCTACCTCCCGCTCTACCTGACCGACCTGGGTGGGCTGGATAACACTCAGACCGGCCTGGTGATGGGCCTGTCCATGCTCGCCGCCCTGGCGGCGGATGCAGCTCTCATCCCCCTCCTCGAACGTTTCCCAGGGCGGACCGTGGTGCGCATCTCCGCAGCCCTCACGGGCCTGTTGTACGTCGTCTGGCTGCTGCTCCCCTGGTCGCCGGTGAAACTGGTCCTTCTGTTCGCCCTCCGCCTGGGGACGATGGGCTGGTACCCGGTGCTTCAGGGAGAGGCGTACGCCACCGCGCCCGGGAGATCGGGTTCCGTGCTGGCGCTCGGGACCCTCACAGGCGTGCTCGGCTCAGGGATGTTCTGGCTGATCGGCTGGGTCGCCAACCAGGTAGGACTGCCGGCGGCGATGTGGCTGCTGCTGCTGGGACCGGTCAGCCTGGCGCTGTTTGTACCCCGGGCTGGCAGGAGCCGTCCAGGATAGTGATTCCTGGCAGGAAATCCAAGGCGTTAAGTCACTCGCTTTTTCGGATGAATCCGCTATGATATAGAATATCCAACAAATCCTGTCATGATAAGCGGATTCGCCGCTCCCATTTATTGAGTGCGGGAAGATGTCGTCAGGATCCGCGATAACCTTCGCCGTTATGATTGGAGGCCACACATGCCCGAACTGACCGGCCACATCCTCGAATTGATCCGCCTGGCGGCGACCGACCTTCCGCCGGACGTGGAAGAACGCTTGCGCCAGGCGTACGCCCGCGAAACCCCAGGGTCCGCCGCCAGCGGCGCGCTGGAAGCCATCCTCAAGAACGTCGAGCTGGCGCGCCAGAACTCGACGCCCATCTGCCAGGACACCGGCACGCCGATCTTCTACGTTTACCATCCGGAAGGCTGGAGCACCCGCCGCCTCAAAGAGCAGATCCGCTCGGCGGTCGCCGAAGCCACCCGGCGCAGCTACCTGCGCCCCAACGCGGTGGACGCCCTGACGGGCAAGAACAGCGGCGACAACCTCGGCGACGAGCACTTCCCCACCATCCACTTCGAGGAGGTCGAAGGCGAAGCGCTGCGGATCGACCTGATGCTCAAGGGGGGCGGATGCGAGAACGTCGGCGCGCAGTATTCGCTTCCCAACGCAGCGCTGGGAGCCGGACGGGACCTGGCAGGGGTGCGCAAGGCAGTCCTGGATGCAGTGCACAAGGCCCAGGGAAAAGGTTGCGCGCCGGGCGTCCTGGGCGTCGCCATCGGCGGCGATCGCGGCTCCTCGTACTACGCCTCCAAGGAAGTGCTCTTCCGTTCGCTGGACGAAGCCAATCCCGACCCGGAGCTGGCTGCTATGGAAGAGCGCCTGACCAGCGAGGCCAACCAGCTCGGCATCGGTCCGATGGGCTTCGGAGGCGCCACGACCGTCCTGGGGACGAAGATCTCCGGCCTGCACCACCTGCCGGCCAGCTATTTTGTCTCGGTCTCTTACATGTGCTGGGCGTACCGCAGGAGGAGCATGGTCTACCAGGACGAGGTCGTGGAATTCAGGTGATCCCCGGAGGCCGTCCTCGGGACAGGCCTGTGGATAAAGAGGAAACATGAAAAAACTTTCAATCCCTTTCGATGACGCGACCATCCTCAGCCTCGAGGTCGGCGACCCGGTCCTGCTGTCCGGCACGATGGTCACCGGGCGCGATGCGGCTCACAAATGGATGGTCGAGACCTTCGTGAAGCAGACCCGCCAGCCGCAAGGGGACGACCTGGAGGTCCTCGCTGCGATTCGCCCCCTGCTGAACGGCGGGGTGATCTACCACTGTGGGCCGGTGGTGGCCGGTTTGGAGACGCGGGAGTACCGCTTCGTCGCCGCCGGGCCGACCACCAGCACGCGTGAAGAGCCGTACCAGGGGGACGTGATGCGCCACTTCAACGTACAGGGAGTGATCGGGAAGGGCGGCATGGGACCGCTGACCCTGGCGGCCTGCCAGGAAGTGCCGGGAGTTTACTTCCACGCCGTCGGCGGGGCAGCCACCCTGATCGCCCAGACGGTGAGGCGCGTGGTCGGCGTCTACAAGCTCGAGTTCGGCGTGCCCGAGGCGATGTGGGTGATCGAAGTCCAGGACTTCCCCGCGGTGGTGACCATGGACGCCCACGGGAACAGCCTGCACGCCGAGGTGGAAAAGAAATCGAAAGAGGCGCTCCTCGAGCTGTTCTCAAGACCTTGAGCGTTTCGATTGCAGATTGGTCAGGTTACCTCTCACGAATTGATAGACAGCCTTGCAGCACACCTGTCAACACCGCCGGCGAATCAGCGCCGACCTCGCAGGAGGTTAATCATCCTTTGCTTCGACTCAAGCACGGGAGGGAACGGATCCAGGCTGTAATCCCAGGCCAGCTCGATGGTGAGGTATCCGGCGAAGCCGCTTCTCTTTAGCAAACTCGTAAAACTCGAAAAGTCGAAAGTCCCATCTCCCGGGATGAGATTTTGCTGTCGGCTTCCGTCGTTGTCGTTGACGTGCACCTGGAGGAGCAAAGTGCATGCATTCCTGATCGCTTCCTCGGGTCTCTCCGCACTCAAGTGAATGTGCCCGCTGTCAAGCACGATCCCAAGATTCTCGTATCCAAGCTCATCGATGATAGCCAGAGCGTCTCCAGCGGTGTTGACCAGGTCCGTCACGGCAGCGTTGGCCGGCTCGATCCCTAAACGGACGTCATACTGCCGAGCGCGCTCGCAGATCCGCGCAATACCCTCGACCATCCACTTCCACGCCTCTTCACGGCTTTGTCCGTGGAGGCTCCGCCCGGGGACAATCAGCAAGATCTTTGCGCCAAGCGCCACCGCGCTCTCCAGGCATTCGTACATGTATTCGAGACTGTCCTCGCGGACGGTCTCGTTCGGGCTGCTCAGGGAATGCGGGTAACGGAAGAAAGCCGGCATGAGCGATACGGGTTCCAGCCCCGATCGTCGGATCAGGGATCGAATCTCCGCCAACTCTTCCGGTTTTATATCTTTTCGATAGACATGCGGTCGCCCGCCCCAGATGTCGATCCCTTCATAGCCAGCTTGCGCCACCAATCTGATCGCGTCCGGCAAGGAATAATTGACGAAGACGGAGCTGGCGACACTGAGCTTCATGCCGATCCCGACTCCCCATCATCAGTCTGCCCTTTGTTTTTCGATGGGATGCTATTTCCATTTCTATAAAAACTGGCGATCAACCCGTCGATCGCACGAGTCACCGGATAAATAAAGAAAATCATTCTTGACGGCTGCGTCATTCTCCAGCGAAACCTGTCCCCATCTTGGATGAGAAAGCAATCGCCGGCCTTGGCGACCAACCTGTTCTCTTGAGACTCCAGCACGACTTCTCCCTCGAGCACGTAGTCGATCTCTTCGAAGCCATCCACCACCACATCGAACCAACCCGTCGGGGACTCATAATATGCTACCGCTAGCTTTCGGTCTTTCGAAAAAAAGAAGAAATTGACATTGGCTCGGAGCTCCGGGTTCGTATCGTAGGGATGGTCGACCATCCCCTGGAGGAGATCTGCTTTCGTGAAGACTCTCATGTGTCATTACCCCCAGCACTCAAACCTGGATCGGGAGTCGAAACCCGGTATTCGGCGTCTAACGCTTTCAGTTTGATTAGTTTCCGCTCGGATCGCCCCTTTTCGAACTCGGATTCGAGCCAGTGGTCGAGGAGCACGCGCGCCAGGGTAGGCGCAACAACCTGAGCACCGAAGGTGATGATCTGAGCGTCATTACTCTTTCTCGCACGTTCCGCGGAATAGGCGTCATGACAGTTTGCCGCCCTCACACCAGGGATCTTATTCGCGGCGATAGCCATGCCGATGCCCGTTCCGCAAACAAGAATACCGCGATTAAATTCCCCGCTCGCGATTCTTTTTGCCACCTCCACCGCAATATCAGGATAATCGACGGGATCCGTCCCGTTAGAACAGCCAATGTCGACCACCGGGTAGCCGATACTCTCCAGATGGTTTTTGAGGTCCATTTTAAGTGAATAACCGATATGGTCGCTCCCAATGATGATTCTCATAGTTCCAGACATACAGGTCCCGTTCCGTTGAACGTGCGTAAAGCACGTCATCTCGATCGAGAATGTGATTCCCGAGCCTCCGGCAGCATTTTACGCAAGAGGAAGCTGCGCCTGAGCCGGAATGCATCGACGTATAGCTCCGCCGGCAGACCACACTTGACTGCTTCGACCGCGCGAGCTGAATCGCCATCGATGAGCACACAGGATTCCCGAGGTTGGCCGGCATCCCGAACCAATAAAGGGAAAATTTCCGGCACCAATTTCTCCAGGCGGTAATCGGCTGTGAATATCAACCTCTCTGGAGAAAAGAACGGATATCGCTCCAACTTCGAGGACAAACCCCCGAACCATTCTCGTGGATAATCGGAAACCAGCCAGATGCGGTAATCCGAGGGCAATTGAGCCAGCACTTCTAAGGCCGGTATATGCGGAAGGGCTGCGCTCAAAAGTTTGCCCTCCAACCTCTCAGGCGTAACTCGAATGCCGGCTGCTTCGACGACCCCCCTGCAAAAAGATCGCCCATCGATTTTCCCAAGGTAAAGCTCCTCGGCCAGACGCCAGAAAATCGTTCGCGTCCGAAAGTCGATCCGCTGGGGGTATTTGTCCTCCAGCACCTCCACAGCGAGCCTGGGAATGGCGGGCAAGATCACTCCACCCGACCAGCACAGGACAGTCGTGGTCGCTCCCATGGCCTATTCCCCGCTCACCTGGACCGCAACATAGCGCGGTGCCGGTTCTGTCTGGTCATCAATGACCAAAATATCCTGGTACGTTCCCAAGAAAAGGTCGCCCTCGAGGATCGGGATGACCACGTGGTTCGTCAAGAGCGCAGAACGCACGTGGGCGTGGCCATTGAAATCGACGGCTCGCAGGTGATGGTAGTAATTTCGAGCAACGGGAGCTATCTGCTCGAACATTGTCTGGATATCGGCGATGATCCCGGGTTCGTGTTCGCCGACGATCACTCCGCCGGTCGTGTGCCGGTAAAATATGATCGCCTGTCCGTGCTGCACCCCGCTGGAGTGGACGATTTCGCGCACCTGCTCGGTGATGTTGGTGACGGAAAGGCTCCCGCGTGATTCGAGTTCGATCTGGTGAGTGATGATCATGTTTTCAGATTACGTCGCCTTTCCACGCCCCGGGATCTCCCACACCGCTTCCACGATGTCGTTCCGGAGCGCGTAGAACTTATCGTACAAATTAATCGTACCGTTGGCATCGCGCACCCATAATTCGACCTTGTCGCCGGGCTTCAGGTCCCTCGCGTTCCCATCAAGGCGCAGGCGGCTGTGCTCCTGAGGCATCGAATACAGAACAGCTCCCTCCGGATACTTGACTTCCGGGTAGCCGTAGAACAACTCGATGCTTTTTCTTCCGACGTCGATCACCGCCAGGTCACGTGCGTCCGGGCGGTTCGGCCTGCTGATCACCGTCGATAGGACGGTTAATGTGCAGTCAAACTCAGTCACTCCCTTTTCCCTGAAGGCGGTGTCCATCAGGAGATAAGTCCCGGCCTGGATCTCTGTTATCCCTTCTATCTGCGAGACGTATTTATAGGTAAACGTCCCGCCGGCGGAAACGATAGGCACTTCCAGACCGGCAGATTCGATATAGCTCCGGGTCTCCACCAACAGGCTGTTCGCTTCGATCGCCAACCGCTCCCGATCGTGAGATTCGACCTGGAACGTCAGATGGCCGTCGTATCCCATCAAGCCCATAAACAGCAACCCGGGCGAGCGGGCGACGGCCCTGGAGAGCTCGAGCGCCGGCCCGCAAGGTTCGACCCCACAGCGCCCGTTGCCAATGTCCACCTCCACCAACACGCGCAACTTCACGCCTCGTGCCACCGCCGCCTCTGAAAGCTGCCGTACGTTATCGAAGTCGTCGACGGCGACGATCACGTCTGTGTAGCCAGCCAAGTTGACCAGTCGTTGGATCTTTCGGGCTCCAACGATCTGGTTGGCGATCAGGATGTCCTTGATCCCGGCCGCGGCGAGTACTTCAGCCTCTGCCAGCTTGGCGCAGGTCAACCCGATTGCGCCGGCATCGAGCTGTTTGTGGGCCAGGGCGGGGGTAGCCTTGTGTAGTTTTACATGAGGGCGGAGCTTGACCTCCGAATTTTGAAAGAAGTCCGCCATCCGCCGGAGGTTGTTCTCCATCGTCGGAAGATCAAGCAGTAATGCAGGAGTGTCCAGCTCGTTTTTATGTAAACCTACTTCATATTCATGAGTGCTCATCCATCAATTCTCCGGCTACGGCTTGGGCGGTCTCCCTCGTCGACGATGACCCAAGAGTTCCAGCCGCGGCGTCCATCTAATACTCGGGGATGATCTCGCCGCGTACCACTTTCTCCTGGATCGCCATGATTTCTGCTGGTTCGATCGCCGCCTGGAGCACTGCGCGTACCGGATCGCTTCCAGTGCGAGCCACGAACGTCGCAGACAAAGAGTTCTCCCCGATCAGCTGCATCGTTCTTTCCGAGAGCGGGCGCTGTTCGATTCCTGGCCCCAGGTAGGCTTCTTCCTGATCGGCTGTCCAAAGGATCGCATCTACATCACCGTTCTTTAATAAACGCGAGAACTGTACGAAGGACGCCCACCGGTATTCCACCTGCTGCCCTTCAAACTCCAGCTCGGTCAAGCGGCGATGGTCATATGAGTCCGGATCAACGGCCAATCGAATCGGCCGATGGGGGTGAGGACGGGAAGCCTGGTAAAACACGCAATACCCGGAGATCCAGCTCCCGGGAGGCAACCGCATCTGAATTTCATGGTCTTGCCCGGACAATTCATCCGCTGCAAGTCCCGACATCACCGCGGCGTGGCACCGGTTTTCTTTCAATGCTTTGAGGCGGGTCCGCGATCCACGGATAAATATTAAGTACGTTTCAATCCCGATTTTTTCGAATGCCTTTTTTAATCCGGTCGCCAGCCCTTCAAACCTCAAATGCATCGGGAGGGTCATGGCGATGACCAGAGGTGCTTGCTCAATGAGATTCCACAGCTCCCCGATCGATCGGGAGACCATCACCGAACCCATGTGCCCCCGCTTTTGGATCTGCACCGCGCCGAGCTCTTGCAAACCATTGAGCGCCGTGGAGACAGACCCAATGCTCATCCCGGTGGAAGCGGCCAGTCTCCGAATGCTGGGCAATCGTTTTCCGTCGTCGATCTGGATCAGGTACTTCGCCAGATCGATTTGTAGTTCCTTGATTGTTTTGTTGGATTTCTTTACCCTGACCAAGTCTGCACACATTCTTTCAGATAGTTAGCGCGGTTTTCCAATTCTTATACCTGCAAATGATCGAACACTCCGGAAGACAACAGGTTCCTCATGAATGCCCGATACGCATCTAACCTTTCTGCATGCAGCCGAGCGCGACTTGCATCCGGTTCGTGGACTCGGCTTGTCCCGGAGAATGCTTTGCTGGTCTCTTCAAGGTCAGTGTAAACGCCAAGTGCGTACCCCGCAAGTAAAGCTGCGCCGAGAGTCCCTGCTTCCTCTTGTCCAACCAGCTCGATCCGGCACCCCGTTAAATCTGCTTTCAGTTGAGTCCACCAACCGGACCGCGTTCCACCCCCAGTCGCCCGGATCCGATCGACGCCTACACCCTCTTCAGCCAGCAACGTAAGGGTATTCACATGATCGTAGGCGATGCTCTCCATGAACGCCTGGACAACGTCGAGAGGCGACGTCGAAAAGGTCAGGCCGAGGAGAGCGCCTTTCGCTTTGCGTCCTTGCTCCCAATACACCATCGATCCAGACAGGTAGGGGACAGCCAGGACGGAGCTCGGCTGGCGCACATCTGAAAGCAATTTCGTCTCGACTTCCTCGATGCTCAACCCTACCAACCCCCGCGCCCAGTTCATGACCGCGTTGCCGGTCGGGCATACAGCCAGGATGATGAACCCAGCCTTTCCAGGATGCGGCATCAAGGAAAACCCTCTCAGAAGCATCTCTCCGGTCGGTGGTTTGCTGGTTGTGACCAGGAGGTTCTCATAAGATCCGCTGATCAGGCAGGCTTCGCCGATATCCATGACGCCAGCGCCCACCGCCGCACAGTTAACATCATGCCCGCCAAGGGCGAGCAGAACTCCGGGTGGAAGGCCCCAATCCTCTGCTACCTCTCGCTTCATCGGACCCAGGATCGAACCCCATGGCAGCACTTCCGGCAGCAAATCGAGGTCGATCTCGTACTGGTTTACTCTTTCGGGCGACCAATCGTTGCTCGACAAATCATATACAGCATACCTGGAAGCAGAGCTCCGGTCGGTCGCAACCCTGCCGCACATGCGCAGCGCCAGGAAGTCGTGCCAACCGAGGAAGTATTTCGCCCGGGAGATGACCTCTGGATGGTATTTTCGCCACCACAGTAAACGGAAGACAGGATCCATCCTTTCACGCATGTGCCCACAGGATAGGCACCAGGGCTCGGGTCTTGGCGAGCCTTCCGGGATTATTTCGAACTCGGCACCGCGCACGTCTGCGCCCATGATCCCGGGCCCGAGGGGATCGCCATGTGCGTCTGCCGGGAAGTTCTCGCGGCCCGAGGCGCTGACAGCGATCGCCTTAGGCGGATCCTTCTTTAATGTATCCAGGCCCAACAGCGTGCGCATAACTAAGGACGTCGCCTGCCAGACTTCCTCAGGGTTTTGTTCCCAAGAGCCAGGTACTGGGTGGAGGCCGGTCAGCTGGTGGTTTGCGACGCCTAATAACCTGCCCTCTTCCTGGAAGGCGGCCGCTTTTACCGAGCTGGAGCCCATGTCGATGCCAATGAGGCTCATAACTTCCTCTGAGCGTCCGAACGTTCGAAGTTCAGGGTTCGGCGGCGGCGACGAACCCGCCGTCTACAAGGATCTCTGCGCTGCTCACATAACTGGCGTCGTCGCTGAGCAGGAAAGCTGCAACGCTGGCGATCTCTTCCGGTTGCCCGATCCTCCCCAAAGGGATACGCTCTACGTAATACGCGCGCGTGGGCGAATTGGGGTCGAGGAGTTCCGCGCTCATATCGGTCAGGATTGCCCCGGCCAGGATGGTGTTCACCCGGATTCCATGGGGACCTAACACTTGCGCCAACGCTTTGGTCAACATCCAGATCCCGGCCTTGGTTCCACAATAGACTGTCTGCTCTTTCGCGGAGACCCAGGCTGAGATCGAGGAAATGGTTACGATCGCTCCGCCGTGGTTTTCGCGGATCATCTGTTTCGCGGCCGCCTGACAGACCACCCATGTCCCACGTAGGTTGATCTCCTGAATGCGATCATAGTCCTCCACGGTCGTCTCATCCCATTTCAGCAACGGGTTGATGGCGGCGTTGCTCACCAGGTAATCAAGCCTTCCGCCAAGTCGAGCGATCTCGGCGACCATCGCGACGACCTGATCTGGCTCGCGCATGTCCGCTTCGATAGCAATTCCTTTGCCACCGCTGGCTTCGATAGCAGCCAGAGTCGGGCCTGGATCGCCAGACGAACGATAATTGACGCCGACCACCGCTCCTTCCTGGGCGAGGCGGATGGCGATCGCTCTACCGATGCCGCGCGTGGCTCCCGTGACCAACGCAACCTTTCCCTCAAATCGACCCATATCAAGTCCTTCGCACATCCATCGTCAGGAATGCTACCGCACAATCCTCGAGGTAGCCCCTGGTAAAGTCTGCCCACCGTCGACCGGGATGACCACCCCCGTTACCCAGCTTGCCTCCGGGCTGGCAAGCCAGACGATCCAGGCAGCCAATTCATCCGCTGACCCCATTCGGCCCAGAGGGACCTCCCGCGCCATGCGCTCGTAAGCTCTTGCCACGTCATCCCCAGCCCAGGTCAGGTGAATGGGAGTATCTACAGGTCCCGGCGCTATTGCGTTCACCCGGATTCCCAACGGCGCCAGCTCGGCCGCTAGGGATCGAGTCTGGTATTCCAAAGCGGCCTTCGACATGCCGTACAGGCATTGCCCAGGGATCGCCAAAGAGCCGGAAGAAGATGAAATGTTGATCACAACAGCTGAATCTGACTTCTGCAAATATGGCAAGGCAGCCTGGGTGAGGAGATACGGCGCGCGCACGTTGACCGCCATGTGCTGGTCAAACACCTCCAGAGTGGCTTGGCTGAGAGGCAGGTGTTTGATCGCCGCCGCGTTGTTTACCAAAATATCAAGCCTCTCCCATGTGGATAGTATAGACTCAACCAGGCGTCCGGGTACAGATGGATCGCCCAGATCAGCCGGCAGCGAGAGAGCCTCCCCGCCCATCAATCGGATCGCTTGGACGGTCTCTTCTAAAGGTTCCGGGCGTCTCCCAACGATTGCAACGGCAACATTTTGCGAAGCAAATCGCTTTGCAGCGGCTGCTCCGATTCCCGTACCGCCTCCGGTAACCAACGCGACTCTATCAAACGAAGCCATGGTCGTAGACTCCTGCTGATTCGAAGACCGAATCGCATGGACACGCGATACCAGCATCTAATCGAGTGCCCATTGTCAAAATATTGCAATCGGGTTGAATGGCGACCCCGTCCCTTTGGGAAGACGCAGCGGAGAGATCACCACCATGAACTCCCACCTGCCTTCTTCCTGGCAGACTTCTGCCAGCTCCTCGAACTGCAGGCTATCGGCGACGACCATGCCCATCGCCGTCACCTGAAGGGGGTGGATGGGGTATTGGATTTCATCCATCGGGCCCGGCACGACCTCTCCGTCTCCATCCGGGAGGAAGACCGCTACCCTGCGTTCGTGGAGGAGCAACAAGCTGTACGGGTCGAGACCTGCTCGCCCTTCGCCCGTATAACCAACATCCCACGCTCCGAGTTCCAGGCGTCGGCGGTGATGACCTGTTCTGAAAACCATAATGTCCCCTTCCTCCAACCTGACCCCTTCGAAAGCTTCTATCGCTTCGATCTCCTCTCTTGACACGGCTTCGCCGGGTTCGAGCCACTTGACTCCACGGTAGCGCGGCACATCGATTAAAACGCCCCTGCTAACAATCCCGTGAGCATATGTTGTAATGTCGAGGTCGAGCGCGCCGCGGCTGGTGACCGTCTCTGCGGGCAAACCGTTATAAAGCCTTCCCTTATACGCGATATGACAGAGGGCATCGATGTGTGTGTGGCAATCTCCATGGAATTGCATACCCAGAAAATCCGTCGCAAAACGCAAGAGATCGCCCGAGCTAACGTCCACGTCGTGCATCGTACTCATGTAATGCAGTGCCGGGTTTGCGTTGTCAGGCCCAGAAACCGTGTTGATCGGAAGAGACATCGATACGCTTCGCCCACTCCGGATCAAAGCTGCCGCCGCGCGCACCTTGTCAGGAGTGATGTAGTTGAGCGTCCCTTTCCTGTCGTTCGGTCCCCAACGTCCCCAATTATTTACCTTTTCGAAGAGCTCTTCGAACTCTTCTAGGGATATGTGCCATCGATTGGCGGTCGAGGCAGTCATTGATAGTCTATCCTCCGACACGTTTGATTAATCCTCGTTACAGGTGTGAGGATGGTCTCCTGGCGCCACTCCAGATCGAATAGACTGTTAATCAAATGGAGCGGCGCCAGATTGGAAGTGAATATCTTGGTTATTGTTCCTCTGCTGCCCTTTTCTCAGCTTCTTCCATGTATTTAATCACGTCGTCCACATTGCTTTCCGTCACGAGGACCAGGCCGGAATCTACGGATCTCGGCATCCAATTGCTGATCCATGGGTCTAAACCAGCAGTCCGAATGGCATCGTTGTGCCAGGTATAGAGCAAAAAGAGCGCCAGGTAATTCATGATGTCGTAGTTCTCCATCGTGATCAACTGCGCCTTGCCTTCCTTGATGTTGTTAAGGAATTCTCGTCCGGCTTCATTGACGGTGACCACCAGTTCTCCACTTCTGCCGGCCTCGTCCAACGCGGTAATAATCCCCGGTCCAGCCTCTGAATCGAGGCCGACCATGCCCGTCAGATCAGGATAGGCCGCCAAGAGCGCCGCGGTTTTCTGGGCAGCGATGTCCGCCTGGGAATCATTGTCCTCTTCAGCGACGACCTCAATCCCCGTACCCTCCAATGTGTCGTGGATCGCCTGCCGCGAGCGCTGCATGTTCTCGTTCTGGATGGGCGAGATGACTCCAATTTTACCGGTACTCCACCCGCGCTTCTGGTGTTCGGCGATCTGCGCCTCCGCCATCCGCACCCCAAGCAAGTACCAGTCCGTACCCACGTAGGAAAGCCGCTTCGATTGGAACAGGTCTCCATCTGTCACGACCACTGGCACTTTCATGTCGATGCATTTGTTTACCGGTTCGGTTAACGCCGGATCCCAGCCACCAACTACGATGATTCCCGCTGGCCGGCGGGCGCATTCCTGTTCCACAGTCGCGATGTACGCCGCCAGATCCACCGTGGTCGGACCAGCCTTCCGGACCTTAACCCCAAAATCCCGTGCAAACGCGTCCAACCCTGGGTAGACGCGTTCTACGAACAGAGGCAGGTTCGAAAACTGGGAGATCCACACGTATTCCTGGTCCGCCCGATCGGAGCCGCCGATCTTGCCTACATGGGTAATTTCACCCGCACCCTGCTGCGCTTCTGGCGTGGCAGCAGGCCCGCAGGCCGCGATGAGGATAGCCAGGATCAATACGGAAGAAATGAGCATCCAGGCTTTCCAATTCTTCGTTTTCATGATCTAATCCTCCTGAAGTATTTCTATGGGTTCTTACACAATCATCCCCTTTGTTGCGGAGATGAAATTCACCATTTATCCAGGATCTCTACTTTATATCGATGAATGATCTTGATCTATCTTCTCATCGGCCCCTCCGTCCCAGCTGGTCGATCCCGATTGCAATAAGCAAGACGACTCCCACCACAATGCTTTGCCAGAACACCGGTACGCGTGCGATGATCAACATATTCTGAATCAGGGACATGAACAGGACGCCCAGGAAAGCGCCAGGGATCGTACCGACCCCGCCCGCCAGACTTGCTCCGCCCAAAATCGCCGCTGTGATCGTCCGGAGCTCGGTTCCGATGCCAGCCAGGACGACCGCGTTGCTCAAGCGAGACGCCAACAAGGTGCCCGCCAAGCCGGCGAGCGTGCCCATCAGGATAAAACCGATGAGAACGACAAAGTCTACCTTGATCCCCGACAATGTGGCTGCCCTGGGATTGCTGCCTACATAATAAAACTGACGGAAGAACCGAGTGCGGTTCATGGCAAACCAGGCAAGCAAGGCGACAATCAACATAACCCAGAAGGGAGACTGAAGGGCCAGGAAAACTGTCTGACCGAAGGGTTTAAATCCCTCGGGCAGGTTGGCGACTCCTGCTGGCGCCACCAGCTGTGTCACGCCGCGCAAGATCCCTTGCATTGCCAGAGTTGTGATCAGGGCGTTGATCCGGAGGCGGGTGATAATCAGACCGTTAATCGATCCGCAAACAAACCCGGTGGCGATCCCCCCTAGAAACGCGAGGAGCGGAGAGGCTCCAAAGTCTTTAACCAGAGTTCCCGCCACGATGCCCGAAAAGGCCAGTGTCGACCCTATGGAAAGATCAAATACTCCACCTACCAGAAGGATCATCATTCCAACCGTGAGAATGCCACTTTGGGCGGCGTCGAGTAATACCGCCGCAAAATTATCCCAATGCGGGAATGCCTCCGGGTAGCTGATCGTCATCCAGGTCGACAGGCTTCCGATGAGAACGATCAACAATAATGGCCTGTCGACGGCGATCCGCCTGGCTAGCTGTTTCAGACCGTTGAGGTTCATGCGTTTTTTCTCTTGCTCCCAGGAAAGATCCTCTGCAGGTGATTTTGTGATTTCGGACATAAAATTTAACTGCGCCCTCCTTCTCGCGCGACACCGCCAGGCGTTGCGATTTGAAGGATCGTTACTTCGTCAGCCTGGCTGGCATCCAACTCGCCAACCGTCCGGCCCTCCGACATGACCACGATCTTGTGTGCCAAGGCCAGGACTTCAGGCAGGTCGGAGGAGACGACCAAATAAGCCACCCCTTTCCTTGCCAGCTCCCTTAACAGGGAATACAGATCGGATTTTGTTCCAACATCGACCCCGCGCGTTGGTTCATCGATGATGAGAAGTCGAGGTCGACGGGCAAGCCAACGCGCCAGAAGGACTTTCTGCTGATTCCCGCCGCTGAGAAACATCACCTCGCGCTCCAGGTTGGGGGTGACGATGTTTAACGTTTCTGCCATACGACTCGCCAAACGCTCCACTTCAGCATCGATAATAGTTCCATTTCGGCTGACCGAATCCATATTCGCCGCCACAATATTCGCGGCAACGCTCATCGCCAGGAAGAGGCCTGCCTCGCGCCGGTCCTCCGGGACCATACCGATGCCTGCCTGCATGGCGTCCAATGGATGCCGTGGGGTAAATTCAGTCCCACCCACCCACATCCGTCCGGAAACGAGCTGGCGGATGCCGAAGATGGACTCGCACAATTCCGTCCGACCTGCGCCGACCAATCCGGCGAGGCAGACGATCTCGCCCTCGCGCACGCGCAACGATGCATTGGCGACCCCCGGCGCCACCACATCCTCCACCTCGAGCACCACCGGAGCATCGGCAGGAGCCCGGATTGGATCAGGCGCGAAGGATAACTCCCTGCCTACTTCCAGGTGAATGAGCTCATCCTGCGTCGTTTCCACTATTCGCCGCACCCCGGTAACCCTCCCGTCTTTGAGCACCGTAACCCGATCGGCGACTTCGAATACTTCTGCAAGCCGGTGGGTCACATAGATGACGGCGACTCCCCTCTCCGCTAGACGATGAAGGATCTTGAACAACTGGCGGGCTTCGCTGATGGTCAGAGAGGATGTTGGTTCATCCAGGATTAATATTCGCACTTGCTGCGACAGGGCTTTTGCGATCTCCACCAGCTGCCGCTGGCTGGGGGACAGGTCGCTTACCAACACACGGTAATCTACCGAGAGGTCCAATTCACGGAGCAAGTCCTTGGTATGGTTATGAATCTGTTGAAAGTCGACCATACCTAGAGAGGTGACCGGTTGCCGTCCGGCAAAGATGTTCTCAGCTATGTTGAGCGAGGGGAACAGGCTGCCTTCCTGGAAGACCATCGCCACCCCTCTTTGCTGGGCAGACCTTTCATCTACTGGCGCGTAGGGAATTCCGTCGATCTCCATCTGCCCCCGGTCAGGCTGGTAAACACCCACGACGATGTGCATTAACGTCGATTTCCCCGCGCCATTTTCACCAACAACCGCATGGATTTCTCCAGGAAGCACTTCCAGAGACACATTGTCTAAAGCCACGACCCCCGGGAAGGATTTCGCCATCCCACGGACGGAAAGGCGAGGAGGATCTTCGACGTCATAAGGGGCTAGGGTCCTGCATTCTGCATCATTGGTGTCCAAATGCTTGTACCTCAGACTTGTTCATGAGAAGGGAGTTTCTTGTGCGGTCTCCGCATTTCAATTCCGACACGATGCCAGGTAGGAATCGTTCAAGAATTAAGAACGTTCAAATATTTTGAACATTTTAGCACAAAAAAAATAATAAGTCAATAACCAATTTGACCCAATTAGGAGAAAACTAATATCACGGCCCCCACGAGAGCACCCGGCCGCGGTTCTCGATCCCCCCGGCGCGGTCCGAGCCGCCGATCACGTACAATCGCCCCCCAACCTCCACCGCCGGCACGCCGTGCAGCGGGACCGGCATCGCCTGTGCGGTCGCCCACCCCCCCTCCTGTGGATCGAACACCTCCACGCTGTCCAGCGTTTCTCGACTGAAACTGAGCACCTCGCCGCCCAGAACCACGATCTTCCCCTCCACGACCGCCGCGGCGTGACCCGCCCGGGCCCGGTTCAATGGCGCGCCCGCCGTCCACACATCCCGCGCCGGATCGTACACCTCGACCGAAGCCAGCTCGCCGACCCCCTCCCAGCGCCCACCGATCGCGTAGAGGTGCCCCTCCAGAGCCGCGGCCGCCGTGTGCTCGCGGACCTGTTCCAGCGCTGCCAGGCTCGCCCAGGCATCCCGAGCTGGATCGTAGCGCAAGAGCGCGCCGCTACCCCCCACCCCACCAACGATATAGATAAAATCGCCCAGCGCGACAGCCGCGCCGCCCAGGCGCGCCTCGGGCATCGGGCGGACTGCACGCCAGGATCCATCCCCGGGAGCGTGAACAAACGCCTGCTCGGACGGTCTCCAGTCCGCAAGCGACCTCCCTCCACCAAAAATGTAAATCTCTCCCCCAAAGGCTGCAGCCATCAGGTGGTGCCGGCTCTCAGGCAGCGGAGCGAGGGCTTCCCATTCATTGGCCAGGACATCGTAGGCTTCGAAAGCGCTCTCCCCACCGAACCCTCCCGGGACGTAAATCTTTCCTTCGAGTGCCGCGGCTGGCATCTCCGAGCGCGGGGTGAGCATGCCGGCGTGGCTCTGCCATCCCGACCCAGACGGCACGGTTTCAGCCCGTTCCGCCTGGCAGGCGGCAATGAAAATCCCGAACAGGGCCAGCAGAAAGTGAGAAATCTCCAGCCCTGAGTTTCGCCTTCGCACATCCAGAATATATCACAGGTCTCACAGCGCAGTTATCCAATTGAGCCTTTGCGGGTCTATCGACATCTCCCCCGCTAACAGGAGTGTAAGGGGTTTTCCAGGGTCGGGCTGGTAAGATCCAACCGGGAACAGGACCTGGTTCCGCTCCGGGCAGGCCGCGCTCTGCCAAAGAGAGCCGGATCATCAGAGAAATCAAATGAAGTCACACGCCTTGCTCAAGAGGGCTCTCCCTTGCGACTGGTATATCCTCCTGGCGCCGGGCCTGTTCTTCCTCCACATCTTGCTGGATACTTACACATTGATCATGCCGGACACCCCCTTCCGCCAGGTATTTCTTCCCCTGGGGGTCTCGTTGTTGCTGGTCTTGTTGTTGTCCGCGTTATTTCTGAGAGCGACCGGTAATATCCCAAGATCCGCGCTGCTGGCCTCGCTGGCAGTCATGCTGCTGGCGGCCTACGGGCAGATCTATCTCGCATTCCAGCGCACGCACCCGCCCGGAACCTGGCTGTCAAACCACCTCATCCTCGCTCCGCTCTTGCTGCTGTTGTTTCTGGTTTGCGCTTACATCGTTGTGAAAATCAGACCCCGGGTCATCGAGCTCACAGCGAAGTACATCTTCCTGGTCGCCGCGATCGCCCCCCTTTTCCCGGTTTACTCCATCCTGTCGTTTTCTGCCCACCAGGCGAAAGATCCGCTGAAAGCTCGGAATACCACATCGACCCAAATGTTTGAGCTGGTGCCTCTACCAGATCCAGCTAATGCATCGGGCAGATATCCGGATATCTATTACCTGGTCCTGGACAGTTACGGGAGGGCCGACGTCCTCCAGCGTGAGTTCGCCTATGATAACTCCGATTTCCTGGAATTCCTGGAGCAGCGGGGATTCTACGTTGCCGATCAGGCTCGCAGCAACTATCTGCTCACGATCCTTTCGATCTCTTCGGCCCTGAATCTCAATTATTTGAACCCTCTGGAAAAGGAGGCGCGCGACTCGGCGAACCGCCAGCCGCTCAAGGATTTGATCCAGCACAGCCAGCTGCGCTCATTTCTGGACGATCTGGGTTACAAGTACGTCGCTTTTGACAGCGGTTATTCTTTCACCAGGACAACGGACGCAGACCTGTACTTGTCCCCCTTCGCGAAGATAAACGAATTCGAGGAGCTGTTCTTCACGCGTTCAGCTGGCGTCCTGGCAGAACCGCTTGAGAACAATCCGATCGCATACCAGACGTACGACGCTCACCGCAAACGGATCATTTTTACGCTCAATAAACTCCAGGAATTGCCCAAGGTCCCCGGCCCGAAATTCGTCTTCGTTCACCTGCTCCTCCCGCATCCCCCGTTCATTTTCGGCGCACATGGAGAGGTGCGTGTACCTGATCGGCCATTCGACATCAACGATGCAGACCTGTATTCCGGCAGCCGGGAGGAATATCTCGAGGGCTATGCCAGCCAGGTCGAATTCACCAACCAGCAGGTCCGGGCAGTCATCCAGAGCCTTCTGACCGGTTCGGAGACGCCCCCGATCATTTTGATCCAGGGCGATCACGGGCCGCGGATATTCACGGATTGGGATTCACCGCAGGACAGCTGCCTCCTGGAATCAACAGCCATCCTCAACGCGATCTACGCACCGGATATCGGCCTCGCCGCGCTTTACCCGACGATCACGCCGGTCAACACCTTCCGCGTGCTCCTCAACGAAACCTTCGGCATGGACCTGGACCTACTCGAGGACCGAACCTATTTTTCGAATTACTGGGAGCCCTATGATTTGCTCGACGTGACCCGGCAGGCGCAGGCATATTGCAAACGGACGGACTGAACAACTGTTGATCTCCAACGAATGCGCTGCTTTCTGAAAGCCCTCCTGGGATCCTATGATAATTCTGTGCCCGGGGAGGTACTGGATTTTCGGTTGATCCAGGTTCGATAAACAAAGCTTACAACGGCTCCAATCAATCCCCCTCCGACAATCGCAATGACGATCCATTCAAAGAATTGGGCGAGAATGATTTTCCGAAACACCGCCATCCAATCCTCCCAGAAACCGGGATAACGATCTCCAAAAACGTTTAAACCCGCTAGGTGAGGCAGAACGCCCAAGGACAGGAGGACAGTGTAGAAAGCATAATAACTGGCAATGGCGCTGCTCCAGGTGATCACCCCGGCCAGGACCGGGGATAGGATGCGAGACCCTCGCCTGGATTCAACCACTACGATGGGCAATATGGGGACCAGCCAGAATCCATAGTTGAGCAGGAGGAAGATCGGGATCACGAGAATCGAACTGCCAAAGTTCCCCCAATTAAAGTGAGCCAGCAGATCGAGATAATACCAGTCTGCGATCCCGAAGAGGAGCCCGATGAGGGCATACTTGAGCCAGCGATTTCCGGTAGACTGTTTGTTCATGTCCGACTTTCCGCTGGAAACCCGTTGTCCAAACGCCGAACGGATCGCGATCCGTCAACCGAACAACCGCGCCAGGAAGATGAGACCCAGCCAAAGAGCTGCCGACAGCCCGCTCACACCGAGGAGGATCCACATGAATCGACCGGGTTGGCGGATTGAAACCTGGACCAGTACCCCTTCGCCAGGTTGAAATTTCAGCCTGAAGAGCGGGATCAGGAACATGACGAACGCCAGCAGCGGAGCAAAAAACATCGTCCCGTCCATGAAAACCACCTCGACATCCGATTGAAATTCACCCAAAATGAGGAGATAAGGATCCTTAACATTCCAGTGCAACAGATTCCGGCCCAGACCCCAGCTCATGAGGATGACCCAGAAGGAGAGCAGGACGATCCCCAGGATCTGCAAGATCCATTTCTTGTTCATCTTGTTCCTCCATTCCAAGACGCGCTCGCAGGCAGCAGAAGCAACCAGGTCGGCGAGGTTCTCCAGGATGCGATCTGTTCGCCACAGGAGAGAAGCGTCAGGTCGGGGATTCTGCAAGTCCGTTGACAGCACCTGGAGGAGCTCACCGCCAAACTGCTCTCGGAACTGCGTGGGGAAACAACGCAGCACCCAGCAATACATGCGTAGAACGAGGAGCTGGAAATCTTTTCTGGCAGCCTCTCGCGTGCTCATCGGTCTCCGACTCCTCCACCGGTATCCAGCAGCTGGCGCGAGCGGGCGAGGCGCACCAGCTTTTCGAGGCGGCTGGCCTCCGCAGATAAAGCCTTCTTGCCCGCTGAGGTGAGGCGATAGTAGCGGCGGCGCTCGTCGTCCAGTTCAGGATCAGGACGTTCGTCGGACTCCTCTATCAGACCGCTGGCGATCAGCTGCCTGATCGTGCGGTATAGAGTGCCGGGACCGATGCGGAACTGCCCCTCATGCTCAACATCGATCTTCTGCATGATCCGGTAGCCGTGCAGCTCCTCCTCTGACAGCGCCAGGAGGATGTTGAATGCCGCCGGTGTGAGAAAGGGGGTGGATGCAGAATTAGAGAATCTGCGTTTCATTTTCCGCGTTTAATATATCCATTCTGAATATATTCAGAATGGATATATTAAACCGATTCTTTGAAAAAGTCAAGAGGAATTTTTACTTATGGCCGGATCACGAATCCCCCTCCCCGATCTCCTCCAGCACTTCCAGGTCCTGTTCCAGGTTCCGCCGGCGCAGGTACAGGCTGACCAGGTAGACGACCATGACGGTGAAGATGACAGCGTAGCCAGCGATCATGTAGATGGTGGTATCCGCAGGGGCTTCTTGTAAGAACATTTCTTCTCCGAAGATTTTCTCTCGAGTATTTCTGGTTTACCGCTCTGGGACGCAAACCGTGTTACCCGTTACTGCAGGGTCTTCAACCGGACCTGCTCGACTTTCTCCGAGAGCCTGCCGACGCGGATGCGGTGCCAGAGCAGATCGGCGAAGATAAAGGTGAAGGTCAGCAGGCTGAACATGAACGTCTGGAGCATCTTCGGCGTCATATTGAACTGACCCTGGGCGTTCGGGTCGTTCGTGCCGATCACCACCGGGTGGATGGTGCGGAACAAACGTGCGGAGTAAAAAGTCAGGGGGACGCTCAAGAATCCGACGATGGCGTAGACCGCTCCGAAGCGCGCCCGGCGGTCCGGGTCTTCGATCCCCTGGCGCAGCATCAGGTAGGCGATGTAGATCAGTTCCATCACCGTTGCGGTCGTCAGGCGCGGGTCCCACGTCCACCAAGTGTTCCAGATTGGGCGCGCCCAGATCGAACCGGTGACGATGTTGATAAAAGCGAAGACGATGCCGATCTCGACCGCCGATAATCCGACTGTATCCCACTTCCGATTTCCCCGCAGCAGGTAAGCCACGCCGGCGATCGCGGCTACCAGGAAGCTGAGCATGCCGACCCAGCCAGCGGCGACGTGAAAATAAAAAACGCGCTGCACGTTGCCCATGACGGCTTCCAGCGGGGCGTAAAGAAAGACCAGCCCCACAGCAATCAAAAAAAGGGCAGCAGTTATGTAATCTAAAACAGTCAACAAACGAGGTTTGGCTTCCATCGAATCACTCCGAGAATTTCATCGAGATCTTGCCGCAATGACCAGGGGACAGGATTTACCCGTAAGGATTCCCTTCAGCCCAATCAATCTCTTCGCTACTCTTCAACGACATAATCGAAGACCATGAAAGCGACCGCCAGAAAGATTATATCGTAAGCGCCGAGCAGGTTAAGCCAGGGACGGATCTCGTTTAAAGGCAGGCCATCCAGGAACCCCGTGCTGCCTTTGACCGCGCTGAGCACGACCGGCAGCACCACGGGGAACAGCAAGATGGGCAGCAACACGTCCCGGGTGCGGGCGTGCACTGCCATCGTCGCCAGCAGCGTACCCACCGCGACGTAGCCGATCGATCCCAGCAGGGTAACCAGCAGCAAGCCAGCCTGGAACAGGTTGACGTTGTAGAGCAGGCTGTAAACCGGCAGCACGATGGCTTCCACGACCAGCATAAAGATCAGATTGGCGAGGACCTTCCCGAAGTAAATCGCGCTGCGATCCACGGGCGCCAGCAGCAGGCCGTCGATGCATCCCCGGTCTTTTTCTACCGCCATCGAGCGGTTGAGTCCCAGCGTCCCGGCAAACGTGAAGATTACCCACAGCACGCCCGAGGTGATATTGCTTTGGCGGCGCGTCGCCGGGTCCAGATCGAGAGCAAAGTTAAAGACCAGGATGACGAGCAAAGCGAAGACCACCATCGCCGAAAGCAGTTCCCGACTGCGCAATTCGGCAGACAGGTCCTTCCAGACCACCGCGCTCAGGGCGCGCAGGAATCCAGCGAGCTGGTTTTCCCGCACCGCCTGCCTTTCACCGACTTCCAGGGCTCTCTGGTCTGCCACTGGGATCAATCCTGTGCCAGGGCCTGGCGGTAGAATCCCAGGAGCTCGTCCGGCTGGATCTCGCCCCGCCGCACCGAACCCCTGATCTGGCCCCGTGAAAGCACATCAAAACGCGATGCCAGGTCCGCAGCCCTTGCCAGGTCATGGGAAGTCATGACGACGGTGCGCCCTCGGGCGGCGACTTCCTTCAGAACAGCATCCAGCATGGTGCAAGCATCCTGGTCGAGACCGGTGTGCGGCTCGTCGAAGAGCACCACCTCCGGGTCGTGGAGCACGGCGCGGCCAATCGCCAACCGCTGCTGCATCCCTCGCGAAAAAGTGCGCACCAGATCGCGGCGGCGTGCGGACAGTCCAACCAGTTCCAGCACTTCCGCCACCCGCTTCTCAAGGCCAGGGACGCCGTACATGCGACCGTAGAAATGCAGGTTTTCTTCCGCTGTCAGATCGCCGTACAGCAGCGGCAGGTGGGAGACGACGCCTAACCGCCGCCGGACAGCAACAGCCTGCTCGGGCAGGCGATAGCCAGCGATGCGCACCTCCCCCAGGGATGGGCGCGAGAGAGAGGCAAGGATGCGGAGAAAAGTGGTCTTCCCGGCCCCGTTCGGTCCGAGCAGGGCGACGAATTCCCCCTGCGCCACCTGGAAGTCCAACCCCCGCAGGACGGTCTTCAAGCCAAACCTTTTGACCAGCCGATGGACCTCAATCATGACCCTGTCATTCGCCCTTCATCATCTTCTGGACGCGGGCCTTCAGCGCGGCCCGGCGCTGCCGGTAAGCTTCTTCCGGCAGCTCGCCGGCCTGGTACTGGTCGTCCAGGGCGAGGATGGCGTCGAGCATGGTATTGATGTCTTCGTCCTGGTCAGCACGCGTGAATCCAGCTTCTTCACCCTCTTCCGTGGGAGCTCTCCCTCTCCCAGCGCGGCTGCGCTTGAACAGCCATAAGCCGCCAAAAATCAGCGCCCCTCCGAATGCCAGCAAGCCGATCACCAGACTTGAGGCGGAGCTGAGGCTGATCCCCGCGCTGCCCCTGGGGCGACCGGAGACCACCAGCCCAAGGTTGTCGCCGGCTTCAATCCGATCGGTGGAGTACATCTGGTATGTGATCCCCTGGACCTCTGAGAGCCCCATGTCCTGGAGCTGGTTCCCGCTGATTTTTATCCCGTCGGCAGGCACCAGGATGGTGACAGCGTTCACGGGCAGGTCAAACCTGTGTCTGTATTCTAACCTTCTCGAATAAGGCAGGTCGTACGAAAACACGACCTGGTGCTGGCTGATGCCGGGACGGATCACGTTGGTGTCTCCGAACCCTTCCGGGGTTTGGACGTAACGGCCCCCCAATACCCCGTCTTCAAACTGAAGGTTCGTCGCGCCGGAGGGGAGAGTGAAGGTGAGCACCGGCTCTCCCTCCGCCTCCGCGACCAGGATGCGGTCGCTCCGGTTCGAGATCACGTATAGTTCGATCACCCTCAAAGCAGACGGTTCGATGTACTCGAACAAGAGGTGCAATCGATCAACGAAGATGACACCCAGGTCGGTCGTGGTCTCGTAGTAAGGGATGGGGAGGGACAGCGCCATGACGCCCGGTTCGACTACCGCCACGTCGGAACTGTACGCCACCCCCTGGTGTTCCAGGCTGGCCAGAAAGGCGCGCCCTTCCGGCATCTCAATCCCTTCGAATACGAAAGAACCATCCGGCTGTACTTCGGTGGTTTCCGTGAGGACCTGCTGCATCTGATCAAAACCATGGAGGGTTACGCTCAGGGCAGAAGGAAGAGTCCCCCCGCTCGTAGCAAGGACCACCTGTCCTTTAATGATCCCGGTCCCAACTCCCTGCGAAACTGGCAGCGTCGGCTCTGCCGTTTCAGCCGTGCCGGTCGCTTCTATCGGGGGTCTGCTCGTAGGCCCCAGGGCGACTGATTCCGTACTGAAGGTCAGGGACCTGAGGTATGCGACCAGGTCCCAACGATCCTCTTCGGTCAGCTGGTCTGCATAGGCGGGCATGTCTGGAGGGAGGCCACCACTGATCGCCTGAAAGAGCTGCGCACCGGTTTTCTCCGCCATCCACTCCTGGCTGGTGAAATCCGGCGGAGGGACCGATAGGCCAGCTGCATCAGCTCCATCTCCCTCGCCTCCCTCGCCGTGGCAGGCGACGCAATTTTCCTGATAAATCTGCTGGCCGCGGGCGACCTGCTCGGATGAGGTGCTTAAAGTAAATGCGTACGCGACGACATCCCAGCGCTGGCGGTCGGTCAGGCTGGTGAAAGGCGGCATGAAGCTTTCCAGGTTCCCCTGTGTGACGATTCGATACCATCCAGATGGCGACGCCTGCCGGGCGAATTCCGGCGAACCCAGCGGGGAGGGCTGGTTGGGCAGCTGCCCGGCCTGGGGACCGTTGCCCTGACCGGTTGAGCCGTGGCACGGCGCACACTTGTCAGCGTAAATGGATGCGCCAGCCGCGGGGTCTGGCGCCATCAGCGGAAACGCCGCGGAGCTCACCGGCGGCTGCGTTTGGACCGGGGCGCGGACCTCCGACCCCGGCGGAGGCGTGATATCTTCTGCCAGGGAGAAAGAGCAGCCTGTCAACAAGAACAGCAATAGAAGCAAGCCCAGAGCAACCACGGATAATGTGGGCTTTGCGCGTGATGTGACCTGGGTCCGGCTAAAGATCAAGTCTGTCAACCCTCCAGGAGACGGATCAGGATAATGCTTTCCCACACTTTGGGCAGAAGCGGTCCGACTTTTGAACGGGACGACCACACTGGGGGCAGAATCCAGCGGATTTATCCAGACGCGTCCGGCGACGGTTGGCAATCAAAACTTCCAATTCATCATCAGCAGCCGGGAGGTTGATACCCCCTCCAACTTCAATTATCCCTTCGGCCTCTAGGACAGGCATGCGACCCCCACCCTGAACCAGGCCCGGCGTTGCAGCCAGTCGGCGGCGAGTAGCGATCGCCGCCTCGACTCGGGCTTCCATGTCGTCTCTCGCCTCTGTTTTTTCGAGGCGGTCCAGCTGGCGATATACCTCTGCCCCTTGCTGGACCAGCAACGCTCTCTGGACAGGGTAATCCTCCTCCGGGATCTTCCCCAGAGCGTAATCGAAATCCATCTCCTGTAAGGAGGTCAGGATGCGGTCCCGCTCAGCCAGTAGCGCAGACAATTCGTGATCCGCCTGATCGCTTTCCGGAGACCTGACGGTCGACTCCCGGTTTACCAGCGGGCGGGCGATGAACATCCCCACCAGCAGGAGCAGGGCAAGAATTAGAAGCAATGAGCCAATGTTCATGATCTTTGCGAGGGTCCTTCAGGATCGCCTTACTGGTCGAGCAGGGGATCGATCATCGAGCGGATTTCCGCCACTGAGGTGAAAGGTATCAGCTTGAAGTCCGCCAGGGTACCGTCGCGAGTGATGATAAAGGTCTCCGGCACCCCCGTGGTGCGGTACTTATGCGCGATGCGCGTCCCCAAATCAGGCCCGTTCGGATAAGTGATGTCGAACCGCTCCAGATACTCTTTCGCCTTCGTCTCGGTGTCAAGGTAATCGATGCCCAGGAAAACCACGTCGCCGCGCGGCTGGTAATACCGCCAGGCTGTTTCCAGCTCCGCAGCTTCCTCTTCACAGGGGATGCACCACGAAGCCCAGAAATTGACCAGGATCACCTTGCCACGCAGGTCCTTCAGATCGATCTGCTCGCCCTCGAAAGTCGTAAGAGTGAAATCCGGAGCGACGTCTCCGACCTTGAGCGGACCGCGCTGCGCACGGAGCAGCCCGAAAGCCAGGAGCGCAAGCAAACCCAGGATTGCGATCCAGGCTGTGAGCGCGCCGGGTGAGAGCCTGGCGCCAAAAATCAAGATTTTCCCCCCCTGGTCCGTGGGGGACGCTGGTGTCTCCGTGATGGGGGTCGACGATTCTATCTCAGCCATCCAAATCTCTCCAGCAGCAAGCGGCAGTCGGTTTCCTAGATCCTGCCACCTGACCTCATTTTTATCATCCTATCGCCGGCGAAGATCTTCTTCCAGGCGGGCGGCGTACTCGTCCCCGGCGCCAATTTCGGCCGTATCCACTTCTTTCACCGCCGGCATTGGCCGCCTCCAGGCTTGCATGGCCCGGAAGAGGATATACGCACCGGCGAGGATCGCCAGCGGAGGGATCACATACACCAGCCAGTTCAAGCCGCGCGGCGGCGGCGTGGCCAGCACCCGGTCCCCGTATTGAGCGACGAAATAATCCTTAATCTGCTTTTCGGACCAGCCTTCAGCCAGCTTCTCCCGGATCAGTTCCCGCCACTCGGCGCAGGCGGTCGTCGGGCAGACGTCCAGGGGGATGTTCTCACAAACCGGACAATAAAGACCCTTGGCGATAGCATTGACCTGGTCCTCTGTAGGACCTCTCGGAGTGGGCTCCTGTGCAAAGGAGGCGCCAGGCGGATACAGACCGGCAACCAGCGTCGCCAGGCCCAGGCCGAGGGCGGTGATCCAAAAAGGTATCCGCAAGCCGTTCATGTTGCGGCGTAAACGGTCTTTCTCGCCCGGACGCGAGCCGGCTCCGGGTCTTTGTCCGGCCAGGCTGCCACCAGGGTGCCCAGGATGAATACGAATCCTCCGAACCACAACCAGTTCACGAGCGGGTTATGATAAACCTTGAACGTCGCGCTCTGCGAGGAAATCGGCTGCCAGTCCACCAGCAGGACGTAGAAATCATCTTCCCAGGTGCTCCGCACCCCCGGGATGGTCATCGGCTGCTGCGATTCGTAATAATAATCCCGGCGGGGGTAAAGCTCAGCCACATACTTCCCGTCCCGGTAGACGCTGACTACCGCTCGTGAGACATTCCGCCCATCCCTGGTATCGAAATTCGACAGGGAATCGTAGGTGATGCTGTAATTTCCCAGAGTGATCTGTTCGCCCTGCGAGATCGTTCCCTGGGTCTCGGTCTGGAAAAGTTCGATGCCGATGATCCCGATCGCCATCAGGACGATACCCAGGTGGATGATGTATCCGCCGTACCGGCGCCGGTTGCGTCCGGCCAGGTTCCAGAGGGCGACTGGCAGGCTTTCGCCGGAGCGGCGGTGGCGGGCGAGCGAACCTCGCCAGAACTCATACAGCGTCACAGCTGCCACGAATGCACACAGCCAGAACCCTAACAAAGCGATCGGGTGGTGGACTCCGGCCAGTAAGAGCAGGCCAATCACGGCGAAGGAGAATAGAGCAGGCTTCCAGATCGCCCGGCCGAGCGTCTTGATCGTCGAGTGTCCCCAGGCAGAGAGCGGCGCGACACCCATCAGAAACAGCAGCCCGGCCCAGAGCGGACCCGTCGCACGTTCGTAGAAGGGCGGCCCTACAGTCACTTTTTGACCAGAAAACAGCTCGGAGATCAGCGGGAAAAGCACTCCCCAGAAACAAACGACGAAGATGCTCAGGAACAGCAGGTTGTTTAACAGAAACAGGGCTTCTCTCGAAAGGAGGAAAGTCATGCGCGCTTCGGATTTAAGCTCCTGCCACCGGCGGAGAAGCAAAGATAGAGAGACGATGAAGGTCAGGCCGATAAATCCGAAGAAAGCTGGCCCGATCGCGCTTTGGGCGAAAGCATGGACAGAGGAGAGCACGCCAGAACGGGTGAGGAATGTTCCAAAAATGACCAGGTCGTAGGTCAGGATGATCAGGACCATGTTCCAGTGCTTCAGCATTCCGCGCTTTTCCTGGATCATCACGGAGTGCAGGAACGGTGTGCCGGTCAGCCAGGGCATAAAGGCGGCGATCTCTACCGGGTCCCACCCCCAGTATCCGCCCCACCCCAGGACGTCGTACGCCCAACGCCCGCCAAGGATCAGCCCGAGCGAGAGAAAAAGCCAGGCGATGAGCGTCCACCGGCGCGTGATGCGGATCCAGCGGTCGTCGCTCCGGCCTGTCACCAGGGCTGCAATGGCGAACGCGTAGGGGATGACGAAGGAGACGAATCCCAGATACAGCATGGGGGGATGGATGATCATCCCCGGGTGACGGAGGAGAGGGTTTAACCCGTTCCCGTCGGAGGGCGCGAAGGGAACGGATCCCGCCGGTTGCCACATGGCCGTCGTGATCCCCGTTGGCGTCTGCCACAGCCGTAGGAATGGATTCTCAAAAAAGATGATCAAAGCCAGGAAGAACGCCAGCGTGATCAGGGATACAATCACGACCCAGGGCAGGAACTCGCGGTCACGGTCCCATTTCCGCAGAGTGACAGCGGAGGCAAAGGCAGCCATCAGCCAGGACCAAAAGACCAGCGAACCAGCCTGCCCTCCCCAGAGGGCCGTCACTTTCAAATAAAAGGGCATGCTGTTGCTGGTCACGCTGGCGACGTAATCCACTTCGTAATGATTCGTGACCAGTAAATAGATAATGCTGAGCGCCGAAACGGTCAGCAGCGGCCAGGTCAGCAGCATCGCATTGCGGCCGCTCTCGACCCAGGCGTGATCATTCTTCCGGGAGCCGTAATAGGCCGCTCCGATTCCAAAGAGACATACCAGGAAAGTGATTACCAGCGCACCGTACCCTAGATTTGCAACCATCCATTACTCCAGTCTCATAAGATGCCACTGCGTGAAACGATGGATACACGCTTCACGCAGCCTATGACTATCTACTCGTCTCGGATCAGGGCGCTGTCGTCTACCCTTCGGTCTGCTCCGGCAGGTCCTCTTCGTACTTCGTCGGGCACTTCAGTAAGAGCTCATCGGCGTAGAAAATTCCGTCCTCACCGATTTTACCGGTCATGATCGCTTGGGCTTCGTGCCGCAGCAAGTCGGGCTTGGGTCCGGTGTACACCACCTCGAGGCGAGACCGGCTGGGATCGACCACTGCGGCGTGAAGCACCTCTGCCAGGCCCCCCTGGGACTCGATTTCCTTGTTGTCACCCGGGACGTGCGCCACGGTGAACCGCAGGGTGAGAGTCTGGGGGTCGTATTGAATGCTGTCACCGAGCACCGCACCCGAGACGCGCACCTCGCGCCCGCGCACGTCGACGGACCGGTTGACCAGCTCGTCCACCGTGAGGAAATATTGGGCGCTGGCCTGCGTCGAGGTCACGATCAGGTAGACCACGGCTGCCACGATCAACAGCCCGCCAACGAAGAACTTCGCCCGGCTCGCGCTACCGCCTTGGGTAGTGATGGAATCTGCCATGTCTCGAACCTCCAAAATATCGACCACTTCCTCGTGCAAGTGGTCGCTGTCTGAACACAACACTTAATTTTGGCACAGGTAGATTAATGCAACCTGAGATAACGACAAATTCTGTATGAGAAAGCCTGAGAGAAGATCAGGCCCGAATCAGGCCGGTCCGGATAGCGAACTTGACCAGCTCCGTCGAAGAATGCAGATTGAGCTTGAACATGATCCGTTCGCGGTGCCGGGCGACCGTTTTTGGGCTGATGCCCAGTTTTTCACCGATTTCGTTGTTGGTCATCCCCTCCGCCACCGCTTCCAACACCTGGCGTTCCCGGTCGCTGAGGATGTCCAGGTCACGCCTGGCAATCTCTTCCCGGTCAGCGTGAGATGTCCCTGTCTGTAATTCCGCCAGCAGGCGGCGATAATCCTCCAGCAACCAGCGCGCCAGGGCAGGCTGCAGGTAGACGTTGCCGGAGGCGACGCAGCGGATGGCATTTACCATTTCTTCAGCAGCGATTTGTTTTGTGACATAACCCGTCGCGCCCGCTTGGAGCATCTCGAACAAATACTGCTTATCCTGGTGGATGGTCAGCGCCAGCACCTTGGCATCCGGTAAAAGCGCTTTTAACTGGCGGGTCGCTTCCAGGCCGTCCATTTCAGGCATGGTGATATCCATAATGACGACATCCGGGTTTACCTGTTGAGCGATCTGGAGCGCTTCACCTCCGCTGCCCGCTTCTGCGACAACCTGCATCCCCTCCTGGGTGTCGAGGTAGGTCCGGAGACCTGTACGTACGATATCGTGGTCATCCACCAGCATCAACCGGATGGTGTTCATGGGATGTCTCCTGTACTGCACCACTCGTGGGTGCATCAATTGGAACGGTGACCTCCACGACAGTGCCCCCGCCTGGAGGCGAGAGCAGAGCGAATCGACCGCCGACGGATTCGGCGCGCTCGCGAATCCCTTCCAGGCCCCACCCCCGCCTGGAGGTTGCAGCATTCCTGTCCCGAATACCGATGCCCTGATCGATCACCCGCAGGCGGACTTCGTCGGTCTCAAAACACAATTCGACCATTGTCCTGTCGCATCCAGCATGCCGCGCGACGTTGTTGATCGCCTCCTGCGCGGCCCGGAAGATCACCGTCTCCAACAGGGTATCCAGGCGCTGCCGGTCACCCTTCACTTGAAGAGTCACCTCCAGCCCGGTTCGCTGACGTTCCTGATCAGCTAAGACTTGAAGCGCTGCGACCAGCCCCAGGTCGTCGAGTTGGGCCGGGCGCAGATCACGCACCAACCGGTAGATTCCCTCTGACATCTGGCGGATGATGTTTTGAAGCCGGTCAACGATCTCGGTCGTCTCCAGTTTTCCGTTCAATAGGCCTCGCAGGGTAGCCAGGTTAAGGCTCAGCGCGGTCAGGAATTGGGCAGTTTCGTCGTGCAGCTCACGGGCGATGCGCGCCCGTTCCTCCTCCTGGGCGATGACCGTGTGGCGCAACAATTCGCCCCGCAGAGCTTCCCGTTCGACGAGTTCGCGCTGGACCTGCTCGAGGGCTGCCAGCCGATCGCGCTGGGCTGTCAGGAGCTGTTCTTCGCGTTTGCGCTCAACGATCTGGATCCCCCGGATCAGGTTTAATGTAATCAATACAGCCATCGATGCCCGGACGAGCTGCACGGGGAATCCAAAGAAATCCATGAACACGGCGGCATTCACATATCTGGCTGGGAACATGTCGACTGGTGACACAAACACCTGGGTCAGCCCGTATATACCAAAACCGATGGAAGCCCAAAGGAAACGCGGGGATAGCTCCGGCTGGCCATTTTTAATCACCTGTCGGGCGCGCGCCCGCAGTCCTAACGCCGCAACAATGCTGCCCGGCACAGCCAACAGGTAACGGGCGATCGGGTCGATCCGCTCCAGGCTTACAGATCCCTGGGAAAGACTATCGATGTAGACTCCAATAGCGAAGAGGAACATACAGCCTGCTGACAGGACGACAGACCAGATATTTCCGAGCGGCCTGCTAGACAGCATTAAAACGCCGAAAACCACCAGGGGTGTAAAAGAGACCGCCAGCCAGATCAGGCGCATCCAGATCACCCCTTGCGGGAAGGAGACCCCCAGCCAGATCCCTTGCAGGAGAAGGATTTCGATCCACTCGTGCGCGCCGTGCAGCAATCCGAACACAGCCAGAGGGCGCAGCACGCGCCGGTCAGCCAGCATGGGAGAACGCATAGTCTCCAGGGAAAGGGCCAATCCCATGCTGAAAAATGCCAGCCCGTAAATAAAGAAGATGAAGACGATATACAGGTGCAATCCCGGAACGGTCATCTCCAACCAACCTGTTAAGTATTTTACAGCAACTCTTAGAATTGATAACTCGCCAAAGGTATGACATTAATCCTATATGTGGCATAACAAATTCACTCATATTCGGTTAATTATTGGGGTAAAATAACTAGGTAAATCTCAGCAACGTTAATCCAGCGTTACGAACGAAGAAAGCGCTCAACCATGCAGGCCTGCCTGGAGGCCTTGAGCGCACACACATCCCAATCAGACAAACACTCTGAAGTAATCCTTTGCCATCACCTGCTTACACTACAGACCTGCGAGGAGAATCAACCATGCGATCGAGAACCATCCTGGCTATCGGGGCAATCCTCATCGTGTTAATCTTGACGGTAGCCTGTGCGGGTCCCGAAGGCCCCCAGGGACCGCCCGGACCCGCGGGGCCTCCTGGACCAGAAGGGCCCCAGGGTCCTCCGGGGCCTGAAGGTCCTGCAGGCCCGCCCGGCCAGGCTGGAGAAGGAATCACGGAAGGCGGTGTTGGCGCGGAATACGTGGGCAGCGCCACCTGCCGCGGCTGCCACAGCGACATCTATGACGTCTTTATCAATTCCGGGCATGCCTGGAAACTCAACCCCGTGGTCGATGGACAGCCGCCTGACTACCCCTTCTCCGAGGTCCCAGAGCCGCCCGAAGGGTACACGTGGGCTGACATCGCATACGTCATTGGGGGGTATAACTGGAAGGCGCGCTTTATCAACCAGGAAGGTTACATCATCACCGACGCGCCCGGCTCCAGTGGCAACACCGAATATCTGAATCAATACAACCTCGCCAACCCGAACCCGGTCCTGAACCGGGACGCTGGCTGGGTGACCTACCATTCCGGCGAGGAGAACCTCCCGTACGACTGCGGTGCCTGCCACACGACCGGCTACAGCCCCCAGGGCAACCAGGACGGGATGCCGGGCATCGTCGGCACGTGGGCCGAGCCGGGGATCCAATGCGAAGCCTGCCACGGACCCGGAAGCCTGCACGTCCGGAATCCACCCGGGGTCCAGATGGTCCTCGATCGAGACGCTGAGTTATGCGGGCAGTGCCACATTCGGGGCGCGATTGAAGCCGTAGACGCAAAAGACGGCTTCATCGAGCATCACGAACAATACGAGGAACTTTTCCAGAGCAAACACATCACCCTGGATTGCATTGTCTGCCACGACCCGCATCAGGGCGTCGTGCAGCTGCGCCAGGCCGAGGTCCAGACAACGCGCACCCGCTGCGAGAACTGCCATCTGGTTGAAGCCAGCTTCCAGGATTCGCAGATTCATCCAAATATCACGCAGTGCCTCGACTGTCACATGCCGCGCATCGTCAAATCGGCCTGGGGTGATGCGGAGAAATTCACGGGAGACATCCGTACTCACCTGATGCGGATCAACCCCAACCAGATCGGACAATTCTCTGAGGACGGCACGACCGCTCTCTCGGAGATCGGTTTGAACTTCGCCTGCCGCCAGTGCCACGTCGAGGGTGGCAACGCCACACCGAAAACCGATGAAGAGCTGATCGACAAGGCGAAAGGTTACCACACCCCTCCGGAAGAATGACGCTCGGCAGGTGGTCGACCCGGCCCGATTCCGGTGGATCCTCTAAATTCTGGACAGTCCTGGACCAAATCGTCACAACGAGGCTGGATTGAAGCGAGCAGTTGAAAGGCTCAAGCAGTTCTTCCTCCCACCTCCAGGTTCGCCGACCTGGGTGCGGGTCCTGCCGTATGCGGTCCTCGGCGCGCTGACGCTGGTCGTCCTGACCGCGGCGGCCTTCGGATGGGAGTATACCAACTCGCCCGAGTTCTGCGGAGCGACCTGCCACACCATGCCGCCGGAATACACCGCTTATCTGACCTCGCCCCACGCCCGCATCGACTGCGTCGACTGCCACATCGGTAAAGGCTTTATCGCCACCCGCATCACTCGCAAGGCTGGCGACATCCGACACGTCATTGCGACCGCATTCAAGACTTACGAATTTCCTATCCGGGCTGACGAGCTGCGCCCCGCCCGGGAGACATGCGAGAAATGCCATTTCCCGGAAAAATTCTCGGACGACAGCCTGCGAGAGATCAAGCACTTCACTCCGGATAAGGAGAACACCCCGACCACGATCTACCTGGTGATGAAAACCGGCGGCGGCAGCAAGCGCCACGGACTCGGGCGCGGCATCCACTGGCATATCGAAAATCGGATCGAATACCTGCCATTGGACCTGGAAGAGCAGAACATCCCTTACGTACGCGTTTTTGAGGACGACGGATCGATCACAGAGTACATAGACGTTGAGTCAGGTTTCGACCTGGACACCTTAGATCCGGCCGGAATAAAGGAGATGGACTGCATCACCTGTCACAACCGCATCACGCATCTGGTGAAAACGCCCGAGGAGACCGTCGACGAGCTGATGGAGCGCGGGATCATCCCCCCGGATATCCCGGACATCCGGCGCATTGCGGTGGAAGCCTACAGCCAGATTTACGACACGACCCAGGCCGGGCTGAACAAGATCGCCGGAATCGCCAGCTACTACCAGACGTACTACCCGGCCCTCTACGCTGCCGAGCAACCAAGAATCGAGGCAGCCATTGCAGCTCTCCAGGATGCCTACCGCAACAGTGTATTCCCGGCGCAGAATTCAGACTGGACCACGCACCCGAACAACGTGGGGCACAAGGACTCGCCGGGTTGTTTCCGCTGCCACGACGGCAAGCACCTGAACGCAGCGGCAGAAGCCATTCGCCTGGAGTGCAACCTGTGCCACGCGATCCCGGTCGTTGCTGGACCGCAGGATTTCGTTGCCAGGGTGGAGATCAGCCGCGGTCCGGAGCCGGAGACACACAAGAACCCGAACTGGATCAGCCTGCACCGCGAAGTTTTCGACGGCACTTGTTCGAACTGCCATACGACCGAGAACCCCGGCGGCACGGATAACACCTCCTTCTGCTCGAACAGCGCCTGCCACGGCAGTCCGTGGGAGTACGCTGGTTTCGATGCGCCCGCGCTGCGGGAGGTCCTCCGCGCTCAGATTCCCCCCACCCCAACCCCCACCGCGCCTCCCAATGGCGCAGCGCTGATTTACCAGGCCAATATCGGCCGGTTATTGAAAGAGCGCTGCGGCGCCTGCCACAGTCCGGAAGGTGGGATCCAGGACCTCGACCTGACAACTTATGAAGGAATCCTTGAGGGCGGCGCGAGCGGTCCTGCCGTCATCCCGGGCGATGCAAAGAACAGCCTCATCTTCGTCAAGCAAACCGGAGAGCAGCCTCACTTCGGGCAATTCACCCCACAAGAGCTCGACTGGCTCGCCGAGTGGATCAACGCTGGTGCGCCAGCGGATTAGACAAATAACCCAATCAATCGATTGTCATTGAGGAGATAATGACATTCGTCACTAATCTTCTTCTCATAAATAGGGTATAAACCCTAAGGTTATTTACCCAAACAGAAAGGAGGATGTCCTATCGCCAAATAGAGAATGATCGCCCGTTTTAACGTTGTCGCCTGTGTATGCCCATACACAACAAGGAGAATGTAGCATGAAATCGAAGTACATCTTGATTGGACTCTTCGTGCTGGGGGCTGCCCTGGCTCTGGCAGCCTGCGGCGGGGGGCCCGCCCCGGCCGAGACCCAGACGGCGTGTCCAACTGCGGAAACCTGCCCCGACTGTCCGGGCTGTCCCGACTGCCCTGAATGTCCGGAGCAGGTGGTCTCGGAGATCCCGTTTGCTGAAGCCTGGGCTGCCTCTCCCCATAATGACATCACTGCCGAAGCATTTACCCACTGGGACGAGGATGGCGAGGTGGAAGCGAACTGCGCGAAGTGCCACAGCACTCCGGGTCACCTGGACTTCCTGGGGGTAGACGGCAGCGCGCCCGGAGTGGTGGACGCAGCGGCACCGCTTGGCACGACCGTCCAGTGCGTCGCCTGTCACAACGAGGTCACCTTGACCAAGACCAGCGTTGTCTTTCCTTCCGGCATCGAGCTGACCGATCTGGGCGACCAGTCGCGCTGCATGGAATGCCACCAGGGTCGATCATCCAAGGTCCAGGTTGACGAATCCATCGCCGGCGCAGTAGGCGAGGACCTGGACACGCCCAGCGCCGACCTGAGATTCATCAACATCCATTACTACGCCGCCGCAGCCACCCGCTACGGCACGGAGGTCATGGGAGGTTACGAGTACGAGGGCAAGACTTACGATCCTCGCTTCGACCACGTGGCAGGCTACGACACGTGCAACAGCTGCCACAACCCGCACACCCTGGAGCTGGTGGTAGACACCTGCGCGAACTGCCACACCGGCGTCTCCAGCGTGGAGGACATCCGGAACATCCGCATGTTCGGTTCCCTGGTCGATTACGATGGAGACAGCGATGTTGAGGAATCGATAGCCTCCGAGATCGACGGCCTGCGCGAGCTGCTCTACCAGAACATCCAGGCTTACGCCAGCGAGGTCACCGGGGCAGCCATCGTCTACGATGCGGCTGCTTATCCATACTTCTTCGGCGATGCCAACGCGAACGGCGCCGTCGATGAAGGGGAAGAGAGCTACACTTCCTGGACCGGCCGCCTGCTGCGGGCGAGCTACAATTACCAAGTAGCCACCAAGGACCCGGGCGCGTTCGCCCACGGCGGGAAGTACATCATCCAGCTGCTCTACGACTCGATCGAAGACCTGAACACCGCTGTGTCCACACCGATCGACATGTCCGGCCTGCACCGGGTCGATGCCGGGCACTTCGCCGCCTCCGAGGAACCCTTCCGTCACTGGGATGAGGATGGCAAAGTGCCAGGGGACTGCGCCAAATGCCACTCCGCCGAGGGCCTGCCCGTCTTCCTCAAAGAAGCGGCAGCCAGCCGGGATGGGGTGACCGGGCGCAACGTCGCGGTCGACCCCTCGAGCGGGTTGAACTGCGCCACCTGCCACAACGACCTGACCACCTTCACCCGGTTCGAGGTCGCCCAGGTGCGGATGCCGAGCGGCGCGGTGGTCGACACCGGCAATCCGGACTCCAACATCTGCCTCAACTGCCACCAGGGGCGTGAGTCGACGGTCAGTCTGAATGCGGCCATCGATCCGCTAGGGTTGGGCGACGACGAAGTCTCCGAAGCGCTGCGCTTCCGCAACCCGCACTACTTCGCAGCCGGCGCAACCCTCTTCGGGACGGACGCCAAGGGCGCCTACGAGTACGCAGGCAAGACCTACAATGGCCGGTTCCCGCACGTGCCGAACGCCTCCAGCTGCGTAGACTGCCACGACACGCACGCCCTCGAGGTCAAGGTCGAACTCTGCAGCGGCTGCCACGGAACCGAGGACATCGCCGCCATCCGGATCTCCGAAGAGGACTTTGACGGCGACGGCGATGTGACAGAAGGCATGGCCGGCGAGGTCGCCACGGTGCGTGATGCCTTGTATGCCCAGATCCTTGCGTACGCCTCCGATACGGTCGGCACCGCCATCGTCTTCGATGCGGCTGCCTATCCGTATTGGTTCACCGACGCCAATGGCAATGGAACTGTGGAGGAGGGGGAGGAAGCTTACGCCACCTGGACGTCAAGCCTGCTGAAGGCAGCCTACAACTACACCTGGTCCGTCAAAGACCCCGGAGCATTTGCCCACAACGGCAAATACATCCTGCAGGTCATGATGGACAGCCTGGAAGACCTCGGCGGCAGCACGGCTGGTATGACCAGACCGGCGCCTGCACCAGCCGAATAATCCTGCCGAATAGGGCAGGCAAACAATAAGACCGGGCATGCTGCGTGTCCGGTCTTTTTCCTATATTGGTTTGTGTTCCGGGATATCCCTCTGTCCCTGCTTCGACGGCTGCGATGCGGGATCTACGCCGTCCGCAGGCGAGTGCCGCATGACCGGCAGTAGCGATCGCCTGGTTCAGCGCGCTTCCCACACTGATGACAGTAAATCGATTCGTCCAGCCCGACAGACCCAAGGCTTACCCGGCCCTCTTTTCGCTGGCGGCGAGTCCCGCTGGCAGGTGCCCCACGCCCCGACCGCCAGTACCAGATCCCTCCGCCAGCGATCAGGGCCACGCCCAATATACCGAGCGCCCATGGGATGATCTGGTTGATCCTGATCCCAGATCCGGGACCAGGAGAGATCGGCGCGCTGGGCTGGACCTGCAATGCCTCCACGCTGAGGGCATCGGTCTCCTTGTCGTATTGTAGATCTAAGGAAAACTGTTCGCCTGAGCTGATATTGCCCAGTTCGATCACGTTGTACGCGAATCCATCCTCAAACTGCACCACCCGACCGGCCGCCGGTGTGACTCTGACATTCGACGCGCCGACCGGGTGCTGCACATTCAGGATAAAAGTTCCGACTGCGTAGTCGCCAGGCCAGTCGTACCGGAACCTGCGCAGGGCGCCTTCCTTTTCCAGGCGCGGGTCGTAGTATTCGAGCCGCACGGCCGGCGTGGTGGCGATGAACGAGACCTCGATCCATTCCCCTGCGACGCGAGTCGTCGCAACCACGTCTGCGACCAGTTCCGGGCTTGGACCAACAGCCACCGCGTGCGGCCTGACGGCTTCCGCCGGGATGCGAAAGGTGATATCAGCTGGCAAGGAGACCGTCGGCGAAAGGACCGCCCGGTAGATGACGAGCATATTGGGCTGGTCGTACTCAGGCCAGAAATCCACGATCAGAGATTCCAGACCAGGCGCGGCTTGCGCGCCGACCTGGGTCGCTACGGGGAAGAGAGTCAGAAGGAAAAGGAGGATAAGCAGTCTACGCTTCACAGGTTGAAGACCTCCGGAGCGGATTGATCTTGGGGGGTTAATCTTACCACGCGTGAATTCGGTTGAGTTATCCGGAGAGGTCAGCCGATCGCAGCCCGCAGGCGCTGTGCCAGCTCGCCGAAAGCGGGCGTATAGCGCATTTCTTCCAGGCGCGGCCGGGGAAGATCAACAGGAAGTTCAAGCCGCACCCGGCCCGGGCGTGGGCTGAGCACCAGCACCCGATCGGCGAGGAACACCGCCTCCGGGATGGCGTGCGTGACCATCACGACGGTTTTCCGGCGGGCCTGCCAGATCCGCAGCAGCTCTGCGCCCATCCGCTCCCTGGTCAGCGCGTCCAGCGCGCCGAACGGCTCGTCCAGGAGCAAGATGCGCGGCTCGTGCACGAGGGCGCGGGCGATCGCCACGCGCTGGGCCATGCCGCCGGACAGATCGCGAGGGAGAGAATTCTCAAAACCTTGCAGGCCTACCAGATCCACCAGGTCCTGCGCTTTCCGCCGGGCTTCCTCGGGAGGTACGTGCAGCAGCTCCAAGGGGAGGGTGATGTTTTCCAGCACCGTCCGCCAGGGCATCAGGTTGGCTTTTTGGAAGACGAAGCCGATCTCGCGGCGCGGACCGTTGAGTAGCTCGCCGGCGTAAAAGATCTCCCCCCTGGTCGGATGGATCAACCCGCCCAACAACCGGAGCAGGGTGCTCTTGCCGCTTCCCGAGGGCCCCAGCAGGCACACGAACTCTTCCGCACCCACCGAAAAAGAGACCTCTTCCAGGACGTGCAGCCCCGCAACCCCATCAGGAAATACCAGGCTCAGGTTCTTGACAACGAGCACCGGGTCCAGATTGGTCCGATCTTCAACGAGTGTTCTCGGCGTCTCCAACATGCTGCTACTCGACGAACTGGTTGGTGTAGGCTTCATTAAGATTCAGCTCCTGGCTGATCAACCCCATGTCCAGGAGGATCGCCTGCATATTCTGCCAGGCCTGCGGGTCAGCATAACCCGGCCGGTCGCCCTGCCAGAACCGGATCGAGGCATCCAGGATCTGGCGCTGGACCGTATGGTCAGCCTGGTCCAGGTTTTCCACGTATTCCTTGCAGATTTCGTAGGCGCCTTCCGGGTCTGCGATGGTATCCGCCAGGGCTCTCAGGAAAGCCTGCACCATACCGCGGACCAGCTCTGGGTTGTCAGCAAGCGTCGTCTCGTTTGTAATCAACCCGTTAGATGCCAGCTGTACGTAATCGGAGACCAGGATCACATCCACGTCATACCCCTGGGCTGCGAGCTGAATCGGCTCGTTGTTGGCATAAATCACGACCGCCTGATCCTGGTCCGTCGCCAGGGCTTCGACCTGGTTGAAGCCGATCGAATCCAGGGTCACATCGCTCTCCTCCAGGCCAGCTTCCTTCAGCAGAGCGCGCAAGCCAATATAGCTGGCGCCAAACAGCCCTGGGAGGCCGATCCGTTTTCCAGCCAGGTCCGCCGGTTCCCGGATCCCCGAGGAGGTCTTGGAGACGATCCCCACCGGGAATTTCTGCCACCAGGCTACGACGTAGACGACCGGCAGCCCCTGGGCCCGCGCCAGGAGCACCTGTTCCCCTGAAACGAGGGCGAACTGCAGGTCGTTCGCCCCGACCAGGGTGACGCCGTCCGTTTCGAAGCTGTAATCGAATTCGATCTCGATGCCTTGCTCCCGAAAATATCCTTTCTCGACTCCCACATAGAAAGGTGCGAACTGAACATTAGGGATGTACCCCATCGGCAGCCGG
>Ga0073934_10002138_pt1 | contig 42832 bp, 42 predicted proteins | sample LarsenN4metaG_FD_76834 | JGI IMG/M metagenome (GOLD analysis project Ga0073934, IMG submission 76834) | Hot spring sediment bacterial and archeal communities from British Columbia, Canada, to study Microbial Dark Matter (Phase II) - Larsen... ...
GGAGGTTCGACCTCTCGCGCCTGCGAAGCCTCCCCGACGACGAGGTGGTGCGCTACCTCACGTCGCTGCCCGGTGTGGGGCCGAAGACGGCGGCGGTGGTGCTCGCCTTCGCGCTCGGCCGGCCGACCATCCCGGTGGACACGCACGTCCACCGGGTCGCCACGCGCCTCGGCCTGGTGCCGAGGTCGAGCGCCGAGCGGGCGCACCGTGCGCTGGAGGCGCTGGTCCCCGCGCAGCTGAAGGTGCCGCTCCACGTCGGCCTGATCCGGCTCGGCCGCGAGACCTGCAAGGCCGGCCGGCCCCGGTGCGAGGACTGCCCGCTCGTCGACCTCTGCCCAACGGCGCCCGGCGTCCTGGGCACGCCCGAGGGTTAGCGCCGAGCCTACGATGGTCCCGTGAAGGCCGATCTCGACGTCGTCACGGGGGCGTTCGGCTACTCGGGCCGGTATATCGCCGAGCGTCTCCTGGCGGCGGGCCGGCCCGTCCGGACGCTGACCGGACACCCGAACCGCCCGGACCCGTTCGACGGCCGCGTGGAGGTGGCGCCGCTCGAGCTCGACCATCCCGACCGGCTCGTCGAGCACCTCCGCGGCGCGACCACCCTGTACAACACCTACTGGGTCCGGTTCCCCCGCGGCGAGGTCACGTTCGAGCGGGCCGTGGAGCGCAGCCGGAACCTGATCGCAGCCGCCGGCGACGCCGGGGTCCGCCGGATCGTCCACGTCAGCATCACGAACCCGTCAGAGGACTCCCCGTTCCCCTACTTCCGCGGCAAGGCGAGGGTCGAGCGGGCGATCCGGGAGTCGGGGCTGGGTCACGCGATCGTCCGCCCCACCGTGATCTTCGGGCGCGAGGACATCCTGCTGAACAACATCGCCTACCTGCTCCGGCGGCTGCCGGTGTTCGGGATCCCGGGATCGGGGTCGTACCGGATCCGGCCGGTCTCCGTGGAGGACGTCGCCGACCTGTGCGTCCGTGGGGGTGAGGGCTCGGTCGACGAGGTGGTCGACGCGGTCGGGCCGGAGACCTTCACGTTCGAGGAGCTGGTCCGGCTGATCGCGCGGACCGTCCGGAGCCGGGCGCTGATCGTGCACGTGCCGAAGGCCGTCGCGCTCACCGCGGCGACCGCGATCGGCCGACTCGTGGGCGACGTCCTGGTCACGGCCGACGAGCTCGACGGCCTGATGGCCGAGCTCGTGACGACCGAGGGTCCGGCCACCGGCACCCGGCGTCTGAGCGAGTGGCTCGAGCGCAACGCTGGAACCGTGGGCACGCGCTACACCTCCGAGGTCTCGCGCCACTACCGGTCTCCAGACGCGTAAGGGACGCCAGAGGTCGAAGGTCAGGCGATCGATGCCGCGATCTCGGCCAGGCCCTCCGGGTCGAGCGCGTCGAGCGGCGCAGTTTCCGCAGGTCGGCCAAGTCCACATGTGGCAAACGCCCTGGTATCCGTTCCCTGAGTGAACCTGCCATCCTGATGCCGCGCCGCCAGGGTAGAAGTAGGTGCTTCCGCCCGTGCCACAGGAGTCGTCCACCGCCCAGTACTGGTGGGAGGCAAGGGCCGGCGCGATCCCGATGAGCGACCCCACCCCGAAGGCGAATCCTAGGAAGATGATGCGCCTCATGGCCAGGAGTTCGGGCACTGAGTTGTCTCCCGACGAGTCCTCATCTCGGGGGACAGAAACCCCGCGACCGCTGCCCGATGAGGCGATGTCTTGGGGGATGCGCCGACGCAGGCGCCCAAGATCGACTCGTGGCGATCCGAGCGGGCGAGGGGAATCGAACCCCCGTTTCGAGCTTGGGAAGCTCGCGTTCTGCCATTGAACCACGCCCGCGTGATCCGGCCGCCGAGGCGACCGGACCCACAGTCTAGCGAGCCCGACCTCGGCCGCGCGACCTGCTAGCCTCCGGGCCTGATCCGAGCCGCGGCGAGATGAGCGAACCCGATCCCGACTTCTGGCCCCGCGTCCTGTCCCGCCTGGCGGCGCGCGAGGCGCTCACCGTCGACGAGGCGGCCGAGGCGATGCGGCGGGTGATGTCCGGCGAGGCCACGCCCGGCCAGATCGGCGCCCTCCTGATGGCCCTCCGGACCAAGGGCGAGACCGTCGACGAGATCGAGGGGCTGGCGCGGACGATGCTCGCCTTCGCCAACCCGGTGGACCCGCCGGCCCCGGTGATCGACACCTGCGGCACGGGTGGCGATCGCAGCGGGACCTTCAACATCTCGACGATCGCGGCGATCGTCGTCGCCGCGGCGGGTCAGCCGGTGTCCAAGCACGGGAACCGCGCCGCCTCCTCGCGCTGCGGGTCGGCCGACCTGCTGGAGGCGCTCGGGATCACGATCGAACTCGGGCCTCGGGGGGTCGAGCGCTGCCTGGCGGAGGCCGGGATCGCGTTCATGTTCGCGCCCGCCTTCCACCCGGCGATGGGACATGCCGGACCCGTCCGGCGCGAGCTCCGCGTGCCGACGGTGTTCAACTTCCTCGGTCCGCTGACGAACCCGGCCAGGCCCTTCGCGCAGGTGGTCGGCGTCTCGGACGCGCGGATGCTCCCGCTGATGGCCGAGGTGCTCGCGCGACGGGGCGTGCGCGCCAAGCTGTTCCGTGGGCACGACGGTCTGGACGAGCTCACCACGACCGGGCCCTCGGTCGTCCTCGACGTCCGCGACGGCGAGGTCCGGCCGACCACGCTCGAACCGGGCGAGCTCGGCCTCGCCACCGCCGCGCCGGACGACCTGCGGGGGGGCGATGCCCCGACCGCGGCGGCGATCGCGCGGTCCGTGCTCGAAGGCGAACGGGGTCCGCGCCGCGACGTCGTCCTGCTGAACGCGGGCGCCGCGCTCGAGATCGCGGGGAGGGCCGCGTCCCTGGCCGAGGGGATCGAGCTGGCCGCGTCCGCGCTCGACTCGGGCGCGGCGGCCGCCCTCCTCGAGCGCTGGGTGGTCGCCTCGGCGAGCGGGTAGCATCCGGCCGCGATGGTCCTGTCCGAGCTCGTCGAGGTCCCCGACGGCGAGCCGTTCATCCTCCACCCGGGGAGTTCGTCCTGTGATCCACGGTGGAGCGCGTCCGGATCCCCGGTGACACGGTGGCCCGGCCGGAGGGCAAGTCGAGCCGCGGCGGGCTCGGCCTCCTGATCCACTCCACGGCCGGCTACGTCGACCCGGGGTTGGGACGGGTACCTCTACCAGGGCAGCGCGGACCGACCCCGAGCCGGTTCTTCGAGGAGTTCCGCCGGGACCGTTCAGGCGGCGCGGTCGCCGTCCGCGCCGAGCCGCGATAGCGCTTCCTGCGCCGCGGCGATCACACCCGGGACCGGATCGCGCGTCAGCACGACGAGCGCCTCTCGCGCGCGAGCGTCGTGCACCTCGGCCAGAAGCTGGGCCACGCGCACTCGGATCCGCTCGTCTGGGTCGGAGACCGAGCGCAGCAGCGCCTCGATGGCCTCCGGTCCGCCGATCGCCCCGAGGGCCTCGATGCCCCGCAGCCGTCGCTCGGGCTCGACGGCCTCCAGCCTCGAGAGGAACTCCCCGGGCGCGGCGATCCTCCGAAGGAGCTCGCCGACGGTCGGTGTGACCGCCGGGTTGTGCTGCATCAGCACCTCGATCAACAGCTCGACCGCGGGCGCCCCGATCCTGGTCAGCAGATCGGTCGCCGCGTCGCGCAGGCTCGGGACCGCGAGCACACCGGCCAGCCGCTTGGCGACGGCGGGCGAGCTCCACTCGGTGAGCACCTGACTGGTCACCTCGCGCACCCGGCCGTCCGGGTCGTTGAGGGCGGAGACCAGGAACCCCAGCACCGCCTCGTCGTCGATCACCCCGAGGGCCCGGACGACGCCGACGCGGACCTCTGGGTCCGGGTCGCCGAGCGCCTTGCCGAGCGCCTTCGCGGCCGCGGGATCGCGCAGGCGCCCGAGCGCGACCGCCGCGGCGCGTCGGACCGGAGCGGTCGGGTCCAGCAGGGCCTGGATCGCGCCCTCGACGCACCCGGCGCTCGTCCCCCAGCCGGCGACCTCGACGGCCAGGACCCGTTCATCCTCCTCGGGCGAGCGGAGGCGTGTGAGGGCGACGTTCGTGAGCGAGCCCGGGCGGGCGCGCTCGAACGCCGCCACGATCTCGCCCCGGCCGGCTTCCGGTGCCACCCGGAGCGCGGACCAGACGACATCCGGGTCGTCCCCTCGCGCCGCCAGCCGTTGGGCCGCGGCCCGCCGGACCCGTTCGTCCGGGTCCGAGAGCGAGGAGACGAGCACGTCGAGCGCCTCGGGCCGCCCGGCGTCGGGCAGGGACTCGATCGCGATGGCCCGGACGTCGGCGTCCGGGTCCGAGAGCGCGCGGACGACGGCGTTGGCGGGCGGCGCTCCCGGCGTCCGCGCCAAGACGCGGACCGCGCGCGTGCGTACGGAGGGCGACGAGTCGTTCACCAGGATCTGCTGGGCGACCTCGGCCGCCGCAGGGTCGCCCGACTCGGCGAAGACCTCGAGCACGGCCGAGCGAACGCTCTCGGAGGGGTCGTCCAGGTAGCCGCGCAGGTGCGGCAGCATGGGCTGCCCCCCGACGCGCCAGAGCATGTGGATCGCCTCGGCCCGGACGGGCTCGCGGACCTGGAGCAGCAGGCCGGCGAGCTGGTTCGGGGGCATCACGAAGGATCGCAGCGCCTCGACGAGGCTGTGGCGGGCATCGGCCGGGAGTCCCGCCGCGGCGTCGAGGATGTCGGCGGCGCCCTCGACCAGCCGGAGCACCTGCGCCGTTGAGGCGGCGAGCGCGCGCTCGCCGGCGTCGCCGGCGCGGATCGTGTCATGGACCCAGGACACGATCGCGCCACGGTCCAGCCCCGCGAGCCCCGATAGGGCGAGGTGGCGGACGGTCGCGTCGTCGTCCTGGAGGGCGCGGGCGAGCGAGGCGATCCGCTCGGCCTCCTCCTCGTCGTTCGGCGCGGACGGCGGTCGGTCCGCGACGCCTGTCGCCTCGGGCTGCTGCTCGGCGAGGAGGCCGATCGCGACCGTCGCCGCCCGGCGGATCTCCTCCGCCGGGTCTCCCCCCATGGAGGCGAGTGCGCGCAGGACGCTCGGCGAGCGATCCTCGGCGAGCAGGCGGACGGCGCCGAGCCGTCGTTCGTCCGGGCCGCCGGAGGCGTCGACGAGCCTCCCGATCCCGATCGCGTGGGCCAGTCGCGACAGGAACGGTCGCTCTTCGTCGCCCGGCGGTGGCTCCATGCGCCCCACCGCGTCCAGCAACCGCCCGAGGCGCTCCGCGTCGATCTGGGAGGAGGCGACCACCTCCGGCAGGTGCTCGAGGACCGTCCGGTGCGTCGCGGGCCATGCCTTCGCGGCCACCAGCGGCAAGAGCGGTTCGAGGTCGTGGGGGTCCCGGCGCACCACGAGCTCGACGGCGAGGGCTCGCACATCATCGGCCGGGTCCTGGAGCACCTGGAGCAGGGCTGCCGGCTGAAGGCGCTCGGGCCGTCGCCCGAGCAGCTCGAGCGCCAGGCGCCGGAGCTCGGTGTCGGGGTCGAGCAGCAGAGCGGCGACCCGCTCGGCGTCAGAGTCCGACAGGTCCCCTGCACCGAGCGATCCCAGGGCCCGCCGGCGTTCCTGCGGATCGGTCGAGGACAACGAGGGGCCCTCCGCAAGGGCCTCGCCGCCTTCGGACCCGACCTCGTCGGCCCCGACGAGCTCCGGCTCCCCGACCGCCTCGAGCTCCTGGAAGCCATCCGCGTCGCCTTCCGGCCTCGGCTCCCAGGGCTCGCTCGGTCCGGGGGCGGCGTCTGCCTCGGGGCTAAGCCCCTCGTCCGCCTCGGCGTCGTGGACCGGGGCGAGCTCCTGGACGGGCCCGCGTTCCCCGACCCACGTCTCCATCTCGGGCGTCGTGGCCCCGTCGGCGCCGTCAGGAACCTGTTCATCGACGGGCGCGTCGGGTGATGCATCCACGACCGAGGGCTCCTCGGACCCGATCCACGGCTCCTCGACGAGAGCGGCCCCTTCGACGAGGGCCGCTCCCTCGACCGGGGCGACCTCCTCCTCGATGGTCTCCGCCCCCTGCCCGGTCCCGCCGAGCTCGGGAGCACGGGCATCGGCGACCGCCCACGGGCCCGTGGCGGGCCGCGGGGTCGGCTCGGCCTCGACTCGATCGCCGTCACCCACCACCTGCCGGCGCTCGGCGAGCGCCTTCAGGCTGCGGTACCAGTCCTCCTCGTAGGCCTCGACCTGCTCGCCCGCGCCAGCGGCCTCGATCGCCGGAGCCGGAGCGTCGCCGGCCGCTCCCTCGGGTCCCCGCACATCCTCCCGCTCGTCGCTCATCGTCCCTCGCCCGATCGTCCCACCGCCGGTCCGCCCGCCGGCTCCCGGCAGTCTCCGTTCCGGCTGTCTCCGTTCCGGCCTGCGGTCTAGCTGCTGTTGCCGACGTCCATGCCGGCGGCCCGGCCGAGGGACCGCGCCGCGGGGCCGATGCCCATCGAGACGGCGGCCATCGCCGCCTGCGTGCGGTTCGTGACACCGAGCTTGCGGAAGATCGCCGCGAGATGGGCCTTCACCGTCTTCTCCGAGAGGAAGAGCGCGCGGGAGATGTCCCGGTTGCTCCGACCCTCGGCGAGCAGGGCCAGGATGTCGGTCTCGCGCTGGGTCAGTCCGCCCGGCCGGGGGCCCTCGCCGTCCTCGCCCCGCCCGTGGCCCTCCATCTCCTCGAACAGGTTCTGGATGACCTTCGGCGACAGGACGTTGCCGCCCCCGGACCGGGCCACCTTGATCGCCTGCTCGAGATCCTCTGGGGTTGCGTCCTTCAGCATGTAGCCGGCCGCGCCCTCGGCGAGCGCCCGCCGGACGTAGTCGGCGTGGTCGAACGAGGTCAGCATGATCACCGGGACGTTCGGCCAGGTCTCCCGCATCTGGTGCAGGAGCTCGAGCCCGTCACGGTCCGGCATCCGGACGTCCACGAGCGCCACGTCGATCTCCTGCGACCCCATGGCGACGAGGGCCTCCTCGGCGCTCCCGGCCTCCACGACGGTGGCCTCCGCGAAGCACTCGCGGACGACGTGTCCCATCCCGCGCCTCACCAAGGCATGGTCGTCGACGATGAGGATCTTCACGGCTTCACCCCTTGTCCGTTGACGGGCAGCCTGGCGACCACCCTCGTTCCCTTGCCGGGCGAGGACTCGACGTCGAGCGTGCCGTTCACCTCGGCGACCCGGCGACGCATCATCTCCATCCCCAGGTGTCCCGCGTGGAGCCCCGTCCCCTGCGGACGGAACCCTCGGCCCCGATCCTCCACCTGCACCTCGAGCCCGCCGCGGGTGGCGCGGACGTGCACGCTCACCTCCCGGGCGGCCGAGTGCTTGGCGGCGTTCGCCACGCTCTCGCGGATCACGGACGAGGCGGCCTCGAGCACCGGACGGGGGACCGCGTTGAGGTCTCCCTCGACCGACCACGTGGCAGGGAGCTGCCATCGCTCCATCACGCCCTGGACCAGCTCCTCGAGCGGCTGCGCCGGGGTCTCGCCGTGGCCGGACAGCGAGGCCAGCATCTCGCGGATCTCGCCGAGCGCCTGGCGGAGCTCGCGCGCAGCCGTCGAGAGCGCCTCGACCGCCTCGCCCGGGGTGATCTCGGCGCGGCGCGCCTGCCACTCGAGCTCGAGCACCGACGCGGTCACCACCTGGGTGAGCCCGTCGTGGATCGCGTAGGCCAGGCGCGCGCGTTCGCGTTCGATCGGGTCCGCCGGCGCGACGCCCCCCAGGTCGGGGGCGGGCGACGCCTCCCCCCGGTCCCCGGCGAGCGACGCGAGCATCGCCGACAGGGCCGAAACCGACCGGGCCGTCGAACCGTCGGTGAGGTGGGCGAACACCACGTCCCGACCGTGCGGGAGCACGATCCACCCGTCCCCGTCGCCGCGAAGGATGCGCTCGAGCGGCTCAGCGTCGAGCCCCGGCGCCGTCCAGCACGCGAGACGACGCCGCTCGTCCTCGACCCACACCACCCCCACGGCGTCGAGGTTCAGCAGCTCGGCCAGGCGGCGGCACTCGGCGGCGTCGGGCCGCCGATCCGCGAGCGTGGTGGTCCGCTCCACGATCCTCCTTCGTCCCCGGGGCGGTGTCCCGCCCCGCCTGCTCCCTCCGGTGCCCGGCCGCACGGCCGGGGCACCTCGACCTGCCCGGCACGCCCGAGAGGCGGATGCCCGGCCGTTCGGTCTAGTCCATGCTTCGGCCGGTCCGGTGCCCGGCTTGAACGTCGCAGGCAGAGGTCCTGCGACGGGGTCGGACGACCGTGGGTCGTCCGAGGGACCGACGTGGACGAAGGTCGCGCAGGGTGCCGGCCCCGCGCACGGCCCGAGGGGGCAGGCGTCGGCCGCCGCCGGTGGGGCGAAGGGGGAGGTCCGATGGCCTATCCGGCCGGCGGGGGCTCGCCGACGACCGAGCGGGCCACGATCTGCGCCAGGTCGAGCACCCGGGTGCGCTCGTCGCCCCTGGCCCGGGCGCCGTCGTCGAGCATGATCAGGCAGTAGGGGCAGGCCACGCCGACCGTGTCCGCTCCGGTGGAGGCTGCCTCGTCCATCCGCTCCTCGTTGATGCGCTTGCCGATCCGCTCCTCCATCCACATCCGGGCGCCGCCCGCCCCGCAGCAGAGCGCTCGCTCCCCGTGGCGGGGCATCTCGACCGTCCGCACACCGGGCACCGAGTCGAGCGCCCGCCGCGGGTGGCGGTACAGGCCGTTGTGCCGTCCGAGGTAGCAGGGGTCGTGGTAGGTGACCGTCGTTCCGACCGGGTGCGAGGCCCGGAGCCGGCCCTCGTCGATCAGGCGGCTCAAGAGCTCCGAGTGGTGCACGACCTCGAACCGCCCTCCGTAGTCGGGGTACTCGTTGCGGAGCGTGTTGAAGCAGTGGGGGCAGTTGGCGATCACCTTGGTCACGCCGGCCTCCTCGAGCGTCCCGACGTTCTGCTCGGCGAGCGTCTGGAACAGGTACTCGTTGCCGATCCGGCGGGCCGGGTCGCCGGTGCACAGCTCTCGCGGTCCGAGGATCGCGAACGGGATCTCCGCGCGACGCAGCAGCCCGACCATGGCCCGGGAGACGGCCTTCGCCCGGTCGTCGAACGATCCCGCGCACCCGATCCAATACAGGTACTCCGGCGCGCGCTCCCCTTCACCGATCACGGGCACGTCGAGGCCCTGCGCCCAGTCCGCGCGCTGGGACTGGGGCATGCCCCACGGGTTGCCCGTCCCTTCGAGGTTGCGCAGCAACGCTCCGGCCTCAGACGGGAACCGGGACTCGGCCATCACGAGGTTCCGGCGAAGGTCGACGATGTGGTCGATGTGCTCGATGTCGACGGGGCACTCGCGCATGCACGCTCCGCAGGTCGTGCATGCCCACACGACCTCCTCGTCGACCACGTCGGGGACGAGCGGGGTCGCCTCGAGCGCGTCGCCCCGCTCCCGGGCTTCGAGCAGGGCCGGCCCCTCGGCCAGGAGCTGGTCCCGCAGGTTCATCACGAGGAGCTTGGGGGAGAGCGGTTTGCCGGTGTTCCAGGCGGGGCACGCGCTCTGACAGCGGCCGCACTCGGTGCACGCGTACAGGTCGAGGGCCTCCTTCCACGTGAGGTCGGAGATTGTCGCGGCGCCGAGCGCGATCGTCTCGGTGTCGACCGCTTCGAGGTCGATGCGGAGGGGTGTCAGGTACCCGCTCGGCTTGGTGTTCGAGAAGAAGACGTTGATCGCGCTCGTCGCGATGTGCAGGTGCTTCGAGTAGCCGAGGTACACGAGGAACCCCAGGATCAGCGCGATGTGGACCCAAAGCCCGGTCCACATCGCCGCCCGCTGCAAGCCGGTGGAGAGCGGGTCGAGGATCCGGGCCACGAGCGTAGAGGCAGGGGTCCACCAGCTCTCCGGAGCGAGCCCGAGCGCGATCCGCGAACCTCGGGCTAGGAAGAGCGTGAGGATGATCCAGGTGATCAGCCCGAGGATGCGGTAGGCGTCCAGGGCGTGGCTGCCCACGAAGCGCTCCGGACGCTGGCCCGCCCGGATTGTCACGGCCAGGGCCACGCCGACCAGCACTCCCGTTCCGAACCCGTCCTGGAGCAGGCCGAGCCAGCGGTTCCCGCCGATCCACGGCAGCTCGAACGCCGGGTCGATCGCCTGGCCGCCGGCCTCGACGATGGTGGTGAGCAGGACCAGGAACCCCCAGAAGATCAGGGCGTGCATCGCCCCTGGGACCAGGCGCTGGAAGAGCTTGCGCTGGCCGAGGACGTGGGTCGCCTCGCGCGCCAGGCGGACCGGGAGGTCGCCCCGGCGCTCGACCGGTCGGCCCATCCGGACCAGGCGGAACAGGAGCCGGGCGCGGCGGGCCGCCAGGCCCGTGGCGAGGGCGGTCATCGCGGCCAGGGCGGCGGCGCGCGCGATCATCGACGGGCTCGAGCATACCCCGGGGGCGCCGGTTCTGCGCGCGGGAAGGGCGCGTCCAGAAGGGGGTTGATAGATATGGACTCAACTTCTATCATGCTGTCGGACTGAGGAAGGTAACGAGGAGGACGCTCATGCCACGAGCCGTGGGGATCGACCTGGGCACGACCAACTCGGTCGTGGCCGTGCTGGAGGCCGGCGAGCCGGTCGTCATCCCGAACGCCGAGGGCGCCCGAACGACCCCGTCGGTCGTGGGCTTCTCGAAGAACGGAGAGATCCTGGTCGGCGAGGTCGCCAAGCGCCAGGCGATCACGAACCCGGACCGCACCGTGCGCTCGATCAAGCGCCAGATGGGGTCCAAGGACTGGGCGACCGACGTCGACGGCAAGCGGTGGACGCCGCAGGAGATCTCCGCCCAGATCCTGGCCAAGCTGAAGCGGGACGCCGAGGCCTACCTCGGCGACACCGTCGCGCAGGCCGTCATCACGGTCCCCGCCTACTTCGACGACGCGCAGCGGCAGGCCACCAAGGAGGCCGGGCAGATCGCCGGCCTGGAGGTGCTGCGGATCATCAACGAGCCCACCGCCGCGGCGCTCGCGTACGGGCTGGACAAGCAGCACGACCAGACGATCCTCGTCTTCGACCTGGGCGGCGGGACCTTCGACGTGTCGCTGCTCGAGATCGGGGAGGGCGTCTTCGAGGTCAAGGCGACGCACGGGGACACCCACCTCGGCGGCGACGACTGGGACCAGCGGATCATCGACTGGATGGTCAAGGGCTTCAAGGACGCGCACGGCGTGGACCTGTCGGCCGACCGGATGGCCCTCCAGCGGCTCAAGGAGGCGGGCGAGAAGGCCAAGATCGAGCTGTCGCAGGTGACCGAGACGACGATCAACCTGCCGTTCATCACCGCCACCGCCGAGGGCCCGCTGCACCTGGAGATGAAGCTCACCCGCTCGGAGTTCGAGCGGATGACCGAGGACCTCGTCCAGCGCTGCCGTGAGCCGTTCGACCTCGCGGTGAAGGACTGGGGCAAGGGGGTCGAGGCCGTCGACCACGTGATCCTGGTCGGAGGCGCGACCCGCATGCCGATGATCCAGGAGCTCGTCAGGGAGCTCACGGGCGGGAAGGAGCCGCACAAGGGGGTGAACCCGGACGAGGTCGTCGCCGTCGGCGCCGCGATCCAGGCCGGGGTCCTGAAGGGTGACGTGAAGGACATCCTGCTCCTCGACGTGACCCCGCTCACGCTCGGCGTCGAGACGAAGGGCGGCATCTTCACCAAGCTGATCGAGCGCAACACGACGATCCCGACGCGCAAGTCGGAGATCTTCACCACGGCCGACGACAACCAGACCACGGTCGAGATCCACGTGCTCCAGGGGGAGGCCGAGACGGTGTACTCGCCGGCGGTCCGCTCGCTGGGGAAGTTCCACCTGATGGGGATCCCGCCGGCGCCGCGGGGCATGCCGCAGATCGAGGTCGCCTTCGACATCGACGCGAACGGCATCGTGAACGTCAGCGCGAAGGACCTGGCCACCTCCAAGGAGCAGGCGATGACGATCACGGGCGGCACGGCCCTCTCCAAGGAGGAGATCGACCGGATGGTCGCCGACGCGGAGAAGTTCGCCGCCGAGGATCACGCCCGACGCGAGGCCGCCGAGGCGCGCAACGCCGCGGATCAGCTGAGCTACCAGGTGGACCGGTCTCTCGAGGAGTGGGGCGACAAGGTCCCCGAGGCCGACCGCGACGAGCTCAGGAAGCTGAACGACGAGCTGAAGGAGGCGATGAAGGGCGAGGACGTCGAGAAGATCAAGGCGGGGACCGAGGCCGTGATGCGCACGTTCCAGAGCATCGGTCAGGCCATGTACCAGCAGACGGCCCAGGCCGCCGCGGGTGGCGGAACCCAGGGGGGTCCCGCGCCCGAGGGGGAGGGCGAGGTCGTCGAAGGCGAGATCGTGGATGAAGGAGGTGCCTCATGACCACCACGCTGGCCCGCTGGGATCCGTTCCGCGACCTGGTCCGGATCGAGGAGGAGCTCGGGCGCCTGTTCGGCCGGACGTTCGACTGGACGGAGCCCCTCCGCCCGTCCGCACGCGGCAGCTGGATGCCGGCGATGGACGTGTACGAGACCGATGACAAGATCGTCGCCAAGGTCGAGCTCCCGGGCATCGAGCCAGGCGACGTCGAGGTCTCGGTCGAGGACTCGACCCTGACGATCAGCGGTAAGCGCGAGTTCTCCAGCGAGGTGAAGGAGGAGAACTACCACCGCGTCGAGCGCCGCTACGGGGCGTTCTCGCGGGCGATCACGCTGCCGCAGACCGCCGACACCGAGAAGGTCGAGGCGTCCTTCGACAAGGGCGTGCTCACCGTCGAGGTCGCCAAGACCGAGAGGGCCAAGCCGAAGAGGATCCGGGTCAGGGCGAAGTGACGGACGACCGGAAGCTCGAGCGCGACGGGGAGGAGCGGCCGAAGGTCCGCGTCGTCGACAAGCGTCGCTTCCGCGAGAGGCCGCCGGGGGAGGACGCGTCCTCCCCCGGCGCCCCGGCGGCCGGGGCGACCGGGTCGTCCTCGCCGCCGGAAGCGACGCCCGGCGGCGAGGACCGCGCCCAGCCCGCCTCCGAGCTTGAGCAGGCCCAGGCCCAGGCGGCCGAGTACCTCGACCACCTCCAGCGGCTCCAGGCCGACTTCGAGAACTACCGCAAGCGCATGACCCGTTCGCAGGAGCGGCTCGTCGAGGCGGAGCTCCAGCGCTTCGTCGGGCGGCTGCTCGAGGTGCTGGACGAGTTCGACCTGGCGCTCCTCGCGGCCGAGCGGGAACCCGACTTCGAGAGCTTCCGCAAGGGCGTCGAGCTCGTGTACGCGAAGCTCGTGGAGACCCTCCGGTCCGAGGGGCTGGAGCGGATCGAGGCCGAGGGCAAGCCGTTCGACCCCGCCGAGCACGACGCCCTGATGCAGACCGGCGACGGGGACGGGGAGCCGCACGTGGCCGAGGTGTTCCGCCAGGGGTACCGGCTGCGGGGGAGCGTGATCCGCCCCGCCAGCGTTCGGGTCGAGCGGGCCTGAGACCGAGGAGGCGGCCGTGGACGGCCAGGTCCGTCGCGAGTGGTTCGAGAAGGACTACTACCAGGTCCTCGGCGTGCCCAAGAACGCGAGCCAGGCCGAGATCAAGAAGGCCTACCGCAAGCTCGCGCAGCAGCACCACCCCGACGCGAACCCCGGGAACGCGCGGGCCGAGGAGCGCTTCAAGGAGATCTCGGCGGCCTACGAGGTCCTGGGGGACGCGGAGAAGCGCAAGCAGTACGACCAGGTTCGGGACATGGCCGCCTCCGGGTTCGGCGCCGGCGGCTTCCCCGGAGCGGGGTTCCCCGGTGGGGGGTTCCCCGGTGGAGGCCGGGTGCGGTTCGAGGACATCGGGTTCGGGGACCTCGGCGACCTCTTCGGTGGGCTGTTCGGGGGCCGCGCCGGCTCCCCAGGCCGGGCCGCTGCGCGGGGGGCCGACCTCGAGGCGGAGGTCACGGTGTCGTTCGATGAGGCGATGGTCGGAACGACGCAGGCCGTCCGGGTCACGGGCCCGGTCCCGTGCGAGACCTGCGGCGGCAGCGGTGCCGCGCCCGGCACCGCCCCCTCGACCTGCCCGCAGTGCGGGGGGGTCGGCCAGATCAACGTGAACCAAGGGCTGTTCCAGATGTCCGAGACCTGCCCGCGATGCCGTGGCGCGGGTCGGGTGGTCGAGGAGGCGTGCCCGACGTGCCACGGCACGGGGAGCCGGAACCGCGCCCGCACGCTCCAGGTCCGGATCCCGGCCGGGGTCCGCGACGGCGCGCGGATCCGTCTGACGGGGAAGGGTGAGTCCGGACCGCCCGGCGGGCGCCCCGGGGACCTGTACGTGAACGTCCGGGTCCGCCCGCACCGGTTCTTCGGGCGGAAGGGCTCGGACCTCACCCTGGAGCTCCCCGTGACCTACCCGGAGGCGGCGCTCGGCGCGCACGTGAAGGTGCCGACCCTGAACGGGGCCGTCACGATGAGGATCCCCCCGGGAACGCCGAACGGGAAGACGTTCCGGCTCCGGGGGAAGGGCGCGCCGAAGCGCGGCGGGCGCGGGGACCTCCTGGTCACGGTCCGGGTCGAGGTCCCACGGCGGCTCTCCAAGCGCGAGCGCGAGCTGCTCGCGCAGCTCCACGAGGTCGAGGGAGAGTCGCCGCGCAGACGCCTGGGGGTGGACGCCTGATGGCCGTGACGGACGGACGGCGGGGAGGTGAGCCGGAGGTGGCCCGGGACGAACGCGTGCGCGCGCGGCGGGGCGAGCGGCTCGACGACCGCGCGGTGTACATCATCAGCGTGGCCGCCGAGCTCGCGGGCGTACACCCGCAGACCCTGCGGATGTACGAGCGCCGGGGACTGCTGCGTCCCAAGCGCACGTCGGGCAACACGCGCCGGTACTCCGAGCGGGACATCGAGCGGATCCGGACGATCCAACAGCTGACCCAGCAGGAGGGCATCAGCCTGTCGGGCGTTCGCCTGTTCATGGCCATGCGCGAGCAGCTCGAGGAGATGCAGCGGCGGGCCGAGGAGCTCGAGCGCGAACTCCGGCGGCGCGCCTCCGCGCCCCCGAGCGGGACCGAGATCCTCCCGCTGCGGAGCGTCCTCGAGTTCCGCTGGCAGGAGGGAACGCCAGGGTGAGCGTGGTCCTCCGCGGATCCACCGTGACGCTCCGGCCGTTCCGTCTCGAGGAGGTGGACCGGCTCGTCGACGTCCGGGCGAGCGCGCCGCCGGACGACGGGGTCCATCACTCCGGCCCGCCCGACCGCGAGCGGCTGCGAGAACGCGTGGCGAGCTCGGGCAGGTGGTCCGAGGATGGGAACGTGGGTCTGTGGCTCGCGATCGAGGCCGGTGGCCGCCTGGCGGGCGAGATCCAGGCCCGGAGCCCGAGGGGCGGCCTGCCGCCCGGGGTGTTCGAGCTCGGCGTCGAGCTGTGGGAGGAGGGCGACCGGGGCCAGGGGCTGGGCTCTGCGGCGGTGGCCGAGCTCACGGGCTACCTGTTCCGCGAGGAGGGTGCCCAGCGCGTGCAGATCTCGACCGACGTCGACAACGTGCCGATGCGCCGGGTGGCCGAGCGGCTCGGCTTCGGCTTCGAGGGGGTGCTGCGGGGCTTCATGCCGACCGCCGACGGTCCCCGCGACCACACGATGTACGGGATGACCAGGACCGATTGGGAGAACGTGAAGGATCGATGGACCCGAACAGGTTGACGCTGAGGTCGCAGGCCGCGCTCGATGGCGCGCGGCAACAGGCGCTCGCGCGAAGCCATCAGGCGATCGAGCCCGAGCACGTGCTCTTCGCCCTGCTCTCGGACCCCGAGGGCGTCGTGTACCCGCTGCTCCATGAGCTCGGCGTGGCGCCCAAGCCGCTGCGCGACCGCGTGGACGCGGCGCTCGACCGCCTCCCCAAGGTCTACACGCAGGGTGCCGCGGACGTACGGATCTCCCCGGCGCTCGCCACGGTCATGGACGGCGCGTTCCGCGAGGCCGAGGCGCTCACCGACGAGTACGTCTCGACCGAGCACCTGCTGCTGGCGCTGCTCCAGGGGAACGCGCCGGCGGCCGCGATCCTGCGCGAGGCCGGCCTGTCCCGCGACGCGGTGCTCGGCGCGCTCGCGGGGGTCCGCGGCCGTCAGCGCGTCACGGACCCGAACCCCGAGGACAAGTACCAGGCGCTCGAGCGCTACGGGCGGGACCTGACCGAGCTCGCGGGCCGCGGGAAGCTCGACCCGGTGATCGGCCGCGACGACGAGGTGCGCCGCGTGATCCAGGTCCTCTCGCGGCGGACGAAGAACAACCCCGTGCTGATCGGCGAGCCCGGCGTCGGCAAGACCGCGATCGTCGAGGGGCTCGCCCAGCGGATCGTCGCGGGCGACGTCCCCGAGTCGCTGAAGGACAAGCGCGTCGTGGCGCTCGACATCGGGGCGATGGTCGCCGGCTCGAAGTACCGGGGCGAGTTCGAGGAGCGGCTGAAGGCCGTGCTCCGCGAGATCGCCGAGTCCGAGGGCCGGGTCATCACGTTCATGGACGAGCTCCACACGATCGTCGGCGCCGGCGCGGCCGAGGGCGCCGTCGACGCCGGCAACATGCTGAAGCCGATGCTCGCGCGGGGCGAGCTCCGCGCGATCGGCGCGACCACGCTCGACGAGTACCGCAGGCACATCGAGAAGGACCCGGCGCTCGAGCGGCGGTTCCAGCCGGTGCTCGTCGAGGAGCCCTCCGTCGAGGGCACGGTGGCGATCCTGCGCGGGCTGAAGGAGCGCTACGAGGTGCACCACGGCGTGCGGATCCAGGATCCGGCGCTCGTCGCGGCGGCGCTGCTGTCCGACCGGTACGTGTCGGGACGCTTCCTGCCCGACAAGGCGATCGACCTGGTCGACGAGGCGGCCAGCCGCCTGCGGATCGAGATCGACTCGATGCCCGTGGAGATCGACGAGGTCGAGCGCCGGATCAAGCAGCTCGAGATCGAGCGCGCCGCGCTCCGCAAGGAGACCGACCCCGCGTCGAGGGAGCGGCTGGCGCGCCTGGAGCGGGAGCTCGCCGACCTCCAGGAGCAGAGCGCGGGCATGAAGGCGCACTGGCAGCAGGAGAAGGATCGGATCGATCGGATCCGCGCGCTGAAGTCGGACATCGAGCAGGCTCGGTCGGAGTTCGAGCGCGCCGAACGCGAGGGCGATCTCGAGCGCGCCGCGGAGCTGCGGTTCGGCCGGCTCGTGCAGCTCGAGAAGGAGCTCGAGGCCGAGAACGCCGCCCTGGAGGAGCTCCAGCGCGAGCGGAAGATGCTGAACGAGGAGGTCACCGAGGAGGACGTGGCCGAGGTGGTCTCGCGCTGGACCGGGATCCCGGTGAGCCGGCTGATGGAGGGCGAGATGCACAAGCTCGTGCACCTCGAGGAGGCCCTGCACCGGCGGGTCGTGGGGCAGGAGGAGGCGGTCTCGGCCGTCGCGAACGCGATCCGGCGCTCGCGGGCCGGCCTGTCCGACCCGAACCGTCCGATCGGCTCGTTCCTGTTCCTCGGTCCGACGGGTGTGGGGAAGACCGAGCTCGCGAGGACGCTCGCCGAGTACCTGTTCGACGACGAGCGCGCCGTCGTGCGCCTGGACATGAGCGAGTACCAGGAGCGCCACACCGTCTCGAGGCTCGTCGGCGCACCACCCGGCTACATCGGGTTCGAGGAGGGCGGTCAGCTCACGGAGGCGGTCCGCCGCCGCCCGTACTCGGTCGTGCTGCTCGACGAGATCGAGAAGGCGCACGGTGACGTGTTCAACGTCCTGCTCCAGCTCCTGGACGACGGGCGGCTGACCGACGGCCAGGGGCGGACCGTCGACTTCCGGAACACGATCGTGATCATGACCTCGAACCTCGGCGGCGCGATCTTCCAGGACCCGACGATCCCCGCGGACAAGCGCCGCGAGGCGATCCTCGAGGACGTCCGCGCGTTCTTCCGTCCGGAGTTCGTCAACCGGATCGACGAGATCGTGGTCTTCGAGCCCCTCGGGCGCGAGGAGATCGGTCGGATCGTGGACATCCAGTTCCGGCTCCTGGCCGGGCGCGTGGCCGAGCGCAAGCTCACGATCGAGCTCTCGGAGGCGGCGCGGGATCACCTCGCCGAGGCGGGCTTCGACCCGACCTTCGGTGCCCGGCCGCTGCGGCGGGTGATCCAGCGTGAGGTCCAGGACCCGCTCGCGATGAAGCTGCTCTCCGGCGAGATCGCCGAGGGCGACCGCGTGATCGTGGACGTCGACGACGGGGGCCTCGTCTTCCGCGTCGCGCGCTAGCGCCCGCCGCGGGTGACCTATCCTCACGGGGATGGGGAACCCGTGGGTGCGGCTGCTGCTCGCCTTCGCCGGGGTGGTCGGCAGCGCCCTGCTCCTGAAGGTCCTGCCCGCGTTCGTCGTGCTGGCGATCTTCGTCGGGGGCATCGCGGCGGTCGGCTGGACGCTGCGGCAGCGGTCCCGGAGGGAGCCGGTCGAGGCGCGGGCCGCGGCGCTCGGGCTCCGGCGCGAGACCGTCGATCCGTTCGGGCTCCGGGCGCTTCCGCTCGCCCTGTTCGCGCGGGCGCCGGAGGGGACGGTCGAGGGCGTGCTCTGGGGGACCTGGCGGGGGGTCGAGGTCCGCGCGTTCGACCTCACCTTCGCCGCGGATCTCCCGGGTGGCGCGGCCGTCCGCCGCGTCTTCTCCTGCGCCCTCGGACAGGTGGGGGGCTCCGCCCCGTCGGTCGTCGTCGAGCCGGGATCGTTCCTCGCGATGTTCCCGCAGCCGCCCGTGCTCGACCCCGTCGAGGTGCCCGCGGGGCGGTTCGCGGACCGGTTCGATGTCCGGGGCGCGGATGCCGAGGCGGCCCGGTCGCTCGTCGACGAGCGGTTGCGGGAGTGGCTGCTCGGGCTCGACGAGGCCTGGGGGTTCGAGGTCGGCCGGCGCGCCGTCCTCGTCTACGGCCCGCGGGCGGACCGGGGCGAGCCGGTCGCCGCGCTGGACGTGCTGGTCGGCCTGATCGACCGGCTCCCCGGCTCCGTCCGGTCGGGGACCCCGGGAGACGCCCCGGCAACGGGTCCGGGCGCGCCGGCGGGAGCCGGACCGGTTTGAGCCGACCCGCGCTCCGTCGTAGCGTGGGGGCGTGAGCCAGAGCCAGCCCACCGGGTCCGAGCCGAGGGTCCTGCGCCGCAGCCGAGACGAGCGAGTGATCGCCGGCGTCTGCGGTGGCCTGGGCCGCTACCTTGGCGTGGATCCGGTGCTGCTGCGGATCGCGTTCGTCGTGCTCGCGTTCACCGGTGGTGGGATCCCGCTGTACATCGTGTCGTGGATCCTGATCCCGGAGGAGCGGGCCGGCGAGCCGCTCGGCACGGCGCGCCCGTCGGCCTTCGATGCGACGCGGCTGATCGTGGGCGGCACGTTGATCGCGCTCGGCACGATCCTGCTCCTCAACCTGAGCATCCCTCGGTTCGGCAGGTACTTCTGGCCCCTCGCGCTGATCGCGATCGGCGTCGGGATCGTGATCCAGACCTCGGCGTCGCGGCGATGAGCTCGACCCCCCAGCCGCCGCCCCCGCCGCCGCAGCCCCAGCCGCCGGAGGGCTCGCGGACCGGGCGGCTCCTGGCTGGTGTGGTCCTCGTCGTGCTCGGCGCGGCGTGGCTCCTCGAGATCCTGGGCGCCGTCGAGGTGCCCTGGGACGTCGTCCTGCCCGGCGGCCTGATCCTGATCGGCGCGGTGCTGCTGCTGAACGCGCGCTCGGCCTCCGGCCAGGGAGGGCTGATCGCGACCGGGATCGTGCTCACCGTCGTGCTCGCCCTCGGCTCCGCGATCGACTTCCCGATCAGCGGCGGCGTCGGGGAGCGGAGGGAGGTCCCCACGAGCGCGGCCCAGCTCGAGGAGGGGTACCGGCTCGCCGTGGGACAGCTCACGGTCGACCTCACCGAGCTCTCGAGCGACGGCCAGTCCCGAGGCGACCTCCGCATGCGGGCCCGGGTGGGGATCGGCCAGCTCGTCGTGATCGTCCCCGAGGATCTGCCGGTGCGCGTGGAGGCCCGGGCGGGGCTCGGCAACGTCCGGGTGTTCGGGACGGAGGGATCCGGGTTCGACGTCGAGCGGACGGCGGACCGGGGCACGGACGCCCGGCTGGAGCTGGTGCTCTCGGTCGGGCTCGGGCAGGTGGAGGTCCGCCGTGGCTGAGCCGGGTCTGAACCGGGCTGCCCTGGTCTTCGGCGCCTTCTTCGTCGCGGCGGGCGTGGTGTTCCTGCTCGAGCGGCTCGAGGTCTGGGACCTCCAGTTCCGGCACCTCGCGCCGGTCGTGCTGATCGCGCTCGGGTTCGCGGTGCTGGTCGGGGGGACCAGGCGACGCTCGGGACGGCCGTGAGCCCGGGGCGAGCCGCGGGGGGTCCCTGACCGCCGTAGAGGTCCTCGTCCTGCTCGTGCTCGGGACCGCGGCGGCGGCCCTGATCTCCTACCGCCTGAAGCAGCGGCGCCGCCAGGAGCTCGCGGCGATGGCCGGCCAGCTCGGGCTGGACTTGTCCCCCGATGATCCGCTCGGTTGTCTCGGACTGCCGTTCGCGCTGCTCGCGAGAGGAGACGGCCGGGGGGTGGAGAACGTCCTCTGGGGCACGTGGCAGGGTCTGCCGGTCCGGCAGTTCGACCAACGGTACTACGAGGAGAGTATCGACGCGAAGGGCCGCCGGAGCAGGACCTCTCACCGCTACTCCTGCGCGGTGACCGAGATCGAGGCCACCTTCCCACCGCTCACGATCGACCGCGAGAACCTGCTCACGCGCCTGGTGGACGGCCTGGGTCTGGACGACATCGGGTTCGAGCCCGAGGGGTTCAACCGGGCCTTCGACGTGAAGGCGGAGGACCGGAAGTTCGCCTACGACTGCATCGATCAGCGGATGAAGCGGTGGCTGCTCGAGGCCTCGCCCGGGTATCGCTTCGAGGCGTGCGGTCCCTGGTTGCTGGACGCGACCCGGCGGCTGCGTCCGACCCAGCTGATCCCACTGCTCGGGACCCTGAAGGGGTTCCGAGACCGGGTCCCGCGCGTCGTGCCCGACCTGTACCCGCGTCGGGCCGTCGGATAGGCTGTGGTGGACGGACCACCCCCGGCCAGAAGGGATCGACCGTGACCGGCTTGTGGATCGCGCTCGGCGTCGTGGCGCTCCTCGCCATCCTCGGCGTCGTCTCCTACAACCGCTTCATCTCGCAGCGCCAGATGATCAAGGACGCCTGGGCGAACATCGACACCGAGCTGCGACGACGGTACGACCTGATCCCGAACCTGGTGGAGACGGTCCGGGGCTACGCCTCGCACGAGCGGGCCGTGTTCGAGAACGTGACGAAGGCGCGCGCGGCCGCGACCGCCGCCACCGGCTCGCCCGCCGAGCAGGCCGCGGCGGAGGGCCCCTTCGTCGCCGCGCTCCGTCAGCTGCTCGCGGTCGCCGAGAACTACCCCGACCTGAAGGCGAACCAGAACTTCCTGGCGCTCCAGTCCGAGCTCGCGAACACCGAGGACCGTCTCCAGACGGCGCGGCGCTTCTACAACGCGAACGTCCGCGAGTACAACGAGCGCGTGGGGCAGTTCCCCTCGATGATGATCGCGCGGATGTTCGGGTTCGGCCTCGAGGAGTTCTTCGAGATCGAGGACGCGATCCGGGAGGCCGGGGCGCCGCAGGTGAGCTTCGCCGGGACCGGAGCGGCGGCCGAGGGGACCGCCGCCCCACCCGCCGCCTCGCCCCCGTCGCCCCCGGAGCCGGGGGGCACGCCGCCCCCGCCCCCGCCGGAGGGCACGCCCGGCGCGTGAGCTCGGCTACGCGGGCCCGACCTGCGCGGCGGCTTCCGGCGCCGGCCCGCAGCCCTCGAGCATCGTGGCCCGACGGACGTCCGTGGTGAGCCACGTCCACATGCCCGCCCACGAGACGGCCACCGCGCCGAGGACCACCACGGCCGGGCGCGGACCGAAGCGCTCGGCCGCCCAGCCGGTCACGAGCGCCGACGCCGTGAACGAGAGCGTGATCATCGAGAAGTCGAAGGCGAAGATCCGCCCCCGGATCCGGTCCGGAACGATCCGCTGGAGGCCGTAGGACGACAGCGTCCACTGGGCGCCGCCGCCCAGGTGCCCGATCCCGACCGCGAGCGCGCCGAGCCACAGGCTCGGCATCGCGCCGAGGAGCGCGTAGCCCAGCCCGAACACGACGAGCGCGATCGAGATCGCCGAGAACAAGCGGCGATCCTCGGGGCCCATGACGCGGCGTCCGATGAACGGGCCGATCAGGGCGCCCACACCTCGACCGGCCATGAGGACGCCGATGCCGATCTCGCCGGCGCCGAACTCCTTCTCCGCGAAGACGGCGATCAGCGCGATCGCCCCTCCGGCTAGCCCGAACCCGGCCTTGACGCTGAGGAGCGCGAGCACGCGATGATCTCGCCGGGCGTACCGAGCCGTCTCCACCGTCGCCCGGACCACGTTGGTCTCGACGTTCCCCGAGCGCTCCTCGGAGAACGGTCGGTGGATCCGCGCGATGAGCACCGCGGACACGCCGAAGCTCGCGGCGTCGATCAGGAAGGCCGCATCGCGCCCGAACGCCGCGGCGACGATCCCGCCGAGGGCCGAGCCCACCGCGAGCATCGTGCCCCACAGCGATCCCGACAGCGCGTTCGCCGTCGCGAGGTCGCGCCGGTCGACGAGGTTCGGCAGGGCCGCGCTCGACGAGGGGTCGAACACGGCCGCGAACGACGAGACGATCGCGAGGAGCAGGTACGCGATCCACATCGTCCCGACGTCCTCGACGAACAGGAACCCGAGGACCAGGATCGCGCGGGCGACGTCGGAGGCGACCATGACCGTCTTCCGGTTCAGCCGGTCGGAGAGGACCCCGCCGACCGGCGACATCAGGAAGAACGGCAGCTCCTGGGACGCGATGAGCACGGCGACGGAGACCGCCGATCCGGTGAGCTCGAGCGCCAGGCCGAACAGCGCGACCAGGAGGAACCAGTCGCCGCCGAGCGAGATCATGGACGCCAGGTAGAGCTTGCGGAACTCGCCGTTGCGGCGCAGCAGGGACAGGGAGGCCCGGAATCCCCCCTCCACCTCGACCGGCTCGCGCACCGCCACGGCGATTTGCGAGACTACAGACCCGGAGCACCGGTGCCCGCCGAGGTCGTCGGAGGAGGTCGACATGCTCGAGCCCCTGACCTGGTTCCGCCAGGCGGCGATCCGGTACGCGGAGGAGGGCCTCACGGTCTACATCGACCCGTGGGGGACCGCGCCGGAGGACCCGCCGGCCGACGTGATCCTGATCACGCACGCCCACTTCGACCACTTCCAGCCAGGGGAGATCGAACGCTTACGGACGCCGAAGACCAAGATCCTGGCTCCGGTGGACGTCGCCCGCGACCTCGAGGGCGACGTGACCCCGGTCGTGCCCGGCCATACGCACGAGGTGGCCGGCGTCAAGGTCGAGACCGTGCCCGCCTACAACATCGTCGAGGAGCGGCTCGACATGCATCCGAAGAGGAACCGGTGGGTCGGCTACGTGCTCGAGCTCGGCGGCCACACCTACTACCACGCCGGCGACACGGATGCGCTGGCTGAGCTCGAGACGCTGAGCCCGGACGTGGCGATGGTCCCGATCGGGGGGACCTACACGATGGACTGGCGGGAGTCGAGCGAGCTCGTGAAGCGGATGCAGCCGCAGATCGCGGTGCCGATCCACTACGGGTTCGTCGTGTGCTCGCCCTCCCACGCGCAGCTGTTCAAGAAGGGCGCTGCGCCGGTCCGCGTGGAGGTCCTCGAGCCCACGAACCCGTTCGAGCAGCCCTGACGGAAGCAGCCCTGACGGAAGGAGCGACGATGGCGCTCGGCTACGACAAGCCGCTGTACATCCTGGCGTTCGACCACCGAGGGTCGTTCCAGAAGAAGTTCTTCGGGGTCTCGGGCGAACCCGACGAGGAGGAGACCGTCCGGATCTCCGACGCGAAGCGGGTGATCTTCGAGGGCGCCCTCCGGGCGCTCGACGAGGGCGTGCCGAAGGACGCAGCGGGAGTCCTGATCGACGAGCAGTTCGGCGCCGACATCGCGCGGGAGGCCAGGGCCAAGGACGTCACGCTCGCGATGCCGGTGGAGAAGAGCGGGCAGGACGAGTTCGACTTCCAGTACGGGGAGGCGTTCGGCGAGCACATCGAGGCGTTCGACCCGACGTTCTCGAAGGTGCTCGTCCGCTACAACCCCGACGGCGACCGCGAGATGAACGCGCGCCAGACCGAGCGGCTGCGCCGGCTCGGCGACTGGCTGCACGAACGCGGGCGGCGGTTCCTGTTCGAGCTCCTGGTCCCCCCGACCCCCGAGCAGATCGAGGCGACGGGCGGGGACGAGGACCGGTGGGACTCGGAGGAGCGCCCCAAGCTGATGAGGACCGCGATCGAGGAGCTCCAGGCGGCCGGCGTCGAGCCGGACATCTGGAAGATCGAGGGGATCGACCGGCGCGAGGACTGCGAGACGATCTCGGCGGCCACGCGCGCCGGCGGCCGAGACGGGGTCGCCTGCGTGGTGCTGGGACGCGGGGCCGACGACGCCAAGGTAGACCACTGGCTCCGGATGGGCTCGGGCGTGCCGGGCTACATCGGGTTCGCGATCGGGCGCTCGATCTGGTGGGATCCGCTGAAGGCGTTCGTCGACGGCAACCTTGGTCGGGAGGAGGCCGCCAAGCAGATCGCCGCCAACTACCGGCGGTTCATCGACGTCTACACGGGAGGGTAGGAACGATGGGGGTCATCAAGACGATCGACCTGGTGGGGGTCTCCACGGAGTCGTGGAGGGACGCCGCCCACCAGGCCCTGGCGGAGGCGTCCAAGACGATCCGCGGGATCGAGCGCATGGACATCATCGGCACGAGCGCCGTCGTCAAGGACGGCCAGATCGCCGAGTACCACACGCACGTCCAGATCAGCTTCCGCATCGAACGCAGCTGAACGAGGTCACGCCCCGACGCGGCGACGCCGGGCCGGCATGACGGCCGGGCTAGACTGAGCTCGTCATGCCGGCGTCGATCGTGGTCGGGACCCAGTGGGGGGACGAGGGCAAGGGGAAGGCCACCGACTACCTCGCGGACCGGATGGACTTCGTCGTCCGGTACCAGGGTGGCAACAACGCCGGCCACACGATCGACGCCGAGGGGCACGTCCTCAAGCTCCAGCTGATCCCCTCGGGGATCCTGTACCCCCACATCACCTCGGTGATCGCCGACGGCGTGGTGGTGGATCCCCGGGTCCTGCTCGAGGAGATGGACGGCCTGGCCCAGGTCGGGATCGACCCAACGAACCTGGTCGTCTCCGGCAACTGCCACATGATCATGCCCTACCACCTCGAGTTGGAACGGGTCACCGAGCGCTTCCTCGGCAAGAACGCGCTCGGGACGACCAAGCGTGGGATCGGACCAGCCTACGCGGACAAGGCCGCGCGGATCGGGCTGCGGATCCAGGACCTGTTCGACGAGGGGATCTTCCGCGAGAAGCTCGACGTGGTCCTGAAGGAGAAGAACCACGTCCTCACCCGCGTCTACGGGCGCCTGCCGCTCGCGGCCCGCACGATCGTCGAGGACTACCTGCGGTACGCGCAGCGGTTGCGCCCGCACGTCGCCGACGCCTCGAAGCTGATCCACGACGGGCTGCGGGCCGGGAAGCACGTGCTGCTCGAGGGCGCCCAGGGGACGATGCTGGACCTGGACAAGGGGACGTACCCGTTCGTCACCTCCTCGAACCCGGTCGCCGGCTACGCGCTCGCCTCGGTCGGGATCGGGCCGCGCGAGGTGGACCGGGTGATCGGCATCGCCAAGGCGTACGTCACGCGCGTGGGCGCCGGCCCGTTCCCCACCGAGGACCTCGGGCCCGACGGCGATCGGCTCGGGGAGCGCGGCCACGAGTTCGGGACGGTGACCGGGCGCAAGCGGCGGTGCGGGTGGTTCGACGCGGTGATCCTCCGGTACGCGGCCCGGCTGAACGGCCTGACCGAGCTGTTCCTGACCAAGCTCGACGTGCTCTCCGGGTTCCGGACGATCAGGCTCTGTACCGCCTACCGCGCCGACGGCGAGGTCCACGAGGACGTCCCGCCGCACCAGTCGCTCTTCCACCGCGCCGAGCCCGTGTACGAGGAGCTCGAGGGCTGGGACGAGGAGCTGTCGGGGATGCGGGACCTCGAGGATCTGCCGGCCCCGGCGCGCAAGTACCTGGAGCGGATCCAGGAGCTGGTCGGCGTCCCGATCACCCTGGTCTCGGTCGGGCCGGGCCGCGAGCAGAGCCTACCGGCGCCCACATGAGGGTCCTGGTCGTCGGCGGCGGCGGCCGAGAGCACGCCCTGGTGTGGCGCCTGGCGCAGAACCCCACGATCGATCGGATCTTCGCCGCCCCGGGCAACGCGGGCATCGCCCGCGATGCCACGTGCGTGCCTGTCCCCGTGGACGAGCTCGGTGCGCTCGTCGATCTGGTCGAGCGCGAGCGGATCGACCTCACGGTCGTGGGGCCCGAGGTCCCGCTCGTCGCGGGCCTGGTCGACGCGCTGCTCGAGCACGGGCACCTGGTGTTCGGCCCGACCGCCGCGGCGGCGCGGATCGAGGGCTCGAAGGTCTGGTCGAAGGCCCTCTGCCTGCGGCACGGGGTGCCGACCGGTGCCGCCGTGGCGGCCGAGGCGATGCCCGAGGCGATCGAGGCCCTGGACGCGCTCGGTCCGCCGTACGTGATCAAGGCCGACGGGCTCGCGGCCGGCAAGGGCGTCGTGATCGCCGAGGACCGGGACGCCGCGATGGTGGCGCTGGAGGCCTGCCTGGTCCACCGGGCGTTCGGACCGGCGGGCGCGCGCGTGCTGATCGAGGAGCACCTGTCCGGCCGCGAGGTCTCGGCCTTCGCGGTGACCGACGGCCGCCACGTCCTGCCGCTCGCGGTGGTCCAGGACTTCAAGCGGGTGGGAGACGGCGACAGCGGTCCGAACACCGGCGGGATGGGCGCGTACTCGCCCGTCCCGTTCGTCGACCCGGCGACCGAGGAGCGGATCTGGGAAGACGTGCTCGGTCGGTCGATCCACGCGATGGCCGCCGAGGGGGTGCCGTACCGAGGTGTGCTGTACGCGGGCCTGATGCTCACCGACGACGGGCCGAAGGTGCTGGAGTTCAACTGCCGGTTCGGCGACCCCGAGACGCAGGCGCTGGTCCCGCGCTTGCGGTCGGACCTCGCCGAGCTCTGCCTCGCGTGCGCCGAGGGGAACCTGGCGCCCTACCGGGCGCTGCTCGCCCCCGAGGCATGCGTGACGGTGGTGGTCGCTTCGGGAGGGTATCCGGACGCCTACGAGAGCGGGCTCGCGATCGAGGGGCTGGCCGCGGCCGAGGCCGTCCCCGGAGCGCTCGTGTTCCATTCGGGGACCGCGGAGCGGGACGGTAGAGTGGTCACCTCGGGGGGGCGGGTCCTGTCGGTGACCGGCACGGGGCGCGACCTGACCGAGGCGCGGGAGCGGGCCTACGAGGCCTGCTCCCGGATCTCGTTCGATGGGATGTACTACCGCCGGGACATCGCGGCGCGAGCGGCGGAGGAGGAGCGGAGATGAACGAGCGGGCCCCGCTGGTGGGCGTGCTGATCGGATCGCCGGCCGAGATGAGCGTGATGCAGCAGGCGATCGCGATCCTGGAGAAGCTCGAGATCCCCCACGAGGTCCACGCGATGTCCGCCCCGCGCAGCCCCGACCTCGTCGACGAGTACGCGCGGACGGCGTTCGAGCGTGGCCTGAAGGTCTTGATCGGGACGACGGGGATCTCGGGGCACCTGGCCTCGGCGCTCGCCGCTCGGACGATCCTGCCGGTGATCGGGGTTCCGGTCGCGAGCGAGCAGATGACCGGGGAGCAGGCGCTGGTGGTGAACGCCCAGATGCCCCCGGGGGTGCCCGTCGCGAGCGTCGGCGTCGATGCCGCGATGAACGCCGCCGTGCTCGCGGCGGAGATCGTCGCGCTCGGCGATCCGGACATGCAGAAACGGTTGTGGCGCTTCAAGGACGATCTGGCGGAGGGCCTGCGGTTGTGACCCCGGCACCATGATCCCCCGCTACACCCTGCCGGAGATGGCCGAGGTCTGGTCCGAGCGGACCAAGCTCGGCCACTGGCTCGAGATCGAGGTCCTCGTGGTCGAGGCCTGGGCCGCGCTCGGTGTGGTCCCAGGGGCCGACGCGCGCGAGGTGCGGGCGAAGGCCGCCTTCGATCTCGAACGCGTCCGCGAGGTCGAACGCGTCACGCGGCACGACGTGGCGGCGTTCGTGCAGGTGGTGGCCGACTCGGTGGGACCGGCCGGCCGGTGGGTGCACTTCGGGCTCACGTCCTCGGATGTTCTGGACACGGGGCTCGCGCTCCAGCTCCGCGCGGCCACGGACCTGCTGCTTCGGCGGCTCGAGCGGCTGCTCGCGACGACCAAGACCCTGGCGCTCGCGCACCGCGACACGGTCGTGGCAGGCCGCACGCACGGGGTGGTGGCCGAGCCCACGAGCTTCGGGCACAAGGCCGCGCTGTGGGCGTTCGAGCTCGATCGCGATCGGGAGCGACTGCGGCGAGCGCGCGAGCTGGTGAGCGTCGCGAAGATCAGCGGGGCTGTCGGGACGTACGCGCACGTCGACCCGCGGGTCGAGGAAGAGGTGTGCGCGCGGCTCGGCCTGAGGCCGGCTGAAGCGTCGAGCCAGATCGTCGCGCGGGACCGCCACGCCGAGCTCATGGCGACGCTCGCGATCGTGGCCTCGACGCTCGACGCGATCGCGATCGAGGTCCGCCACCTCGCGCGCACCGAGGTGCGCGAGGTCCAGGAGCCCTTCGCGCCGGGCCAGAAGGGCTCGAGCGCGATGCCGCACAAGCGGAACCCCGTCCGGTGCGAGCGGGTCACGGGGCTCGCGCGGCTGATCCGGGGGAACCTCCAGGTCGCGCTCGAGAACACCGTGCTCTGGCACGAGCGCGACATCTCGCACTCGTCGGCCGAGCGCGTGATCCTGCCCGACTCGACGATCGCGCTGGACTTCATGCTCGCCGAGCTCGCGGAGGTCCTCGAGGGGCTCGAGGTGTACCCGGAGCGGATGCGCGAGAACCTCGACGTCGGCGGAGGGCTCGCGTACTCGCAGGCCGTGCTGCTCGCGCTCGTCGACGCTGGGATGCCCCGGGAGGAGGCGTACGGGATCGTGCAGGCCGCCGCCGCGGCCGCGTGGGACCGGGGGGCGTCGTTCCGCGAGGAGGTCTCGGCCCGCCCCGAGGTCCGGGAGCTGATCGGCGGCCGGCTGGAGGAGCTGTTCGATCCCGCGCACGCCCTGCGGAACCTCGACGGGGTGTTCGACCGGCTCGCGAGGATCGCCGTGGAGGAGACCGTGGAGGAGGCATGACCGAGACGCGTCTGCACGCGCAGGGCAAGGTCCGGGACATCTACGACGTCGGGGGCGACCGGCTGCTGCTCGTGGCCACCGACCGGATCAGCGCGTTCGACGTCGTCCTGGCCGACCCGATCCCGGACAAGGGCCGGGTCCTCACGGGCCTCACCCTGTTCTGGCTCGAGCGCACGGGGCAGATCGTCGGTAACCACCTGCTCTCGGCCGACCGCCGGGACTTCCCCGAGCCGTTCCGCAGCGAGCCCTCGCTCGCCGGCCGGGCGATGCTCGTGCGCAGGGCGCAGGTGATCCCGGTCGAGTGCGTGGCGCGCGGGTACCTGACCGGCTCCGGCCTCAAGCAGTATCGGGCCGAGGGGAACGTCTGCGGCGTCCCCTTGCCCCCCGGGCTGGGCGAAGCCTCGCGCCTGCCCGAGCCGATCTTCACGCCCACCACGAAGGCCGCCGAGGGCCACGACCTGCCGCTCACGTTCGAGGAGACCGTGGCCCTGATCGGGCGCGGCCTGGCCGAGCGACTGCGCGAGCTCACGATCGCCCTGTACGAGCTCGGAGCGCGGATCGCCGCCGAGCGCGGCATCGTCGTGGCTGACACGAAGTTCGAGTTCGGGTTCGCCGACGGCGAGCTGATCCTGATCGACGAGGTCCTGACGCCGGACTCCTCGCGGTTCTGGCCGGCGGACGGCTACGCGCCCGGCCGCGTGCAGCCGAGCTTCGACAAGCAGTTCGTGCGGGACTGGCTGGACGCGAGCGGCTGGGACCACGAGCCGCCCCCGCCCAACCTGCCGGCCGAGGTGATCGGCAGGACGGCGCTGAAGTACCAGGAGGCCTACACGAGGATCAGCGGCGAGAGGTTCGAGCACTACCGCCACCGGATGGGCGTGATGAGCGACCGGGACTGGGAGCGGGGCGCCATGGACCTGGACCGGTTGCGGACGGGCTCGAGCAGCGACGCGGTAGCCCACGACGAAGGGGAGCACGCGTGAGGTTCCGCTGCCTGGTGGACGTGTACCTCAAGGAAGGACTGCTCGATCCCCAGGGCAAGGCGATCGAGGGCGCGCTGCCCGCGATGGGCTGGTCGAACGTCTCCGACGTGCGCGTCGGGAAGAACGTGACGATGGAGGTCGAGGCGCCGGACCGGGACACCGCGCTGACCCAGGTGCACGAGATGGCGCAACGCTTGCTGTCGAACCCCGTGATCGAGGTCTTCTCGGTCCGGTCGATCGAGGCGAACGAGGGCGTGAGGTTCCGGGACCTCCGATGACGATCGTGCCACGGATCGGGGTCGTGATCTTCCCCGGCTCGCTCGACGACCGGGACGCGTTGCGGGCGGTGCGCGCGATGGGGGGCGAGGGCGTTCCGCTGTGGCACGCCGAGCGCGACCTGGCCGGCGTGGACGCGGTGATCCTGCCCGGCGGCTTCAGCTACGGCGACTACCTGCGGACCGGGGCGATCGCGCGGTTCGCGCCGATCATGGACCAGGTGCGGGCCTTCGCCGATCGCGGCGGTCCCGTCGTCGGGATCTGCAACGGGTTCCAGATCCTCTGCGAGGCGGGGCTGCTGCCGGGCGCCCTGATCCGGAACCGGCAGCTCCGGTTCGTGTGCCGGTGGGTGGACGTGCGGGTCGAGACCACGCTGTCCCCGCTCACCGCCGGGCTCGTGCCGGGCGAGGTCCTCCGCGTCCCCGTCAAGCACGGTGAGGGGCAGTTCGTGGTCTCCCGGGAGGAGCTGGAACGGATCGACGGCGAGGGGCTCGTCGTCTTCCGCTACTGCGCTCCCGACGGCTCCCTCGACGAGGCCGCGAACCCCAACGGCTCGGCGGACGCGATCGCGGGCGTCCGGAACGGGGCCGGCAACGTGGTGGGCTTGATGCCCCACCCGGAACACGCGGTCGACCCCGACGTCGGGGCCACGGGCGGCCAGCCGATGTTCGAGTCGTTGCTGTCGTCCGCCCTCGCGCGGGTCTGAATCGGTGGACGGCGAGCCGCTGCACCAGGCGCTCGGTCTGACCGACGACGAGCTCGAGGCGATCCGCGCGACGCTCGGCCGCGAGCCGAACCCGACCGAGCTCGCGATGTACGCGGCGATGTGGTCCGAGCACTGCTCGTACAAGAGCTCGAAGATCCACCTGCGCACGCTCCCCACCGAGGGTCCGGCGGTGCTCGTGGGTCCGGGACAGGACGCCGGTGCGGTCGACCTGGGCGACGGGCTCGCCGTCGTCTTCAAGATGGAGTCGCACTCGCACCCCTCGGCGATCGAGCCGTACCAGGGCGCCGCGACCGGTGTGGGCGGGATCGTGCGCGACGTGATCGCGATGGGGGCGCGCCCGATCGCGCTGCTCGACCCGCTGCGCTTCGGCCCGCTCACCGAGGAGCGGAACCGGTTCCTGTTCGCCGGCGTCGTCGCCGGGATCGGCGGGTACGGCAACTGCATCGGCGTGCCGACCGTCGGCGGCGAGGTGCACGTCGCGCCGCCGCACTCGGCGAACCCCACGGTGAACGTGATGTGCGTGGGGCTCGCGCCGGCCGAGCGTCTGGTCACCGCCGCCCGGGAGGTCCCCGAGGGCGCGCTGCTGCTGCTGTTCGGCGCCGCGACCGGGCGCGACGGGATCGGCGGCGTCTCGGTGCTCGCGTCGCGGACGCTCGAGGAGGACGCGCACGAGAGCCGGCCGAGCGTGCAGATCGGCGACCCGTTCTCCGAGAAGCTCCTGATCGAGGCGAGCCAGGAGCTGGTCGAGCGCGACCTGCTCGAGGGGCTCCAGGACCTCGGCGGCGCGGGGCTCACGTGCGCCGTGAGCGAGTCCGCCGCCCGCGCCGGACTCGGGGCCGAGCTCGACCTCGATGCGGTGCCGCTCCGCGAGCCGGACCTCGAGGCGTTCGAGATCCTGACCAGCGAGTCGCAGGAGCGGATGCTCGCGATCGTGCGTCCCGAGCGGCTCGACGAGGTCCGCCAGATCTGCGCCCGGTGGGGGCTCGCCTCGGCGGTCGTGGGCCGCCTGGTCGCCGGGGGTGGCCTCCGGGTCCGGATGGGGGGCTCCGTGGTGGCCGAGGTGCCGGCGCGCTCGCTCGCCGACGAGGGTCCCGAGTACGCGCGCCCGATGTCCCCGCCCGCCGATCTCGAGGAGCTCGCGGCCGACGATCCGACGTTCGCGACGGTGACCACGCCGATCGCCGACGCGTTCCTCGCGGTGCTCTCCTCGCCGAACGTCGCGAGCAAGCGCTGGGTCTGGGAGCAGTATGACTCGCTCGTCCAGGGCGGGACCGTGGCCGGCGCCGGCGGCGACGCCGCGCTGATCCGGATCGAGGGCACGTTGAAGGCGCTCGCGCTCTCGACCGACGGCAAGGGCCGGTTCGGCGCGCTCGACCCGTACCTCGGGGCGGCGCACGCGGTGGCCGAGGCCGCGCGCAACGTCGCCTGCACGGGTGCCACGCCGCTCGCGATCACGAACTGCCTGAACTTCGGCGACCCCGAGCGGCGGGAGGTGATGTGGTCGTTCACCGAGTCGGTGCGGGGCATCGCCGACGCGTGCCGCGCGTTCGACACGCCGGTCACCGGCGGGAACGTGAGCTTCTACAACGCCTCGGGCGGGCAGGGGATCTGGCCGACCCCGGTGATCGGGATGGTGGGGCTGATCCGCGACTACCGGCTGGCCGTCGGCCACGCGATGCGCGACGACGCCTGGCTCTACCTGATCGGGGAGACGCTCCCCGAGCTCGGCGGGTCGGAGTTCGCCGACGTGGTGCTCGGTCGCGTCGGCGGCCGCCCGCCCGCGCTGGACCTGGCGCGCGAGCGCGCGCTGCACGGGTTCCTCGCCGACGCCGCCGTCGACGGCCTCCTGCTCTCGGCCCACGACTGCGGGGACGGGGGGCTCGCGGTCGCCCTCGCCGAGTCGGCGATCGCCGCCGGGGTCGGTTTCGCGGTCTCGGTGCCGGGGGACCTGCCGCCGCACCTCGGCCTGTTCAGCGAGTCGGCGAGCCGGGTGGTGGTCTCCGTCGAGCCGGACCGGGCGGCGGAGCTCGAGGACCGCGCCGCCGCCTCCGCCCTCCCTCTGTCGCGGCTGGGGGAGACCGGGGGCCCGCGCCTGGTGTTCGACGGCGCGTTCGAGATCGCGCTCGAGGAGGCCGCGGCCGCCTACGAGGACGCGATCCCGAAGCTCATGGCGGGATAGCCGCGGGGAACCTCTCGGCGCCCGATCCGGTCCCATGGGATGTGTCGAGGTGTCGTCGAGCGGCATCGGCCGGGCTGGCCCTGCTCCTCGTGGCCTCCGCGCCCGCGGGGCAGCCGCCGCCGGAGGCGTGGGTCACGCGGTACGACGGCCCCGCCTCCTGGACCGACGTCGCCGAGGCCGTCGTGGTGTCGCCCGGTGGGGACCGCGACTACGTCACCGGGGTCAGCACGCAGCGCCCGGCGCGGTGTGACGAGCACGGGTACCGGTTCTCGTGGGCCTACGCGACGATCGCCTACGACGCGGGAACCGGCGAGGAGATCTGGGTCGACCGGTACCGGGGCCCCGGCCGCGGCGCCGACCATGCGAACGACCTCGCGCTCTCGCCCGACGGCGGAGCCCTCTACGTGACCGGCGGCAGCGGCGGTGAGGGAACCGGGAAGGACTACGCGACGGTCGCCTACGAGGCCGCGACGGGCGCGAGGTTGTGGGTGTCACGCTACGACGGTCCGACGAGCGGCCTGGACTCCGCGCGGTCCGTTGCCGTGGCTGCGGACGGTGCCCGGGTGTTCGTGACCGGCTGGAGCGCGGACGGGGAGCCCGCGAGCGGCAGCCGGAACCTCGACCACGCGACGATCGCGTCAGACGCCCGGACCGGCGAGGAGCTGTGGGTGGCCAGGTACGCGGGGCCGACCGGCCGCGACCACGCGTTCGAGGTCGACGTGGACCCTGACGCACGGACGGTCTTCGTCACCGGCTGAACGCCGGGCACGGGACCACCTCGAACGACGCGGTCACGGTCGCCTACGACGCCGGGACGGGCACCGAGCGATGGGTCGCCAGCTACGACGGACCCGGCGGGGGCTCGGACGCCGCCTACTCGCTCGACGTCTCGCCCGATGGCGCTCGCGTCTTCGTGTCCGGGCACTCGTATCCGCCCGACCGGAGCCGTTCGGCGGCCCTGGTCGTGGCGTACGACGCGGCCACGGGCGAGCTCCGCTGGTCGTCGCGGTACGACGGACCTGCCGGCTGCAACGACTACGCGAACGACTACGCGAACGCTGTGGCCGCCGGCACGGGTGCGGTGTACGTGACGGGAGCCAGCGAGGCTCCGGGCACACGGCTGGACGTCGCCACGGTCTCCTACGACGCGGCCACCGGCGAGGAGCTCTGTGTCGCCCGGTACGACGGGCCGGCCGGCGGAGGGGATCTCGGGCGTGCGGTCGCGCTCGGCCCGGACGGCAGCATCTACGTGGCGGGCGAGACCACGAGCCGGCGCGGCTACCACGACTACGTCACGATCCGCTACCGGGGCTCCTGATCCTTCGAGAAGTCCGACAACTCCTGCCGGTCGTCACGAGGCGCGGGGGGAGCCGGTGCTAGCATCGGCGCGCCGGTGGGAGCCGAGAGCCCGAAAGAGGAGTGCGGCCTGCTCGGGGTATGGACCCCGGGTGAGGAGGTCGCCCGCCTGATCTACTTCGGGCTGTTCGCGCAGCAGCACCGCGGGCAGGAGTCCGCGGGGATGGCGGTCTCCGACGGCGAGCACCTGCTGGTGTTCAAGGAGCTCGGGCTCGTCTCGCAGGTCTTCACCGAGGCGACCCTCGCGACGCTCCAGGGCGAGCTCGGGATCGGGCACGTCCGGTACTCGACCACCGGCTCCACCACCTGGGAGAACGCGCAGCCCGCGTTCAAGACCGACGGGCACCGGTCGCTCGCGCTCGGGCACAACGGGAACCTCGTGAACACCCTCGAGCTCGCCGAGCGCACCGGGCGCGGCGGGGGCGCGACCACCGACTCGGACCTGGTGGCCACGCTCCTCGCGCGCCACCGCGGCGACGGCCTCGGGGACGCGCTCCTCGAGATCCTCCCGACGCTCGAGGGGGCGTTCTCGCTCGTGCTGATGGACGAGCGCAGCCTGTTCGCGGCCCGCGACCCGCACGGCCTGCGCCCGCTCTCGATCGGGCGGCTCCCGAACGGGTTCGTCGTGGCCTCGGAGACCTGCGCGCTGGACATCGTCGGCGCCGTCTTCGTGCGCGACGTCGAGCCCGGCGAGCTCGTCCGGATCGACGACCGCGGGCTGGAGACCATGCGGTTCGCCGAGAGCACCGCGAGCGCGCTGTGCGTGTTCGAGTACGTGTACCTCGCGCGCGCGGACTCGCGCCTGCGCGGCCGGACCGTCTACGAGGTCCGGCGCGAGCTCGGACGGCTCCTCGCCGCCGAGGCCCCCGCCGACGCGGACCTCGTGATCCCGGTCCCCGACACCGGGCACTCGGCCGCCCAGGGCTACGCCGAGGCCTCGGGCGTCCCCTACGGCGAGGGGCTGATGAAGAACCGGTACGTCGGGCGGACGTTCATCCAGCCCTCCCAAGCCCTGCGCGAGCGTGGCGTGAAGCTGAAGCTGAACCCGGTCCCCGACGCGATCCGCGGCAAGCGTCTGGTGGTGATCGACGACTCGATCGTGCGCGGCACGACGACCCGCCAGCTCGTCCAGGCGCTGCGGGAGGCCGGCGCGGCCGAGATCCACGCGCGCATCACGTGCCCGCCGATCCGGTGGCCGTGCTTCTACGGCATCGACATGTCCACACGCGCCGAGCTGATCGCGAGCGACCTCGCGGTCGAGGAGATCCGCCGGTACGTGGGGGCCGACTCCCTCGGGTACCTCTCGCTCGAGGGTATGATCGCGGCGACCGGACAGCCCAAGGACTCCCTCTGCCGGGCGTGCTTCGACGGCGAGTATCCGATCCCGATCCCCGAGCACGCCGGCAAGTTCCTGCTCGAGCACCCGGCCAAGTCGTGAGCGTTCGGGCGGGCACCGCATGAGCGAGGCCTACCGCCGCGCGGGCGTCGACCTGGACGCCGCCGCCGAGGCCGTGGCCCGGATCCGCGAGCTCGCGCGCGCGGCCTCGCGCCCCGAGGCCCTCGAGGGGGTCGGCGGGTTCGCGGGTCTGTTCGCGCTCGGCGAGGACCGGTACCTGGCCGCCGCGACCGACGGGGTCGGCACCAAGCTCGAGGTCGCACGCCTCGCGGGCCGGCTCGACACGGTGGGGATCGATCTCGTCGCGATGTGCGCGGACGACGTGGTGTGCACCGGCGCCGAGCCGCTGTTCTTCCTCGATTACCTCGCCGTCGGACGGCTCGTGGCCGACGAGGTCGCCGCGCTGGTGTCCGGGATCGCCGAGGGGTGCCGCCGCGCCGGGTGCGCGCTGCTCGGCGGCGAGACGGCCGAGCACCCCGGCGTGATGGAACCCGGACGGTTCGACCTGGCCGGGTTCTGCGTCGGCCTCGTCGAGGAGGGCGACCGCCTCGGCCCCCACCGCGTCCAGGCCGGCGACGTGCTCATCGGTCTGCCGTCGAGCGGGCTGCACGCGAACGGCTTCTCGCTCGTGCGGCGAGCGCTGCTCGAGGAGGGCGGGTTCGGCCTCGAGGAGGTGCCGCCCAGGCTCGGGCGCCCGCTGGTGGACGAGCTCCTGGAGCCGACGGCGATCTACGCCCCCACCGTGCTCGAGCTGGCTCGCGACGGACTGTTGCACGCGGCGGCGCACGTGACCGGCGGCGGGCTGATCGGGAACCTCCCGCGGGCGGTCCCGGGGGGCCTGCGGCCCGAGGTCGACTGGGGGTCGTGGACCGTCCCGCCGATCTTCGACCTGGTCGGGGAGGCGGCCGGCGCCACCGGAGACGACCTGCGGGCCACGTTCAACCTGGGGATCGGGATGGTGGTGATCGCGCCGGAGCCCGCCGCGCGGACGGTCCTGGACCGGGTCGACGGCGCGCGGAGGGTCGGGCGGGTGGTGCGGGCGTGAGCGCTCACGTGAGCGACCCGGGTCGCGGCGGGTAGGCTCGGGGACGATGGTGGCGCAGACCAGCGTGCTGGTCGTGGACGACGAACCTCAGGTCGTGTGGATGCTCCGGTTCAGCCTGGAGGCGGCCGGGTACCGGGTCCTCTCCGCTCGGGAGGGTCGGGAGGCGCTCGTGGCCGTTCGCGAGCACAAGCCCGACCTGATGCTGCTCGACATCATGATGCCCGTGATGGACGGGTGGGCCGTGCTCCAGCACCTCCAGGAGGTCCCTGCGGAGGAGCGGCCGAAGGTGATCGTCCTGTCGGCGCGCACCGGCCTGCGGGACCGGGCGAAGGCGACCGAGCTCGGCGCCGACGCGTTCGTGCCCAAGCCGTTCAACGTGGACGACCTGCTCGATGTGATGGCCGGGCTCGAGCCGGCCCCGGAGGGCTGACCGCTACCCTCGGTGCTCCAACCGTTGGTGCTCCCTCGGGACCACCGTCGTCCCGACCGCTCGGCAGGTGAGGATCGGCTCGTCGAGGAACTCGGCGGCCGACTCGGAGACGTCGGGCCGGGCGCCTCCCACCTTCCACACCTCGAACTCGCAGGTCCGCGAGGTGGTCCCGACGCTCACCATCCGGCCCCGGGCCTCGACCCAGTCCCCCGCGTACAGCGGCGCCAGGAACTCGACCGAGGCGTAGGCGCGGAACAGGCCCTCGTCCCCGTCGTAGCGCATCGCGAGCTCGGTGATCAGGTCCCCGATGATCTCGAGCTGCTTCGCGCCCGCGACGAGGTTCCCGCCGTAGTGCGCGTCCTCCGAGCCGAGCCGTCGGCGGATGAACGCGGTGGGCAGCTCGTCGGTCACGGTCCCCTCCGTTCGCTCACTCGACGACCTTGCCGAACCGGACGCCGCGCGCGGGCACCCGGGCGAGCTCGCCGTCCTTGCGGCGGACCATGAACGTCTCGGCCGCCTCGTCGTAGAGCTCCAGGATGCCCACGGCCTCTCCCAGGAACCCATTGGGCAGCTCGAACTGGAACGAGACACGCTTGCCGACGTCCTGGGGCGTCACGAGGTTCTGTCCCCTCACGGCGGGCAGGATAGCCCAACGCCCTTCGGCCGCCGACTACGGCGGGAGCGTGGCCAGCAGCTCGCGGATGCCGAGGAGCCGTACGAGGGCCGTGAGCGCCCGACCCACCGTGGCGCCGTCGAGCACCCGGTGGTCGAACGTGCACGAGAGCGTACAGGCGGGCCGCGCCTCGACGCGGCCGTCGACCACCAGGGCGCGGGGACGGATCGCGCCGAGGGCGATCGTCACGGCGTGCCCGGGGTCGAGCAGCGGCGTCCCCCACTCCGAGCCGTAGCTGCCGGTGTTCGTGACGGTGATCGTGGCGCCGGAGAGCTGGTCGCGGGCGAGCGTTCCGGCACGCGCCGCCTCGGCCAGCCGTCCGATCTCCTCGGCGATCGTGCCGATCCCCTTCGAGCGCGCGTCCCGGAGCACCGGGACGACGAGCCCGCGGTCCGTGTCGGTGGCGATGCCGACGTGGACCGAACGGTGGAGCCGGATCCCCTCCTCGGTCCAGGACGCGTTGATCCACGGGTGCTCTCCGCACACCTCCGCGAGCGCCCGGACGAACACGGGCAGGGGGGAGACCCCGAGCTCGGCGCGGAAGGCCTCCAGGTCCAGGCAATCGACCTCGCGGAACGTCGTGACCTGGGGGATCCGCGCGACGGCCTCGAGGTTCCGGGCGATCGCGCGGCGGAGGGGAGACAGCGGCGCGAGCTCGGCATCCTCGGCCGGACCCCCGGCGGCGGTCCGCTCGACGTCCTCGCGGGTCACCCGCCCCTTCGGGCCCGTGCCGTCCACCGTCGAGAGGTCCACGCCGAGGTCCTTGGCGAGCCTGCGGACCGCCGGAGTGGCCGCGGCGCGGGGAGGGATCCCCGGGGGCGCCGGGGCGGCCTCCTCGGCGCTGGCGGGCTGCGGGGGGGCCTCCTCGGCGCTGGCGGGCTCCGCCGACCCCTCGATCTCGAACGTCACGAGCGGCGCTCCGACGGCGATCGTCGAGCCCGCCGGCGCGTGGATCCTGGCGATCCGGCCCGCGTAGGGCGATGGGACCTCCACCACGGCCTTGGCCGTCTCGATCTCGGCGAGCGGGGCGTTCAGCTCGACGGTGTCGCCCTCGCCGACCAGCCAGGCGTTCACCACCGCCTCCTCCAGGCCCTCGCCGAGGTCGGGCAGGACGAAGACCCGTTCGCCCACTAGTAGGCCACCACCCGTCGGACGGCTTCGCGGATCCGCTCGACGCTCGGTAGGTACCGCTGCTCGAGGGAGGCCGGGGGGTAGGGGACGTCGGGGGCGGTCACCCTCGCGATCGGCGCCTCGAGGTGGTCGAACGCCACCTCCATGATCCGGGCGACGACCTCGGCGCCCATCCCGAGCGTCCGTGGGGCCTCGTGGACCACCACCGCTCGACCCGTCGCGCGGACGGCGTCCCCGAGCGCCTCCGAGTCGAGCGGGACGAGCGACCGCAGGTCGATCACGCGGCACTCGATGCCCTCGTCGGCGAGCGATGCCGCCGCCTCGAGGCAGCGGTGCACCATCGCCCCGTAGGAGATCAGGGCGCACGCGTCGCCCTCCCGGAGCGTCCGGGCCCGCCCGATCCCCGGTCCCTCGCGAGCGAGCTCGCCCTCCTCCTTCATCCAGTAGCGGCTCTTCGGCTCGAGCACGATCACGGGGTCGGGATCGGCGATCGCCGCCGTCAGCAGCGTGTACGCGTCCAGCGGCGTGGACGGCGCGACGACCTTCAGCCCCGCGGTGTGGACGTAGTAGGTCTCCGGGCTCTCGCCGTGGTGCTCCTTGCCCTTGATCCCGCCGAACGAGGGGATCCGGATCACGATCGGCATCCCCACGCGTCCACGGGTCCGCGTGCGGTACTTCGCGACGTGGCCGATGACCTGGTCCAGGGCCGGGTAGCTGAAGCCATCGAACTGCATCTCGGCGACCGGCCGCCACCCCGCGAGCGCGAGGCCCACGCACATCCCGGCGATCCCCGCCTCGGCGGTCGGCGTGTCGAACACCCGGTCGTCGCCGAACTCCTCCTGGAGCCCCGCGGTCACCCGGAAGACGCCGCCGAGTGCCCCGACGTCCTCGCCGAACACGAGGACCCGCGGGTCACCGGCGAGCGCGTCCCGGAGCGCCGCGTTCAGCGCCCCGACCATCGTGACCTCAGCCATCGCCGAGGAGGTCGCGTCGTTGCTCGGCCAGGTCTGCGGGCGGAGCGGCGAAGGCGTGCTCGAACAGCTCGCCCTCCGGCGGCGGTCCGAGGGCGACCAGGTCGGCGCGGATCCGCGCAACCCATGCGTCCGCCTCCTCCACGGACCTCCGGACGAGCTCCTCGTCCGCGATGTCCCGCGCGAGCAGGTACCGGCGCAACCGGTCGATCGGGTCGCGCGCCCGCCAGGCGTCAACCTCGGCGGTGGACCGGTAGCGCGAGTCGTCGTCGGCGGTCGAGTGCGGGCCGATCCGGTACGTCAGGGCCTCGATCAGCGTCGGCCCGCCGCCGGAGCGCGCCCGTTCGACCGCCTCACGGGTCACCCGATAGACGGCGAGGACGTCGTTCCCGTCCACGCGCACGCCGGGGAACCCGTACCCGGGCGCTCGAGCCGCGATCGCTGCGGCCGTCTGCGCGGAGGTCGGGACCGAGATCGCCCAGCCGTTGTTCTGGCAGAACAGGATCGCCGGCACCTCGAACACCGCCGCCAGGTTGGCGGCCTCGTGGAAGTCGCCCTCGGACGCCGACCCGTCGCCGAAGTAGGCGAGGGCGCACGCCGTCCTGCCGTCGAGCTTGGCGCCGAGCGCCCAACCCACCGCGTGCACGACCTGGGTGGCGACCGGGACGCAGATCGGCGCGAAGCGGTTCGCGAACGGATCGTACGGTCCGCCGTGCCAGGTGCCGCGGTGGTACTGGAGGTACTCGACGACGTCGACGCCCCGGACGACGGCGGCCGCGAGCTCGCGGAACGAGGGGAAGACGAAGTCCTCGGGGCCGAGCGCGAAGGCGCTGCCCACCTGCGCCGCCTCCTGCCCCTCGAACGGGGGGTAGACGGTCAGCTCGCCCTGGCGTTGGAGCGCCATGCACTCGCGGTCCAGGCGCCGCGCCCGGACCATCAGCCGGAGGAGCTCGCGGAGCGCCTCCGCGTCCAGGCCCACGTCCGGGTCGCCGGTCAGCGTCCCGTCGGGCGCGAGGACCTGCACGGTCGGCATGGCAGCGGCGTCTGAGGTGCTCATCGGGTCTCGGGGAACGGACGGCGGTGAGCATATACACTCGGCGCCCATGGTCCCGGCCGCCGAGCTCCGCGTGTTCCAGCCGCTCGATGCCTTCCCGCCGGACGAGCAGGCCGAGTGGGAGCGGTACATCCTGGCGTCGCCGCCGCCGAGCCGGCGGCGCTACCGCGACCGCCGAACCGGGGAGGGCCTCGGGTTCCTCGAGCCGGTTGGTCGGGACGGCGCCTCGATCAAGGTCGTCGACGGCCACTACTACGTCTGTCCCTGGCGCACCCGGCTCCTCGTCCTCGCCGGGCTGCTGGCGTTCCGCGAGGCCGCCCCGTTCGAGGGCGCCGAGGGGTTCCTGCCGGCCGCCGAGGCCCGCCGCGCGTCGCGCGAGCTGCGGCGGCTGCGCCGGAGCCGGCCGGGCCAGGTCGCCACGATCATGCGATCGCCGTGGCACGTCCCGGTCCGGTGGTTCGCGCTGTTCGACGACGAGGAGCGGCTGCTGCGCGAGATCGACGGCCGCCATCGCCTCTCCTACCTCACCACGATCACGAGGGCCTCGCGACGCCTCGAACGCGCGGTGGCCGTCCTGCGCGGGAGCGAGCTCGGGGCGATCGCCGACCTGCTGGTCGAGCTGCACCAGTGGCTCTCGAGCTTCGATCCGCGCTCGCTCCTCGAGCTCGACTACGGGAGCCTGTGCGACCTGCTGACGTGGGACGAGCTGGACGACGACCACAGCGCGCGCGAGATCCAGGACGCGCTGGCGGCGCTGGGCGCGGGCGAGTTCCCGCGTACCGCGGAGCTGTACCAGGCCGTGCTCACCCGTTCGGCCGAGCTCCGGGGTCGCGAGAGCCTGAGCTGACGGCCTCGGGTTCCGGGGGCGTGGCCAGGGGCAGATTCGAACTGCCGACACCGCGGTTTTCAGCCGCGTGCTCTGCCAACTGAGCTACCTGGCCGGAACGGCTCGGCGCCGGGAGCCGGTCTCGCGCGGCTGACGGGCTTCGATCCCGCGATCTCCGCCTTGACAGGGCGGTGAGGACTCCAGGCTCCTCCACAGCCGCGTGTATGTGGTTGTCCGTGCCCCCAACGGGATTCGAACCCGTGTCGCCGCCTTGAAAGGGCGAAATCCTAGGCCGCTAGACGATGGGGGCCCTCGCCGCCGGGGGCAGCCGAGGAAGTATAGCGACTCAGGCCGCCGGGGTCGCCGGCCTCGTCCGGGCTCGGGTAGCGTCGCCTCGCAGCCAGTCCGTCCTGGAAATCCCACACCGAACAGGAAGGGGCACGTAGCGTCCGCTCGATCAACCGGACCAAGGAGGACGCCCACGTGCCCGAGCTCAGCGTAA
>Ga0073934_10002139_pt1 | contig 42832 bp, 41 predicted proteins | sample LarsenN4metaG_FD_76834 | JGI IMG/M metagenome (GOLD analysis project Ga0073934, IMG submission 76834) | Hot spring sediment bacterial and archeal communities from British Columbia, Canada, to study Microbial Dark Matter (Phase II) - Larsen... ...
AACAGAGCAAACAGAGAAAGCAATGATTGAGAAATTCTCTTTAGCTTTTTAATCTCTGTTTACTCTGTTTTCTCCGTGTTAAAAAATCTTTGCTTTTTTTGCACACATTTTACTTGTTAGAGATTAAGAAACAATTCTCAGAAGTTCGCTCTTTCTTCCGTACCATTGATCTCAAAGAAATATTTATCACCGATCTGTCACTCCATTCGATTGGTATTATTCTCACGGAAAGCGCCCTTCGAGGTGATCTCATGAAACGCTTCATGCGGGAGACCTTCACATGAAACTCCTCTTCTCCGAAGCCGCCGCGGATTACACGCATTACATTTTTCCTTATGCCGTTTGGGCCTTTCCCGAAGCCGAAGAACAACCGCACCATTTTTTTGAGAAGGGATTTCTACCTTCGTCAAAAAATTTGGATCGCTTCTATTTGTGCCGCAGCGTGCGGGTGGCGCTGCGCGAGTTTTCGCCGTCGTCGGAGAATCGGCGCGTCATGCGTAAGTGTGCGAGCCTCTCTTTTCAGTTGATCGCGCGAGGGAATTTTGCTTTTAACGATCACTGGCGCGACTTCTGTCTTAGGTATGCCCATATCAAATTCGGCAACGAAACGATGACGGCGGAGCGGCTTGATAATCTGATCAATTCGAAGATCACCTCGCATCTGCTGCTCTTTCATGATGACGCCGCCAGCCGGGACGTCGGCATGGCGACGTTGTTTCTGGAGCCGCCGCAGGTCGCGCAATATTATTACGCGTTTTATGATCTCGACTATTACCGCCGGAATCTCGGCATGTTTATGATGACCGCCGCGGTGGATTATTTTTCGAAGGAGAAATTCGATTGCATTTATTTGGGAAGTTGTTATTCGCAAAATGCCCTGTACAAAACCCAATTCGCCGGCGCGGAGTTTTTTAACGGCGCCTGCTGGTCGCGCAATTTGGATGAACTGAAATATCTCATCAATCGCGGCACGCAGCCGATCACGCAGCATCTGTTCGAGGCGGAGGATTATCTGCATCAATTTTATGACGGCAATCTGGGAAAATTGGTGGCGAAGTCTGTCTTTAGTCTGGACATACTGAAAGAGTTGGCCGGCCGCAAAAACTGTTAAAAAAATCCAAACGCCGCGTTTTGATTTTGCGGAAGCGGCGTTTTGGGGCAGTAAGTGAAATTGTTGGCCATTGCATATGCCCAAGCTTCATCTCAAGCCCAACCGTGATCGCGCGGTGCGCCGGTTCCATCCATGGATTTTTTCCGGCGCCCTGGCTCGCCTCGAAGGCGCGGCAGAACCCGGCGTGGTCGAGGTCATTGCCGCCGAGGGAGAGTTCCTCGGTCGTGGCTTTTATAATCCGAATTCGCAAATCGTTTGCCGCATGTTGACCTGGCAGGATGAAGCCATCGACGCGGAATTTTTTCAGCGCAGAATTGAAACTGCCTATCGAATTAGGCGGCGCTTGTTTGAGACAAAAGCAACCGACTCCTTTCGCCTCGTCAATGCCGAAGGCGACGGCCTGCCCGGTTTGATCGTCGACAAATACGCCGGCTATCTCGCCGTGCAAATCAGCACGCTCGGCATGTCGCATTTTCGAAATGAAATCGTCGCAGCCTTGCAAAATATCATGCAACCGCAAGGCATCTTCGAGCGCAGCACCGGCGCGGCGTTAAATGAAGAAGGATTGCAGCCGGTAACCAAAACACTCGCCGGCAACGAGCCGCCGGCTTCTCTGCAGATTCGCGAAAATAATCTTCTCTTTGCAGTCAACATTCATGAAGGCCAGAAAACCGGCTTCTTCCTCGACCAACGCGAAAACCGCGCGTGGGTGGCGCGAATCTGCGCGGGGCGGAAATTGTTGAATGGATTCGGCTACACCGGCGCGTTTTCAGTTTATGCCCGCCAGGGCGGCGCGCAACGCATCGTCACCGTTGACTCATCCGTGCCGGCCATCGAATTGGCGAAAAAAAATTTTACGATCAACGGCTTCGAGATTGCCTCGGAGGATTTTGTCGCCGCTGATCTCTTTCGTTATTTGCGCAGCACCATGCAAAGATTCGATTTTATCATTCTCGACCCCCCGGCTTTTGCGCATCGCCAAAAAGATGTTGATAACGCGGCACGGGCTTACAAAGACATCAACCTGCAAGCCATGAAAGTCATCGAATCCGGAGGCCTTTTATTGAGTTGTTCGTGTTCGCAGCCGTTTTCTCCTGATCTCTTTCAGAAAATTCTTTTCGGTGCCGCTGCCGATGCCGGTCGCGTGGTGCGCATTCTTGGTCAAAGCGGCCATGCGCCGGATCATCCGATCAGCGTTTATCATCCCGAAGGCAGATATTTGCAAGCGATGTTGTTGCATGTGAGCTGAGCGCCGCGAAACAAGTCATTACGAATTACGTTTTACGAGTTACATTTTACAAACAATGTCCACCTTCGCCTACTGGCTCGGTTTCATCGCTTATTCCGTCGTCGTCGTCGGCATGGGTTATTACATCTATCGCCGCGACCTTCGTCAAGGCAAGCAAGCCGATGCCAACGAGTTTTGGGATGCCAAGAAAAACCTATCCGCCAGTTCCGCCGGCTTGTCGATCTCGGCCAGCATGATGTCCATCAGTTGGTCGTGTGTGTACGGCGTGCAATTGTTTTATTGGTACGGCCTCGGCGCCGCGTGGCTGCTGGTGATTCCTTGGCTCATGGCGATGCTCGGTTTTTATGTGCTCGTTCCTCGTTTTCGCCAACTCACGGCATTTTCCCAACCGGAAATGATCGGGCAACGCTTCGGCCAACGCGCGCGTCAAATGCTGGCTGTGCCGCTGGCATTTGTTTTTATCATTTGGTGCGGCGCGGAAATTTACGCCTCGGCGATCATCCTGGCGCCGCTGCTGCAAACTTCCAAGCACGTGATGCTGATTCTAATAGCATTGGTGGTGGCGGCATATTCATCCTTGGGCGGTTTCGAGGCCGACGTGGTTACGGACAAAGTGCAATATCTTTTGGTTGCTTTTTTTATCGCGACCATGGCCTATTTGGGTTTGCACGAAATTTTGCAACAAGAAAGTTTCTCGACATTTTTGGCCAACGTGCCGGCCCCTCCCAAGACCGGCGTTTCGGCGCTGTCGTTCTTCGCCGCCGGCGCCGCCCTGATTATTTTAACGTTCGTTTCTTATCTGCCCGGCTGGCTGGTGGAAACTGATGTGTGGATTCGCTTGCAAGCGGCGCGCTCCGCTGCCAAAGCGCGGCAAGCCGTCGGCATCGCGGCGACCAATTCGCTGATTTTCGTCGGACTGTTGCCGATGCTGATTGGCCTTTCGGCGCTTTATCTTTATCCGCCGGTCAATGGTATTATCCCACCAGAGCTGAAAGACGGCGCGACGATCTTCGCCGCGCTGATGAACGATTATGCGCCGGTATGGTTGAACGTATTGCTCGGCGTCGGCTTGGCCGCGGCGGCGATGTCCACGATTGACACTTGCGGTAACGTCGCCGCGCTGTCGATTTGCTATGATATTGTCGCGCCTTCGCTCAAGAATCGTTCGCAAGCCGGCCGGCTGAAATTGGCGCGCGCGATCTCCGTGGTGGCGATTGTGGTTGCTTACATTTATTCGTTGTTCACCGAATCGTTGTGGGATATTTTTTATCTCTCGTCCGGCATTTTGACGACGACGATTTTCTTGCCGATGGTGGCGATTTTTCTTCCCAACACCAAGCCGCAGCAGGTGCAAGCAGCAATTGTCGCAGGCTTTGTCGGAACCCTGTTATTTTATTTTCTCGAAAGCCGCGGCCACTTGGCGGCGTTTGAACCGCCATGGCTCGCCGCCACCGGCTTGGGATATATTTTGTGGGGATTCGCGGCGAGTCTGCTCGCATTTGTGATTGCAGGACGTTTCAGCTTTTCTTTCACGCCATCTCAATATGCGTCGGAAACTGCAATGAGCCATGATTCTTTTTGAACGACCAACCCTCGAAAAAATTCTGCGCGAAAAAGAGGGCCAGCTTTTTGACTTCAAGAGCGCGCGTCTCGACCATCGCGAAGTAGCGGCTCATTTCGTGGCCTTTGCCAACGCCGATGGTGGCTTGCTCGCTATCGGCATAGAGAAAGACGGCACCATCACTGGTGTGAACGAGTACGAAGCTCAAGTCAACGCCTTTCTTCAAGCCGCGTGGAACCTTTGTGTGCCGCCGGTAATGATCGCCCATAAATTTGTGGATTGCGTTAACCACAACGGCAAGGCGGATAGAATCATGCTGATCGAAGTTGCCCCAGGACGAAAGTTGCACGCCACTTCCAAAGACGAAGTCTATCTTCGTATTGGCGATCAAAGCCGGAAGCTCACTTTTGATGAACGCCTGCAGTTGGCTTACGACCGCGGCGATGCTTCGTGGGAAAGCACGTTAATTCCCGATTTCTCTCTTGACGAACTGGACAAAGGCTTGCTTCAACGTTATCGTCGGATGTGTGGCACTTCGCTCAGCTCGGAACGTTTGCTTGTGGCTCGTAATCTGGCTGAGCAGAAAAAAGATGAGATCATCCTGAATCGAGCCGGTGTTTTGCTGTTCGCCAAGAATCCTTATCGTTGGTTTCCTCGCGCCGATGTACGATTTTTGCGTTACGAAGGCACAGTCGCAGAAACCGGCCCGCGCATGAATTTGGTCAAAGACATTCGTCTTGATTTGCCGTTGCCGAAATTGTTGGACGAGGCTTTCCGCGTGGTGAGCAGCCAATTGCGTGAATTCACCAGATTGGTGAAAGGCGGCAAATTTGAAACGACTTTGGAGTATCCGGTGTTTGCCTGGCAGGAAGCCATCTCCAACGTCGTCATTCACCGCGCCTATAACATCACTGGCACGGATATTCAAGTCAAGATGTTCGATGATCGCTTGGAAGTGGAGAGTCCAGGAAAGTTGCCAGGGTTGGTGCGGTTGCACAATATGCACGAGATGCATTTCTCGCGCAATCCGCTCATTGCAAGAATCATGACTGAAATGAAGTACATGCGCGATTTCGGAGAAGGCGTCGACCGCATGATTCGGGAAATGAAAGCCATGGGTTTGGAACCGCCGGTGTTCGAGGAATATGCCTTCATGTTTCGCGTTACGCTGCGGAATAATTTGGAAAAGCGGCAACTGCGGCAAACTGCAATGCCCATCGTGGAGGACAAGCGGTTAGCCAATTTGAATGAGCGGCAGAAAAAAGCTGTGAGCCATTTGCAACGTACTGGCCGGATAACTGTCGAAGAATATTTAAAGTTGAATCCGGGTATTACCGATCGAACCGCACGACGCGATCTTAATAGTTTATCCGACTTGAAGATGGTCAAGATTGTGGGATCAACAAAAGATCGCTACTATATTTGGGCAGGATTGTGATGTCCGAATCATGTCCGAATCATGTCGGATAATTGTCGTTTAAACGTCGTTTAAGAGATAATGAATATCGCCAAGTACTTGAAAATAATGACTAAATGTTTTGACTAAAATGTCGTATAAAATGACCGTTAAATGTCCGAATCCTGTCCGAAAAAACTTAGCAAATTGACGTGAAAATTATTCTTGATATTGACAAGGCCATGACTTGTTGCACTCTCGAAGGCACTACCAAATTCTTCAACCCGCAAGCCCGCCGCCTGGAAAAACAATTCAAGAAAAAAGGCCTGCGCAAGGAGCAAAAATATCTCGCCGAAGGCATTCACCGCAGCGGAATGACTGACGCCGAAATTCTCGAAATCGGCTGCGGCGTTGGCGGCTTGCATCTGAGCCTGCTCAAAGACGGCGCCGCAAAGGCCACCGGCTTCGACATTTCGGAAAAAATGATCGCCACCGCGCGCCAGCTCTCGGCGGAAATGGGCCTGCACGATCGCACGCAATACCAGCACGGCGATTTTGTCGCGATGCACGAGAACGCGCCGGCCGCTGATGTAACGATTCTCGACAAAGTGATCTGCTGCTACGAAAACGCGCCTAAGCTGATCGCGCGCTCGACCGCCAAAACGCGCCGCATATATGCGGTGAGCTACCCGCGGCAAAACCCCTTTGTTCGTCTGGTTTTTAAGAGCACCAAATTTCTCAAGCTTTTTCGGCAAGCGTTTCATCCTTATTATCACGAGCCGGAGCAGATTCAGAATTGGATCGCCGAAGCCGGATTTGAGAAAGTTTATGAGAATGAGACAATTGTTTGGCTAATTCAAATATTCGAGAGAAAGGTGAATGGCAAAACATTTTGAATCGTCAGCAGATTGGAAATTTTTTATTCGCGGGTCAATAATTTCTAGACAAGAGAAGTTTTCGTAAACAACCAAGAGGTGATGCGATGCCAGATCTCAGTGTGAACTTCTGCGGAATCAAATCCCCGAACCCGTTTTGGCTGGCCTCGGCGCCGCCGACCAATAGCGCCTACCAAGTTGCACGCGCCTTTGATGCCGGCTGGGGCGGCGCCGTTTGGAAAACCATTGGCGAGCCGATCGTCAACGTCACCAGCCGCTACTCCGCCGTGCATTACGCCGACAAGCGCGTGATGGGACTCAACAACATCGAGCTGATCACCGACCGGCCCCTTGAGGTGAATCTCCGCGAAATTGCCGACGTCAAAAAGCGCTATCCCAACAACGCGCTCATCGTTTCGCTGATGGTGGAATCCAAACGCGAGGCATGGCACGAGATTGTGAAACGCACCGAGGACACCGGCTGCGATGGCCTCGAGCTTAACTTCGGTTGCCCGCATGGCATGAGCGAGCGCGGCATGGGCTCGGCGGTCGGACAGGTGCCGGACTATGCATGCATGATCGTCGAGTGGGTAAAGGAAGTTGCCAAAACGCCGGTGATCGTCAAGCTCACGCCGAACATCACCGACGTTCGTTACATCGCGCGCGCCGCTGCGCGTGGCGGCGCCGATGCGATCTCGTTGATCAACACCATCAATTCGATCACCAGCATCGATCTCGACACGCTCGCGCCGCGGCCGGCAGTGCGGGGAAAATCTTCGCACGGCGGCTATTGCGGCCCGGCGGTGAAACCGATTGCTCTGAACATGGTCAATCAAATCGCCGGCGATCCGGAAATGCACGCGTTGATGACTCGCTCGAATGGCAAGCAAAACGGCAAACCATTTCGCATTCCGATCAGCGGCATCGGCGGCATTCAAAGCTGGCAGGATGCGGTGGAGTTCATGCTGCTCGGCGCGACCAGCGTGCAAGTTTGCACCGCAGTGATGCACTACGGTTTCCGCCTTGTCGAAGGCATGATCGAGGGCATGGCGAATTGGATGGAGGAGAAAGGCTTTCAAGCGCCGGCGGATTTCATTGGCAAAACCGTCGAGAGAGTGACGGACTGGGGCCATCTCGATTTGAATTACAAGCTCGTCGCCAACATTAATGAAGAAAAGTGCATTCACTGCGGCCTGTGCTATATCGCCTGCGAAGATGGCTGTCATCAAAGCATTCGCATGCAACCGCACAACGGCGTCAATCACTATTCCATCAAAGAAGAAAGCTGTGTCGGTTGTAATATGTGCATGATCGTTTGTCCGGTGGAAGGTTGCATTGCGATGAAAGAAATCGACACCGGTAAGCCGGAGATGTCGTGGAACACGTATCAACAATGGCTCGTTGAAGGCAAAGTCGAGAAAATTTTGCCGCCGGAGCATGTTTGAACTGGTTGCTTGTTGCTGGTCGCTGGATGCTACGGAAGCTAAAATTACGACAGTTGAAAAAGTTATATGAAGGAAACCTTGCAAGTCCTCAATCAAATGGTTGCGGATAGCGTGATTGACGGCTATGTGATCGGCGGCGCGATTGTCACCACATATTATCTGGAGCCGATTGACACGGATGATTTAGACGTTTTTGATAAAATTTGATATAAATCTTCGACAGGAGTGACCGATGGGCGAGCCAATTCGTTTGCCGCCGGAAATCTCTGAGTTGCTGGCCCGGCATGCGGAGTATCGCCGCCGGCGCGCACGCCTCAGCTTTGAAAAAAAGATCGCGATCATCGAGCGAAGGCGTGGTGAACTAAAGGGTTGGCGGAAGACTGAGGCGCCAACTCGCACGATTTCTTCATCTCACCGCACTGAAAAATAGAGAAATGAATCGAAGTAAAAACTGGTTTCAACGCGGATCAAAAACTCACGCGGACAAATCCATGCAGCGCTTTCTGCGTGGCTTTTTAATCCGCGTGGGCATCATTCTTTCTTTCGTTCTTATTTACAAAAGTTCTCTCGCGCAGGACAATGCCAAAACGCTGACGATCATCCACACCAATGACCTGCAATCGCGGCTGCTGGGCTTTGCGCCCAATCGGGAATACACGCCGTTCACATTGGGCGACGATCAGACCATCGGCGGGGTCGCCAGAGTTGCAACCGTCATTAAAGCGCTCAAACAAAAATCGCCGGAAACCACGCTGGTGATCGACGGCGGTGACGTGCTCATGGGCACGCTCTTTCACACCATCGCCCGTGAAGAAAGCGCCGAGCTGCGGCTGCTGCAAGAAATTGGCTACGATGCAATCGCCCTCGGCAATCACGAATTTGATTTTCGCCCTCGCGGTCTGGCTCAAATTCTCCACACCGCTTTGTTCAAAGGCAATCTTCCGGCGTTGCTCTGCGCCAATATCGTTTTTAACGAAACCGATGCGCGCGACGACGAATTGCAAGCGCTGTTCGAGCAAGGCGTGGTGAAGCCGTATCAGATTTTCGTCAAGAACGGCTGGCGCATCGGCGTGTTTGGCTTGATGGGAATTGATGCCGCTGAAGTCGCGCCCTTTGCCAAACCGGTGACTTTTAGCGATCCGATTGCGGCGGCAAAACAGATCGTCAAGACGCTCAAGAATGATGAGCAGGTTGACGTCATCATTTGCGCTTCGCATGGCGGCGTAACCCAGTCGGCTCGACTCGATGCCTCTGCGGAGGAAAAAAAATCAATCTCTGAAATATGGAAGGGCGAAGACATCGATCTTGCCAGAGAAGTACCCGAAATCGACGTGGTGGTGGGCGGCCATTCCCACACGTTTTTGGAAAAGCCGATCATCGTGAACAACACACCGGTGCTGCAAGCCGGCGCCGAAGGACGATATGTCGGCGTGCTGAATTTGCAGATCGAGAATGGCGCGGCGGTGATGAAAGATTATCAGAGTATCGCCATCAACGATTCCATCGCCGGCGATCGCGACATTCAGGCGATGGTCGATGCTTACCAGGAGATGATTAACCAAAAGATACTCAACCCGCACGGATTTTCGTTCGATCAAAACATTGCGGAAACCGCTTTTGATTTGACGATCAAGGCAGAAGAATCAAATTTGGGCAATCTCGTCGCCGACGCGATTCGCTGGAGCATCGACCAACATGAGCACGACCCGACGCGGCCGAATACGCGCACGGCCATTGCGGTGGAGTCGAATGGGGTGATTCGCGATGATTTGTTGAGAGGGAAATCCGGCCTGCTGCAAGTTTCCGATCTTTTCAGAGTCGTGTCTTTAGGCATCGGCATGGTCGATGATCAACCCGGTTACGCGTTGATGAGTTTCTATCTCACCGCGCCGGAGATCAAAAAGGCTTTTGAGGTGTTGACCTCGGTGCATCCACGGAAAGGTTGGGATTATTTTTTGCAGATCTCAGGCGCAAAGTTTCGCTACAATCCCAACCGCGTGATTTTTGATCGCGTCATCGACATTGAAATTGCCGGCGACAGCGGCCACTTCGCGCCGCTCGATCTCTCTTCGCGCAACCAGCAACTCTACAAAGTCGGCTGCAATGTTTTTGTCGGAACGTTTATCAAGCTCGTTGGCGACTTTACCTGGGGTTTCTTGCGCATCGTTCCCAAAGACAGCTCGGGTATGCCCATTGAAGATTTGAACACGGCTTTGGTCGATGCCAATCCCAACGCGGCAGGAATTCAAGAAGTCAAGCAATGGGTTTCATTTCTGGATTACCTGAGAAATTTTGCGGATTTGAATGGCAACAACATTTCCGACATGCCCGAAGGATACCGCTTTCCACAGGGGCGCATTGTGCGAGTTGATAGTTGGAGGCCGGCGTTGCTTTACAAAAATGCGACGGCTGTGACGTGGGGCGCCAGTGGTTTGATTTTGGTTTTGCTGGTCGGGTTGGCTTGGTTAACTCAGGTCGTGGTGACGAGGTTGATGAGAAGGGCGACAAATAACAGAGTACGCCAGCAGATTAGCAAACAAGCTAAATATTGAAACCCTGCCGCAGAAGTACATTAGCAAAAATTTAGTTCAACAATTTTTGAACAACTGAGGAATATTGCATGATGAAATCCATTCGCATCCATCAACACGGCGGGCCGGAAGTGCTCAAGTACGAAGAGGTTCCCGTGCCAGCGCCAGGCCCGAAAGAAGCATTGGTTAAAATCGCCGCCATCGGCGTCAACTTCATCGACGTTTATCATCGCACGGGACTTTACAAGAATGCGCCGCCGTTCACCCCGGGAAGCGAGGCCTCCGGTGTGGTGGAAAGTGTCGGCAGCGAAGTGACGGATTTGCGGCCTGGGCAACGCGTGGCGTTTGCCTCGGTGCTGGGGACGTATGCGGAGTACGTCGTCGCGCCGGCATGGCGGCTGGTGCCTTTGCCGGATAAAATTCCTTTCGATTCCGCGGCTGCGGCGATGCTGCAAGGCATGACCGCGCATTATTTGACACATTCGACGTTTCCGCTTAACGCCGGGCAAACTTGCTTGATCCATGCCGCTGCCGGCGGCGTGGGGCTCCTGTTCATTCAAATGGCCAAGCGTCTCTGCGCGCGCGTCATCGGCACGGTTTCCACCGCAGCCAAAGCGCAACTCGCCAAAGAAGCCGGCGCGGACGAGGTGATTCTTTATACACAGCAGGATTTCGAAGCGGAAGTGAAGCGGCTCACCAGCAATCGCGGGGTGGAGGTGGTTTATGATTCCGTCGGCAAAACCACGTATGAGAAGAGTTTGAATTGCCTGGCGCCGCGGGGGTATTTGGTCTGCTTCGGCCAATCGAGCGGCGAGGTGCCGCCGATCGCGCCGTTGGTCTTGAGCGCGAAAGGCTCGCTTTTTCTCACGCGCTGCAAACTGGCCGATTACACCACCACGCGCGAAGAGTTGCTCCAACGCGCCGGTGACGTGCTGAATTGGGTGGCAAACGGATCGCTGAAGCTGCGCATTTATCACACGTTTTCACTGGCCGAGGCCGCGGAGGCCCACAAGCTTTTGGAGAGCCGGCAAACCACGGGGAAGTTGTTGTTGCAACTGTAACCTGCATTATTCAAGGGCTTCACCACGAAGGCTACGCCCGTAGGGCACAAAGAGCACAAAGAAAAACCTTTGTGAACTTTGTGTCTTCGTGGTAAAAAAATTTTCGTGGTCATAATAGTTTTTTCAGGGGTAATACTATAAACTAAAATGTCATTCTGTAAGAAGCCTTTTTGTGATCACGCTCAGTGCTCGTGCGCAAAAGGATTCCTCCGGAATGACATACGAGATGGCTTTGAGTTGCCCAAAGCACAACGCGGACAAGCCACAACCAAAAAAGAAAAACAAAAGCGCGTACACATGCAAAAGCATCGTAACGATATTTTTGCAGGATGATCGTGGCAAAATAATTTAAAAGCTTTTAAATTATCTTGCCGTAATTATTTTGCGTATTAATGCTGCTTCATCTCAGACAAATATTGCAAAATGCCGCGCGCCGCGATCTTGCCGTGTTCGACGGCATCCACCACTTCGCCGCCGCCGTTGACGCAATCGCCGCCGGCAAAGAGACCACGCACGGAGGTCGCCCCAGTCTCCGAATTAACGACGACGCGCTTGCCGTCAACGTTTAAGCCTGGGATCGATTTGTAGAGGTCGTACAGCCCATCCTGGCCGAGCGCTTTCACCACCATATCACACGTAATGACGTGATCGGAGTTCGGAATCGATTCCAGTTTGTTGTCACTCGTCATTTTGGTTTTGTAGCATTCCAAACCGGAAACTTTGCCGTTAGCGCCGAGAATGCGGCGCGGGGCGGTGCGCCAGAGAAATTTGACGCCGTCGGATTTGGCGAGATTGTATTCGTATTTGAAGGCCGGCATTTCTTTTTCACTGCGCCGATAAACAATGGTAACCGAAGCCGCGCCGAGCCGCACCGCTGCCGTTGCGACGTCGATCGCCGTATTGCCGGCGCCGATCACGAGCACGTTTTCGCCGACGATGCATTCTTCAAATTTTTTCAGCCGCGTCGGGATGATGAACTCCAATGCCTCGAAACAACCCTCCAAATTTTCTCCTGGGATACCGAGATTCGCGGTTTTGCCGAGGCCCACACCGAGAAAGACGGCGTCGTATTCGGCGAGCAATTTCGTCACGGGCAAATCTTTTCCCACCGGCGTGTTGGTGCGCACCTCGATCCCGATTTGGCGAATGTATTCGATTTCCGCCAAGGCGAATTCAGTGGTCATTTTGTATGCGGCAATGCCATACGTATTCAAGCCGCCAATGACGGATTGCGCCTCGAACACCACGCTATCCACACCGTGTTTGGCCAGCTCATGCGCGCAGGAAAGTCCGGCCGGCCCGGCGCCAATGACGGCGACTTTCTTTCCGACAGAGGGTGCCTTTTTGAAAAATTGAATATTGTTGGCCATGGCGTAATCCGTCGCGTGGCGCTGCAACAAACCGATTTGTATCGGCTTTTCGTTCAGGCCATTCAGCACGCACGCGCCTTCGCACAGCACTTCGGTCGGACACGCGCGGGCGCAGGCGCCGCCAAAGATATTGGCGGAAAGAATGGTCTTCGCCGAGCCTTTGAGATTGCGCTCCATAATCTGCCGGATGAACTTTGGCACGTCGATGTGCGTCGGGCAGGCGCGCATGCACGGCGCGTCGTAGCAAAACAAACAGCGCGAGGCTTCGATCACCGCCTCGTTCGGAGTGAGCGCTGGTGCGATGTCGGCAAAATTCTGTTGCAGCTCAGTCGGTGAAAGTCGGGAAGGATGGATGGGCATCGTGAACTCTCGATTTGATGAGAAGAAAAAGTTCGAATCACGGTCGAATTTTGCAACAACACTCACAAGCCACTAATTTAACAGACTAAAATTGAGAGTCAAGGGTTTAGAGCATTTTTATAAACCGTATTTTTTAAATTTTTCTCACGAATCATCGAAGCGGGGAATAATCTGTTGCGGTTGGATATGGTCGCCTGGATTTTGCAGGAACGGCTTTTGTTTTTTCATGAGTTTCCGCGCGCTTTACAGTTTCGTTGGCAATTCGACGTATCTCTTCGATAGCGAGACTTGTCATTTCAACCAGTTTCACAAGTTGCGTTTCGGTCAACGGTTTTGCCGGTGGTCGATTTTCGATATAGCCTTCGATCTCTTCGACCGGCATTTCCAACTCTTGCGCCAGTTGTGAAATGAACATATTTTTGATGACGAGCGTGCCATCAAGAAGCTCGCCCAAAGAGTGCATCCGTTCAGGATTTCGGAAATTCGCTTCAGCTTGGGCAAGCTGCTGCGTGTGGGCTTCTTTCATGAGAGAGACAAGCTTCTCGTTTCGATATTTTTTGAGATCTTTGGGCGTGCCATAGCTTTTAAGAATCAGCTCAATTTCTTCGGTCGTAAATGGCTGGTAGGGTGAAGTTTGAACGAGATGCCGCAAATATTCTTCAAAAGCTTTGAGAGCTTGTTTGGGTTTCTTTGCCATAATTTGCCTCTTTCACTTTGATTGCTGAAATTCCATCCGTAATTTTGACAAAACACGGGATTTGAAACTGCGAAAAGTACTGCGTGACTTTGATCTGCATAATGCCCATAATATAGTCTTCAGATGCATTCAGGAGCATTAATCCAACTAACTGTTGGTATCGACCAGGCAACTTCAAAATTGCGGCGCGAACCTTGCGAGGCAATTTTTCAAGAGGTGATAGATCATCGCGCAAGATTATTACCTCATCTTGAATGGTCGATTCCATTGCCAGCAATTCGCTAAAAGTAAGGCGCTCCATCTTGCGTTTCCGCAACCAGTCCAAACACTGGTTACGTAAAACTTGAAATACCCATTGTGTGAATTTGCCTTTGGATGGGTCATAGCTCTTTATTTTGCGATAAACAGTCATGACTATATCTTGAACAATATCTTTCGCATCTTCTGCATTGATGTTAAACTTTCTGTTGATGTAGACAGCACACCATGCGGCGAGTTCATCGACCACGTCCTGATAAGCTGCTTCATCACCGGCTTGTAGTCTGGCAATAAAATCCGGCTGGTTGAACTTGTCTAACTGAGGCGTTCGCGCATTCAATCCTGGCCTCCTATACTATATACGATTGAGCATCATACTTTGCTGCACTTTATGAAAATTTTTAGGATGATCACTCGCTGCCAATTTCCCTTATTAAAAACGCATCACGTTGTCATGGCTAAACTTTGGGCATGACTTTGATGCCGTTCGCGACAATGGGGACCTGGGACAAATCCCAGTTGCCCTTTTGGAGTTGCTGTTTGAAACAAGCCGTCCGGTAGATCGTTCGGCGGACAGTCTCGCGATGATGTGTGCTAAGCCACTTGTGCCGAGCATTGACATACGCGGTCGTCCAGGCTTTCTCGTCGCCGCCCAACGACGGCGGGTTTTCTGGAAACATCTGCCGGATGATCCAAAGAATGCTACCGCTGTGAATAAAAGAGTCATAGATGACCAACGCCGAAAGCGGCAACTTGAATTTTTCCCGATCTGCCCACGTCATCGCCGGGCGAAAATAGGCGTCGTCGAAAAACTGATCTTGCACTCGCCGCATAACCGAATCTTCCCGACCCGCGCGGCGCAGCAAATTTTTAAAATCATTATTATCGGTCAGTGGCCTGCTGCCAACGTCCTCGGCATAGCGGCTCAAGGCTTGGCTAAAGATGCCGTTCGCGACGACGTACGCCTGCACCAATTGCCGAAGTTTGCCGTACTCCGTCGTCTGCGACCGGCCATACGTAATTTGGCGGATGTTGTGCGGACCGTCGTGATAGATGGTGATGTTTCCATAGTCGCCATCCGGTGTTCCGGTCTCAAAAACGTTGACGACACGCTCAATCAGGCCTTTTTGTGTTGGGGTTAAAGTCATACGGCCTCCTAAAAAATTCAAACGTTTTTTAATCCATCCACCATCGTTAATTAATAGGCGCGAACGCGAAAACGGCTTTGCCGTCGAAAGGCCGTTTCAGATTCTGCCAAAGCGTTTATCCAGCTCCTCCAGCGGAATCTGAATCATGACCGGTCTTCCATGCGGGCAGAAATATGGCGACTTGGTTGTGAACAACTGATTGATGAGCGCCTGCATCGTGGCAGGAGTCAGACGGTCGCCGGAACGCACGGCGGTGTGGCAGGCATACGAGCGCGCAACGTTGTCACGAATTTCCAATTTCTCGCGTTTGCCGCGCCGAAACTCATCGATGAGCTGCAACAAAATTTTTCCGTCTTGCAAGTTGTTGGCATAACGCGAGCCGGAAGGCACGGCTTCGATCATCATGGTTTGCCGGCCAAAGTATTTGACGATGAAACCGAGACGTTCGAGAAACGGCAAAAATTCCGTGAGCAGCTCAAAATCTTCGACGCTTAATTCGACCAACACCGGAAACAACAATTGCTGCGGCGCGGGATTTTGTTTTTCAAACGTCTCCAACGCCTGCTCGTACAAAATACGCTCGTGCGCCACATGCTGATCGATGATCACCAGCCCGGATTTGGTCGGCGACAAAATGTAACGATTGTGAATTTGCCAGATTTTAATGTCCTGATCTCCGAGGTCCGAAGTCGAATCGCCACTGGGCTGAGTCGAAGCAGGAGCGACGGATTGCGGCGCAGAAGGAGAGGGAGGCGCAAGATTGAATCCCAACTGCCGGCCAGGATGCTGCACGCGAAAATTCGATGGCGAGGTCAATTGCAACGGCGGCGCTTCGTTCGCCGAGGCCGGCACGTCCGGCGCGGCAGGCCAATTCATTTCCGGAATCGCGTGACCTAAATTCGTTTCAACCGGAACGACCGCCGCCGAGCTCAAGCTGCGCCGCACGGTGTTGCGAAGAATCGCGTAAATCAACCGATCATCGGCAAATTTGACTTCCATTTTTGAGGGATGAACATTGACGTCGACGCGCGCCGGATCGACCTTCAGAAACACCGCATAAAATGGAAACCCGCCGTGCGCGAGAATTTCTCCATACGCCGAGATCACGGCGTGATTCAGCGACTTGTCGGTGAGGTAGCGCTGATGGAGATACAAATATTGCTCGCCGCGCGCCTGCCGCACCGTGCTCTGCTTGCCCACCACGCCGGAAATTTCCACCGCCGGGCTTTTTTCATTGATCTCGATCAGCGCATCACGCAAGCGGCTGCCGAACAAGGTCACGATGCGCTCGGTTAAACTCGCGGCCGGCGGCATGTCGAAAATAATTTCATCTTCGTGCACGAACGTAAATTGGATGTTTGGAAACGCAATGGCAAACCGGTACATCACCGCGAGAATTTGGCGATATTCTGTTGTCGCCGATTTCAGAAATTTGCGGCGCCCCGGCGTATTGAAAAAAAGATTTTTCACCGCGATGTTGGTTCCGGGCGTTCCTGAGCCGATACTCACTGCCGGCGGCGCGCTGCCTTCCATTTGCAGCCACGTCGCTTCCGTCGCCGCGGCTTCCATCGTGCGCATTTCAACGCGTGCAATCGAAGCGATGCTTGCCAACGCCTCGCCACGAAAGCCGAGCGTGCGAATCGCCTCCAAATCATTGGCGGTCGCAATTTTGCTCGTCGCGTGACGCTGAAAAGCGAGCAGGGCATCCTCGCGGCTCATGCCGCTGCCATTGTCCACCACTTGAATCAACGCGCGCCCGCCTTCCTTGACGATCACCGAAATTTCCGTCGCGCCCGCATCAATGGCGTTTTCGACTAACTCCTTCACGACTGAAGCGGGACGTTCAACCACTTCGCCGGCGGCGATTTTGTTGATCAGATCTTCGGGTAGAATGTGAATTTTTTGTTTTTGATCGCCCAATCTTTCACCTCGTGCTCTTGTTGCTTGTAGCTGGTTTCTGGTCGCTGGTTGCTGGTCTCTGGTTGTGGATTACTTGACACTCGTTCAGTTGCTGCTAGCAACAAGCAAGTACCAGCTACCAGCTACAAGAGTCCTTCGTCCGCAAAACTAAAAAACTTGCCATCGCCAATGATCACATGATCGAGCACGCAAATGCCGGCGCTTTTGCACGCTTCGACGAGCTGCTTGGTGATCTGCCGATCATCGGCGCTCGGCGCCGGCTCGCCGCTGGGATGATTATGCACAAAAATCACCGACGCCGCCTTGCCGTTGATCGCCTCTTTGAGCACTTCGCGCGGCGTGACGAGGCTTTGATTCAGCGTGCCTTCAAACAGCTTATGCTCTTTGATCAGCTTGTTTTGCATCGTCAACAACAACATGATAAAAATCTCGCGCGGTTGATTGCGCAAACGGTCGTGCAGATGATCAAAAACATTCCGGCTCGTTTGAATATGTTTCCGTTCCGGCCGTTTTTCTTCCGCCAGTTTCCGGCCGATTTCGAGCGCGGCCTTGATTTGCGCGGCTTTGGCCGGGCCGAGGCCGCGAATCTCACAAAGCTCTGCAATACTGATCGCATCCAACCCGCGAAAGCCGTGACAACGATCAAGCAGATGAAAAGCCAAATCAAGCGCCGAACGCTTGCCGTCGCCCGTGCGCAAAATAATCGCCAGCAGTTCCGCCTCCGACAAACTCTCCGCGCCGTGTTGAATCAGCCGTTCGCGCGGCCGCTGGTCTTTTGGCAAATCCGTCATGCGAATTTTGTATTCCATGCACCTACCCAATGAAAAAAATTTGAAAGTTTTTAGCTCACGGAAAGAGAACTCTCACGGAAATAAAATATTTTTATCAATTCATTTCCGTGAGAGTTCCAATTCCGTGAGCTTAAATTTGCTTTGATCTTAGCCTATCGGTTCTTACTTGCTTTTTGTCAAAAATTTAACTAATTTTTTAGCCGTTGCCAAGAGAAAGTTTGAATTATTCGGAGAATTTTGTATTAGTCATCTTTACGACAAGCTGGCCCGTGTTCTCGCCTCCTTGCTTAACCGGCGTGATCAAGCACTCAGGTGGTTTCGTCTGCATGTGATTCGCCAGCCCGCGCGCATGTTGGTGATCAGCTTTATCCTGCTGATCGGCGCCGGCACCGCCGGTCTCATGCTGCCGCAATCCAACGCCGGCGCGCCGATGCGTTTTATTGATGCGCTCTTCACCATCACCTCGGGAAGTTGTGTGACTGGCTTGGCGGTTTTTGACATTGGCTCGCAACTCACCCGCTTTGGGCAAATCGTGTTGTTGATCGCGATTCAGCTCGGCGGCCTCGGCATCATCACCTTCTCGACGTTTTTTATTCTTATCGTCGGCGGCAGCATTTCGTTTCGCGGCCAGAATATTTTGCAGGAAACCTTCAGCCAGCAGCCGATGGGCGATTTCGGCGCGCTGCTGAGATCTATCATCGTCGTCACGTTAGGAATCGAGCTGACGGGCGCCTTGCTGTTGTACCTGCGCTTTAGCCAACTGCATCCGCCCGGCACGGCGGCTTATTACAGCGTATTTCACAGCGTCTCCGCATTTTGCAACGCCGGTTTCGCCTTGTATCCCGATAACTTCATCCGCTTTCAGTCGGATTGGTATTTCAATTTGATTATTTGTGCGTTGATCGTATGTGGCGGGCTCGGCTTTGTCGTGTACTACGATCTCGGCGAATTTTTCTTTCGTCGCGAGCGCCGGCGCGGCACCAGTTTGAGTTTTCACACGCGACTCACCGTCATCGTAACCGCAGGCCTGATCATCGGCGGCGCCATCGGATTTTTTCTCTTCGAAATAAAAAATGTGCTGCGGCCGCTCGATTGGCCGACTAAAATTCTTGCGAGCATTTTTCAATCCGTCACGCCGCGCACCGCCGGTTTCAACACCGTGCCGTTCGATCAGCTTGCCAACGGCACCTTATTTTTCGTCATCATGCTTATGTTCATCGGCGGCTCCAGCGGCTCCTGCGCCGGCGGCATCAAGACCAGCACCTTCGCCGTGCTCGTTGGGCTGGCGTGGGCGAGATTCCGCGATCAACAAGAAGTCAATTTGCTGCAACGCCGCATTCCCGACAGCGTTGTCTCCAAAGCGATTTCCGTCTCTTTGTTTGCGATATTGGTTATCATTTTTTTCACATTTTGTCTGCTCGAGAGCGAGCTCGGCGGTGTCGCCCAAAAAGAAAGCCGGGGCCAATTCATCGGCATTCTCTTTGAAACAATATCTGCATTCGGCACCGTTGGCTTGAGCACGGGCGTTACGCCGGCGCTTTCCGATTTTGGCAAACTCGTTGTCACGGTGGTGATGTTTCTCGGACGCGTCGGGCCGCTCACCGTCGCCATCGCCGTCACCAAAGCCGTCAGCCGCCGATATAAATATGCAAGCGAAACGTTTTTGGTGGGGTGAACAACGTTCGCCAGTTTACCGGTTGGTCAGTTAGCCGGTTAAACTGGTCAACAGGATAACTGGCAAACCGGCTAACTTTTTTGTGATATGCGTAAAATTGCAGTGATCGGAATGTCAAGCTTCGGGTATTTTCTCTGCCGCGCCATGGCCGATCGTAAATTATCGGTGATGGCGATTGACAGCAACGAAGCCAAAATTGACGACGTCAAGCCGTTTGTCGAAAAAGCCATCATCGCCGACGCCACCGACAAAGACGTGCTCGTAAATCTCGGCATCTCGGAAGCGGATGCCGTCGTCGTCAGTCTCGGGGAGAGAATCGACGCCAGCATCTTGGTGACGTACTATCTCCGCGAGCTGGGCCTCAAAGAAATTTATGCCAAAGCCATCAGCGAAGATCATGGAAAAATCCTCAATGTGATCGGCGCCAGCGAAGTCATTTTTCCGGAAAAGGACATGGCGGAGCGCGTGGCGAACCGGCTGGAACGCAGTTCGATTTTGGAGTACTTTGAAATTGCCGACGGTTACAGTATCATCGAATGGGCGCCGCCGAATTCGTTCGTCAACAAAACCCTGGCCGAGCTTGACCTCACCAACAAATTCAACGTGCAAGTCATCATGGTCAAGGAAGTCGTGCCCGAGCGCGTCACCGTCGTTCCCAAAGCCACCCAGCTCATCAAAGACAGCGACGGCCTGGTTCTGCTCGGCCGCGACGAAGATTTGGAGCGGCTGCAGAAGATGAAGGAATAGGATTCTTTCGTAGTCGCGCCTTTAGGCGCAAGTGTTGCGCACGATTGAATCCAATCAACCTCCGGAAAATGAGCTATTTTATACTCTCGAAGAAGTTGCTGTTTTGATGGAAGATTTGATCGGGATCGATTTTGATTTCGGACGTTACCACCCAGCTGATGAAATCATTGATGAAACTTGGAATCGAAAAATCCAACTCAAAGTAAATCAAATTCGTTATCTTATTGCTCTTGCTCCTCCTCCGCAATTCAAAGTTACGACACTAATTTTGCTCACGGGTGCACAAATCGTAAGCGTCTTTGGTGTATCACCCAAAGCAACGATTAAATACCAAATGGGTATTTCAGATAAGTGGCGCGACGCCCATCGGGGCAAAATGATGGTCGGGGAAAAGATTTGGTTAAAAACATAGTGACAAGTCTTTATGATGTTACTTTTGTTGTATGTCCTCATCAACTAACCCATTTGTCATCATCCTCATCGGCCCGACCGGCGTCGGCAAAACCGCGGTTTCATACGAATTAGCCAAACAACTGCCGGAAACGGCGGAAATTATCTCGGCGGACTCGCGGCAGGTGTATAGGTACATGGACATCGGCACGGCCAAGCCCTCGCTGCAAATGCGCCAGGAAATCATGCATCATTTTATCGACGTGCACAATCCCGACCGCGTTTACAGCGCCGGGGAATTTGGCAAAGAGGCGCGCGAGGAGATTGAAGAAATTCTGGCCATGGGGAATTGGCCTCTTGTGGTTGGCGGCTCCGGACTTTATTTGCGCGCCCTGCTCGAAGGATTTTTTGCGCCAAAAGTTTCCAATCATGAAATACGAGCGCAACTGAAACGGCGCGTCGTAACCGAGGGCAGTTCGACGCTGCATGCGGAATTGACGAAAATCGATCCGGCTTCCGCAGCGCGCCTGCATCCCAATGACGCCCACCGCATCGTGCGCGCGCTCGAAATTTATTATGCCAGCGGCAAGCTCCCCAGCGAAGTGAGAATGTATCCCAACGAACCGGCGGAATTCAGTTATCGCCTCATCGGCCTCAACATGCCGCGCGCCGATCTTTATGCGCGCATCAATCAGCGCGTCGACAAAATGTTCGCCGAGGGTTTGGTTGATGAATGCAAGCGCTTATTGAAAATGAGTTACTCCCCGGAGCTGAATGCGCTCAAAACCGTCGGCTATCAGGAAGTGTTTCAGTATTTGCGCAACGAGGTTTCGTATGACGAGATGGTTGCATTGATCAAGCAACATTCACGAAACTATGCAAAGCGGCAAATGACGTGGTTTCGCAAGATGAACGGCGTGGAATGGTTCGACATTCGCCCTCAAGACCCGCCTGAGAAGATTGCTACGCTTCTTCTGCTTTATTTGAACATATCGCAAGCAGATTAAATATCGCCGCAGAAATGCACGCGCAAGCCGAGTTCCCGCATGGCGGCGGCTTTGGCAAACAGGCCGCGCCGTGCGCTCTTCAAATCCGGCGCATAGACGACATGAATGTGATTCGACTTGTGCCGCGCCATCATTTGGTCGCGTGTGATTCCTTTCATGACCGCGTGCATGATCGGCCATTGCGGTGTGGTCAGCCGCCAGCGTTCTTGCGTTTCTTCATCGGGCAATTTGACGGCTTCCGCAATGCCGGTGTCGTATTGCAATTTTCTCTCGGCGATGAAGACGCGACTCCAAACCACGAAGCCGGGTTTGCTCACGCCTTTCAACGAGCCGCCGCCGAGACGAAAATACATGGGCGGCTGGCGTTCACTCGAAGCCCCGGCGTATCCGTCAATGAAATGCGCCGGCGGCGCCGCGCCGGAAATCTCCAACACCCAGACAAAATCGTCGATGCCGTCGCCTTGGTAATGTCGGCCCCACCGCAAATCGTGCAGCGTATTTTCCGGCGGAAAACCCAACTCGCGCCAAAGCTGATACGTCACCAGCGCATCCAATCCCGCGCACTCGTCGACCTCATTGAAATGCGGCAGCGCTTCGCCTTTGAATAATTCCTTTCCAGTCTCTTCATGATACACCGGCGGGCGGTCAACATTGTTCAAAAGCCCCTCGACCAAATCGGAAGCCGGCGTGAGATCTTTCAAGCCTTGTTGATATTGAATGCCGATCGCGGCGCAGCCAAATTCATCCGCCAACCGAACCGCGGCGATATACATTTTGCATTGTTCGAGCACTTGAGGTTCCGTCAACTCCGTCGCTTCGTCTTTGCCAAAATGAAACCTCATGCCTTTCGCCAACAGCCACTCGTAAACGTTGCGCGCTTCGTGAGGCCATACCGTTTGCATTTTTGCGTACAGTGTCGATTGGCTCAAGCGCTCTTTGAACACGCCGGTGGGATGCAGCAATTCATCAGGAATAATCGCGTTGTACATGCCCATGCAGCCTTCATCAAACACGCCGAGAATAGCCTTCTTCCGGCGAAAAGATTGCGCGAATTTTTTGCCGATTCTTTCCGCCTTTTCCGGTATTCTCGCCTCTTTGTAAGGAATCACATGCGCGTCGTCGTGTTCGATGTCGTTTTTCTGCATCCAACGCTGCAGGCCTTTGTGAAAGAAACGATCGATGAAATCTTCGCTCCACAACGTGGAATATTTCACACCGGCCTTGGTGAGTGAGGCGTTGAGATTCAACAAGCCCACGAGGCCGGGCCACTGGCCGCTCCAGTTCGCCATCGTCAAAATCGGGCCTTTGTGCATAAACAACCCGGGCAGAATATGATGGCTGTATTGCCAAACCGCTTCCGCCACGATAAGCGGCGCTTTCGCGGGGATTTGATTAAAAACCCCGATGCCATATTTCTGGCTGTCGATAAAACCGTGCTTCTTCTCCGGATCATAGGGATGGGCGCGTTCAACTTTTCCGCCGAACTTTTCTACAGCGGCGACAATCTTTTTTTCCATCTCCGCTTGCGTCGGTTCACAGTTTTGATTCGCCGCCAGCCGCAGATCGCCGTTCGCGATCAAATAAATTGTTTTCATATTCTCCTCGCGTTATGAAGTTACGATAACGACAAAGTTTGTGATTGTCAAATTATTTTTTAATCAGGAAATACTTGCTTGCGAGCGTGGTTTTATTTACATTTTGTTATGAAAGTTCTCCTCATCCAACCTCCGGTCGAGGATTTTTATCAAACCACGATTCGGACATTGCCGGTTGGATTGCTTTATCTCGCGGCTTCATTGAAACAAGCGAGTCTCGACGTTGAGATGCTCGATTGCCAAGCCACAGATAAAAAACAAACCTTCGCAGTGCCGCCGGAGCTTGCTTATCTCAAGCGCTATTATCGCCCTGGCAATTTGAGTCCGTTCAAGCTTTTCAGCCACTACCGGCATTACGGCCTGCCGTGGGAAGAAATTCGCCAGCGCATTCGTGTGTCAAACGCTGAGGTAATCGGCGTTTCATCCTTGTTCACACCGTTTTATCGCGAAGCCTTGCGTGTGGCCGCGATTGCCAAAGAGCTTGATTCGGCGCGACCAGTGATCATGGGCGGCGCGCATGTCAATGCTTGTCCCGAACAAGTTCTCTCCAATCCGAATGTCGATTTTGTTTTGCTCGGCGAAGTCGAGCGCACTTTGCCGGAACTCATTACTGCTTTCGATATTGGAAAATCAATTGACACAATTTGCGGCGTCGGTTATAAATCCAACGGCCAACTCCATCTTCCCGAGCATGGCGATCTCATCGACGACATCGAAACCTTGCCATTACCCGCGCGCGAGTTGGTCGATCCGGCGCGTTACTCATTGGGCGGCAAAAGATTGACTATGCTCGTCACCAGTCGCGGTTGTCCTTATCATTGCACGTTCTGCTCAATTTTTCTCACCGCCGGTCGCCAATTTCGCACGCGCTCGATTAACAGCGTGATTGATGAAATGAAACTCTGCCGCGAGCGTTTTGGCACCGAGATTTTTGATATTGAGGACGACAACTTTAGTTTCGATCAAAAGCGCGCGGCAAAAATTCTCGCGGCGATTCGCGAAGAGTTTGGCGAGGGCCAAATCGAGCTGCTGGCGATGAACGGCATCTCCGCCGCGAATATCAGCGAGCCGCTCGTGGATGAGATGAAGCGCACCGGCTTTCGCGCATTGAATCTCGCGCTGGTTACGAGCGACAAACAGCAACAACGCGCCACCAAACGCCCCGGCTCCACGAGCCACTTTGATCGCGTTGTAGAAAAAGCCGCGAAAGCCGGCCTCGAAATGGTGAATTACGTCATTCTCGGCTTGCCGGATTCGACGATTGACGAGATGCTCGACTCGATCATTCATCTGATGCAGCGCCCAGTGCTCATCGGCCCGAGCGTGTTTTACGCCACGCCAGGAACGGAGAGTTACCGGCAATGCCTCAAACGCGGCCTCCTGCCTTCTCTCGAGCTGGCGCTGCAACGCTCCACCTGCTTCCCGGTGGAAACGCCGAATTTCTCCCGTCGCGATCTCGTTACGCTTTTCCGCATTACTCGTTTTTTAAATTTTATCAAGTCGCGTTTGGACGTACAGCCGCGTGGCATGGGAGAATTTGATTTGGAAGAGTTGTTGGCTTCGCCGAATCTCCCGGATTTTATTCCGCAGGCCGGTGCAACTTATGCTTTCTCGTGCAAGCTCACCGAAGTCGAAATTGGCGGCTGGTTGGCGCGGGCGTTGTTGAGTGAAAAACGCTTGTTGGGAATGCAGCTGGTGCGCCGCGAAAAAGAGCAGGCGGTTTATCAGGTTTATGAAGAAGAAGCTTCGCCGCAAGTCATCAAGCTTTTCCTGGAAAAGGCGACTGGAAGAGTGATCCATGGAGTGAAAAATCATTTTGCATTTACACGGCTGTTCCACAAAAGCCTGGCACTCAAATCCGCTGAGGAGAGCTTCTGGCAAGGCTGGAAAGAGGTACAGGCTGGTGAGACACGGGCAGTGTCGGAACTGTGGGAGGGTATTGATGCGGAATGAATCACGCGAACGCACGCTGGGTGATTTTTTTTGTTGAACGTCAAAAAGAAATCGACTATATTACTACAAGTTTTGGAGCCGAAACGAACTTTTTATTTGATGCTTTCAATATGAAACTGCAACGAACAATCAAAGCCGTCATCCGTGCCGGAGAGCAGTCCGGCTATGTGGCCGAGTGTTTGGAATTGCCCGTCGTTACTCAGGGCGAGACGCTCGATGAAGTCACGCAAAATCTTCATGAGGCGATTCAGCTTCATCTGGAAGGCGAGGATTTGGCCGAGCTGGGCTTCGCACAAAATCCTACGGTTCTGGTAACTTTTGAATTGGAACCGGTCTATGCCTAAGCTTCGTCGCTTGTCAGGGCCTGATGTGGTCAGCATCCTGCGGAATTTCGGATTTTCCGTGATCTCGCAGCACGGCAGTCATGTCAAATTGCGACGCCTCACCACTGCCGGTGAAAAACAAACGCTAACGGTTCCCAATCATAAGCAACTGGATACGGGAACCTGCAAAGCTATCTTTCGGCAAGCCGCGCGATACATTCCACAAGATGACCTGCGGCAATATTTTTACGAATGACGCACTTTCTTTGGTTTTCCCGCAATGAATAATCCTACCGATCATAACGCCCCTTCGCATTGACTCGCTTTGGAGGGAGATATAAATGATAGAAATCGTTAACAAACTTTTAGATCAACTCACTGGCATTGATTTCTGGATTGCTGCAACCGCACTGGTTATTGTACTGGCGCGAGGGTGGTATCTCAACAAGACCAAGAAGGCTGAACAAAAAACAGCCCAACGCCAAATTTCTTTTGCAGTTGTTATGACAATAATCGCTTTTTTAGCGATTGTTGTTCATCGTTTATTTTTTTCGCCAGATTACACTTTCCCTGAAGGCGTCGCCGGCATTCTGGTTTTGCGCATCGAAGGCGATGATGCGAATAATTCTCTGCAACGTCTTTTGGTGAGCGCGCTCAATAATTCAATAAGAAAAGAAGCGGCCGGTGAAAAGATTGAAATCCGCGCCCAAAATGAAACCGTAACCGAAACCATGGGTTTGCCGCAAGCGCACACGAAGGCACGCAAGATTGGGAAAGCCTGCAAAGCGATTTTAGTGATTTGGGGCAATCGGGTCGGTGACAAGACATTTTTCCCTCGCCTGACAGTGGTTGGAAGCAAGTCGTCTTCCTTCACAAGTGGGCAATGGGCTTTAGCTGCTCAAGACATTACTGAGCTAGCGTTGCCTTCGGCACAAGTAGATCAGCCGATCTATCTCAAGCACTTTGTCACCGGTTACGCATTCTATAATCGTGAAAATTATGCTTCAGCGCTGGCACAGTTTAAAGCAGCGTTGAATCAGTCAGTGATAAATCCAATTGAGCTTAATGAAATTCGTATATATTCCGGTAATAGCCAGTACTCTTTGGCGCAAGGCCGAAGGGATATGGCTTCGCATCTACAGCAAGCCATCGCTTATTATGGAATTATCTACAGGTTCCCGAAGTCATAATCTCCAAAGCGCCATTGCTTACTTTGAAAACGCGCTGAAAATTTTTACGGCTGAAGCATTTCCAGAATATCATCAAATGGCAACCGACAATCTCAAAGACGCGCAAACCGAATTGCAAAATCTGTCGAAGAAATAATTCATCAACATAATGTCGAAAGGAGGAAGCGATGGACGAAAAAGATAATCCCCGCAGCAAACAATATGACTCGTCATGGGACGATGATTTCGATGACGACAGTGATTTGGAAAATGACGATTATGATGATGAGGCTTTCGAGCGTAAAATGGAACAGTGGGATGAGCGCAACTGGCGGAAGTGGCTCAAACAATACGTGACTTTTCCATTCACGGCAGTTCGTGAGGAGGACATTGATGCGAATCCATTTAGTGAGGAGGAGGATGACGACAAGCTATTTGCGGTCGGTTCAAAAATGACTGTGTTGGAATTCGGTTATGACGACTTTCACGAAGCCGTAATGGCGCACGTCAAACAAGGAAAAGGAAAAGGATGGGTGCCGCTCGCGGATTTAGAAGTCACTCCAAAAAGCGATCCGAATTATTGGGCGGTGCGGGAGTATGTGGTGTGGTTTGCAAACCGGTAAGGAGAACAGATGGCGAAAAAGCAAAATACTGAAATCGAAAAGCTGATTGATGTATCACAGTTGATTGCTACGGTGAAGATGAACAATTATCGGCTTTTGAAGTCGTTATCAACGACGCGATAGATAAACATGCGAAATCCATCCACATGGACGAACCAGTTTATTTAGTGGGGGTGAATTTCGACAAAGGTCTCTACGCCGGTATGCGGGCGAAGATTTCCCACCAGAGCAAAGAGCTTGAAGTGTCGTTGTTTGACTTGGAGATTGATCGCGCCGAAAATGAAGAGCTCTATCGCTTTGTCGAAGCCTACAAATATTTTGTGAAGAACTTGGGTTAAGAATTGAACTATGAACAAATCTCGCTTTGACTTACGAACACCTTGAGGAGAAGCACAAATGAAAAACTTACTGAAAATTTGTTTATCCATTACACTGACCGCTCTCTTAACCTCCCTCGCCTTCACCGACGAAGGCATGTATCCGCTTTCAGAAATTCACAAGCTGAATCTGAAAGCGAAAGGCTTCAAGATCGCGCCGCAAGAGTTGTACAATCCGCAGGGCGTGAGCTTGGTGGATGCAATTGTGCAAGTCGGCGGATGTACCGGCTCGTTCGTGTCGAATGAGGGATTGATTTTGACGAATCACCACTGCGCGTTTGGCGCGGTGCAGGCGGCGAGCACGGCGGAGAAAGATTATCTCACCAACGGCTTTCTCGCCGCCAGCCACGGCGAGGAGATTCCGGCGAAGGGTTACTTCTGTCGCATCACCGAATCGTATCGCGATGTTTCAGCCGAAGTGTTGAGCGCGGCCAAAGAGAATATGAGTTTTGCGGAACGCGCCAAAGCCTTTGAGCAAAAGATCAAGGAAATCGTTGCGGCGGAAGAAGCCAAGGCCAAAGACATTCGCGCCGAAGTGGCAGAGATGTTTGCCGGCAAAAGCTACGTGCTGTTCATTTACCGCAACATCAAAGACGTGCGCCTGGTGTATGTGCCGCCGCGCAGCATCGGCGAGTTCGGTGGCGAGACCGACAACTGGGTGTGGCCGCGCCATACCGGCGATTTTTCTTTCATGCGCGCTTATGTCGCCAAAGATGGTTCGACGGCGGAATACTCTCCCGACAATGTGCCCTACAAACCGCGCCGCATTTTGAAAGTCGCCCCGCAAGGTGTGGATGAAAACGATTTCGTTTTTATTCTCGGTTATCCTGGCCGCACTTATCGGCATCAGACTTCGTTCTTCTACGAGTATCACGAAAAATATTTTCTGCCGACAACTGCCGATTGGAATGCCTGGCAAATCGACATGATGGAAGCCGCCGGCAAGAACGATCCGGAAGTGGTAATTCGTTTGAGCAGCCGCATCAAGGGCCTGGCGAACGTCAAGAAAAATTATCGCGGCAAGCTGCAAGGGTTTCACCGGCTGAATCTGCTGGAGAAGAAACGCCAGGAAGAACGCGAGCTGCAAACTTTCATCACTGCCGAGCCGAATCGCAAAGCGCAGTACGGCGCAGTGCTGCCGGAAATCGGAAAAATTTACCGCGAGATTATGGCCGAAGCGCCGCGCGCGCTCGTGCTTAACCGCATTATCGGCAGCTCGACTTTGCTCGGCGCCGGTTATACGGCCTTCAAATTATCCACGCAATTGCAAAAGGAAGATTTGCAGCGCGAACCGGCATACATGAATCGCAATTTGCCGGCGCTCAAACAACGGCTGGAACGCGCTTACGCCGATCGCAACGACGACATCGACAAACTTTTCTTGAAAGAGATTTTGAAACAAGCCAGCCAATTGCCGGAGGGCCAGAAGATCGCCGCCGTCGACGCCATGATCAAAAATTCGACGGATGGCGCCGCGGAAGCAACGATCAATAAGTTTGTCGAAGACGCCCATGCCGGCTCGAAACTGCGCGAGGCCGCATTTTGTGAATCGCTGTTGAGCATGAAGCCGGAAGAAATTCGCGGTTTGAAAGATCCGTTCATCGAGTTCGCGGCGGCGCTGGAAGCTGATTTTGAAAAGGCACGCGAGGCCGATCGTGAGCGGCAAGGCGCGCTGGACAAGCTGATGGCCCAGTTGGTCGAAGCCAAACAAATGTGGCGGCAGACGGATTTCATTCCGGATGCGAATAGAACGTTGCGGCTCACCTTCGGCCGCATTCGCGGTTATTCGCCGAATGACGCGGTGACTTATGAGCCGATCACTACGTTGGCGGGCGTCTATCAAAAAACTCTGCGCGGTGGCGAAGATTTCGAGGTGCCGTCACGTCTGATCGATTTGTGGCGCGCGAAAGATTTCGGGAAATTCAAAAGCGCGAAGCGGCAAGACGTGCCGGTGGCGATTCTCTACGATACCGACACCACCGGCGGCAATTCCGGCAGTCCGGTGCTGAATGCGTATGGCGAATTGGTGGGCGTGAATTTTGATCGCAGTTATGAAGCGACGATCAACGATTATCAATGGAGCACGGCATACAGCCGCTCGATTGCGGTGGATATTCGCTACGTGCTGTGGGTGATACAAAAATTCGCGGGCGCGGGATTTCTATTGCAGGAGTTGGGGATAAAATAAGAAAGCTGCTTCATGAGAATTACTGTTTCCTCTTTTGTCTCTTTCTCTTTTTAGATTTTGGCATTTCTTGAAACAATTCTGCTTGCTCTTCCTTCTGAAGCGGAGGCACAGCAGGGATTGCAGGAAGTGGCGTGGCTGATTGGATGTTGGCGATTTCAAAATCAGCAGGGCTGTTCATGACCGCGACCAAGACTTCGCCGCGCTCATTTGAAGTGTGAGTCTGCATAGACCCAATTCTCCACTTTGAAATAACCTCAAGCTGCGATGGCTCCCAATATCCGATCTAATTCTTTAAACGTCCGAACCGGAATCGCGCCTTGTTTGATAAGCTCCACATTGCCAGCCGCGTTTTCTCCCGGTTCTTGAAATTCAACGACGAACAACGGCTTGCCGGCTTTCTGCGTCCGTTCTGCCGTGTCCATCGTGCCGGATTTTACGCCGCATTCGACGATCAAAACCGCTTTTGCCAGGCCGACAACGAGGCGATTACGCGCCATCGCCGCGCCTGCGGTCCACGACATGGTTGGAAAATATTCCGAGAGAATGACGCCGTGCGATTTCAAATAATCGACCGACTCGAATCCGGCGTCGCGCAAACGAAAATGATTGATGCCGTGACTTAAAACCATGATGGTGCGGCCATCGCCGCGCACCGCGCCGAGATGGCCGGCGGTGTCGATGCCTTTCGCATAGCCGCTCACCACCGTCACACCTGTGGCAGCGAGGCGCTGGCCAAAACCTTCGGCGATTTCAAGTCCCCGCGGTGAAGCGTTCCGCGAGCCGACGATAGCAACGGCGCGTGAATCACTCTCAGAAAATTTTCCGTACAGTGAAATCACCGGCGGCGGATCAGTTATGCCTCGCAGAATCTCGGGGTAATCCTCGTGCCACATCGTGGTAAAATGCACGCCTTGATCTTGTAACGTGCAGAGCAATTGCTCGACTTCGTCACGGCGCTCGGCAAGCGCCGGCATTTGCGCGGCCACTTTTTTCTGGAATCTGGGAATGGCGAGCAATTGCGCTTTTGTCGCTTGCATCGCCTCTTGTGGCGAGCCGAAACGCTCGATGAGTTTGGTGTAGGTGCGGCCGCCGAGGCCTTCGAGGCTTTGCAAGAGCAGCCAATCGCGGAGGTCGTTTTCTGTTCTCATTTTTTGTTACGTTTTATTTTTACGTTTTACTTTGCCACATGCCCGGTTTTGGTTAATGTCAGCGCGTAAATTTTTTGGGCGCCAGCCGCCTTCAAAACCCGCGCGCATTCGTTGATCGTCGCGCCGGAATCGTAGATGTCGTCGACCAGCAAAATACGTTGTCCTTTGACACTCGGCTCGTGTACTGCAAATGCGCCGGCGACGTTGCGGCGTTTTTGCTCCATCGTCACCATCTCTTTCTGCGGGCGGGTGGCGCGGATTTTCCGTAATTGACAAATCGCTGTCACGCCGAGTCTTTGCCGTAGATTTTCCGCGAACAACGGGACTGGCAGATATGGACGGCTGGCATCGGTTGACGGCACAAAGGCCACCGCGTCGATTTCTTTGAATGGCGAACGCGCGACAAGCATTTTCAGCGCCCGTTCCAGCAGCCATTCAACCTGCGCCTTTTCTCCTTGATATTTGAAAGCGTGAACGTGATCACCGACTTCCGTATGAACGTGCTCGCCGTTTTGAATGAAGGTGTGAAAAGCCATAGCCACACCGCCATCGAGATCGGGGCCGGCGAGTTCGGGCGTTTCTCGATGCTGCAGATATTCATCAATAGCAGTTTGCTGATTCGACGAGGAAGAAAGAGTTGTCTTGTGGGTTGGATTGCAATTATCGCAACGGCCGCAACGATCTTTCTCACTGACGGCCTCGCCAAAATAGCGGCGAATAATCAGCTCGCGGCAATCCGGCGTGATCGCATACAGCAGCATCTGCTCCAATCGCCGCTGCTTTTGCCTTTCCAAATCGTGCATGCCAAGTTGGGTCTCCGTGATCGCAGCAAGCTCGGCAGAGGGCCGCAGACATTCAACCAGCCAGCAATCTTCCACGCCGAAAAAATGCAGCTCGCCGCGCCACTGGGCGTCGTAAAGCTGCGCCATCCATTTAGCCGGCGAAACCTGATGCGCCCGACAAAACTCGCGAGTGTTGATCATCCCGCCGGCTTTCATTATTGCCGTGACAAACTCCGAATCTCCATGCGCGGTGATTTTGACTTCGCGGCAAATATGGGGATGCTGCCGAACAAAACCGAGCCGCTGCAAATGGCTGAGTCCGACCGTTAGCTTGGTGTTGTCCAAACCGGTTTGCCACTCCAAATCTGCCGGCGTGAGCCAATGAAATTTTCCAACCGCCGGTGTCGCTTCCACGGCGTGCAGGAGTTTTGACAAATCGGTTTTTGACAACAGACTCTCTTTGATGAACCATTCCTGCAAGCCGCGATCTTCCTTCCAATAGAGCAGCACGCATTGCGCCGGCAAGCCATCGCGCCCAGCGCGTCCCGCTTCCTGATAATACGCCTCGAGACTGCCCGGCATGCTAAAGTGGATGACAAAACGAATGTCGCGTTTGTCAATGCCGAGGCCAAAAGCGTTCGTGGCCGCAACCACACGCAGGCCGTCCGCGCCGTCATCAAAAAATCTTTCTTGCACCTCTCGGCGCTCCTCATCGCTGCGTCCGGCGTGATAGAAATCCGCAGCAATGCCCAAGTTTTGCAGAAACGCGGCAACCTCTTGTGCTTCACGCTTTCTGGCGACATAGATGATGCCCTTGCCAGGAAGCCCGTCGAGCAAAACTGCAAGCGCGCGAAATTTGTCGGCTTCCGAGTCCACTTTGTGCACGCGAAAATGCAAATTGGGGCGCGCCACACTGCCAATGAATTTTTCCACGCGCTCGAGTCCGAGTTGTTGCAAAATGTCTGCTTCAACTTCCGGCGTGGCGGTGGCGGTGAACAGCGCCACCGCCGGCGGTTGCAAAATGCGCAACGTTTCTTTCAGGGCAAGATACGACGGGCGAAAATCGTGGCCCCATTGCGACACGCAATGCGCTTCGTCAATAACAAACAAGCTCAACCGGCAGCGCGCCAGCTCTTCGGCAAACGCGCGGCTGCGAAATCGCTCCGGCGCGACATACAGCAATTTAACGCCGCCATTTTTCACGCGCGCCATTTCGCGGCGCTGCTCGTTCAGCGACAGCGAGCTGTTGATGAACGCCACTGGCGTGATACCGCGGCGGCGCAGTTGATCGATCTGATCCTTCATCAGGGAAATAAGCGGCGACACCACCACCGTCAAACCCTCCTGCATGAGCGCCGGCAGTTGATAGCACAACGATTTGCCGTGTCCAGTTGGCAGCACCGCCAGCAGGGAGCGGCGTTCGAGCAGCGCGGCGATGATCGCCTCCTGCTGCGGCTTGAAATTGGCGTAGCCAAAATGCTTTTGCAAAGCCTCGCGCCATTCCGCTTGTTTTTCGGGCAGTGTTGATGGCTTTTGCAAACGCTGGTCAATGGCGCCCAACAAATTTTTTAAGTCATCAATCATGATTTATAAAAAATGAAATTTTTTGTAAGTAGCGCCTTTAGGCGCTGATCCTTGGCATTAAGGAAATGTTGCAGCAAAAATTTGACTTTCTTTTGCCGATGAAAATTTTGCGCCTGAAGGCGCTACTACGAAAACAAATCTATTCGTTTTGCGTTGGCAAACTGCTCTGCAAAGCCGCGATCATTGGTGAAAAGAATAATTTGTTTTTCAGGCATCAAGCTCACAAGATAATCGCGCAAGCGCTCGCGCCGTGTTTCGTCGAGATGCAAAGTCGGGTCGTCGAGCACCAGGAAATCCGCGCCCGGCATCAGCCGTGACAGCGCGATTTTCATGCTGAGATATAGAATCGTCTTCTCACTGCCGGAAAGCGTTTGCAAAGCCCGGCCGTCGATGTCCGGCATCAATTGCGATTTTTCCAAATCGATTTTTTTCGCCTGTGCGCGAAAGAGATCGAAGTTTTTCAAACAGGCCGTAATTTCGACGTCGGCTTTTTTCAACGAAATGCCGACGACGGATTGCGCCGTGCGAGCAAGCGCATCCGCGGCCCATTCGCTCAACAAGCGGTGTTTGGTGAAAATTTCAGTTTGACGATTGGCCGACAAAATCGCCTGCCGCCGCTGCTCATAAAGCATTTGCTGGCGCTCCAAATCCGCGAGCAGGCGGCGATGAGAGTCCAGCTCTTGTTGCAGTTTCTCACGAGTTTCATCAGTGGGAGAGAGCGGCGCCAACGCCGCCAATTTGGTTTCCCATGTTTCCAATTCTTTTTGCGCCGCAACAATTTCCGCATCGATTTGTTGCCAGCGGTGAAGACGCTGCTCAAGCTCGGTTTGTTTGCGGGCCAGCTCGTCAAACAACCGTACAGTTTCACGCGCCTCACGCTCTTTGGCGTCGGCTTGCTCACGTTCTCTCAAAATGGACTCGCGCTTGATTTGATAGTCTTCAACCAGTTTTACGATTGCCGCCGGCGCGAGCGGCTGCTGGCAGGTCGGACACGTCTCCCGGCCTTGCAGGCCTTTTATCATCGCCAGCACTTCCTCAACCTGCCGAAGCTGGTTCGTCAGAGTAATGCGCAACTCGGTGCAGCTTTCCATTTCACGCATCGCGGCCTCGCGCTGTGATAATTGTTGCGCGCTTTGTTGCAAAAGTGCGGCAAGCTCGTCACGCTGATTGAAACCGGCGCGCACCGCATCGCGTTGCTGCTGCGATTGTTCGAGACGCGTTTGCGCGGCTGTTTTCGCTTGCTCCCATGTTTGACGCAAACGTTCATCAGGCCTGCCCTCGTTCGGCGTTCCCTGCAAAGCCTGAAGGCGCGCTTCCAATTTCGCCACGGCGCTTTTTGCCGCCGGCAATTCAGCGGTGCGATCGGCCAAACCATCGAGCCGCAAGCTTTCCTGCAAGCCAACCGCGGTTTTCTCCCGGCGTTTGGTCAGCCGCCGCACTTGAATGAAAAGCTCCTGCGCTTTCAACAACGACTCGACGCCGAGCAATTGATTCAACAAATCGCGGCGGCTTGCCGGCGGCTGCACGAGAAACTCGCCCAGCTCATCCTCGTGCAAAAAGCAGCCGGTGCGCCAGTGTTGAAAATTGAGCGAAGGAAGCGTCGTGGTGTTTTCTGCACACCGCTGCCATTTTTCGCCGCCAGCCTGTTCGATTTGCAAATCACCTTTGGTCGAGCGATAAATGCGAAAATTTTTTTGTTGGTGGTGATAAAACAAGCCGGTCGTGCCGCTGGCCGCGCCCGTGCTCGCCAGCGCCGGCGGCTTGAGGCCGGTGGTCAACGCTTTGCCGGTGAGCGCAAAATAAATCGCCTTCGCCAAAGTGGATTTGCCCGAAAAATTCGCGCCGTAAAAAACGGTCAAATCGTTGTTCAGCTCGAATTGGCGCTGTTCCCGATAAAAGCCAAAATTTTTGACGATGATTTTTTCGAGCTTCATGCTTTTTCCCCCGTGAGCAATTCGAACAGCAAGGTTTCGGTAATTAAAGGATTCTCCAGCGCCATCGCGAACGCGCGGCAAACGCGTTCTTCGTCTTCGGAGGTAAAACGGCGGGCGTACTTTCCCTCTTTGCCGAGGGCGCGGAGTTTTTCGCGGAACACGGCAACTAAATCTTGATCATTCATGGCGTCCTCCCAGCATTTAATTGAATCTTGCAACGAAAAAAGAACCGCAACGAAAAACATCTAGTTCATTAAAAGTGAAATCTTTGCAAAAAGCGAAGAAATCCAGGCTCACGGAAATGAACTCTCACGGAAGCAAAAACTAAAAATTCCGTGAGCTGTTCCACTTCCGTGAGCAATTCATTACTTTTATGACTCCGGCTCGTCTGGGGTGCGGGTGTTAGAGTCATGAGTCAATTAAAAATCCGGCGAAGCCAGTCCGGCGGCGGATGCAATTTTTCCCATTCCCGCGTATACCGGTCTTGGAGTTTCGACAATTCGGGGTACTCGTACTCATCAAAGTTCAACTCCAAAAAGGGAATTTTGCATTTCTTGCCATAAACGTTAACCTCGCAAAGTACACCATGATCGCCTTCGCCGGCCAATCGGCGAATATTGTAGGGATAACCAAATTCCGCCTCCCATTCGTCCGGGTCTGCAAGTATGGCCGAGGCCGGCAAATGCGATTTGATCTGTTCGACGAGCGATTCCAAAGAGTCTTGTCGAGCTGTCCGCGGTTTATTCTGCTTCATAATATCCTCGCTCCAATGACGTTCAGATTAATTGAATTCCAGTTCGCGGAATAAATCTTCCCGCGCCGCGGGTGGCGCGCAAATCACCGTCTTTGTAAACGAGTTTGCCGTTTGCAACAACATGTGTGGGAACGCCTTTTACTTCAAATCCTTCAAAAATACTGCGATCAACTTTTTGATGATGCGTCTTCGCGCTGATGGTGCGCGTCTTGGTTGGATCGAACACAACGATATCCGCATCAGAGCCGACGGCAATCGTGCCTTTGCGCGGATACAGTCCAAAGATGCGGCAGGCATTCGTTGTAAACAGACTCACGAATTGCTGCTCGCTAATGCGTCCCGTGCCGACGCCGTGATGCCAGAGCAAGCTCATGCGATCTTCAATTGCGGCACAGCCGTTGGGAATGAGTGTAAAGTTGTCCTTGCCCATCGCCTTCTGGCTCATGTTGAACGGACAATGATCGGTGCCCGTCGCTTGAATCATGCCGGCTTTAATGCCATCCCACAACGCTTCGGGATTGCCTTTGGGCCGGAACGGAGGACTCATTACATACGCTGCTGCTTCAAAGTTCGGCTTTTGATAAACGCTGTCGTCAAGCAGCAAATGATTGATGAGTGACTCGGCATAGACACCGCGCTGTCCGCGCAAACGCGCCGCAATCACCGCTTCCAGCGCCGCTTTGCACGACATGTGAACGATGTAAACCGGATTGCCAACGACTTCGGCAATGCGAATCGCACGATTGGTGGCTTCGCCTTCAACTTCGGACGGACGCGAAACCGCATGCCATTCCGGCCCGGTCTTACTTTCACGCAAAAGTTTTTGTTGAAGATTCCACACCACGTCGCCGTTCTCGGCATGGATGGTCGCGATGCCGCCGAGCTCTTTGATGCGGCAGAAGCTGCGATAGAGTCCATCATCGTCGAGCATCAACGCGCCCTTGTACGCCATGAAATGTTTGAAGCTGGGAATGCCGCGCTCCTTCACCGCGCCCATTTCTTTTTCAACCTGCTCGCTGAACCACGTGATCGCCATGTGGTAGGAAAAATCGGCCACGGCTTTCTTTGAGCGCTCATCCCACATTTTCAGCGCTTCGAGAAGCGACTGCTTTGCCGCAGGAATGCAGAAATCGATGATGCACGTCACGCCGCCGCAAATGCCGGCCGCGGTACCGGACTCGAAATCATCCGCGCTCACTGTGCCCATGAACGGCAATTCCATGTGTACATGCGGATCGAGTCCGCCGGGGAATACGAGCTGTCCGCTCGCGTCAATGACTTCAGTTTTTGCCTGAACCTCCAACTTTGCGCCGACAGCGCGAATGACGCCGTCTTCGCAATAGATATCACCACGCATGCGATCCATGCTGGTGATGATCTCGCCGTTACGAATAATGAGCTTTCCCATGAGTGTCTCCTTACCGAATAGAATTCATTTCAGATGGTGCTAAGATTTTTATAACTGAACACCCATGTCATTCTGGAAGAATCTTTTTTGTAATCAAGTTCAGTGCTAGTGCCAAAAAAGATTCCTGTGGAATGACATTGAATATCATACTTCTTCCCAATCTCAAGCTTTGCCCGTTTCAATTTCATTGAAAACCTTGCCCAGTGTCTCGACGATAAAATCCGCATCGCTGGTGTTGATACACATCGGCGGCTTGATGCGCAGGACGTTTCCGAACAGTCCGCCTTTGCCGATGAGCAGACCGCGATTTTTGGTGCGCTCCAGCACGTCGGCGGCTTCGGTTGAGGCCGGCTCTTTGGTGTTGCGATCTTTGACTAGCTCGACGCCGAGCATCAAGCCGAGGCCGCGCACTTCGCCGATAAGGCGATGCTTGTCCATCAAGCCGGTGAGTTTTTCTTTCAGATAGTTGCCAACTTTTTGAGAATTGGCCTGCGTGCCTTCTTTGTCCATCACTTCGAGAGTGGCGAGTCCCTGCGTCATCGAAACCGGATTGCCGCCGAAGGTGTTGAACCAGATTTTGCGCGACATCACTTCGGCAATTTCTCGACGTGTGGTGAGGGCAGAAATCGGCACACCGTTGCCGAGACCTTTTGCCATCGTGATCGCATCTGGCGTCACGCCCCAATTGGAAATGCCCCAGTAATGGCTGCCAGTGCGACCGAAGCCGGTTTGCACCTCGTCGCTGATATAAAGACCATCATATTTTTTTACAATGTCGTAGAGAATTTTGTAATATTCCGGCGGCGGCGTGACCGTACCGCCAACGCCTTGAATCGGCTCGGCGATGAGTGCCGCGATTTTGCCGCTGGTGCTATAGCGAATCACATTCTCAGCGTCGCGCGCACATTGGATGTTGCAATCGGGATATTTCAAATTGAACGGACAGCGATAGCAATAGCCTGGCGCGATGTGATGCAAATTGCCGGTGGTGGGAATCGGAAAGCGCCACGTGCTGTGGCCGACCGCGCTCATCGTCGCGAGGCTCGCGCCGTGATAGCCGTTGCGCACGGTGAGAATATCGAGATTGCCGGTGAACAAACGCGCCATCGTCATGGCGAGATCATTGGTCTCGCTGCCGGAGTTGGTGAAGAACGAGACTTTCAAATCCGCGCTCGGCATTTTCTCCGCCAGCTTTTTCGCGAGCAGCGGCATGGCCGGATGCAGATAAATCGTCGTCGCGTGTTGCAGCTTGTCGATCTGCGCTTTGGTTTTCGCGATCACTTCCGGATGGCAATGCCCGACGCTGACAGTGACGATGCCGCCGATGGCGTCGAGATATTGTTTGCCGGTTTCGTCGTAGAGATACTGCATGTGCCCGCGCACGAGGTTGATGGGCTCTTTGTAATACATGAACGTCGCCGGCGCGACGTATTCTTTGCGCAGCGCGAGAACTTCGTCGCGGGTGAGTTCGGGTTCCGCTGCGGTTTTAAGCGCCGCCGTTGTGGCATTCGGGGGGTTGGCTTGGGTCAAGTTCATAACAAATTCCTTTCATAACCTGTAGTTTTAAACTTCGTTGATTTTACAAAAGTAAAGGAATTTGTCATTCCGTAGATCTTTTTTGTTTTCAGCAATCATCTCGCATTTTAAAAGGATTCTTCCAGAATGACATCACGCATTTATATTTTCAGTTCTTCAAGCTCGAGGCGCAGAACTTCGACTTCGAGTTTGCGCCGTCCATAGCCCATTTTTTCGCTCATGGCGTTGGCGGTTGCGAGGTGTTCTCTCTTGTTTGAGATGATCGCTTTCGGGGACTGCGCCATAAGCAACCGGCAGGCCTCAAGGTGATAATCTTCCAAATATTCAACGTGCTCTGCATTTGCGGCACGCGCAAATGCGTCACGAGGTGATCTATAAATGCTTCGTCGTGGTGGCTGTAGCTGATGAAAATTTTGTTCATGTTGCAATTATGAAAAAGCACTTGACAATTGCAAGCAAAACCTTTATATTATTTTCGGAATTGCCCCACTTCCGAACTGTCACCGTATGGTGGCTTTCCCAAATTCGTTTGGGATAGGAAGTGGGGATTTTTATTTTGGGATCATCTCGACTGAAATCTCGCGAGGGGCAATGATTTTTCGATAGTCCGGTGCATCTGGTTTTTCCGAAAATGATCGATTGATCGCCCCACATACCATATCCGCGAGTTGCAGGAGATTATTCTCCTCCGAATCCTGTATTTTGATCATTTTAATATGGCGGGCTTTTGCAGTCGGATTGGTGATTCTTTTCTTCAAGCCTTGTTGCAAGTCTCGTTTAAAAGCGCGGCCGCCTTTTCCATCAATAACGACGATGGCTTCGTTCAAATAGGATTTCGCATTCTCGAAAGCCAAACCGCAGGCATGTCGATAAAAAGATTTAGCTGTTGCCAGCTCTGCCATATTGAATTTTTCTTTATCAATCACGGTTGCAAAATAAGAAAACTTAAAAGGGGCGACGGCCTGCAAGAAGGCCCTTCGAATCTTGGGGCTATTTTGGTTAAAATGAAATTCAGACATTTTTGACAGCCCCAGTTCTTGACGCAAAAGATCGATGCGGAGATCGCAGTTTTTTGCTTCTTCTTGCTCCTCAAAGAGAACGATAGTGACGATAAGAAGCCGGCTCGACCCTTTCGAGAATTTGAATCCGACGTCGCCTGCTTCGTCTACAAAAACCAGCATTTTCCCAAACCCTACGAATGAATTGTAAATTGAAAATTTACAATTTTAAATTTTCAATTCTTTTTTCATCACCAAATAATACAGCCCCGCCGCCAGCGGCAAACCCACAAACCACGCGTAAGTATAAATCGTATCAAAGAACGCCGGAAAAATTTTTTGCCCGGTGGCGGCGTTGATGAAGCCGGGAACGTTGGGTAAAATCGACAGGAATAAGACAATGACGGCTTTCCAGTTGATGCCGTTTTGATAGGTGTACTCGCCGCTGCGTTTGTAGAGATCTTCGACTTTCAGACGCGCGCGGCGGAGGAGATAGTAGTCGGCAATCATGATGCCGCCAATGGGGCCGAGCAGGGCGCTGTAGCCGATGAGCCAGACGAAAATGTAGTTGCCGAGATCGGTCACCAAACGCCAGGGCATCATGAGAATGCCGATGACTGCGGTGATCATCCCGCCGAATTTAAAAGAGATCAGCGAGGGCTTGAGATTGGAAAAATCATTGGCCGGTGAAACGACGTTCGCGGCGATGTTGGTGGTCAAAGTCGCAATTATGATGGAGACGATGGAAAGAATAACCGTAATGGGCGCATCAAATTTAGCCAGCAACGCCACCGGATCCCAAATGGCTTCCCCGAAAACGATAACGGTGGCGCAAGTGACGGCGATGCCGATGAAGGAGTAAATGCCCATCGTCGTCGGCAAGCCGAGAAACTGGCCGAGAATTTGATCTTTCTGGCTTTTGGCAAAGCGCGTGAAATCGGGAATGTTCAACGATAGTGTCGCCCAAAATCCGACCATCGCTGTGAGATTGGGAAAGAAGATTTTCCAGAACGAAACGTTTTCGCTGCCGGCGGTGGTTTTGATTTTCGCCACGGTTTCAGCGGAAAGAATGACTCCCAATCCTCCCGTCGCATCAATTGCCCAATAAAGCAAGCCAAAACCAACGAGCAAAAGAAACGGCGCGGAGAGCGTTTCGAGCCAACGAATGGATTCGATGCCGGCGAGGATGATGGCGACGTTGATGGCCCAGAAGATCATGAAGCAGCCGAATTGCGGCAACGAGATGCCGAGCCAGGGGATGACGGTATCATCAATGCCTGGCCGCAAACCAAAGAGTACCCCGAGCAAAGCATAAATGGCGCTGCCGCCGATCCACGTTTGAATGCCGAACCAGCCGCAGGCGACGACGGCGCGCATCAGCGCGGCGATGTTGGAGCCGATGGTGCCAAACGACGCGCGCAACAGAATGGGGAAGGGAATGCCGTATTTCGTGCCAGCATGCGCATTGAGCACCATTGGAATCAAAACCAGCACATTGGCGAGGATGATGGTGAACAATGCCTGCTGCCAGTTCATTCCCGCATTGATCAATCCCGCCGCGAGCATGTAGGTCGGAATGCACACGGCCATGCCAATCCACAACGAAGCGATGTTCCACATCGACCATTTGCGCTGTTGCAACGAAGTCGGGGCAAGATCTTCATTATACAAATCAGAGCCGGCAACCGCAACGGAAATTTGTTTCACGGTAGTATCATCAGCTTTCGGCATAGAACCTCCGCAACAAAAAACAAAAGCTAAAATCGCAACGAAAAGAGAACTGCAACGAAAAAAGCAAAGATTTAAGCTTGCAATGAAAGGGAACGGCAAAAATAAAACAAAAATTAAAATCGCAACGAAAAGAGAACTGCAACGAAAAAAGCTTTTATTTCTGCGGGCCAACGCCAACAATTTTGACATGGTCTTTTCCCCAAAAAGCAATTAGACCAACGTTCAGTTTCAATCCTTTCAAATATGACCGCATACGCACAATGTCGTAAGCACTCACTTCCTTGCTGCCGGCAAGAACGGCAAGCAGGATTTTTTGATTGACCAACCAATAATCAATCTCATAATTCTTGAGCAAGACATTTTGGTAGTATACAGGCACTTTGACATGTTCATCGCAGGTGAAATTACCGAATTCCAGCTCGACTTTCATGGCCTCTTGATAAATTTCGGTATGATAGCCGAGCCGAAGCTCTTTGGCGACATTCACGATGCCGTCACGCAACCCCCCGATTTGTTCTTCACACTCTTTTATGATCGAATTGATGTCTTCAAAATCCTCCACAATGTGAAGCGGACGTTCGTCATAAGGGACTCTATCGAAATCCGCTTTTAGCAACCCCAAATTGATCAAGATGCCAAGTCGCTTGTCGGTGATCCGCAGGTAAGAGATGATCTGCGTGTAATTTTTGGGCAAAAAATCAGATTGAATCGCTTTGAGTTCCAAAATGATTTTTTCATCAATGATGTAGTCTGGTTCCAATTCAGCGATCTTGGCGCCGCGATAGTGCAAAATGAAGTGAGGCTTACTGCGAAATGTCAAGCCTTCCCGCTCAAAACGCATCCTCAAGCCCTGATGATAAGTGGGCTCATCATATCCGGGGCCGATTTCACGGAACACATCAAAGACGCAGCCGATAATTTGATAGCTCAATTCCTTATAAAGAATTTCCATTGCTAATGTCCTCCCGAGATTACAGCCTTAAGTTTTGCGAAACGTTGAGAACTTGTGGGCGAAATCGCAATCAGACAAAAAATTTCGTTGCAGTTCTCTTTTCGTTGCGGGTTCATTTCTTGATGCCGTTTTCGTTGCAGTTCTCTTTTCGTTGCGGGTTCATTTCTTGATGCCGTTTTCGTTGC
>Ga0073934_10002142_pt1 | contig 42798 bp, 39 predicted proteins | sample LarsenN4metaG_FD_76834 | JGI IMG/M metagenome (GOLD analysis project Ga0073934, IMG submission 76834) | Hot spring sediment bacterial and archeal communities from British Columbia, Canada, to study Microbial Dark Matter (Phase II) - Larsen... ...
CTCGGCGGCGCGTTGCAGGAACCAATGCCCGTACAACACGAAGGCATAACCGTCATAAGCGTAGCCGGCTTTGTTGAGGAGAATGTGATCGCGATTCGTGACCAGCCATGAAGTTTGCTGCTCGGGCTTGTAAATAATTTCCAAGCAGCCTTTAAAGTTAAATTCAACTTCGGAAGATAAACCCGCTGGAGAAAGCAAGCCGGCAAAATCGACAGTTTTGCGTTTGATGAAGCGCGTATACTCGCCTTCCCAGGGCAGACTCGGCAAAATGGCGACGACAAATCCATCTTCTTCGAGACGGCCGGCAATTAGCGCCGTGAGAAAGTGCCGGAACGAGCCGTGATAAGCTTTGAGGCGATTGTCGCGCCACTTCTTTTCTTCCCTGGCGTCGTCTGGCGACAATTCGTCGAATTTTGGGATGAAGGCAAATTTTATTTCCTTGTCGTTGAGATAATAACGAAATTCCTGCACGATGAATTGGGCGCGATAGCCCAGGCGCCAATTTTCGATTTGCAAAGGCTGGCTCGCGGTTGCGATAAAACAGCCGGAATCTTTTTCGATTGAAAAATCCAACACTTCCGGATTCACGACTTTGCACTCGGACGCGCGATAAGCATTTCCCCAAAACAGCTCCTCGAATTTTTGCAAATTCTTTTTCCATTCGCGATTGGGCGCCGCCACGACGTCGACTTGCGGCATTTCAAGCAGTTTCGGCGTGAGACTGAGATCAACGCGGAGAGCGTTGTCGGTGACACGAATGCTTGATTTCCGGACTTCGTAACCGAGCAAGGAAGCCACCAGCTCATGCGTCCCCGCGGGAACCCCAGTAATGGCGTACAAGCCGTCTTTGTCAGTAACCGCGCCCAGCGTAGTGTTGGCCAGAAACACATTGACGTTCGGCAAGGGCAGGCCGGAAGCGCTATCTTTGATCTGGCCTGAGATGGTCAATCGAGAGACAGCTTGCCCCCATGATTCATTCGGTGGCGCCGCCAGCAAAAACCCAAACAAAGCCAGCTCAATAAACTTTTTCATAGCGATCGCTTGTCGGGAAAATTTACGGCTTAAAATTTTCAAAACCATATTTTCGCAAGATGCGCTTCGCCACGGTCGTTTTGTGGACTTCATCCGGCCCGTCGTAAATCCGCGCCGCTCTCTCCTGCCGATACCAAAACGCCAGCAGTGTGTCATCCGTCACACCGAGGCCGCCGTGAACTTGAATGGCGCGATCCAAAACCTTTTGCAAAACATTCGCCACGAAAAATTTGATGAGGGAAATATCATCGCGCGCCGCGTGCGAACCTTCGCGATCAATTTTGTTCGCCGTGCTCAAAACCATCAACCGCGCGGCGTTGATTTCCGCGCGGCTCTCGGCAATCCAGGTTTGAATCACCTCGCTGGCGGCGAGCGGCTTGTTCGGAGCGAGTTGCCGCTTGACGGCATATTCACACATCATTTCAAATGCCCGCTCGCAGATCCCAATCCAGCGCAGGCAATGATGAATGCGGCCCGGCCCCAGCCGCTCTTGCGCCATCGCAAATCCGCCTCCCTCCTGCCCCAACAAATTTTTTTGCGGCACGCGGCAATTCTCGTAAACGATCTCCGCGTGACTGGCGTAGTCGTCGCCGACGTGGCCCATCACCGAAATGTTGCGCACGATTTTAAAGCCTGGCGCATTCGTTGGCACAATGATTTGGCTGGCGCGTTGATGCGGACTTGCTGCCTCCGGATTTGTAATGGCCATGACGATGGCAAACGCCGCGCCTTCAGCCGATGAGGTGAACCACTTGTGGCCATTGATCACGTACTCATCGCCGTCTTTGATTGCCGTCGTGCTCATCCAAACCGGATTGGAGCCAGGAAATTCCGGTTCGGTCATGGAAAAGCAACTGCGAATCTCGCCGCGAATCAACGGCAGCAAGTAAGTTTGTTTTTGTTCCTCGGTGCCGTGCGCCAGCAAAATTTCCATGTTGCCGATATCCGGCGCCTGGCAATTGAACACAAAATGTCCGAGCGGCGTGCGCCCCATCTCTTCGCTGATATAGGCAAATTCTGCCAGCGACAATCCCAACCCGCCGTATTCTTTTGGAAGATGCGGCGTCCATAAGCCAAGCTTTTTTATGTGCTGCCGTTTCTGTTCCAAAACCGGCAGCATCTCGCGAAAGCGCTTGCAAAGGAAATCCAGTTCTAAAGCATAAACCTCCTCAATCAAAAAGACGCGAATTTTTTGGAGGAGCGGCGGCAAACGATCTGGCAAATCCCAATTCATTGTTGTCCACCTGCCAGTCGTTTTAATTCGTCCGCCTCACCGAAGGCGCCCTCTGTTTTCACATGCGCGAGCAAAAACTTTTGCAAATCCAAGAACCTCGCGCCGCCGATCTTAACGAGGTGAACGATGAATTCACCCTTTGGACCATCATCGCCGGCAACAATGAGCTTGTAGCTGTTTGCACCTTCTTCTATAAACGTTAGAGTATCCTTCGAATCGTCCGCCGTCCAAACGCCAAGAAGAGCCGGATCGAAGACAATATCGGCTTCGGTATAAAGCGGGTGCACGGAGGGCACGAGAAAACAACTGGAAAGAAACAAAAGCGGGCTTAAAAATATCCAAGTCGCACAGACTGCAATCTGCTTGCGATACGCGGTTTTACATTCTGGGCAGAACATGATCCACCTCACTACGTTTTACTCGTTACGTTTTATTCCTTCGGCAATCCTTTCTTCGAGATCGTCGTCATCACCTCGCAGAAACGATCCAACTCTTCGAGCGTCGTATACACATTCGGCGTGATGCGGATGCCTTTGAACTCGTCGTGGAGAATCGGCACGGTGAAAATTTTGTGCTTGCTCATCAAATAATCGCTCACCGTCTTCGGATCAGTGCCCTCGATATGAACATTGCCAATGGCGCACGACATCGTGTCCTCGAACGAGGTGTTGAAGCGAACATTCGGCAGCGATTTCAGATTGTTCATCCAGTAACGAGAAAGATAGCGCAGCCGTTTTTCCTTGCGCTCGCCGCCGATGCCGTTGTGAAAAAGAATCGCCTCGCCGATGGCCAGATGAGGCGCGGCGGAATGCGTGCCGATCTCCTCGAACTTGCGAATGTCGCTGGCTTGCTTTTTATCGGCAGCCATGAGCGGCCAAACTTTTTCGATCTTGTCGCGTTTCACGTAGAGCAATCCTGTGCCCTTCGGCGCGAACAGCCATTTATGCAGGCTGGTGCCGAAATAATCGCAGCCGATATCGCTTTGCTTGAAATCGAACTGGGCGTAGGAATGCGCGCCGTCCACGATCACTTCGATGCCCTTCGATCTCGCCAGCTCGCACACCGCTTTCACCGGCGTGATCTGGCCGGTGATATTCACCATGTGTGACATGAGGATCAACTTCGTGCGGCTGGTGATGCCTTTCTCGAAAGAAGCGGTAATCTCATCGAGATTCTTGGGGGGAATCGGAATTTTTACCAGCTTTAACTTCAAGCCCTCGCGCAGCTCGCGTTGGCGGAGAGTCGTGAGCATGCGTCCATAATCTTGCGTGGTCGAAAGCACCTCATCTCCGGATTTCAAATCCAGGCCCATGAGCAAAATTTCCAGCGACTCAGAAGCGTTGCGCGTGACGGCAATCTCTTCGCGATCACAGCCGAAAATTTCCGCCAGTCCGGTGCGAATCGTTTCCACCTGCGGCTCCAAGATTTGCCACATGGTATAAGCCGTCGCGTCCTCTTGTTGCCATTGATAGCGCACCAACGCCTCGGTGACGATTTTTGGCGATGGCGAAACGCCGCCGTTGTTCAAATTAACTATCCCGCGCGTGACCGAGAACGCCTGCTGAATCTCAAACCAGAAATCCTCGTCGCCGGCGACTTTATCCGCCGGCAAATGCGCGATGCGCTTGGTGGCGGCTTCAACGTCTTTGAAGAGCGACGCGACCGAAGATGACGCCAGCGCCATCAGGCCAACACCTTTACCGACAGCAGAGAGAAATTGGCGGCGGTTGAAATCGGTTGGTGGTAATGAAAGTTTACTACTCATCGCGACCTCCTCCATGAGTGAAGTTTGACAAAAAAAACGGTTGTATTTTTGAAAACACCTTGTGGTTTACTAAATCAGAGCCAAAAGCATTCGCAAAATGATTATGGCAAAATGATTTTAAATTATCTTGCCACAATTATTTCGCAAAACATTTTTTACAAATCATCTTGTGAACTTCTTTTCGTGCAATTCGCGGGCTATCAAATTTTCAATGAATCTCTTCAAATCGCAGGTTGCCAATCGGATACTTCCGCCAATCTTTATAATCAAAATGCCACCATTCAAATTCATAAACGCGAAAGCCCTGCTCTTCCATCGCCTGCCGCAACAGATCGCGATGCCAGCGTTGCAACGAGGTGCCGCCTTGATAATTCGGGTACGCACGCTCGGAAAACTCGTCATAGCCGCTCACCATCTGCACCGGCTGGCCGGTTGCTAAATCGTAAAGCGAAAGATCGATTGCGCAGCCGCGATTGTGGCGCGAGCCGCGCGAGGGGTCGGCGACGAAATCATGTTTGTCCGGCGGCGTGCCCTCCCAAAACATTTTCGTGACGTACCAGGGACGATAGCCGTCGTGAATCAGTAATCCGTAACCATACTGCGTAAGATTTTTGTGCGCGCGCAACAAAGCTTCGGCGGCGGGGCGTTGCAAAAAGGCACGCGCTTGCGAATAAAAAACCGTGCTCATGAAATTGTTCGTCGTGGCGTAGCGAATGTCAAATTTGATCGCCGGATCAAGCGTCGACAAATCAACCAAATCGAATTTGAGAAACTCGCCATTCTCCTTTGGCGGTTGCGCGGCGAGAGCCATTTGGCGCAATTCTTCCTCCGGTTTCAACGGCGTGATGCGAAAGGTTTGCCCATCCTCGCCATCGATACGGCGGCGTTTGAAAACCACACTCGCGGCTTCGACCTGCGTGGCCTTGCCCTTTGGATCGCGCGTGAAAATCAATTTCTCGCCGTGATAAAGGCCGTAATCAGGAAAAGCGTAAACGTTTGGAGAAATCTCGGCGAGCGGATAGAAAAAAAACCATTCGATCAAGGCATGGAGCCTGCCATCTTTTTCAAGAATGAAAAGAATATTGTGATTCCAGCCGTATTCGCCGATCAAGCCTTCCCAGTGTTCCGGAATGAGTTTGGGTTTTTTAATGGGGACGCGCTGAAAGATATTTTTGCCGAGACGCAAGCTGTCGCCCCTCGGCAAAATTTTTCCGCCGTATGCCAGTCGATCATCGACGATCAAGGTATCGCCGAGCGCTTTTAATTCCATCCGCAACGCGCCGCGTTCAGCGAATAGTTTGCCCTCGCGCGCGATGAGATCGATTTTCTCCTGACCATAAACGTATCGACCAGCGAAGCGGCGCGCAAACTCCGGACGAACCGAATCCGGTAATCGCATCTTTGGCAGCGGTTGCTTGTTGCGAGCTGCGAGCATCAATCTTAAAGCGTAATCTGTAATCCGTTCGACCACCGAATTAGCTCCGTCGATGGTGGTCACAGCAATGACGCCAAGTTTGGCTTCGGGCAAAGCTTCCAGCTCGGTCGCAAAACCGTAAATCGCGCCGCCGTGGCCGACGCGGCGATAGCCTTGCAACTCCGAAATGGCGAAGCCGATGCCGAACCCGCTCTTTTGCTCCGGCGCGGCAAATTGCGGCGTCCACATTTTTTCGAGCGTTTCCAGTTTGAGAATTTGGCTGCCTTTGCTTTTGCCGCCATTAAACAACACGCTCATGAAACGCGCGAGATCGGTGACCGTCGAATACATGCTTCCCGCCGGCGCCATGCCAAGCTCGAAAGCCGGCGCGACAAAATTGCGCCCGTCGTAGCTCCACATATAAGCTTTCGCAAGATGCTTTGAAATTTCCGGTGTCGGTTCGAAGCTGCTGTTGCGGAGTCCCATCGGCGCGAGCACGGCTTTTTGCAAATATTCGGTAAACGGTTGCTGCTGCGTTTTCTCCAACACATAACCAACCGTGGCAATTCCGGCATTGGAATATTTGATGCGTTTTTCCGGCTCGTAAACCAAAGTGGTTGAATTGAGACTTTGCACGGTTTGCGCCAATGACGGCGCGGTGTCATCAAAATAATTTCCCACCGGCGGCTCGCGCACAAGCCCGGAGCGATGCGACATGAGTTGCCGCAGCGTGATCGCTTTGTTGAACGGATTGTTGGGTTTGAAATCCGGCAGATATTTTGTCACTGGCGCATCGAGATCAATTTTACCGCGCTCGACGAGTTGCATGATGCCAATGTCGGTGAATAATTTTGACACCGAGCCGACACGATAAACCGTTTCGGCGGTCGCGGGAATTTTTTTGTCAAAATCTTCATAGCCAAAATCTTTAGCCCAGACAGTTTCTTGATTATCAACCAAGGCAATCGAAAGCGCCGGAAGTTTTTTGTCTTGCATCTCATAGGAGATAACATGTTCCAACTCGGCTGCAACGGAAACGTAATCGGTACGAGGTTGGACATCAAGTGTGTGGTAAGATTTGAACCCAAGAATGAAAGCGATAAATGACCCAATCGCAACGAAACTCACGACACGAATTGGAAAAATTTTAGATCGCACCATAATTTTCCTTCATGCTCAATTACTTTAGCTCACCTCGATCAATCTTCAGAATCGTTTGCAAAAGCACATTGGCGCCGTTGGCCATGTCTTCGGGCTTGGTGAATTCTTTCGGCGAATGGCTGATGCCGCCAACGCTGGGGACGAAGATCATGCCGCTCGCCGTAATCCGCGCCATCTCCTGCGCATCGTGTCCGGCGCCGCTCGGCATGAGCTTATAACTCAGCCCCAACGCTTTAGCCGATTCGGCAATAAGCTTGCGCACGCGCTCGTCGGTGAGCGCCGGAATCGAATTAGTGGGAATCGAAGAGAAACTGATTCTCGTGCCGGTTTTTTGCGCAATGGCATTCGCTTCGGCCTGAATGCTTTGAAAGAGTGAATTGACTTTTTCTGACGAGAGATCACGCAACTCCAAACTCATAACGACTTTGCCGGGGATCACATTCGGCGCGCCAGGTTCGGCGGTGATGCGGCCGACGGTTCCGACTTGCCGGCCAGGAACACTCGTCACCACTTTGTTGACGGCGATAGCGAGCTGCGCCGCTGCCAGCAGCGCATCCTGCCGTTTGTCCATCGGCGTCGTGCCGGCGTGGTTGGCAAAGCCTTCAATCGTCACCTCCCACCACTTGATGCCGACAATGCCTTCGACGACACCGATATTGATTTTTTCCGCATCCAAAATGCCGCCCTGTTCGATGTGCAGCTCGAGGTAGGCTTTGAAATCATCTTTGTGGCGTTTCGCTTCGCTGAGTTTATCGGGATCGCCGCCAATCGCGCGAATGCCCTCGCGAATGGTTTTGCCGCTGTGACTTTTCACCGCCAAAGCTTCGGCCGTCAACCCGCCAATCATGGCGCGGCTGCCGACGAGTCCGCCTTCCTCATTGGCAAAGACGACGACTTCGAGCGGATGGCGCATGACGATGCCATTCTCGTGCAACACTTGCGCACATTCAATCGCGCCAATGCTGCCAACGTCGCCGTCGTAGTTGCCGCCGTTGGGAACCGAGTCGATGTGAGAGCCGAAGATGATGCTCGGAAGTTTCGGGTCGCGTCCCTCCCTCCTGCCGATGATATTTCCGGCGGCATCGATTCTCACCGTCAATCCCGCTTCGCGCATCAAAGACATGATGTAGTTGCGGCCTTGAATATCGGCTTCACTAAACGCCACGCGGCTCACGCCGCCTTGCGGATTTTTGCCGAATTCGGACAGCACGAGAATCCGCTGTTCGATGCGCTTGGCATTCACGCGCAAATTTCTGGCGATTTCGTGAGCCGTTTGGGCAAAAACATACGTGTTGGCAAGCAGCGAGATGGATATGATTGCGCGCCAAAAGAAATTTGAAAATTTAGGCATGACGATTTTTAATTTTTCTGTGCCGAGAAATCTTGATGAATCGTTTCGATCCAGCGTTCGGCAGAGATAAAGCCGGATCCCCAGGATTTCCACTCTTCGGCAAAGCCCTGCTTCTTCAGATCGTCCAGGCTTTTTCCGGCGGTCATGTCCTTGCGAACGGCGGCAACGGTTTCGACCAACATACGATGATAGCTCTTCAAATCATCGAGCGTCGACAGCGGCCCGTGTCCGGGGATGATCTTCACGTCCGGCGGCAGTTGCGCGATGACTTGCGCGATGTTTTGGGTTAATCCTTTGACAGTTCCTCCGCTAACGAGATCGACAAAGGGAAAGCGGCCCGCAAAAAAATCGTCGCCCATGTGAACAACGTTGGCGTTGGTAAAGAAAATGACGCAGTCGCCGTCGGTATGGCCGTGCGGAAAATGCATCACTTTGATCTCTTCGCCGTTGAAATGAATCGAGAGCGAAGATTCCAACGTGATCACCGGCCAGCCTTCCTTCGGCAAGGGCGGCGTGACGCGCTCGCCCCTTCTCTGCTCGGTCGTCAAGCGCTGGCGGACGTTGGCGTGCGCGATTATTGTCGCTTCTTTTCCGAAAACCGGATTGCCGCCGGTATGATCGCCGTGCCAGTGGGTATTGAGCACGAATTTCAGCTTGCCGTTGTGCAATTTGCTCAAGGCGGCGCGAATTTTTTCAGAGAGCGGCGCGTACTGATCATCAACAATGAGAATGCCATCGTCGCCAATGGAAACGCCGATGTTGCCGCCCTGGCCCTCCAGCATGTAAATGTTCCCACGCACTTGGGTGGCTTTGATTTCGACTTTGGAAAAATCTTGCTGCACCATGGCCCAAACAGCGCTAAGCAGAAATAAGCTGACAAAGGCAATACGGAGAAATGTGAGTTTCATGGTGATCCTCTCGCGATAACTTGACAACGGTGAACTTCCTCTGTCATTCCGTTGGAATCTTTTTTTAACCTAAAAGCATCGTGCCCAATGGGAAAAAAATTCTTACAGAATGACATTTTATTTTGATTTAAAATTTTATTATTGCGATGACACACTGTTCTGTTGAAGCTGCTTCGAAACTTTGATGGCTTCGCTGAACACCCGCATCAAATTTCCGCCCCAAATTTTTCGAATATCTTTTTCGGAGTAGCCGCGCTTCAAAAGCTCTTTGGTGAGATTCGGCATTTCGGAAACATCATCGATGCCAAGCAATCCGCCGCCGGCCGTCCGGCCGCCGCCGTCGAAATCCGAGCCGATGCCGATGTGATCGACGCCCATGACTTTCACCATGTGATCGATGTGATCCGCCGCGTCTTGCACGGTCGGGCGATTGGCCGGAAACTTGGCGTTGATGGCTTGAAACTCTTCCCCCATTCTTTTTTCTCATCCGTCGACGAATCGCCCAGCTCGTTGTTGCGCGAGTGCGTGATCGTGATGTAGCGCACGCCGAGATCGTAAAACATCTTCACGTTGCTAAGATCCTTGCCGAGCGGATAGCCGTTTTCCATGCCCATGAAAATCGCGCGCTTGCCGGCTTTCTCGAGGCGATACGCATCGTCGGGCGTGAGCGCGATTTCGGCCAAATCCGGATTATCGGCAACCATCTTTTGTGTAAGCTCGATGAGCTTCAGCGCGCGAGCTTTGGCGTTGGCGTGGCCTTCGTCCGTGCGCGGACCTTGCGAGGTGAAGATGGACATGAATGCGGCATCCAAGCCTCCCTCCTTCATGCGCACCAAATCCCATTGCCCGCTGCCGCGTTGGCCTGGCTCGTGCCGCTCGGCCGGAACGAAATTAGGGTTACGAAATTGTTGTAAAACTAAAATTTTGCAAAAAACAAAAACTTTATCTCAGCACAAACACCGGCTGCACCCACGCCACAAAACCGCCGGAATCGAACACTTTCGCGCGCACATAACTCTCGTTGCCCACGAGTCGGTAAATCGCCGGATTGGCCTCGGAGTGCAACAAAACTTTCCCGCCGCTGCCGATAAATTCCGTGCGAAATTTGAAGTCGCCGTCTTTCGCTATGCGAATCTCGATTTGCTCCGGCGTGACGATGATGTCGTCCAGCTCGACGCCGGTGCTCGCATAAAACAGCCCTCTTTCCAAATTTTCGATGATCTCACGCGCGTCCAGATTTTTGGCGCGCACCGCGACCCAGCCGCGGCCGGGATTCGAGCGCTCCGGCGCAAATTCGCCCTGGAAATGATGCGCGTCATCGACGGCGATGCCGTAAATTTCCTTGCCGTTGGTGAGCAGATGATCCCAAACCTGCTCCATGCCCGGCCAGCCGCCGCCGCCAAAATTATTGACCAGTGGATGGCCGTTAAAAATTTCGAGCAGCTTATTCCGATTGATTTGCAGCAGCTCGCGCTGCGAAAAGGCCCAGCGGAAATTCGGATGATTGATGTGCGGTGCGGCATTGGCGGCGCGAACGGCGTCCACATTTTTTTGAATCGTGCCAACCAGCGAAGTATCGGAAACCGGGTTGATCAAATGGGAAATATTCAGCCCGTTGACATGAACGGGCTTGTCTTGAAATGTGGCGGTGACTTCCTCGCCGGGAATCAGCAGAAAAGTCGAATCGGCCAAAGCGGATAACGTCGCCGGATCGGTAAAAACGTTGTGATCGGACAACACCAGAAAATGATAACCGCGAGCTTTGTACCAACCGGCCACCACTTCCGGCGACGAGTCGCCGTCGCTCATCGTCGTATGCGTGTGGGTATTGCCTTTGAACCAGCGCATGCCGCTCGTCTCCTGAACGACGAACACCGCCTGCCGCTGGCACGAGATCGCGAGGCAAACCATGATAAGAATAACAGCACATCGCCGGCGCATTTTCCTGCCTTCCTCCGTTTTGACTTTTTTTAATAGCACAATAAAACATTTGCAAAATCCAAAGTCAACGATTATTTTTACTTTATGTTGATCTCATCATTGACTTTGTTCTTCGCCCTGGCCTGTCACGTTGCTCTCGACGCGCCGGCCGAAACCGCGCCTGATCTCGTGGTTCTCGGCGTCACGCAAGACGGCGGCCTGCCTCATGCCGGCTGCCAAAAAAATTGCTGCCGCGAGGCGTGGAAAAATCCCAAGCTGCAGCGCCGTGTCTCGTGCCTGGCCCTCGTCGATCCCGTTTCTTCGGAATGTTGGATGATCGACGCCACGCCGGATTTCAAATCACAACTACGCGCGCTGGATGAGATCACCGCGCCGTCGAGTTTATCCGGTATCTTTCTCACGCACGGCCACATCGGGCATTATACCGGCTTGATGCAGCTTGGCCGGGAAGTGATCGGCGCCAAAGATGTTCCGGTTTACGCGATGCCGCGCATGATGGATTTTCTTAGCCGCAACGGCCCGTGGGATCAGCTCGTGCGTCTCAAAAACATCGCGCTGCGTCTGATGCAAAACGATGTTCCCATCATCTTAAATTCGCGCCTTCAAATCACGCCGTTTCTCGTGCCGCATCGCGATGAATACACGGAGACGGTCGGTTTCCGCATCACCGGGCCGCGGAAATCAGTTCTATTTATTCCGGATATTGATAAGTGGGAGAAGTGGGATCGCCGAATCGAAGAGGTGATTGCCGGCGTTGACGTTGCTTATGTTGACGGAACTTTTTATGCCGATGGTGAAATTCCCGGGCGCAGCATGGCGGAGATTCCGCATCCGTTCATCGTGGAGACGATGGCGCGGCTTGCCTCATTGCCGGCGACGGAGAAAAGCAAAGTTCGCTTTATTCATCTCAATCACACCAATCCGGCGTTACAGCGTGGCAGCGAGGCGATGAAAACCATCGCCAAAGCTGGTTTTCTCTTGGCGGTGGAAGGCGAACAGGTGAAATTGTAACAAAAGGCTTGCTTTCGGATTGAAACTGTTTTAAATTGGTTTCCGCCATGTTGTCTGACGGCAATCAATGAAAGCGACAAAATTTTTCAACACCTCAATAGACAAGAACAAACTTGGAGCATTATGGCGAGAAGCAAAAGCAAGCAGAGACGCGTGCGCATGAAGCGGCGGCAAAAACGCAAGGCCCGCGCCAAACGCCGCAAGGCCACGCTGAAGCAGCAAAAAGCGGCTGCGCCTAAAAGTTAGGCCTCAAGGCCCCGACGCGCTCGGGGCCTTTTTGTTTTGCCCTGTCCGTTTAAAGTCATTGCAAATTTTAAATTGAAAATTTGCAATCTTCAATTCAAAACTATTTGTACCACCAAAAACTTGCAGAGCCACTCATGCGCGCGCTCACCTTCCACGGCATTGAAACGATCAAACACGAATCGGTTCCCGATCCGAAGATTGAATCCCCTGATGATGCCATCGTCAAAATCCACCTCGCCGGCATTTGCGGCTCGGATTTGCACGTTTATCATGGCCGTGAAAAAGGCCTCGACGTCGGCACGGTCATGGGACACGAGTTTGTCGGCGAGATCGTCGAGTTGGGGAAAGCGGTTCGAAAATTCAAAAAAGGCGATTTGGTTTTCAGCCCATTCACCACCAACTGCGGCCAATGTTTTTATTGCCGCAAGAATCTGCCGTGTCGCTGCACTTTGGGCCAGCTTTTCGGTTGGGTGCAAAACGGCATTGGCTTGCACGGCGGCCAAGCCGAGTATGTGCGCGTGCCACTGGCCGATTCGACGCTGTTGCGTGCGCCCGAAAACGTTTTGCCCGAGGAGGCGCTGTTGCTCGGCGACGTTTTTTCCACCGGCTATTTTTGCGCGGAGATGGCAGAAATTGCGCCGGAAGGAACTTACGCCGTGATCGGCTGCGGCCCAGTCGGCCTAATGGCGATCATCGGCGCAAGGGAGTTGGGTGCGAAAAAGCTTTTCGCGATTGATACGATCCCCGAGCGTTTGGCGCTTGCCGCAAAATTCGGCGCAACTCTCATCGACTATCAAAAAGAAAATCCGCTGGCAGTCATCCGCGACGCTACCGAAGACCGCGGCGCCGATGCGGTGTTGGAAGTCGTCGGCAGCCCCGCCGCCGCGAGATTGGCCATTGATCTGGTACGCCCCGGCGGCATCATCTCCGTCGCCGGCGTCCACAACGAAGAGCATTTTGCTTTCTCCCCCGCCGAAGCTTACGACAAAAATCTCAACTACAAAGTCGGCCGCTGCCCCGCGCGCTATTACATGGAGCGACTCATCCCGCTCGTGCAGAAAAAGAAATACGATTTGACGGCGATTATTTCACACCGCTTGCCGCTGGCAGAAGGGCCGCGCGGCTACAAAATTTTTGCAGAGAAATTGGAAGGATGCACGAAGGTGGCGGTGGAGCCGTAACCCAGACAGCCTTGTCTGGGCTTTTGATTCTCACGTTTCAAGCCCCTCAAAAATTTCCTGAATCGGAATTTTAAACTAATGATTTCGACAGCCAAACAGCAAGTTGTTCACCGGCGTCACTCATTCTTGCTTTTCACCTTAATCCCTTTAAATATTTCCTGCACCGGCAGTTCAAAACCGGGCAACACTCCGGGCACGGTAAGAATGCCTCGGACGCTGCGTTTTTCTTCAGCGGTGCAAACCAATACTTCGCGTGTGGAAGCGAAGACCAGCCAAACGATTTTCGTGCCCTGTTGCAAGTATTCATCAACCTTTTCCATTACCTTCATAAAGCTGTCATTTGGGGAAACAATTTCGACCGCCAAATCCGGCGCCATGTCTGGGAAACTGCTCTCATCCTTCGGCATACGCTCGTTGGCAACAAAACAAACGTCTGGGATACGTGATTCTTTGGGGCGATCACTCCAGAGACAAAAGTTGGTTTCACTCACAATGTCCCCGATAGGATGATTATCCAGATATTTTCCGAATAAACGGATCAAATTAGTTTGAATTTTGCCGTGTTGATAATTTGCCATTTTATAAACCACCCTTCCATTGTAGAGTTCAGCCGGAAAAGGCAGCGTCGCCCACAGCCGTTCCAATTCATCGACGGTCACATCATCGCGCTCTTCGATTGGAACGTCACCTTTGACGACAGCCGTATCGAAAAAATTGGGCGCTTTTGTAGGTGTGGCGGTAAGTTGTTCCATATTCAAGGTCTCCATTAACTTTCATAAAACCAGCAACCGTAATATACACAGCCTCAGCGTTGAAAGCAAGCTGATTTTTCACGGGCTGCAAAAACCTCTTGCTTTCCGCCTTCCGCGTGATCACGCAATCAGATTACATCCGCTATCTCGCCAATCTGAACGATCTCGACCGCGGCATGCCGGAATATTTTCGCAAGATGATGATTCCACAAATGGCGCTGTTGTTTCTCGGCTACAGTTTGGAAGATTGGAATTTTCGGGTGATTTGGGAAGGCGTGCTCTCCAGCCATCAAATGCACGGCGTGCAAAAGATCTCATATGCCGTGGTGAAGCAGCCCTCGGACTTTCAAAAGATGTTTTGGTTCAGCCGCAAGGTGAAAATTCTCGATGGCGATTTGACTGAATTTGCCGTCAAGCTGGCGGAGCGTTTTCAGCTCGAAATTCCGCAACTCGGCATTCGGAAAGAAACTCCAGCCGCGTCGAGTGCAGTAGCAAGAAAAAAGCGCGATCCCAACAAGCCGGTCACCATTTTGTTCCTCACTGCCAGTCTGCGCGACACCAAACCGCTCGAGCTTGATCAGGAATGGCGCGCCATCGATGAAGCTATCCGCAAATCGAAATTCCGCGACAAGTTCAAGATCGAGCAGCACCGGGCCACGCGGGTGAGCGATCTGCAAGGCTGCCTGCTGCGCTACGAGCCGGATATCGTTCACTTCAGCGGCCACGGCTTTGTCAACGAAATTCTTTTGGAAGACGACGCCGGCAACAGCCAACCCGTTTCCGCCGAGGCCTTGCGGGAAGTCTTCCGCGCCTTCAAAGGCACGGTTCGCTGCGTCGTGCTCAACGCCTGCTTCACCCAACTGCAGGCCCAAGCCGTTGCCGAACACATTGATTGTATGATTGGAACGTACTTCGCGCTCGGCGACGAAGCCGCGCGCCATTTCGCTGCCGGCTTTTACGAGGGCTTGGGCTATGGCCGTGACGTTCAAGCCGCGTTCGATCTCGGCTGTGGCAGAATCCGGTTGGCAGGTTTGAGCGATTACGACGCGCCGAGATTGACGGCGCTGCGCCAGAAGTCGGATGAGATGGTGTTTGTGGAAAACCAGTAATCAGTTTTCAGTGATCAGTGTCCGGTGATCAGTCCATTGTAACAGTTCACCGTCCGGACGCTTTTGTGCGGGAATGATGCTGTCGTTCACAATAAGCTTGCTCAAACCACGAAGCGTCCGGACGGTTGCCTGAACTGTTACAGTCCATTTTGTAAAGTTGGCAGTTATACTATGAATTGATGAAGCCATAAATTTGCAAACTCCGTTAGTGGAATGTTTATAGAAAATCACAAATAAAAGGATCGAAACTCCGTAGTGAGTGACATGTTTTGGCTATTCGGATAATTTGTCACATCCCCACATTTCACTCCTACGGAGTTAAATCGGATCGTGGGGTTCCATTCTATAAACATTTCAACCCTAACGGGTTTTGATCATCGTTCCCAACTTAACGATGAACTAACCGCCAACAGCAACCAGTAACGAGCAACCAGCAACAAGCTCATGAGCCGCGCCCCTTACAAATACCTCGACTACTACACCTTCGACGACGCCGACATTTTCTTCGGCCGCGAAGAGGAGACGCAGAAAATGGTGGGCGAGATTCTTTCGACCCGCCTGCTCGTGCTCTTCTCCCCCTCCGGCTCCGGGAAAACTTCGCTCATCAATGCCGGCGTGCGGCCGGCGTTGGAGAAGCTCGGCTATCAGACGGTTTATGTGCGGCTGGAATCCGACCCGATTCCCTCCGTTCAGAATGCAGTGGCAGCGGTACTTGCACTTTCGACAAATAATAAAGAAAGTCATTCCGAGCGCAGCGAGAAATCTGTATCCATTTCGCAAGCGGCTGCGTCCAAAGAGATTTCTCGCTCCGCTCGAAATGACAATGATGATGTTTCCCAAAACGATCTGCACGGCTTCTTTAAAAACGTAACGCGTAAAACAGAAAAGCCATTGGTCGTTTTTATAGACCAATTCGAAGAGTTCTTTATCGTCTTCCACGACAAACCGCAACTGCGGCAGCAGTTTATCGAGCAAGTTGCCAAAATCAAATACGACGACCAATTACCGGTTTTTCTCGTGCTCTCCTTGCGCGAAGATTATTTTGCCAATCTGCACGAGTTTCGCGAGGCCATTCCCTCGATTTTTCAAAACAATGCCAACCTGCGTTTGCAGCCTTTTGACGAAAAGGAGGCCGGGCGCGCGATTGTGGAGCCTGCCAAAGCCGTGCGCTGTGAAGTCGAGCCGGATTTGGTGCAGCAGCTCCTCAAAGATTTAAATGACGCGAAAAACGGCCACGCGCAGATCGAGCCGATCAAGCTGCAAATCGTCTGTCACACCCTGTGGCAGCAGAAGCCGGAAACCGCGCCAGAGCTTACTGCGGCCGGCTATAACGCCAACGGCGGCGCCGAAAAGATTTTGCAGGATCACGTCGAACAGCTCTTGCAAAACGTGCCGCTCTATCAGCACCGTCTGATGGTGTGCCTTTTTGAAGCCTTGAAAACGCCGGATGGCACCAAGCGCTATCGCGCCTATTCCGATTTGAAGGAAACTTTGCGCATCAGCCGCGACCGCACCTTGAAACGGCTGTTGGACAAGCTTGCCGGCCTGAACCTGCTGCGCCGAGAGCAGCGCGGCGGCAGCGAGTGGTACGAATTTAAACATGATTACCTCGTCGCTAAAGTGGTGGGCTGGATGCAAAACCGCAAAGAAAAAATCAACCGGCGTTGGCGTTATGGCTTGACCGCGGCCGCGGTAGTGCTGCTCTATTTGTTTGGCGTTCACTTAAAAGAATTTTTCACTTTCAAAACTATTGTCGATGAGCCTGGGCAATCGTATATGCGCGCTGAAATCGCCATTGTGCACGAGGCCGAGTTGTTTGGCGTATTCGGCGATACGATTACGACCGGCTTATTTGAAGACGATATTCGCGGCGCTAAAGAAAAAGAAGATTTAAAAGAAAACTTTAAATTTGATTTTGGCAACCGCACGGATTGGCAGCGGTTTTTTGGGAGAATTGCGTTTGGAGGTTGCCGGAAAACTGCTTTATCGTCTCGGCGATCAACAAGCCGGTATTGATACGCTGGTGGTGGCGCTCAAAGATCAAAATGAATATGTTCGCCGCCAAGCGGCGGCGGCGTTGGGCGAGATCAAGGTCAGTGATGCGGCGGTGATCGCGGCGCTGGTGGCGGCGCTCAAAGATCAAAGTAGCAGTGTTCGCGGCCAAGCGGCGGCGGCGTTGGGAAAACTGGAACGCATAAACCCATTACCGCAACTCTTGGCTCAGCTTGCCCATCCTCTGAGCGGCTACCGCACCGCTGCGGCACAGGCGCTGGCGCAAAAAGACATTCCCATCGATTCCACTTTGCAAGTCATTGCCAAGCTCAAAGAGGATAAACGCCCGTGGGTTCGCCTCGGCGCGTGGGAAGCCTACGAACTGTTGGAGCAGCGCCGCGAGGCGGTGGCGCAGTCGGCGGAGTATTTGCATAAGGCGGATTCGCTGTTGGCTCGTAATCAGTATTCAGTGGCCAGTGGTCAGTTTGAATCGGCGTTTGAAAAGAATCCCAAAGTCACGCACACGGACAGTCTGAACGCCGCCCGCGCCAAATTCCAGCAAGCCCGGTGCAAGGCCAAGCTCAAACGAGCCGTTCCCGCGCTGGATGATTTGAAAATCGCTTTCGAATACAATCCCACCCTGCGCGATACGCTGCAAGCGGAAATGGCCAAGCCGGAGAACGATTGGAAGGTTTTGGAGGGGAATTGGTATTTGCGGGAGGTGTTGTTGAAAAACACCACAATCGCCCCGAAATAAATTTCTGGGCTGAGAGGTGGAAGGACGCTAAAGCGCCCTGTTTCAACGATAAATCTCGCGGCGGTGGCCGGCGCGCAAGACGACGAGATTTGCGCCATCAACATCAAAGATAATACGATAATCGCCCATACGGAAACGATACGAACCCAAGTCGGAACTGCTCAACTTCTCCGCATAGCGAAAGGGATCAAGCTTGAATTCCTCCAATTTCTTTTTGATCCGCTTTTGGGTCGCGGCATCGAGCTTGTCAATATCGCGTTCCGCTCGTTTCGTATAAACGAATTGATAACTCATTTGATCTTGCGGAAAACTTCTTCATGAGATAAAACTCGGCCACGACGGTAATCTTCCCGCGCATCGCGGATACTGGCGAGATATTCGGGACACGTGGCAGCCAGCAAATCTTCCAAAAAAGCGAGGCGGTCACTCTTTTTCATCATTTTAACTGCGATGATGATTTGCTGAGACGAAATGGGAAGCGTTAGCGGCTGACTCTTGTCGTGCTGCGATCTCATAGTTTGACCGCGAAGTCTTTCCTTGCTACGATTCTTCGCAATATTGGTTTTCATTTTGAATTCTCCTCTATTTTCGAGCTATCATTTCAGCAGTGCTTCCAACCTTTCGGTCACATCAGAACGTTCAAGCGCGATAAACTCGCGAGCACGTTTGCGCAAATAAAAGATATCAAGTTTTGCCTTGTGAGCTGCGATCAGCGTTTTTACATCGGCCATATCTTTGTCGCGGGCTGCAAAAAGCTTGAAGATGATCAAATCCTCAACCGAGCAAACGTTGATTTCCACCTGGCCAAACCGCCGGCGTTCGCTGCGCGTGATGGCATCCCGCTCCAAGCCGCTCAAGGCCGCCGCCACATCGACGCGAATTTGGGTTTGCCGGTGGCGAAGCGACAATACGAAAAACCGCTGGAAAAACTCCATCGCATCCGGCCTAATCGCCACAAAGTCCTTCTCAAAAAGTTTGTAGACGCCTTCAAGTTGGTCGATCTCCGTATAAATCGTAATATCCACATCTTGGGTCGTGCGCATGCCGCCGTGGATAAGAGCAGCGATGCCACCGATAACCGCGTAAGGGATCTGGCCATCTCGACAGAGGCGATCAAGCTCGAGAAGGGTTTGCTCGAAAGGCGTCATTTTCTATCTCGCGTAATTTAGCGAACCCTTGCTGCATGGCAACGTGATGCTGGATGTCGGCCTCGATTTGGACCTCGACATTGCCGGTGCGGAGCCAGGTTTGATAGGCAACGTTTAAAAATGGAATAAAATCATCGAAAGACGGCTGCGGCTCCGGCGCGATCTCATTCAACACTTCGTACTTGCGCCAGAACTGTTCGATGTATTTCTTCTGCTCGAAGGCGATTTCAGGCATGGGACATCTCTCTGTTTGTGCTCTTTATTAATAGAACTTCACATAGTCATATATAGAACTTTACAGATTTCTAAGACGAAAGGCAAGTGGAATCTACGCCAGCAAATCTGAAAATTTATAACGTCCCCACATACAAAAACGCCTCCCCCTGAAATTCATTTTTGTGGTCAAGACAATCGATTTCCGTACATTCATACCGCGGCAATCCAAACGCCTCCACCAGTTGCTCCTTTTGCTCGAAGAATTGGGTGTGGTAGTTATCGGCATACAGACGGAATTTTTGCTTGGGCACGAGCACGACGATTTTTTTTCTCGCGACGCGTTTTAACTCGGCCACGGCTTTGTTCAAATCTTTGACGTGCTCGAGCGTGTGGCAGCAGGTGACGTAGTCGAAAGTCTTATCGGAAAACGGCATATTTTCGGCAAAGCCTTCTTTCCACGTTATCTGCAAGCCTGCTGCTGCCGCGCGCTCCTTGGCCAATTGCAAGGCTTGCCGGCTCACGTCGAGGCCGGTCACGCGAAAGCCGGCCTGCGCCAGTTTGATCGCCAACGTTCCCATGCCGCAGCCGGCTTCGAGCACCGTGCCCGCTTCTCCCAACGCCTGAATGATCATGGCCGCGTCGGTTTCTTCGAGGCAGTCGTTGCGATGATGTTTCCACACTTCGTCGTAGGCGCGCTGCCATTCTGCCTCGGAAAGCGAATGAAATTTTTTGCGCCAATCGACGTCGAACCACTCGCCGAATTGGCGCTGCAGCGTGCGCCGCGCGAAGAGGCGTTGGTTGACGGCGCTGAGGCCGTCGCGCGCCCAATCCGGCAAGGCGCGTTTGAAACGAAGATAGGCTGTGTGCAGGTTAGACATTTTCCGGCCGGCAATTATTCATAAACCACCAAGACACGAAGCTTTTTCTTTGTGGTTTTGTGCCTTCGTGGTAAAATCTGCGAATAATTCATGACAAGCACAGTGCTTGATAACAAAAAAGATCGTTCCACGATGACATGATAACGTTACTTACCGAACTAACTCCGCCAACTGGAGCCAGGCGCTGTTAATCAAGCGTTAACGGCTCGCCGCCACAATTCAAAAGCCAGCCACCAGTGAATTGGACCGGCCAGTTCGGTTTGGCCGCGATAAAATTTTTCCGCCAGGTTGCGGATGAAAGGATAATCATACGCCGGATAAGATTTGACCGAAGTGGAATTTGCGAGATCCTGCACCTCCGCCGCAATCTTATGCAGCAAGTCAATGGCGCTGGTGTCGGTGAAGGCTTGCCCGAGCTGGGTTTTAAGCTTGGTCCAGGCCCAGGCCGGAACCGTGGAAAAACCAAACGGGTACGTCGTTCCTCCTTTCACCAGCGGGTAACGCGCCAGGCGTGGAAACCGCCGGCGAATCAGTTGGCGGAACAACCGGCCGTTTTTTCTCATCGCGACGGGAGTTTGAAACAGGCGGTGCAAAAATGACGGCTGGGCAAACGGCATGAAGCTGAGGCATTCGCCGTCGAGGCGGCCTTGCTCGAAACCATAGGCATTCGGCAAGCGCGTTCGTATCGCCAAAAGATCCAAAAAATTTTTAGCGCCGATTTCCTGCATCGCGGGCATCTCCCGCCACAACGCGGCGATTTGTTCTTCAACGCCTTGCCGCATCGTTTGCAAAACTTCCGGAATAAAGATTGGCGGACGTTGAACGCGGAGATACGGATAAATCAGCCTGGGATTGCCGCTCTGCAAAACGGTTTTGCCTTTGAGCAAAAACCGGTTGAGAAACTGCCGCCGCGCGATTTCACCAAAACCGCCGTCAAGAATAATCTTTTTCCGGTTGTAAAGTTCCGCGCCATAGCGCAATTTCAGCAGAGTCGAGGCCGGCTCGATGAATTGCGTTTGGCCGGCATAATCGTGCAGAAGCCGCATGCACGCCGGCGCTTCCGGAATCGGATCGTCAAAATAATCCTGCCGAAGATTCTCATGCGAGGCGATCACTCGCGAGAGGCGCACGTCGGGATCATCGGGAAGGCCAAAAACATGCAAAGAAAACTCCGCGCGCTTTTGCGAAGCCAACAAAGCCAGCAGCGTGCGCGAATCCAGCCCGCCGGAAAGACCCAATGAAATCACGCGCTCGCTCATAATGGGGTTCAAAAAAGCCTCGAGAATTTCAACGAAGTCTTGACCGTCATGACTCGAAGCCGGCGTCCAGGGCGCGTCATGAAATTGCGCGGAAACCGGCGACAACGCGACAACGCCATTTGGCCCGAGCCGGCGAACATTTTTCAGAAAAGCCTCGCCGCCGATCTGATTGAAGGTCAACCAGCTCGAGCCGCAGGCGGCAAAATCCACTTCGTTCTGCCGGTGCAGCTTTGCCAACCAATCCAATCGAGTTGAAAAAACGGTGCGGCCGTCAAGAGCGGTGAGAAAGAGGGTGCGCAAGCCAAGCTGGTCGGTAAAACATTCGATGGTCTCCGCTTTCCATCTGACCGCCACAAAATGCCCATCAAGCTTTTTAAGCGGCGGCGAGGATGCGGACAAAATCTGCTGCCAATCTGCTTCGTTCAAGAGGCGGCAATTTTGCCCGCTTCTTTCCAATCCGATGCCGGTGACGGCCCATCCGGCATCGCGCTGCTGATTGGAAAACGCGCCGTGACAACAAGTTTCCGGCAATCCCCCGACCGCAAAGTAGGTTGTGGAAGTGTGAAAGGCGAATCGTGGCGCCGGATGCAAAGCTTGAAAACGGCTGGCGTTTTCGGGAGACAAATGAGGGCCGATGAAACCGATGAGCCAACTCATGATCACATTTCATCCTGGATCGTCGAGGCGCGTTGTTCAGTGTGAGATGATGATTTTGCGCCGCGTTTATCAAACAGCGCGGATAATCGCCTCAACTCACCTTTCTCGAAAAAGCCCATCGAAAATAAGAGAACTGGAAAGGCCAGCAACAACGCAACTTTTTGCCACGGCGCTGGCCAAATCCAGTAACCGAGTATGAACACGGCTGCGGCGGCCAAAACTAATTTCACCACTCGCGTCCATTCGTAAGTGATGTAATACAACCGCTGCGCCACGAAGTAAAGCGCGACGGCCATGGTCAAGTACGCCAACGTCGTTCCCAGGGCCGCGCCGTTCATGCCGAGCAGCGGGACGAGCGCGTAGGTGGCGGCGATTTTGACGCCGAGAGCAAGTCCGGTGATGAACGGCAGCGCAGAGGTTTTCTTTTCGAGATAAACGCCGATGATGAAGTTGACATACGCGCCGAAAAAAATATAGGCGAGCAAAATTGCCGGCACCACCGAGGTGCTGTCCCAATAGGCCTTTCCGAAGAGTGTAAACGAACCGAGGCGAAAGCGCACCAATTCGTCGATGAACAAACTCGCGCCGAGAAAGCAGGCGGCGCACACCAGCAAGAACAAGGTGAAGACGCGGCTGAAAATGGCTTTGGCGTTCGGCTCTTTCGCGGTGCTGAGAAAAAACGGATGCCAGGCAAAACGAAACGCGGCGATCAAGAGGTTCATCAACATGCCGAGCTTGCAGCCGGCGCCGTACAGGCCGACGGTGTCCAAATCGGTGAGCTGTTTGAGAATGAAGCGGTCGATCACGTCCACCAAAAACACCGACAGCGTCGAGGGCAAATAAGGCAGGCCGAATTTGAGCAAATCGAGATAAACCGCGCGCCGCAGCGTGGGACGCAGATGGCGCCGCGCCACCGGCAGCAAAGTCAAAAAGGTGAAGATGGAGGAGATCAGATTGGCTTCGAACACGCCGGTGACGCCGCGTCCGAGTTTGACGACCCAAAAATACGTCGTGAGAAAATTGACGACGACGTTGGCGACTTTGAGCGTGACGTAAAGACTCGAACGCTCTTCGGCGCGCAGCAACAGAAAGGGAATGATGGACATGGAATCAAAAAGCAAAATTCCCGCCATCAGGATAATGACATGGCGAAAGCCGGCGCTATCCAACATCCAATTTGCCAACGGGCTGGCGAGCAGAATGCTGAACGCCAAAATAGCCGCCGACAGCAGCACGATCGACCAAAAGCCGGTGTTAAAGATATGCCGTTTGCCGTCCTGGCTGTCGGTCAAAATGTAGTAACGCAAGAAAGCGGCATCGACTCCGTAGGTGGAGATGATCGTCATGATGCCCATCCAGGCGAGCACCAGGGTGACGACGCCGTAATCGGCCTCGGAAAGAAAATGCGTATACAGCGGCAGCAGCAAAAAACTGATGGCGCGGCCCAAAATCGTGCTGATGCCGTAAACCGCGGAATGGCTGGTGAGGCGTTTGATACTTTCGAACATGCCGGAACAAAATTTCAAAAAACTTCGTTAGAGTCAATACAAGTTTCCGCTTATTAAAACTTGGTTAATATACCGAGCGCCGCTTCCAAAGTCAAGCTTTTCATCTTTACCTCACGTCGTCACCGCCATTTTATCATGATTTTTGCTTTAAGACAAGCATTTGAGTTGTCCTGCAATACTGTCCAAAAGTCAAATTATCCACTCACCAACTCGTGGAGCCTCTATGATTCAAGCCCAAGCCCGCAACAAGCTGAATCAGGATGATTTGCAGTTCATCGTGACGGCCTTACGCCGGCAAGGGGAAAAGGACAGCACCATTTTGCATTTGCTCGCCGATGACGAGATGCGCGACGCGATGTTGGATCATCCGCGGCTTTTTGAGTACCTGCTGGAATTTCGCCAAACCACCTCGATCTCACCTTTCTTATATTTCTATATTCTCGCTCGCCACGCTTTGCGTGAGTTTAAAATTGACGACCGCGCGGTGGCCGATTATGTCGCCACTTTGTTGGCGGAATTCGGTCACGGCACTCGCATGAATCGAATCGATCGCCACAGCACGAAAGAGTACCGTTATTTGGTGGATCTGATGGCGGAGTTGTTCGACGCTAATTCCGAGCAAACATTTTACGTGCAAAGCCATCTCGGCAATTACGCGCTGTTTCTGACCGGCGTTTTCCCCGATCAGGTTTATCATCGCGCCAAGTATCATCCGCCGGCGCCGGATTTCAGCTATTACGAACAAGTCGGCAGCGCCAATTTTCAGCGCGCCTCCCAGCATCGGATCGCCGAGAAATATCGCCTGGCGGATATTCTCTATCTGCTCGGCCAACAGTTCCGGCAAGTCCGGCTGGCGCTCAACCATCTCGTCGATTCCTATCTGCATCTCGACCGCCATGCCGGCGCCACCGATCGCGTCATGCGCCGGCTGGATAATTTCCGTGAAAAGCGCGAGCTGGATCTGGAGTGAATTTTTCGTAGTCGTGCCTTCAGGCACAAAATTTTGAAAATCTGAAATGATTTCAAACTCAAAACGGTGGCCCCTGAAGGGGCTACGACGAAACGTTTTCAATAAACCGTGTCCCTACTTGCCGACATCCAAATGCTCACTGAGCGAACCTATCATCCGACTGGCGTCAATTTTGAAGAATTTTTGATCAGCCGTGAGCGCTTTCGTTATCTGTCGCAATTCGATCAACGCTCACGCGAACTGCCGGATTTGGCGCGGGTGTTCTTTCGGAGCGTGACCGGCCGGTTGCATGTGGGCATTTACTACTCGACCGAGCTGATCGAGGCGCTGGAGACGCACGACCCGCGCACCGGCCTTTCCGAGCAAAACATCACGGCCTTTCGGGTGTTCATCGAAGAAATCAACCACGCCGTGCACGGCGCTTTGAAATTCATGGAGGGACAAACCAACATTCACGGTGAGAACTTTGTGCGGGATTTGGAGCTGCAAGCCAAGATTGACGGCTATTTTTTGCTCAAATATTTCGTCGCCTATTTCAACCGGAGCCGCCAGCTCGAACAGATGGATCGTTTGTGGCTGCGCCATCATCTGTTTGAATGCGACGACACCGACTATGATTCCCCGGAATTGGCCGGTCTCTACGGCGAGGCGCTGGCCTTGAGTGAAAAATACACGCGCTTCGTCGACGGCCTTCCTCCCCACGAGCGTCTGCAGGAATTTCGGCGCTTTCGTTGCCTGCCCTATGAAATGAAGAAACAATACATCCGGCTGCTGCCTGGCGCGCCGTGCTATTGAATAATTGCCGAGGGCGCGTTGTACAGATACAACATCTTGCGCACCCGCTCTTTCAACGTTTCGACGAGAAAGGGCTTGTCGAGAAAATCACTGCGCGAATCCTGCAGCAGCGGCGCAAGTTTTTCGGTATCCTTGACGCCGGTGAGCAGCAGCACCGGAATATGAGAAATGTGCGGATCGGAACGGATGGCGCGCAGCGTTTCGGCGCCGTTCATCACCGGCATGACGAAATCCAGCAGGACCAGATCCGGCAGCTCCCGCCGAATGATTTTCAAACCTTCGCTGCCGTCGCCGGCTTCCAAGACTTCGTAATCTTCCTGGCGCAGCGTATGGCGAATCAGGCTGCGAATCGGCCGCTCGTCGTCGATGGTGACGACTTTTTTTCCCGGCAGCTTGGGGAACGGTAGGTTGTCTTTCCTCATCTTTTCTCAAGGCTCAAGCCACTTTGTCCTTTTCCCCTCATCATGATTTTTCACGGTCAACGTATGATCGTGGCTTCGCGCAAAATAAAAAGGGCGTATCGCCTCTTCGTTATAAAACGGCATCGCCCGTTCATCATTTCCGCTTCACAACGAAATTGCGACAGCCCTCGACCCGACCACACACAATTCTCATACCCAACGCCTAAGCTCGCTCTATGCAACAGCCGTGAACTTCTTAACGCGTGTTGAAATTTCGTCGAAACCTCTTAGGCTACCCATCCGACCCACCTACCTTGGGTGTTATAAAATACTTCGTATTTTTTTCAAAGTCAAGGGAAAATTCGTCACATTTTTACGGCAGGTGTTGCAAAATTTCGATAAAGATTTTACCGGCGCAGGCTTCGCGCAAAAGCCGTTGCGTTTCTTCGGCGCGCTGCAATCGCACGGCGATCACCTGCGAAATCTCGCTGCCAAAATTCTCCTGCCGCAATTCCGCTCCGACGAGGCGAAAAATTTTTTGCACCGCCGCGCTTTGGGCATACGCATAACGCAAACGCAGCGCTTGTTGCGGAAAAATCGGCGTCAAAGCCGACTGCCCAATCGCTGCCACGACAGCACCCCCGTAGGCGCGAACCAATCCGCCGGTTCCCAATTTCGTTCCGCCAAAATAGCGCGTCACCACCGCCACGACGTTGGTCAAATGCCGCCGTTCCAAGGCCTGCAAAATCGGCCGCCCCGCGGTGCCCGCCGGTTCGCCGGCGTCGCTCGATTTGGCGACGAGCCGATCATCAAAGCCAACCCGAAAAGCATAGCAATTGTGCGTGGCGTCATGGAATTGCCGGCTGCGTTCGCTGATGCAGGTTTCAGCCTCCTGTCGAGAAGCGGCCGCGCCGAGAAACACGATGAAGGTCGAGTCTTTGACCTTAAGCTCGGTCTCAACCGGCGCCACGATCGTATAATATTCGTTCATCGGCAACATGTTAAATCCTGCAACGAAAAGAGAACTGCAACAAAAAAACTTTTAAAATCGCACTGTTCTTTTCGTTGCAAGTTATTATAGTCCCCAATTTAGGATGTTTTGTGGAATTTGGCAAACACTTTTTCCGCTTGCATGTTTGTCCGCTGGTTGTTATCATTATGAAACATAATTTTTGCAAAAAACATTAAGGAAAGCAACATGCCAATGTCGTCGAATCATGCTGTGGTTATGACAGGTATCGGTTTGATCACCCCCTTGGGCTTGACAGCGGAAGAAAACTGGTGCGCGCTGATGGAGGGCCGTTCGGGAATCGACACCATTCAGCGCTTTGATGCCTCCGCCCTGCCGGCGCGTTTCGGCGGCGAAGTAAAAAATTTTGATCCGAACAATTACATGGATCCGAAAGAAGTTCGGCACTACGATCGCTACACGCATTTTGCGGTTGCTGCCGCCGATGCGGCATTGGCCGATGCCGGACTCAAGCCGGCGGATCTGCCGAAGGAAAAAACCGGCATCGTCATCGGATCCGGCATGGGCGGCCTCGAAACGTTCATGGAAAACGCGCGCAGCTTGATTGAAAAAGGCCCGCGCCGGGTGTCGCCCTTTTTCGTTCCGGCGACGATCACGAATATTGCCGCGGGATTGTTGGCGATTCGCTACGGCACGAACGGCGTCAATTACGCCACTGTCTCGGCCTGTGCCACCGGCGCGCATGCGATCATGGATGGACTGATGCTGCTTCGTCAAGGTGTTATGGAGGTCATGATCGTCGGCGGCTCCGAAGCGGCGATCACGGATATCGGCATTGCCGCGTTTGCAGCAGCGAAAGCCTTGTCGCGAAATAATGATCATCCGCGCACCGCCAGCCGGCCGTTTGATCTGGCGCGCGACGGCTTTGTGATTGGCGAGGGCGCAGGAATTTTGGTTTTGGAAAAAAAAGACCGCGCGCAAGCCCGTGGCGCCCGCATCTGGGCCGAAGTCTGCGGCGCCGGCGCGTCTTCGGATGCGTTTCATATCACCACACCGCCGGAAGACGGCAAAGGCGCGGCCCTGGCGATGCGCATGGCCTTGGCCGACGCCGGCCTCAAACCGCAAGACCTCGGTTATATCAATGCGCATGCCACCTCCACCCCGCTCGGCGATAAAGCGGAAACCTCGGCGATCAAAGCCGTTTTTGGCGAGCATACAAAAAATGTCGCGGTCAGCTCGACGAAATCGATGACCGGACATCTGCTCGGCGCGGCCGGCGCGGTCGAAGCGGCATACACCGCGATGGCGCTGTATCATCAAATGCTGCCGCCGACGATCAATTTGGAAAACGTCGATCCCGAATGCGATCTCAATCACGTCGCCAACACGCCGCGCGCGGTTTCGATGCGGTATGCGCTTTCCAACAGCTTCGGTTTCGGCGGCACCAATGCCGTGCTGGCGTTGGGCAAATACGAAAAATAAAAAATTGAAAATTGAAAATTGTAAATTTTCAATTTAAATTTTACAATCGGAGCCACGATGATACAACCCTTTTCCACCGGCGCGCAGGTTCAAACCAAAGTCCAGTCCCTCGATCCCGCCACCGGCGAAGTTTGGCAAGAATACGACAGCGCGACGCCGCAGCAAGTGCATGACGCGGTGGCGAAAGCGCGCGCGGCGCAGCAAAGCTGGGGCGCTTTGCCCATCAAGGATCGTTTCGTCCCGTTGCGAAAATTCTTCAATCTTTTGTTTGAACGCCGGATGGAAGTTGCAGCGCTGATTACGCGCGAAAACGGCAAGCCGATGGCCGAAGCCTTGGTTGCGGAAGTCATCGTCAGCCTCGATTTGCTCAAATTTTATCTGCGCTACGCGCCGGTTTGGCTGCGCACGAAAAGATTGTCGCACGAAAACATCGCGCTGAAAATGCGGCGCGGTTATGTTGCTCGCGAGCCGCTCGGCGTCGTCGGCATCATCTCGCCGTGGAATTATCCGCTCATGCTGCCGCTCGGCGGAACCATCGCCGCGCTGATTGCGGGAAATACCGTCGTGCTGAAACCATCAGAATTCACGCCTGCGATCGCTTTGGAAATCGAAAAACTTTTTCGTGAAGCCGGATTGCCCGACGGCGTTTTTCAAGTTGTCGTCGGCGATGGCAGCACCGGCGCGGCCTTGGCGGCGAGTGACATCAACAAAATTGTCTTCACCGGCAGCGCCGCCACAGGAAAAAAAGTTGCGGCGGCGGCAGCGGAAAAACTGGTTCCCGTGGTCATGGAGTTAGGCGGCAGCGATCCGATGCTCGTGCTGCGCGACGCCGATCTCGAACACGCCACCAGCGGCGCGATTTGGGCTCGCTTCATGAATTGCGGCCAAAGCTGTGTCGCCGTCAAAAGAGTTTTTGTCGAGCAGGAAATTTACGACGCGTTTGTTGCCAAAGTCGTCGAGAAAGTCAAACGCCTGCGCCTCGGTCCGGGAAGCAATCCTGACTCCGAAGTTGGTCCGATGATTCGCGAGCGGCAAATCGCGGCGTTGGAATCGCAGCTCAACGATGCCATCGTCAAAGGCGCGACGGTTCTTTGCGGCGGCAAGCGTCGCCCCGATCTTGGCCCGCTCTTTTTCGAGCCGACGGTTGTTGTTGAGGTGAATCCGACGATGAAAGTTTTGCAGGAAGAAACCTTCGGCCCGTTGCTGCCGATCGTGCCGGTGCGCGATGTGGATGAAGCGGTTGACTTTGCCAATTCAACGCCGCACGGCCTTGCTGCGAGCATTTGGACGAATGATGTGAAACGCGGCCGCGAGCTGGCGCAGCGGATTGAAACCGGCGCCGTGCTCATCAACGACGCCGTGAGCCACGTCGGCGCGTGCGAAGCGCCTCACGGCGGCGCCAAAGCCAGCGGCTACGGCCGCACCCACGGCCGCGACGGCTTGATGGAAATGACGCGCACGAAATATCTCGATATTGATCCGGCTTGGCTGCGCAAACCGTGGTGGTTTGGCTACAATCAAAAATTGTTGGCGCAACTTAACCGTTTTGCCGAATTACAATTCAGCCGCTCTTTTTTTGCACGCCTGCACGGGATGACGGGGTCGTTGGGGTTGTTGTGGAGAAAGACGTGGGTTTGAGAGGCGGGAAAAGAATATTAGCATAGAGCACTTGATCATAGGATTGGTGCACACAAAAAAGCCGGTTCATCAAAAGATAACCGGCTTTTCATTTTAATTTTCAAAATGAGAGATTCACAAACTCTATACACGTCCTTCCGCTTTTGGCAATTCTGCTTTGACCGCGGTCCATTGAAAGACCGGTACCGTAATCGTTTTATCAGCATGAGGCTTTGTTTTAAAGAGTTGCTCAATACCAGCATCGGTCTGAGCAGAAAGATATTTCTGTCCACAGCGGTTGCAAACTTCAGCCGGCACATCTTCAATCACAATCAATTCGCCTTTTATTCGAAACTCAAGAGGAACGGTTTTAGAATAAAGCGTTCCACCACAGAAGTCACAGAGTTCCTTCGTTTTTTTGTTTTTAATTTTAGCAGCCGTTTTCATACAAAAGCTCTCCATTTTCATGCGGGAAAAATACTGTGACGATACGATAAATTTGGCTTCTTTTGGGTTTGGATACAACTACGATCAAGGTTTCTCCATTCGGCAATACACCGGCTACGTGCACTTTGGGATTTGGGCGTGCCTTCGGTACCTCACGGATGATTTCGCCACGATCAAAAACATATCCAAGGTCTTCTCGATAAACCTCTCGGTCAACCATCTGCTGGCGGGCGTGAAGCGTAATTTTGTATCGTCCTTGCCGAAAGGCGTTTCGAATTTGCTCAAGAGTCATGCTTGCAATAGCAGCCCACGATCACAGCGTACATTTGTAGCACAGTCTATTCAATCTCATGATTCGAACCGGAAACTGATTTAACGCCGATACCAATATAATCTTTTCCATATCTACTTGCAAGCCATTTTTCCCTACTATTAAAAAAGGAGAAAGCAAAAACACTATGGTTCGCACCAAATATTTCAACATCGATCCGGCTTGGCTGCGCAAACCGTGGTGGTTCGGTTACAATCAAAAATTGTTGGTGCAACTCAATCGCTTTGCCGAGGCGCAATTCAGCCGCTCTTTTTTTGCTCGCCTGCACGGGGTGGCGGGGTCGTTGGGGTTGTTGCGGCGGAAGACGTGGGTGTGAAATGAGAAGGGGATTGCATTATAATTCAATACAAATCTTTTTTGATTTTTGCGATTTCCGCCTCCAACGCCGCAATTCTCTTTTTCATCTCTTCCATCTCCACGCGCAACGACGACGCCCCAGAAATTTCATACGACTCATCAACCACCTCTTGACAAGCAAAAAATAAATGGCGATAGCGATCTTCTTTTTGCCCGGCGCGGCGGGGCGCTTTTTCAACGAAATGTTTTTCACCGGCCATCAAACTTTCCAGTGTTTGCTCAACCGCTTCAAGAGAAGAAAATTCAAATTGGCGTTCCGTCCGGCCTTTAATTTCGCCAACGGTTTGTGCTCCGCGCAGCAACAGAACACACAATGCCGCCAGTTGCGCCGGAGACAACTCGAGGCCGTTTTCGCCGCCGCGGTGCGCATATTTCATGACACGGCCTTCGCCGCTCACAAACGCGCAGAGGCCTTTTTCTTTCAGACTGCGCAGGGCTTCTTCTACTTCATCGGACGCATAGTCCACCACCGGGTCGCGACTGGTTTTCTGATTGCACGCCGCGACCAGCGCATTGAGCGTCATCGGATAATATTCCGGCGTGGCCTGGCTTTTCTCGATCAAGCAGCCAAATACGCGGGCTTCTTCGCTTGATAATAACATGGTTTCCTTATTTCTGTAAGCGGATCCAGCGAAGCTTCGTCTCAAACCTTATAGGCGCGCCGACGAGAAAAGCCTCGCCCACAGAATTGAAATCCCACAATAGTATGGCTTTTTGTTTTTTCGTGCCTTCGTGTCTTAGTGGTTAAAAAAATGTTTGTTGGTCAAAGAACTTTCAGAATTTTATTCTGAGTTTGACGGCGTTAACGCTTAATCCGCTTACCATGTTTTCCTGTGTTTTTGTCTTCGATTAAATTCCCGTTGCTTTGACGACAACAACCGTGAGATCATCGTGCTGATTCTCTTCGCCGACAAATTGCTTGACTGCATTGATGACGCCATCACGAATTTGCCTCGCGTCGAGGGTGTAACTGCTTTCCAAGATTTTTACGACATTCTCTTCGCCAAACTCTCCTCTACCGTTGCCGCGGGCTTCTGTGACGCCGTCGGTGACAAAGAGAAACACGTCGCCCACTTCATAGTGAATCGTTTTTTCTTCCAGCTCGGCCGCAAAAGCGCCGTGATTATCCAATCCCAGTCCCAGGCCTTTCGGCGTGATTTTTTCGACGCGTTGGGTTTTGGCGGAATAATAAAACAGCGGCAAATGTCCGGCGCGCGCAAAAACCAAGCGCTGCACGGTCGAATCAAAATCCGCGCCGAGCGAGGTGACGAACGATTTTTTTTCCAAATCCTGGCAGAGCAGCCGGTTGGCGCGCACGAAAAGCTCTTTCGGCGAAAGCCCGAAGCCGTGCAGCGAGCGCATGATGCCCTGCACTTTGGACATATACAACGCCGCCGAAGTGCCTTTGCCGCTCACGTCGCCGACGATGACGGTGATCTCGTTTGGAACGCCGTTGAGATAATCGAAGTAATCGCCGCCGACTTCCAGCGCCGGAATCGAGATGCCGGCAATGTCAAGCCCGTCAACTTTCGGCGTGGTTTGCGGCAACGAGGCCACTTGAATCCGGCGCGCGATTTCCAGCTCGTGCTTCAAGCGTTCTTGTTCCGCCAGCTCTTCGTACAAAAACGAATTTTCCACCGCGACCGAGGCTTGTTTCGCGGCCGCGGTGAGAAATTCCAAATCTTCCTGATAAAAAGGCGTTTCGGAACGTTTTTCGCCGATGAGCATCGCGCCGACGAGTTTTTCTTTGGAGCGAATCGGAATGACGTGGCGGAAGCCGCGTTCATGCAGCGCTTCTTTCAAACCATTGGGCAGGTAATCCACACTGAAGCGAGCTTCGCTGCGAAATTGCTGCAAAGTTTCGAGCAATTTTTGATCGAGGGCGAGACAAAATTCCTCCCACTCCACGCCGTCGAAACCATAAGCCTCGCGGCAGCAACAAGCTTTTTGATTGCGAAAAAAAAGCACGCCGACACGCTTTAAATGCATCAATTGCGAAAGTTTTTGCACCATGCCGCGCGCAATATCGACCATGCTGAGCTTGGTCGCCATCACGTCGGCCAGCTCGTTGGCGGCGCGGCGATAATCATATTGCGTGCGGTAATACTTCTTGTCAAGCCAGCGTTGTCCGGCCTGGCCAATCTTCCAGAAGATCAAACTCAAAAGAATGGCCATGAAAATCAAAATTCCTTTTTCCAAAAGCAGGCGTTGCTCGGGCAATAACGGCTCGTCGCGCACTTCAATCGAGCCGCCGGTGAAGGTCAAATTCGGCAGCGCCAATTCCAGTTGGGGCAGCTTGACCAAAACGGTGACGGCAACCACCACCACGAAAATCCACCACACCAGGGAAATCAGCGAGTATTGAACGTTGCGGCGGACGCGCAAATCCATGTCGAGCAGACGGTAGCGGCCGATCGTAAACAAGTACGACAGCGGAATCAACGCCAATAAAATTCCGGCGTAGCCCGTTTCCGGCCGCTGATTAAACTGGGATATGAAGATAAAGGTCACGACGACGACAAGGATGCCCGTCCATTTGATCACCCGGCTCAATTTTTTATGCTCAGCCGTGTTTTGCTTGCGATGCCAGAGACGAACAACGGCGTTATAAAGCAGCAACAGAACCGGGCCGATTAAAAGAAACAGATTCAGCGAATCAAACATCGCGCCCAGAAACGCCAACAAGGCCAGCGCATAGAAACCGTAACGGATCCACGGTTTGGCTAAAAGGTCGGGCCGCTCTTTTGGAAAATACAAACTGCTGTGCATCCACGCCGCGACGCCGAGAAAGGCGCAAAGCACCAGCGCAAGATTACGCACGATGACAAAGACGTCGAAGACCGTGTCGCGCCGGATCGCCACCACCGTCATGAAAAATCCGATGAGCAGCAGCGCGAGCCCCAGCAAGCGCGCGGCTTTGATCTGCGGGCGCTGCCAGGCGATAAAAATTCCCGTGCCCACATACACCAAGCCTGAGAGGAAAAAAACGAGCAGCGGAATGGCGACGCCGAATTTGGCGAGCTTGACCTGCAACGTTACGGTCCGGTCGTTGCGAATAACATCGTAGGCGATGGTTTTGCCGACTTGGCCTCGCCGTAAAATGCCGTCGGCCTCGTTGGCCGCGTTGGAATAATTTTTTAACACCTGGCCATTGATGCAGGAAATCAAATCGCCGGCTTTCATTCCGGCGCGGTCCGATGCGCCATTTTTGAAGACGTCAAAAACATAAGCCGTCGGCGGCAGGAAACGGTAAAAGCTGTCCGCAAGCGCTGACTTCGTGACGTGATAAGTTTTGTACTGATCTTGTGACGGCCGCAAAATATTCAACTCGACAGCCGGCTCATCCGGCAGTTGCTGAATTATTTTCGACACCCTATCATTGCGACCCAAACGTTTTTTATTTACGGCGATCAAGATGTCGCCAATCTTGATGGAATCGCTAAAAGCAGCGCGGCTGACTAAACCTCCCGTCTTGGAATCATTTTCTTCCACAAGAACGGGAATGCTTTTGAAGATATAAATATTGGTCGGCGTCGTGCGAAACCAGTTCTCGTCCGTCGGCGTGCTGGCATACCGATAAAAATTGACCGCCCCAATGACGGACAGATAAATAAACAGGACGACAACCACTAACCGAAAAACTTTAGGGTGTTGATCAAAATAAGTCATGGTCTCAAGGCAAGAGATTTTGTTGCTTTAAGCCGATTGTAGCGAAAATTTATCAACTTTTTATACGGTAATCAATGTAACTTGTTTTCAAGTCGAATGCAAGATTTAATGTAAGATTTCCCAATGTAAGATTTAAATCTGCTTGGTCTTTTCGGAATTTTTGTTATATTAAAATCTTTCGTTAGACGGTTAGCCAGTTGGCCCGTTAAACCGTTTAACTGGCTAACCCTACGGGCGTAGCCGGCAAACAGTCAAGCGGCTTTTATGAAACTCGACTTGCACGTTCACATCCGGCGTCATTACCGCCTCGCAGACATTCGCCGTGCTGTTAAAGCAGCCGGTCTCGATGGGATTGCGATCACCAATTTTCATAACGTCACCTTTGCGCAATACCTGCGCGAGCGCATTGATGATTTTCTCATCATCGTCGGGCAGGAAGTTGAAAGTTCAGCCGGGCATATTCTGGCTATTAACATAGAAGAAAAAATTCCGGACGATCTCGAGCCGGGGGAGACGATTCGCCGGATTCACGCACAGGGCGGCGCCGCGATTTTGGCGCATCCGTATCTCGGCTGGAATTCGATTTTGCCGCATGGCCGCGCGCAACAGTTGCCGTTTGATGCGGTCGAAGCGTTTAACTACCGCGCCGGCCCGATGCTCTATCCGAACTTTTTGGCGAAAATCGGATTGCGGAATTTGCCGTGGCCGAAAGTGGCCAACACCGATTCCAAGGAACTGGCCACAATCGGGCTGTGTTACAATGAAGTTTCCGTCAAACCGGCACCGCTTTATACGGCGAAGACGACGGAGGAAATGATTCCCGCAGTTTTGCGTTGCGTTCGTCAAGGCCAAATCCGCCGGCGCGAAGAACGGCAAAGACCGAATTGGAATTGGTTCGGCGCCAATGTCTCGCACTTTTTGTTCCCGCAAAATTATTATCGCTGTTTTTATTGCGGCGATAAAATTGTTTTCAAAATTTGCCGCCGCCGTTACGCCTGCGTGAAGTGCGGGCGGCGGGAAGCGCGCAACATGCGCTGCGTTCGCGGTCACTATGTTTGCAGTATTTGCCGCACCAAGATCGCGTTTGAAACGCCGGAATTTCTCGCTTACCGCGAGCAGCTTGAAAGGTCGTCGCATGTCGAATAGAATTTATTTTCTCGTCATCTTCGTGAGTACGACACTCTCGCTTAACTGGAGCAACAGGTCAACCATGCCATCAAAACAAGATCGAAATCAAACACAAAATCTCCCCGGAATTTGGGGCAAACATCGCCTCATCGACATTCACGCGCACATCGGCTCATATAAAGGATATGATTTGAGCACGCCGACGCTGATGAATAATATCGAGCGCTACGGCATCCGGCTGGCGCTCATCTCCAACATCGACGGCGCGGAATTGCCGGAAACACAAAATCTCGACGAGATCAAAGCCAATCAGGCAACGGTCGAGCACGTGCGCCAATATCCCGAGCAATTGCGCGGTTTGGTGTGGACGCGACCGAAAGATGGTTCGCCTGCGAATGTCGAGCCGTTTTTGCAGGATTCCATTTCAACCGGCCCTGACCTGCGCGTTTTTGTCGGCATGAAATTTCATCCCGATATGAACCACTTCCCTGCCGACGATGCGCGTGTCGATGGCTATTTGCACCTTTGTGAGAAGTACAAAATTCCGGCGGTGTTTCATTGCGGCAGTGATGATTCCTCCAATTCTGCGTCGCAGAAAATTTATGCTGCAGCGCGGCGGCATCCGGCGGTTCCGATTATTTTATACCACATGGGCTTTCTCGGTCCGCACGGTTCTGCGATTGCTGCCGTCAAGGAAGCGCTCAAGCAAAAGGATGCACAGCTTTATCTTGAAACTTCGCAAGCTGATCCCGATGCCGTCATGCAAGCCATTAAAGAGCTTGGCAGCGAGCGCGTGTTGTTTGGCACGGATGCGACTTATTATGGAAAAGAGCATTACGAAAAATATGAAGCCCTGATGGCACGGCTGAAAAACGAACTTTCGGCGGAGGATTTTGCGAAGGTGGTGAGAGAAAATGCGGAGAGGTTGTTTCGGCTGCGACAGTAGAGTTGGCCCGTTTACCGGTTAATCTTGATTTGACTTTGGTGGAACGATTTCGTATATTTATTTCGTAAGCATACCGACAATTATCATTGACTGCTAAAAACCACAATGGAAAATTTAGATTCAATTTTAAGCAATGGCGAGAACTCCTTTGTAGAATTTAAAGAAGAGCGCGTTCATCCCGACAGTCTTGCCAAAGAAATGGCGGCCTTTGCCAACACGGAAGGCGGCGCCATTTTTATCGGCATTAACGACGATGGCACAGTTGGCGGCATTGCTCGTCCGGATTTGGAAGAATGGGTTTTCAACATTGCCCGCAACAATGTCAAGCCAGCCTTGTTGCCGCTCTTTGAAATGGTTGCCTACCAGGGCCAGAAGATTGCGCGGGTGATCGTCCACAAAGATCTTTCCGGCCTCTTTTCGGTTTCGGGAAAGTATTATATTCGGGCCGGTTCGACCTCGCGAGAATGCAGCAAGGAGGAACTCGGACGCCTGTTTCAACGCTCTCGTCAAGTTCATTTTGAGGAAACGCCGATTTACGATGCCAACGAAAAACATCTTGACCACGAAAAGATTCAAGAATATTTCAAGCAGGTTTACGAGTATGATATCAGCCGAGATGACGCCATTGCGTTCAATGCGTTGTTGCAAAATTCCGGCATTGTGACCGTCGAGGGTTCGGCCACAGTGATGGGGTTGGTGATGTTTGGCAAACGCAACAGCGGCCTCGTGCCGCCAATGCACTATACGCAAAAATTTCTGCCACAGGCTGGAGCGGTTTATGCGCATTATGCGGGCGATGAGATTACTGACGAGTTATTGGACAGTGCCCATTTTGAAGGCGCGGCGCCGGAGTTGGTTGAGAAGATTTCGGAAAAGGTGCTTTTACGTTTGGCAACGCCGTCAAAAATCGAAGGGCTGAAACGAGAGGAAAAAATCCCTTTGCCCCGCAAGGTACTGCGTGAGGCTTTGGTGAATGCCGTCACGCACCGCGATTACAGCTTGCAAAGCAAAATTCGCGTCTTCCAATTTGACAATCGGCTGGAGGTCATCAGTCCAGGCGGTTTGCCCAATTCCGTCACGGTCGAAAAGATGAAAGTCTTCTACTCCATTCACCGCAACCCGCTCATCGTCAAATTCATGGAGAATCTGCGCTATCTCGACGGCTTGGGCCGCGGCGTACCGATGATCTTTCGTGAGATGAAACGGCTCAATGCGCCGGCGCCTGAAATCTTCGCGGATGAATCACAGGTGAAATTAGTGATTTATTTCGCGTCAACGGAAGGATTTTAATCATTCAAATTCGACTCATGATGAGCACCCAAGATCATCCCCTGCTCGACGTTTCGCGCGATGATATCGTCCCCTATTTTATGTGGGATTATCAGTACACCGTCGGCCAGATCAAGGAGATGCTCAAAAGCGGTGACGAATCGGAGCGCCTCTGGCTGATAGCGAAAATCATGCGCGACGCCCGCTATAGCGACGTGTGGAAGTTTATTTCCTTGCAGGATTTTTTGAAATATCGCGAGCGTTTGATGAATGGTCGGCTTGGTCGCGAGAAGGGATTTTGGCAGTTCATGTATACGCAATGGCTCAAACATGGAATAGTAAAAGATGCCAACGATTCTCACTCCTCTGCAAAATAGCTTTCTGGCAGAGTTTTTCCATCTTGCCCAGGATTTCCATTTGACCGGTGGAACAGCGCTGAGTGCGTTTTATCTGCATCATCGCTATTCGGTCGATCTCGATTTGTTCACTCATGACGATGAGGCTTTCCAAAAGGCCGATGATTTGACCAAGCAGGCCAGCGTAAAGCTCAACGTTGATTGCAAAGCGGTTCGGATCACTTCTTATTTCAAGCATTTTCGGGTTGGCCCCAAAGAGGATCCATTGACCATTCATTTTTCAAAAGAATACGCAACGCATATCAAACCGCCGAATCAGTTTGAAGGAATTCTTGTCGACTCGATAGAAGACATCACCGCCAACAAAATTTGCGCCGCTTTAGGCCGCACCGAAATCAAAGATTTGGTCGACCTCTACTTTCTCGACAAAGCCGGCTATTCAATTCCAAGCTATTTCGATATGGCTCAACAGAAAGACGGCGGTTTGGCTTACGAAACACTGGCGTACACATTGAGCCAATTCGATATTTCAGAGATCCCATCTTTCATGATTAAATCTCTCTCGGCCGACGAATTGAGACGATATCGCGATACGACCATTGATTGGTTGGTTTTGAAATCCACACCCCCTTCACTATAATCATCGCATTAGCTGGCGCGAGTTTCTATCTGGAAACACAAACACCCTGCGCGCCAGTTCCGAACGCAGCGTCTCCTCGCGATAGTAGGTTTTGAGAATGCTGTTTTGCCAATCGAACAAATCCGGATTGGCCGCGACAAACTCTTCCCAGCTTTGCCTCCCTCCCGCCCTTTTCATAAAAAACACTTGCTTTTTTCCTCAAACCCATTAAACTGAAATGCTGGCACGCAGACACTTCGACTGGTCATCTTTCACGACAAACAAAATCCAATCCCGATTTTTGTGGTCTTGGCGCAAAATCGGGCCACTCACCTTTAACCCTATTCAGCGAGAGGAGGCGTTTTAAGGATGCGTACTTCACAATTCAAACGAATCTGTGGGGTGGCCGTATTGTTTCTGGTTTTAGCGAGCTGGCACGGCTTGGCGTCGGCGCAAAAGCAGAAAGCCATTGCCACTGCTACTGCGCCTGTCACTGTCGACACCGCCGTGTTCGGCCGTCTCGAATGGCGCAGCATCGGCCCGGCGAACATGGGTGGACGCACGACGGACGTCGAGGGCGTTCCTGGCAATCCGAATCTGGTTTATGTCGCGACGGCTTCCGGCGGTTTGTGGAAAACCACCAACGGCGGCATGACCTGGACGCCGATTTTCGAGCGCCAGAACACCATCTCCATCGGCGACATTGCGCTGGAGCCGAATAACCCGGACGTCATCTATGTCGGCACCGGCGAGTCCAACACGCGCAACAGCGTGTCCTTTGGCGACGGCGTTTACAAATCCACCGACGGCGGCAAGACCTGGCAGCATCTCGGACTCAAAGACAGTGAGCGCATTTCCCGCATCGTCATCAACCCGCTCAATCCGAACATGGTTTACGTCGGCGCGCTCGGCCACGCGTATGGCCCGAACGAAGAGCGCGGCGTGTTCATGTCGAGCGATGCCGGCAAAACCTGGCAAAAAACGCTGTACATCGACAACAAGCACGGCGTGGCCGATCTCGACATCGATCCCTCGAATCCGAATATTCTCTACGCGGCGATGTGGCACTTCGAGCGCAAGCCGTGGACGCACGAGAGCGGCAGCGAAAACGGCGGCGTATTCAAATCCGTCGATGGCGGACGAACTTGGAACAAGCTCACCAACGGCCTGCCGAAACTGCTGGGCCGCATCGGCGTCAAAGTTGCGCCGAGCAATCCGAATATCGTTTACGTGATGGTGGAATCGAAAGAAGGCGCGCTGTATCGCTCCGAAGATCGCGGCGAGCGGTTCCGAATGGTCTCGAAAGAAAGCAATTCCATCGTCTCGCGCGGCTTTTATTACACCGACCTGCGCGTCGATCCCACCGACGAAAACCGCGTTTACGCCATCGCTTCCCGCTTGTCGGTTTCCATCGACGGCGGCAAGACTTTTCGCCGCATCTCCAACCGCACGCACGGCGATTATCACACGCTGTGGATCGATCCCCAAAATCCGCATCGAATTTGGCAGGGACAGGACGGCGGCATCGCGGTTTCGTATGATCGCGGCGAAAATTGGGAGGTTGTCAACAACATTCCGCTCGGGCAGTTCTATCAGCTTTTTGCGGACAATCGCCAGCCCTTCTATCATCTCGCCGGCGGTTTGCAGGACAACGGCACGTGGACGGGGCCGAGTCGCACGCGCGAAGGCGGCATTCTCAATCAGCATTGGCGCACGGTCAGCGGCGGCGACGGATATTTCGCGATCATCAATTTGGATAATCCCGATCTTTATCTCACCGAGTCGCAAGGCGGCAACGTTGTCCGCACCGATATGCGCCTCTCGGAGCAGCAGGTTGCCGTTATTCAGCCGCGGCGCAATGACGGCGGTCCGGTTGGTGCGCTGAAATATCGTTTCAATTGGAACACGCCGCTGGTGTTGTCGGCGTTCGATAACAACACGGTTTATTGCGGCTCGCAGTTCGTTCTCAAATCGAAAGACTTCGGCAAAACATGGGACGTGATCAGTCCCGATCTCACCACCAACGATCCTGAAAAACAGAAAGACGCCGGCGGCCCGGTGTGGACGGAAAACACGACGGCGGAATATCACTGCACCATCATCAGTCTCAGCGAATCGCCCACCAACGCCAATATTATTTGGGCCGGCACGGATGACGGCAATTTGCAAATGACGGCGGACGGCGGCAAGACGTGGACGAATCTCACGAAGAATACCGGTGTGCCGGCCTTCTCTCCGGTTTCGCACGTTGAGCCGTCGCGCACCAGCGCCGATGTCGCGTATGCGTCGTTTGATCGTCACATGTTCGACGATTTTCGCCCGCATGTTTTTAAAACCACCGACGGCGGCAAAACCTGGAAAAATATTTCCGGCAATCTTCCGGAAAAAGCGTACGTGCACGTGGTGCGCGAAGACCCGAAGAACACCAATCTGCTTTACGCCGGCACCGAGCTGGGCGTGTTTGCATCGTACAACAGCGGCACAAGCTGGATACCTTTGAATCTGAATAATCTGCCGACGGTGGCGGTGCACGAGATACTCGTGCATCCGCGCGAGAATGATTTGATTCTCGCGACGCATGGCCGCAGCATCTGGGTTTTCGACGATGCGACGCCGATTCAACAAATGTCGCCGGAGTTGACGAATCTGGCGATGCATATCTTCGACATTCGCCCGGCGCTGCGCCACGCCACAGCCGGCGGCTTTGGCGGTTTCGGCGGCGGCAACAAGCCTTTTGCCGGGCCGAACACGGAATACGGCGCGCTGGTTACGTATTATCTCAAAGACAAACCCGACGATAAAGCGACGGTGAAAATGGAAATTCTCGACGCTGGCGGCAAGGTCATTCGCGAGATGAAGGAGATTCCCAAGAGTAAAGGCTTGAACCGCACCGCGTGGAATTTGCGCCACGATCCCGCCAAGCCGCGCCGCCAACCGACGGAAGAGGAACGCGAACGGGCGCGATTTTTCGGCGGCGGCAGCGGCCCGCAAGTGTTGCCCGGCAAATACACCGTTCGTCTCACCGTCGGCGACAAGACGCTGGAGAAACCAGTGGAAGTGCGACTCGATCCGTTGCTGAACGTTCCGTTGGCCGATTTGAAGGCGCAGTCGGATCAATGCCTGGCGCTGCGCGATATGCAGACTTCGGTGAACGAAGCGTTGAAGTGGTTGGATGGCGCCAAAGAGCAATTGGAAGGCATTCAGAAGCGCGTGAAAGAGGCGATGCCCGACGCGCCCGCAGAATTGACAAAGGCGATGACGGAGAATCTGCAACAGGTCGACGCCTTGTTGAAGAAACTCGCGCGCCCGGCGGATATCCCCAACTATATGCTCGGCCCGCAGCTCATCGAGCGCCTCAGCGCGTTGCTCGGCGGCATCGACCGCACCAATGCCGCGCCGACGCTTTATCAACAGGAGTATTTCAAAGAATTGCAAGCCGAGTTCACCGAGAAAATGACGGAGTTCAACGGCTTTGTTGATGGCGCCGTGCCGAAGCTCAACGAGACGCTGGCGAAGCACAAAGTCTCGACGATCATGCCCGGCAAGGCTGTGGCGGTGATGTCGGCGGCGATGAAAGATAGCGAGTAGTTTGGAACCGGTTCGTATAAAACAAAACGCCACTTGTTCAATTTTCAAGAACAGGTGGCGTTTCGTTACTCTTGTCTTTGACAAAGTTTGTCGAGCTCGCGCGCAACGCTCGGTGCCAACGATCAAAAGCTTTCTTGTTAATGCCTCAGATTGGTGAAAAACGTAGCGCAGTCATCCCTACGGGCGTAGCCTGACTGCAGACAAGATGTCCAATGCTGCTAACTTTTTGAAGCGACGGGCGGCCCGTCTGCGGGCCGAGCCTGAATGAATCGTCTATCCGGAAATGCGATTGACATAATTAACAAAACCGGAGGACATATATACACCGAGGAC
>Ga0073934_10002143_pt1 | contig 42796 bp, 39 predicted proteins | sample LarsenN4metaG_FD_76834 | JGI IMG/M metagenome (GOLD analysis project Ga0073934, IMG submission 76834) | Hot spring sediment bacterial and archeal communities from British Columbia, Canada, to study Microbial Dark Matter (Phase II) - Larsen... ...
CGGCCGGCTGGCGGGGCGCCTGCTGCTGTTGCCGCTCGTCGCGGGTGTCTCCTACGAATTCATCCGCTATGCCGCGAAGTCGCAGGGTTTGCTCTGGCGGTGGGCGGCGCAACCGGGCCTGTGGCTCCAGCGCATCACCACGCGCGAGCCCCACGACGCTCAGCTCGAAACCGCCATCAAGGCGCTCGCGACGGCGATGGAAATGGAAAAGAACCGGGGCGGAGAACTGGTCGTCGCGTAGCGTGACGACGAACCCGAAACGATGCACGCGGGTCCCCTGAAACCCGTAACCTGTACCCTGTAGCCTACGCCAATGTATTTCATGGAGAAGCTGGCCGCCATCGAGGAGAAGTACGAAGAGCTGACCGCCCAGCTCAGCCGCCCGGAAGTGTTGGCCGACGCCGCACGCTACCAGAAAGCTGCCAAAGCGCACGCCGAAATCAGCGAAGTGGTGGAGAAGTACCGCCAGTGGAAGAGCATTGAGAAATCCCTGCGTGAGGCGAAGGAGCTGCTGGCCGATTCCTCTACCGATGCCGAAATGAAGGCGCTCGCCCACGAAGAGCTGGCGGAACTGGAGAGGCAGCGCGGGCAGGTTGAAGAGGAACTGAAACTCCTCATGCTCCCCCGAGATCCCAATGACGAGAAGAATGTGGTGCTCGAGATTCGCGCCGGAACGGGGGGCGACGAGGCCACGCTGTTCGCGCAGGAAATCTTTCGCATGTACTCGCGCTACGCGGAAGCGCAAGGCTGGAAGATGGAGGTGCTTTCTTCGAGCACGTCCGGCGTGGGGGGCCTGAAGGAAGTCATCGCCGTCGTGGAAGGCGAGAAGGTTTACAGCAAGCTCAAGTACGAGAGCGGCGTCCACCGTGTGCAGCGCGTGCCCGCCACCGAACAGCAGGGACGCATCCATACCTCCACCGTCACCGTCGCCGTGCTCCCCGAGGCGGACGAGGTGGAAGTCGAGATCGACCCCAAGGATCTTCGCATCGACACGTTTTGCTCTTCGGGACCGGGCGGGCAATCGGTGAATACCACCTACTCCGCCGTGCGCATTACGCACCTGCCGACGGGCCTCGTGGTGACCTGCCAGGACGAAAAGTCGCAGATCAAGAACCGCGCCAAGGCCATGCGCGTCCTTCGCTCCCGGCTCTACGAATTGAAACTCCAGGAGCAGCAAGAACAGATCACCGCCGAACGCCGCTCCATGGTCGGCTCGGGCGATCGCAGCGAGAAAATTCGCACCTACAACTTCCCCCAGAACCGCGTCACCGACCACCGCATCGGCCTCACCCTTCATCAACTCGACCGCGTCATCGACGGGAAAATCGACGACTTCCTCGAAGCCCTTATCGCTCATTACCAGACCGAAAAACTGAAACAGGTAAGCATGGTGGCGTAAGGTCCTGTTCCTTGCATAGGACTTGTGTGTTACACTCGCGCCCGTAGGAGAAGGAATTCCGCATAGACGTCCTCGAGACAGTGTTCGACTGGATCTGGGCCAATAACGCGGGCACGCCCGGTGGGCCCAGCCAAGATACGCTCCCGCGGATGAGGAGAGACGTTATTAAGGTTCTTCAGAGGAAATACCCTCATCCGAGGAGCGAAATGAGGGAAGAAGAACACCAAGCTGTCGCTGGCTAGAATGGGCGAACCACTTCTTACTCCTCCAGAAAACCGGGAACTCATTTCCTCACGAAGAGTCTCCATTGAGCGCCCATACCCCCTCGTGACCCAGGAGGCTCTCGAAGCCATCGGCAGCACGGGATCTTTTTCAAACCTTTTCCTTGCGATCTTCGGCGTCTGCATGGGCGGGTTCTTGACCTGCTTGGTTGCCATGGGACAAGCGCCATACCGAAAGAAGCTGAAATGGCCGTTTCGGCTGCGATGTATCTGCTCCTCACTTTCGGCCTCCTGTTTTGGGCACTCAATTTCGCTTTCCTCCGGCGCGCAAAGAAGCAACGGGCTGGCGTTTCCAATCAGCAATTCCCGCCTATCTCCGCAGGTCGCTAGCGGCATCCCATGCAACTTCGCGCCATCCTTCGCGCTGGTCTAGAGACTCTCCTCAGTCACCAAGTGCCCTCGGCGCAACTCGCCGCGGAACTGCTGCTGATGCACTTGCTCGCCTGCGACCGGGCCTACATTTACACGAACCCCGAGAAGGAAATCCCCCAGGAAACGTGCGACCGCTATTTCGCGCTCATCGCCGAGCGCGCCGCCGGCAAGCCAACCCAATACATCACCGGCCATCAGGAATTCTGGGGGCTCGATTTCGTCGTCACCCCGGACGTGCTCATTCCCCGTCCCGAGACCGAGCACGTGGTCGAGACCGTCCTCGAACTCATCGACCGTCGAGGCTGTCCGCGCGACGCGCGGCTGCGGATCGTGGACGTCGGCACCGGCTCGGGCTGCATCGCGCTCGCCCTTGCCTCGGAACTGCCCCGCGCGGTTCTCTTCGGCGTCGATATCTCGCGCTTGGCGCTCGTCGTCGCCTCCGAGAATGCCGTGCGGCTCGGCATGCCCGAGCGCGTCAAGTTTATGGAAAGCGATCTGCTCTCGCGCTTCCTTGACAGGGATTTTCTCGGCACCTTCGACTTCGTCGTCTCCAATCCGCCCTACGTCTCGCGCGATGAGCTCGACAAGGTCCAGCGCGAGGTGCGCGACTTCGAGCCGCGCGTGGCCGTCGGCGACCTCGCCAGCAACGACGAAATCTATCGCCGGCTGTTTCCGCAGGCGCTCCAGGTGCTCAAGCCCGGCGGCTCTGTCGTCGTCGAGATTGGTTACCAAATGCGCGACGCGGTGGTGGCGCTCCTCGGCCCAGATTGGAGCGGGGTGGAAGTGAAACAAGACTTGCGGGGGATACCGCGCGTCGTAACCGCCAGAAAAGCGGGGCCTGGTGCCGTAGGCTAGTATTACTGGAGTCAGAGCCGTCGAAGACCGGCCAGTTTCTAAATAAGCAGGAAATGCCGGTCCCGCCTGATCGGCGGGGCGTCGTGGTCTCAGCAACGGTGCGCAATGAGGGTCGCGGCGATTCCCGGTCAGACTGGGTACCCTAGCGGAGTGCCAGGCGCCAGGTGTCGTATCCTCGGTGGAGGCTGCGGATAGCTGAGCCGTTCTGTCACCAAACGGGGACCAAGGCAAAAACCCGATGACCCAGGGCATCGACGACGAGGGCGACATCGCGGCCTTTATCACCCGCAAGAAACGCGATGAATGGGCTCGTATCCGCGCAGATCACTCTTCCCCGCGCAGTTCTTGCCCCGTCATACGGAATTACACCTTGCCGCGCATCTTCAGGAGCTGCTCACACACCTCCTGTGGCGCCAGAAGTTCCAAGCCTTTTCGCACGGTGGGCGTGGCGTCGACCCTGGTGCCTCGCGGCGCAGCAAAGCTCTATCGCAAGGTCCGCACCTCGCTCTAATCAAGCGGGATCTCATTCAGCACGTCGTCCCAATGCTCGACGGTGATTTCCCAGCGGCGGCGTTCCTGGCGGTCGTGGTCTTCCTGGTTCGGGTAGAGAGAGCGAATGACTTGCGGTTCGCGTCTGCGAGCCTCCTCGAGGGCTGCGCCGTCGCGCCACACCATGACGATCTTGTAGTCCCACGCCGGGGCGACCGCGTGGTAGCGGCGCTCGTAAAGCTTCTCGCTCAACAGCAGCCCGGACTTCATATGCTGTTGCAGAATGGGGTTATGGTTCTTTTTGTAAAGGGCGAGCCATTCTTTTGACGCTCCGGGCGCCAGCTTGTAGTAATACTCGATCATCACGGGTGTGCTCACGGTTTGCGCCGCACCCGACGCCCCCGTCAAGGCAGACAGCGCGACCACCGCAATTCCCCACCACGCGTGCGTCCTCATTTTCGCTTCTCCTCCGGAACGTGTGCGTTCCATAGCTCACCGGCCCGAGGGCCCGTTGCTATCTATGCAGCTCGACAACATCTTGGTCCGCCAGGATATAGTCCCGATTCACCATTTGTCCCTCGAACTTGCCGTGGCCCCAGACGCGCGCGTACTTGAGCTGGGTGACGAAGTCGTGATGGACCATCGCCGCCAGATCAACCAGATGCGACCCTCGCTTCAAAACGTAGGGCGCGCTCTTGTCCAGTTTGTGGCCCGGAGCCTTGGTGTAGACGCGCACTAACTCGAGCATCTCGAATACCGCCCGGCGCAGCCTTTCGAGGCCCTCGCCGGTCGCGGCGGAAAGCGCCAGAATATCAAAGCGCGCTCCGTAAAGCTCCCGCAGGATTTCGAGCTCCTCCTCGGCGCCTCGCAAGTCGCACTTGTTGCCAATGAGAAGTGCCCGCTTCTGGAGCCATCCCACAACCTCCGGCGCCGGGCCGCGGCCAAGATGGACCTTGGCCTTGACAAGCTCGGCGAGGGTCGTTTCCAGGTCTTCCAGCAGATCGGGATCGCTGAGGTCAACAACCAGCAGAGCGGCCTCCGCGTTGCGGATGATCTGATAGACCCACGCTTCGTGAATTTCGGGATGAACGGGCGGCAGATCGACGAGCTGAAACTGGATGTCTTCGAACGCCATCATGCCGGGCTGCGGGGCGCGCGTCGTGAAGGGGAAGTCGGCGACCTGGGGCGTCGCGTGGGTGAGGGCACGGACCAGCGCGGATTTGCCGCTGTTCGGCGGGCCAACCAGCGCCAGTTGCCCCGCGCCTTCCTTTTCCACCTTGTAGAGAAGTCCCGCGCGGCTGGCGGGGCGTTTGGCCTGCTCGCTGCGCAGCTTGGCCAGGCGGCGCTTGATGTCCGCCTGCATCTTCTCCGTGCCCTTATGCTTGGGGATGGTGGCGAACATCTCTTCGAGCGCTTCGATTTTCTCAGCTGTCGTCTTGGCGTTCTTAAAGCGGGCGTCCGCCGCCAGATACTCTGGTGTGAGATTCGCGGGCATAGGCCTCGCCTGTGCAAGGATATTATGCGACTGCGGGAATCGTACTGGCAACTGAGGGAAGGAGTCACACCGGCCACGCGCCGGGAGAGCGGTGCCAGCCGTCCCGAAGGGTGGCACGGCGTCACGCTGCGCGGAATCTTGCCACGCCTTCGTCGTCTAGATCGATCCCAAGGCCTGGCGCGTCGGGTATCGCCAAATAGCCGTCCACGGCGCGAAGTTTCTGTTGGGTGATCTGTTCGCGCAGGGTGGTTTCCTCTTCGGCCGCGAATTCGACAATCAGGGCGTTGGGAATGGCGTTGAGGAAATGCAGCGCGGCTGTCACGTTGATGTAAGTTGTGAATCCGTGATTGGCCACCACCAGGCCGCGGTCGTGCGCGAGACTGGCAATCTTCATCGCTTCCGTAAAGCCGCCGCAGCGTGTCAGGTCAATCTGTACCACGTCGATCTGGCCGCGATCCATCAAGTCAAGAAATGAGAGTCGGTTGCTCTCCTCTTCGCCTGCCGCGATGCGGATCGAAGTTGCCTGCGAGAGCTTCCGATATCCTTCATAGTCGTCGGGGCGGAGCGGCTCCTCCAGCCAGAAGATGTTGTAGGCCTGGAAGGCGCGCACGCGCTGGAGGGCCGTCTTGGCGTCCCACACCAGCCCCGCGTCAATGAGGAGGTCCGCCTCGTCCCCGAGTCCTTTGCGGCCCTGCTCGACCAAGGCGATGTCCGTCTTGGCGTCGCGACCCATCGGATCCCAGCCGAACTTGACGGCATCGAACCCGCGATCGCGGAAACGTCGCGCCAGGTCATGCGTGGCCTGCGGCGTCGAGCCGAAAAGCGAGCTGGCGTAGCAGCGTAGCCTCTTGTGAAAGCCTCCGCCGAGCAACTTCCACACGGGCAGGCCGAGTGCCTTGCCCTTGATGTCCCACAGCGCCATGTCGATGCCGCTCATGGCGTGAATCCCGATGCCACGCCGCCCGGCATAAATGTTGGCGCGATACATCTTGTGCCACAAATACTCGGTCTCGAAAGGATCTTCGCCGATCACCACCTCCCGCAGCCCGGTCGCCGTGGTGTGTGAGAAGGGCCCCTCAATCGTGCCCTTCACGGCCATAGGCGAGGAATCCACTTCGCCAATGCCAGTGATGCCCGCGTCGGTCGTGACCTTGACGATCAGCGCGTCCTGCCCGCTGTCGCACAAACCTCTCACTTGAGGTTGGCGGAGATAGAGAGTTTCGACACCCGTGATTTTCATGGTTGCTCCATCACGAAGAACTCGCCACCGCGCAATGCGGCGCAATTCTAACACGACCCCCGCGCCGCACCGCTCTCGACGTGCTAAGATGCGGTCGATCTACAACATCCCATTCCGAGGGTGGCCCGGATGCGACGCATTTCCTGCCTGCGTGGATTGCTCCTTTTGTGCGTGCTCTCTTCGCCCAGGGCCTTCAGCCAGAGCGGCTCCGCCGCCGGGGTCCTGGCTGGGCTTCACGCCCCGGCGGGCAACCGGCCCGTCGAGATTCGGCCCGATGGGGAGACGGTCCTCCCCAACGGGCGCCTGATTACGCCGCTCGGCAAGCACGTGAAGGTGGCCCCCCATCCTTACGGATTGGCGCTTTCGCCCGACGGCAAGACGCTCGTCACAGCCAACAGCGGCACCAGCCCGTTTTCGTTTTCGATCATCACCGAACTCGAAAGCGATCAACCCAAGGTGGTGCAGGTCCCGCCCACGGGTCAGGCGACCGCCGACGATGACGACGCGCCGGAGAGTGTCTTCCTCGGCGTGGCTATCGCGCCCGACAACCGCACGCTCTATCTCTCCGAGGGCGACAACGGCCGCGTGGGAATCTTCGACCTGACCACTCGGGCGCGGCTGGCTTCCCTGAGCATCGACGGCGAGTTCCAGGGAAAGACCTACAAGAACAGCCTTACTGGCGAATTGAAGCTCTCCCCCGACGGCCAGCGGTTATATGTCCTCGACCTTGCCCACTTCCGTCTGGTGGTGATCGATACGGAGTCGAAGCGAATGGTCTCCAGCGTTGGTGTAGGTCGCATGCCTTTTGGCCTTGCGGTTTCGCCGGACGGCAAGCGAGTTTATGTCACGAACGTAGGGATGTTCGAGTATTCACTTGTCCCGGGGTACGACCCGAAAGATCCGCGCGACACCGGACTGGACTTTCCGCCCTATGGATTCCCTTCAAAGGAAGCGACGGAGGGAACGACGATCAACGGCAAGAAGATTGCGGGACTGGGCGACCCCAACGTGCCCGAGTCGAACTCCGTGTTTGTGATTGATGTCTCCTCCGCTGCGAACCCGCGCGTCACGGCCAAAATTCCCACCGGAATTCCCGTCGGCGCACGTTCGGTCGGCGGCAGCAGCCCGGGCGCGGTTGTGGGGGGGCGGGAGAAAGTTTTCGTCTCAAACGCCGCGCAGGACAGCATCACGATTATCAACGCCCGCACGGAGAAGATTGAAAAAACGCTCAGGCTTGAGCCCTCCGAGTCCGTGCGCGGCCTGCGCGGTGTGCTGCCCTTCGGCATGGCGCTCAGCCCGGATGAGAAAACGCTCTACGTCGCCTGCGCGGGGATCAACGCCGTCGCAGTGATTGACGCGCGAAATGACAAAGTCCTGGGCTATTTTCCGGCGGCGTGGTTTCCGGCACGAATCGCGGCGCGTCCCGACGGTAAGGCGCTCTACGTCTTAAACGCCAAAGGCTTCGGGTCCGGACCCAACGGCGGACCGAATTTCCGGGTTGGGCCGGAAGGGACCTATATCGGCGAAATTACCCGGGGAGTGCTCTCAATCATTTCTCTGCCCATCAGTTGGAGCTGGGAAGCCCGTGCCGGGAGTGAACAGCCTCCCCAAGAAAGGAGGCCGAGGAGGCGGGCCTCTGGAAAAGGCGCGCTGACCATGACAACCGATCGGGTTTTGCAGAACAACGGCTTCGACGCAAAGGTTCGGCGGCCCACGCCGCGAAGGGATTTGCCGGGCGTCAAATCGGAAGGGGTTATCCCGAAGCTCAAGCACGTCGTCTTCGTCGTCAAGGAAAATCGCACCTTCGATGAAGTGTTTGGCGACATCCCTGAGATCGCCGGCGAGAAGGTCGACGCGGAGCCGAGTCTCGCGCGCTGGGGTGAGGACGCGACGGTGAAGGAGAAGGGTCAGCCCACGGTCGAGCACGCGAACGTGACGCCCAATCACCATGCGCTGGCGCGGCGATTCGCCTTCAGCGACAACTTCTATGTGGATGGCGACGTCTCAATGGACGGCCACCACTGGCTGGTGGGGAATTATCCGAATGAACTCGTCGAAAGCGCTTGGCCCGCCAGCTACGGAAAGAAGCTCCACTTTGTGGCCGATCCCGACGCCCCCGGCCGCGTCGGCAGCGTTTCCTGGAACCCGTGGCCGGAGTCGTTTCTGGAGGCGGGCTCGCTCTGGGAGCATCTGGCGCGGCACAAGGTCACCTTCCGCAACTATGGCGAGGGGGTTTCGGTGGCCGGCAGCGACGAGGGTCCCGGCATGATGCCCACGGGGATCCGCGAAGCCGTGAATATTCCCATCGCGCAACCGCTCTTTGAGAACACTTCGCGCGCCTACGCCACCTTCAACATGTTCATCTCGGACCAGTACCGCTTCGAGCAGTTCAAGCGCGAATTCGACGTGCGTTACGCGAGCGGGAAGGAGCCGCTGCCACAGTTCATCTACCTTTATCTGCCCAACGACCATACGGCGCGGCCCCGCCCCGAGGACGGCTTCGCTTACACTGCCTCCTACGTCGCCGATAATGATCTGGCGCTCGGCAAGGCGGTCGAGCTGCTTTCCCACAGCCCCTTCTGGAAGGACATGGCGATTTTTGTTACCGAGGATGATGCGCAAGACGGCCAGGATCACGTGGATGCGCATCGCAGCCTCCTGATGGTCATCAGCCCGTATGCGCGGCGCGGCGTTTCGCATGTGCACACCAGCATGGCCAGCATTCTGAAAACGATCTTCCGGATTTTCGGCCTGCCGCCCCTCAATCAATACGACGCGGCAGCAACCGACCTCTCTGACATGTTCACCGACAAGCCGGACTTTACGCCTTACACGGCGCTGCCCTCGGACACGCGCATCTTCGATCCGGAGAAAGTGCGCGAGCCGGGCCTCGAGATGCACGCCCGCCCCGGACACGAATTCGAACCCCTCGACGACCCCGCCACCATCCGCCGCCGCATGCGGGAAAGGATGAAGCAGGAAGACGATTAGGCTGGCCTCCCCGGAGTGCCGTTGCGTTGAGGGGCCCGCCAAAATGAGCACCCCCGAGATGGTGCATGACACGTGCTTTCACGGCAATCTTCGAAAAAGAGGAAGCGGGTGGCTACGACCTTTTTGGCGGGTGTTTCTGGGCCACTCTCAGAGCCAAACGATCGAGGAAGGGGTCGCGAACATCCGTGAAGCCATTCGCCTCTACATCGCGAGCCTCGCTGCAGAGGGACTGCCCGTTCCCGCGGCACCCCAAGTCCAACTTGGTGACCGTCCGACCCATCGTGTAGAATGCCACTTAGGGCTTGAATTGAATTCTAGCCTCAGGAGATCTGTCCGCGCACGCGGACCCGCATGGCTGGTCTTCTCGACCAATTGAATCCTCAGCAACGCGCTGCGGTGGAACACACCGAAGGGCCGGTGTTGATTCTCGCCGGCGCGGGCAGCGGCAAGACGCGTGTCATCACCTATCGCATCGCTTATCTGATCGGCGAGAAGCGCGTTCCTCCCGAGAGTATCCTCGCGGTGACGTTCACCAACAAAGCTGCGGATCAGATGAAGGAGCGGGTGGCGCGCCTGCTGAACGAAAACCTCGAAACCTGGCCGCACATCTCGACATTTCATTCTTTCTGCGTGCGCGTGCTACGCCGCAACATTGACCGGCTCGGGTACAGCCGCGATTTTTCGATCTACGATGAAGACGATCAGGCGCGGACGATCAAGACCGTTATCAACGAACTCGGCCTGGGCGACCAGGTCGCTTCGCCGCGCGCCGTGCTTTCCCGCATCAGCTACGCGAAGAACCGCGGCCTTACGCCGGAGGATCTCTACCGCCAGGCGGTCGATCCGGCCACGGAGAAGCTGGCGACGATTTTCGAGCGGTACGAGCAGAAGCTGCGGCAGGCCAACGCCCTCGATTTCGACGACCTGCTGCTCAAGGCCGTCGAGCTTTTCTACTCGGCGCACGAGGTCTGCGAGCATTACAACCGGCGTTTCCGCTACGTCCTGGTGGATGAATATCAGGACACCAACCGTATCCAGTACCAGTTGATTCGCCAGCTCACGCTGCTCTACCAGAATCTGTGTGTGGTCGGCGACGAGGACCAGTCGATCTACCGCTGGCGCGGGGCGGACATCGAGAACATCCTGAACTTTGAGAACGATTACCCTGAGACGCGACTCATTCGCCTCGAGCAGAATTACCGCTCGACGCAGGTGATCCTCGATGCCGCGACCGCCGTCGTCAGCCGCAACGTGGCGCGCAAAGGAAAGGTCTTGTGGACAGACCGCCCGCGCGGTCCGCGAGTGGGGTTGTATGAGGCTCACGACGCCGACGAGGAGGTGATGTTTGTCGCTGCCGAAATTCAACGCATGCTCACTGCGGATGGCGACGCCAGCATCGCGGTGCTCTATCGCACCAACGCGCAGTCGCGCTTGTTCGAAGAAGCGCTGCGGCGTTTGGGTATTGATTACCGCCTGGTGGGGGGCTTCAGCTTTTACGAGCGCGCGGAGGTGAAAGACCTTCTCGCTTATGCGCGCCTGGTGACGAACCTCAAAGATTCCGCGTCGCTGCTCCGCATCATCAACACGCCGCCGCGGGGCATCGGTGATGCAACCGTGGAGTCGCTCCAGAGGGCAGCCCGCCGCGGCAACTTGCCACTGTGGGAAGCGCTGGAACAGGAACTGGCGGCGAAGCTCCTGCCCCAGCGGACGCTGCACGTGCTGGATGCCTTCTACAACCTCATGCGCGAACTCATCGCCGCCCGCCCGCAGCTCACGATGAGCGGTTTCTTCCGGGAAATCCTCCACCGCACGAAATATCTCGAAATGCTGCGCGGGGAAGGCACTCCCGAGGCCGAGGGCCGGATCGAAAACCTTCAGGAACTGGTGAACGCCGCGGCGGAGGCGGAAGAACGGGGAGAGACGCTGGGGGAGTTCCTGGACCACGCGGCGCTGGTTTCCGACGCCGATGCCTACGACGAGCGCGCGCGGGTCACGCTGATGACGCTACACAGCGCCAAGGGATTGGAATTCTCGACCGTGTTTCTCGCGGGCCTGGAAGAAGGGCTCTTCCCCCATAAGCTTTCGCTCGATGACGATGCGGCTCTCGAAGAGGAGCGGCGGCTCTGTTACGTCGGCATGACGCGGGCGCGCGACCGCTTGATCCTCACCCGCGGGGCCTCGCGCCGCTCCTTCGCGCGCGAGGAATACGCGACGACGCGCCCCTCCAGGTTTTTGCGCGAAGTTCCTGCGGAACTCCTCGAGCCGCTCAATCCGACGATGGCGGGCACGAAACCGCGCACCATGTGGGAAAATGCCGAAAGCTCGCACGCGGACGTTGACCGCTTTCTGCGCGAGCGCGGAGGCGCCAGCAGGGGAGGCCGCGTCGGCGGCCGGAGGTCCGCCGCGGCCCTGCGCTCGAACCGCCGCTGGAAGCTGGGCTCGGCCGTTCGCCATCCCAAATTCGGCTTGGGCACCGTACTCGATTGCGAAGGCGAAGGGGAAGACGCCAAGCTGACGGTGAGTTTTCCCGGCTACGGCAAGAAGAAGTTTGTGGAGAAGTTTGCCATGCTGGAAAAGGCGTGATGGGTACGAGGAACTCGGGAACCGCAAAGGCAAGCCCCGGTGAAGGAAACAACCGTCTATGGACACACGCAAGATTAAGGACAAAGCGGAACGGAAGAAGCTGAAGCGCGCAGCGCGGAAAAAGCGCACACCCAAGCCCAAGCAGACTGAGCCGCGCGGCTCGCACAAGCCTAAGGTGAAGAAGAAGGGTGCGGGTGCGCCGCCACGGCGGTAAGCATGCCGTGTCGCGTGATGAGCTGCGTTGACAGTCGACAGTTCTCGGTTGTCAACAAAGACCTTCAACCGCGCCGGCTTTGGCGGCGGGCTGTTGGCTGTTAACTTTCTTTGCTTCTGACTCGTCACTTGTCACTCGTCACTCAGCTCATGGCATCCCAGCTTTTTAAGACGAAGAGTATCGACAAGCTGCTGGCAGAAGCGGCCGACGCTGAGCACCGGCTGCGCAGGACGCTGGGGCCCTGGTCGCTGACGGCGCTGGGCATCGGCGCCATCATCGGCACGGGGATTTTCATTCTGACGGGGACGGCGGCGGCGGGCGAGGAACTGCAGGTCCACTCGATCTGGAAGGCGCCGGTGCTGGACCTCCTGCTTCACGGCAGGAACGCGCTCGGCACGGGCGGGCGGCCGGGCGCGGGTCCGGGCATCGCCTTGTCATTCCTGATGGTGGCGCTGGTTTGTGCGCTGGCGGGCTTGTGCTACGCGGAGCTCGCCTCGATGATTCCCATCGCCGGGAGTGCCTACACCTACGCCTACGCCACCCTCGGCGAGGTGATCGCCTGGATCATCGGCTGGGATCTGATCCTCGAGTACGCGGTCAGCAACATGGCCGTGGCGGTGGGCTTCTCCGCCTACATTGACAGCCTGCTGCGGGGTTTCGGCATCCACTTGCCACGGCAGTTCATGGGGCCGATTTTTGTCGCGGGCGAACGCACCGGCTCCTACTTCAATCTCCCGGGCTTCCTGATCGTGATGATCATCAGCGTGATTCTGGTGCTGGGAATCCGCGAGAGCGCCGGCGCCAATAACATCATGGTGATGGTGAAGATCATCGCCATCCTGATCTTCGTCTTTGCCGCTTCTCGCCACATCGAGCCGTCCAATTGGAAGCCGTTCATGCCTAACGGCTGGCAAGGCGTGCTGACGGGCGGCGCGATCGTCTTCTTCACCTACATCGGTTTTGACTCCGTCTCCACAGCGGCGGAAGAGTGCAAGCAACCGCAACGGGACGTGCCCTTCGGGATCATCGCCTCGCTGGTGGTTTGCGCGCTGTTGTATATCTCGGTGGCGATCGTGCTGACCGGCATCCAGCACTGGCAAGCACTGCGCAACGCGGCGCCCGTGGCGAACGCCCTGCAAGCGATTGGGCTGCCCCAGGTGCAACGATGGGTGACGATTGGGGCACTCACCGGCATGCTGAGCTCCCTGTTGGTCTTTCAACTCGGCCAGGCGCGGGTGTGGTTTGCCATGTCGCGGGACGGGCTGCTGCCCCGCGCCTTCACCAAGGTCCATCCCCGCTTCCGCACGCCTCATATCAGCACGTGGGCGGCGGGATTATTCGTTGCCATCCCGGCGGGGATTTTTGACATTGGGACGCTGGCGGACCTGTCGAACATCGGCACGCTGTTCGCCTTCGTGCTGGTTTCGCTGGGTGTGATCGTGCTGCGGCATCGACAACCGAATCACCCGCGCAAGTTCCGCACGCCCTGGGTGCCGGTGATTCCCCTTCTGGCCATTCTCTGCTGCCTCATCTTGATGGCGAGTCTGCCGCTTGAAACCTGGGCAAGGTTCGTGGTGTGGCTGGCAATCGGCCTCATGATCTACTTCACATACAGCAAGCGTCACAGCGAATTCGGCAGTGATCCCCACGCCCTGGAGCCGCATCCCGCACCGGATCCTTAGGCCGTTGTGTTGCGCCACATCCCTGAGACAGGCGCGGGGAAATCGGTTAGAATCACACGGTTCATTGAGTCGCCTGCACACCGATGCTCATGCGATCGCCCGAAGGCTGTCGTCAGCGGCCCTGCAAGCAGATTTCGGGATTTGGCTCGCCGAGACTCGCGCTGGTCACCGCGCTGTTCCTGGCCATGCCGGGAGCCGCGCTCGCCTGGGGGCCGGCGGCCCACCGTTTCGTCAACAACTATGCGGTGGATACACTGCCCCCGGAAATCCGCTATTTCTTCGAGGCCAACCGGCAGTTTCTGGTGGAGCACGCCAACGACCCGACCCAGTGGATGCAGAAAGATCCCTACGAGGGCAAACGGCACTACATGTATCTCGATAAGTACGGGACCTTCCCGTACCTGAATCTTCCGCACGACTTCAACCAGGCGAAGACCAGATTTGGTTTGCGCCGCATCAATCGCAACGGCCTGCTGCCCTGGCACGTGGGCGAATACAGCCTGCGCCTTACTAACGCGTTGAAAGCACAGAAATGGGAGGAGGCCAAGCTCGCCGCCGCGGCCCTGGGGCACTATGTGGCCGACACACGCGAACCCCTCCACACCTCCTCCAACTACGACGGGCAGCTCACGGACCAGAAGGGGCTGGCGGCGCGCTTTGGCGCGGCCCTGATCGACCGCTTTCAGGGCTTCCTGATTTTCCGCCCGCCGCCTGCCACGAAGATTGATGATCCGACGGAGTATGCCTTCGACGCCGTGCTGGAAAGCCACACCTGGGTCTATCAGATTATCCTCGCCGACCGGCGGGCAGTGGAGGGGCTGCACGACTACAACGAGGACTATTTCGACCGGTTTTACGCCATCATCGGCCCCATCGCCGCGCGCGAACTTAACCATGCCGCGCACGACACGGGCTCCTATTGGTACACCGCGTGGCTGAATGCGGGAAAGCCGCCGTTGCCGGGACGGTGAACACGCGTTCAGCGATCCGCGTGAATCCGACCGGGGTTCGGCGGAGAGCTGATGGCTGACTGCTTTGCCGAGCCTGGGATGGAATCCTCACCAGACAAGTTCATCGCCCGCCTGCCGAAAGTCGAACTCCATCTCCATCTGGAAGGCAGCCTGCGCCCGGAGACCCTGCACGAGCTTGCCCAGGGAAAAAATCTGGTGCGCCGGGAAGTCACGAAATGGATCAGCGAGCGGCGCGCGCAATCGTATCGCTACAAGGACTTCCAGGACTTTCTCAATGCCTTTGGCGTGGTCACGTTGCTGCTGAAAACGCCGGAGGACTATGCGCTGGCTGTGACGCGCCTCGCCGCGTGGCTGGCGGCGCAGCGCGTGCGTTACGCGGAGGTGATCCTCGGGGTAGGCGTTCTGCTGTGGAAGAAGCAATCCGTGGAAGAAGTCTTCGATGCCGTGTCGCGCGCGGCGGAGGAGGCGGGATTGCGCCTCGGCGTGCGTCTCGGCTGGATTTTCGATTCCATCCGCCACTTCGGCGTGGCGCACACGCGCGAAGTGCTCGCCTGGGCGATCAAGTATCGGACACGCGGTGTGGTGGGCTTCGGGATAGGCGGGAACGAGGCGGGCGGTCCGGCGGAGTGGTTCACCGACATCTTCCGCGAGGCGCGGGAAGCCGGGCTACGTCTAACTGCGCACGCGGGCGAAGCGATGGGTCCCGAAAGCATCCGCCAAGCCGTTGAACTGCTCGGGGTGGAGCGCATCGGCCACGGGCTTACGGCGATTCGGGACCCTAACGTCATGGCCCTGCTACGCGACCGGCGGATTCCCCTCGAGGTCTGCCCGACCAGCAACGTCGCCACGGGTCTTGTGGCGCGCTTTGCGGACCATCCCCTCCCCCGCTACCTCGAAGCGGGCCTGGTTGTCACCCTCAATTCCGACGACCCGGCGATGTTCGGCACCAGCCTGCAGGAGGAGTTCGTGCGCGCGACGCGCGCCTTCTCGCTCTCTCGCGAACAGATCATTCACCTCTGCGAGAATGCCATTCGCCACTCCTTCTTGTCGGAGGAGGAGAAGGCCCCGCTATTTCGGGAGTTGTCTGAGGCGGCGGGCCAGTAGGGGCTCGTCGCCACGCCGGCGACGACTCTACATTCACTCCATCGCTCAATCGCCCCATCATTCAATCTTCCTGAGCGCCTCACGGATCTTGCCTTCCAGAGTCTCGACGAAGGTCGCGACGTCGAGTCCGGTCTGGCGAAAGACGACGCGGCCGTCTGGCCCCAGGATCATTGTGGTGGGAAGGGCGCGAATGCCCATCAGATGATCGAGTCCCTGCGCATAGACCACCGGGACGGTCCAGTGTTCTTCCCTGAGGAACTCGGAGACGAGCGCCCGGTCTTCGTCGGCGTTGACGGCGAGGAAGGCCACGCGCGACTCGTCGCCGAACTTTTCCATGACCCGCTCGAAGAGTTTGCCTTCCACGCGGCAGGGCGGGCACCACGTGGCCCAGAATTCCAACACCAGGAACTTGCCGCGATAATCGGCGAGCTTTGCGGGTGAGCCGTCGACTTTCTGAAGAGGATATTCCAAAGGGTCGCGCGTTTCGATGCGCGGCATGCCTTCGGAGCGGAAGCGGCTCGCGAGCATACGCATCAGCTCATCGTAGCGCCCGAGGATCAGGTCGCCGAGACCCTTTTCGGACGCGTATTTGGCCACGTAGGCGCTGCCCAGTTTCTGGCGTACCTGATCGCGCCGCGCCGGATCGACGCGCTTGTCGGGAATCGCGAAAGCGGTCAGATAGGCGTCGATGGCGCGCTCGGTCTCGCCCCGCTTCAAGGCCGCATCGCCGAGCTGTTCGGCGACAGCGGGCGAAGGGTAGGCGGCAAGACTTTTCTCGAAATCCGCGACGGCCCGCTCCTGATCCCCGGCCTTGCCGTAGAACCTTCCGCGCATCGAGTAAGCCGTGGCGCGCATCAGCGATTGGAATTCCGGCCATTTCTCGGCGGGGACATCGCTCGGGCGCCTCTCCGGCGTCAGCTTCTCAGTGTACTCGACGAAGCGCGAGGCATAGAGGATGGATTTCTTGCGGCTGGCTGGGTCGTTCAGCCGGTCGAATTGATCCGCGGCGGCGGTGAGAAGATCGGGGTCTTCCGGCCGGAGTTCAAGCAGTTTCTCCGCCGTCTCGCTGGCCTTGCGCGGGTCATTGGATTCGACGGCGCGGCGGTAGATCACGCGCAGCACCTGCTCGCGACGTGCGCTCTTGGGAAAGCGGGTGAGGAATTCCTCCAGATTTTTGATGAGCGCCTGCGGATCGGTCGGCGAAGTGCGGAACGCTTCGTCAAGCGCCTCGGATTCTACATCCACCCCCGGCAGGGGCGCCGGCTTGGGCGCGGCTTTCTTGTCGTCCACGCCGATGCCCGCCGCGGGAAGAAATGGCGCAAGAGACAGCACGAGGACAACAGCCAGGAGGCCGCACGTCGTGTACTGGCTGGGATTGGAGCGCCGCAAGTCCATCGTCATTTTCTACTGTAGAGACGCGCTCGCTGGCGGGTCAAGGAAATTCATGAAGGCGGGGCAAGCAACCCGGACTGTTATAATGCGATCTCGTTCAATGGAAGGGCGCATGGTCGTGCGCCCGCGATCGGGCGACGGTCCCGTGGGCCGTCTCCGCAAACTGACCATGTCCATCGCAATCCGTGCCGTCTTCTTCGACTCCGGGAACACCCTCGTCTATCCTCGTTTCGAGGAACTGGTAGAGGATCTCGCCCAACAGGGTTACCCGGCGAGGGTGGAAGATTTCTTCGCCGCGGAGCGCGTGGCCAAACAAAGGCTCGACGAATGGCTCTGGCCGCAGATCCGGCGCGGCCAGCTCCCGCGCACCATCGACCTGCGCTACTGGACGGAGTACCTGAGCGCCCTGGTGGCCCGGGTGCGAGTCCCGGAGCCCGAGCGTCCGGCAATGATGCACCGCCTCGGCGACCGCTTTGGCGACATCACCCTCTGGTCCTGTGTCTTTCCCGATACGCCACCATTCCTGGAAAAGCTGCGCACCCGGGGTTACTGGTTGGGCGTGATCTCGAACTCGGTCGGCACGATGGAGCAACAGCTTGAGCGCCTCGACCTGGCACGCTACTTTCAAACCGTCATCGACTCGGCTCTCGTGGGCGTCGAGAAACCGCACCCCGAGATATTCCGGATCGCGCTCGGGTGCGTGCCTGAGGCCATCGCGCCCTCGCAGGCGATCTTCGTCGGCGACACGAACGCGACGGATATGGGCGGCGCGCAACTCGCCGGGATGCGGGGTGTGCTGATCGATCGGCTCGGTGCCTACCCCCACGCCGAGTCTCCCCGCATCACTTCGCTTCCCGAGTTGGAACGCTACTTGTAGAGTCTCGTCTGCGTCTTGGGCGCCACAAGTCGCCTTCTTCTCCGTCTGCCCCGATCCTGTCGGCACGGTCCTAGGACGCAGGCTGATTGCCTCGTGGTGCGCTGTGCGCGGAGGGGCTCTGCCAATGAGAAGCGCCGGCAACGATTCGGCGGGCCCAGGTGATTTGCGGACGTATGGACTGCCGCTGCCTATCTCTTCTTCTTTGGCTTCGCCTTCGGTCGACACGCCATCGTCTTAGTCCTCCTATGATGTGCCTTGGCGAGGGACACGAGGTGATTCGTTTTATACCGACATCGGGTGTCCTCGTCAAGCGGCAGTGAGGGCGCAGCACGCTACGCTCGCTCCGGTTGACCCGTGCGGCGCGACGGCGGAGCCGAAAAAAAGGCCCGCCTTGGGGGAGCGGGCCTGGGGAAAGGAGGAAACCTGGGATGGATCTCGACTTATCTCTTCTTCTTGGCCTTCTTCTTCGCTGCCATGGATTCAGTCTCCTTGTTGGGATATGCAGATTACGCGCAGTGGCCAAGATATAGAGGCCGGGCGCGTCCCTGGCCCTATATGTAGTAGCTTTCGCCCCATTTGTCAAGCAAAATTTCTTTCGATTCTTCGCCCCGCGATTCGTGGCAAACTGGGCCCCGGACGGCGCGCGAGGAAATCTTGGAGGAGGTTGCCGCATGATCTCTCTCGCTTCACGTCGTGAGTTTCTCCACGAAGTATCCGCATGGGCGAGCGCCGGCTTGCTTTCGGATCGGGCCATTTCCGCCGCAGCCCAGGCGACATCGGCCGTTGCGAGAGTCGAGGGGGCGTATATCGATCCGCGCCGCGTGTTGCTCTGGGAATCAACGCGGAAAGAAATCCGTGAGGCGCTCGAGTCCGGCCGACTCAAGGCGGCCATCGTTCCCACCGGCAGCACCGAGCAACACAACGAGCATCTCGCCATGATTCAGGACACCGCGAGTGCCGTGCTGGTGGCGCAGCAAGCGGCGCTCGCGCTCTATCCCCAGGTGACGGTCGCGACGCCCGTGGCGGTGGGCATCTCGCCATATTGGATGGACCGTCAAGGTACGCTCACGCTGCGCGAGGAGACTTTTCTTGCCCTCGTGTACGACATCTGTGGCAGCCTGCGTCACCACGGCATCCGGACCATTCTCATCGTGAACGGTCACGGTGGCAACGACCAGCCGCTCAAACGTCACGTGGCGGAGTTCAGCCAAAAGCTGGATGTGAAACTCGATGCCTGCTCGTATTGGGATGCTTTCGCAGAAGGCTCCGGGCGCGAGGAAGCGAAGAAGATTATGGAGTCCGGTATCGGCGCCGACGACCTGCCGGGCCATGCGGCGGAATTTGAAACCTCGATCGCGCTCGCGGCGTTCCCGGAACGCGTCCACCGTGATGGCGTGGATTACGACCGGGCCACGCTGAAGCTCGATCCTGCCGAAGCGAGAAAGGATCGCCGGCACTATCAAAACTCCCTGCTGGCCCGGCGCGAGAAAGGCGAAGTGCTGATTCGCATCGCGGTGGAATGGGTCGCGACGCGGTTGCAGCGCATGACCGGGAACCGCTGACCTGGCCTTTAACGGTCCCAGCCCCGAGCCTCCAGCCCCCGGCCCCCGCTTTTTCCCCGCTGCTGCTCGATGTATCTGCCGATGCTTTCCACAGTGTCAATCCACAGGCCGTTCGCCGGGTCCTTGGCGTACCTGCACAGCGCTTCGAGCGCCCCGGTGTCGGTGACCTGGAACCCCTTCGAACCGATTTCGTGGCCGACGAAGATGATCCACCGGCCTTCTTCCGCGGCCTGCGAAACGAGTTGCTTCATTTGGGGGAAATCCATGTCGTCGAAGCCCGTGCCGGCGGCCTGCGCGAAATCGAAATAGGCCGGATCGTTGGCCGTTTCCTCCAGGTAGCCGCGCGCCACCCGAAAACGCTCCGCCGCGAGCGGGACGTAGCTTTTGACCCGGCGCCCCCGGCCCACGAACTTCTGGCCACAGGGATAAGCAAACGTTCTGGCCTTCACTCCCAACAGGCGAGCGATCTCCGCATTGGCGTCGTCCAGCTCTTTGGCCATCCGCTCGAGCGTATAGTCCTCGAGCGCATTTGCGCGGGAGAACAGAAAATTCCCCGAGCAGGGATGCGTGAGCGAATGGTTGGCGATCTCGTGCCCGCTGGCCACAATCTTCTTCCAGCCCTCGAGACGCTTCTCGACGTTGGCGGGCGTGACGAAAAACGTCGCCTTTACGCCCATTCGGTCCAGCAGTGCTAAGCCCACGTCGGGCTGGCTGGTCCGCGCGTCGTCGAACGAGAGGCTGATCGCCGCCCGCCTGCCCGCCGGCCACTGGAACGGCTTGTTCTCCTCTGCGCCGGCGGAAGCTGGAGTTGCTGCGCCCCCCAACATCACGAGAAAGCCACCTACCGCCATGGCTGCCATGAACCTTTGCCCCATTGGTTTTCCCTCCTGCCGCGCGCTGCCTCCGCGTTCGCGGTGCACAGAGTGTAGGCGTTTCCTGGCCGCCGCGGCAAACGCCTTTGCCCGACGATAGCCGCCAACCACACGCCCCTGCGCCAACCGGCCGCAGTTTGAGGTGAGAAATCTCATATTGGGTTTAACTCTCGTCGAATCTTGTAATGTCTTTCGTTTTCAAAAAAATACTGGCTTTGGTCGGAACGAAAGAACTGGGGCTGACTCCTTCAACCCAATATATTAGCTTTGGGAGGCCCTTATATAAGGGCCGTCACCCGCCTTTCTTTCCGCATGTGCGCGGCCGGGAGGCACATCCACCTCGCTGCAGGGCACAGTGGCCACCCCGCACTAGCCCGCGCCCGCCGGGATTGTAATGCTGACCATGCCCGTTTACTTGGTGGCTCAAGTTGCCGAAGCAGTTCGCGAGCCCGCCCAGAGAAGACGCACCACCATGGGGTCACTCGTCAACGAGTGGCCGCGCCGAAACCTCCGCGCGAAGAGACGTGACAGGAAGCGCGGCGCTCCGTGTCTCAGAAACTCTGCAGCTCTGGTGATGCAGTGAGTCCCGGGCTTCGAAGGCAGGCGAAGCGCGCGGCGGTGCCCGGCGTCCGGTTGCGAACGCCCGCTCGCGACCCGGCTTTGAAGTCACCCACCGTAACCTTCAGCCCCCCCCGGTCTGCGCCGGAAGCCCCGGGGTTTGACCGCCGGCGGCGAGATTTGTTAAGTTAATATTTGCTGTTCTGGGGCTGTACGGGTTGCCGAAAGAGGCGGCGTGGTTGTTTTTCCAACCGCAGCGAAGATTTCCCGCTTTTCTCGTAATGAAGCAACTTCTGCGATCCATCACTGCGCTCAGGAAGACCTGGTGGAGCCCTGGTGGTTCCGATTTGATGGGGACTGCTCAGGACGACGGCCGCGAATCTTTTTCAGCGTGCTCTAAGAAAGTAAAGCAGGGATGCCGAACGTTCAACTGACCTTTCCGGACGGGACCACCAAGGAATTCCCCCAAGGCGTCACCGCGCTGGAAGTTGCGAAAGCGATTGGCCCGCAGCTTGCCGCCGAGGCGCTGGTGGCCAGGGTGGATGGGCGCCTGATCGATCTCAACTCCTCCATCGAGGCCAGCGGGCCGATTCAGTTCATCACACCCGCCTCGCCCGAGGGACTCGAAGTTTACCGTCATTCCGCCGCGCATCTGCTGGCCGCGGCGGTGACGGAACTTTTCCCCGACGCGCATCCGGGCATCGGTCCGCCGACCGAGAGCGGCTTCTTCTACGATTTCTACCGCGAGAAGTCATTCACGGAAGAGGATCTGGCGAAGATCGAAGCGAAGATGCGCGAGCTGCAGAAGGCCGACCTGCCTTTCGAGCGGGTCCACTTCCCGAAGGAAGAGGGCAAGAAGCTCTTCGCGCAGATGGGCGAGTTCCTGAAGTGCGAGCTCATCGAGGAGAAGGCCGAGCCAGTTTTTTCCGCCTATCGCACCGGAAAATTTCTGGACTTCTGCCGCGGGCCGCACATTCCCTCCACGGGGCGGATCAAGGCCTTCAAGGTGTTGGGCGTGTCGGGCGCCTACTGGAAGGGCGACGAGCGCTCGCACCCGATGCAGCGCATCTACGGCACGGCGTTCTTCACCCCCGCGGACCTCGACGAATACCTCCGCAAGCTGGAAGAAGCGAAGAAGCGCGACCATCGACGCCTGGGGAAGGAACTCGAGCTCTTCAGCATTCAGGACGACGCCGGGCCGGGCCTGATCTTCTGGCATCCCAAGGGCGGCCGGGTGCGCACCCTCATCGAGGACTGGCTGCGCGACGAGCTGCTGAAGCGCGGCTACGATCTGGTTTACACGCCGCACACCATGCGCCGGCACCTCTGGGAGACGAGTGGGCATACGAATTTCTATCGCGAGAACTTGTTTGGCGCCATGGATGTGGAGAACGATCAGTACCAGCTCAAGCCCATGAATTGTCCGGGCCACATCCTGATCTATCAGTCGCGCCGGCGCAGCTATCGCGAACTGCCGCTGCGCTTTGCCGAGCTCGGCACCGTGTACCGCTACGAGCGCTCCGGCGTGCTGCACGGCCTGCTGCGCGTGCGCGGCTTCACGCAGGACGATGCCCATATCTTCTGCATGCCCGAACAGGTCGAGGGGGAAGTCGAGGCCTGCGTCGAGTTCGCCTTCGCCGTCCTCCGGACCTTCGGTTTCGACCGCTACGAAGTGGACCTCTCCCTGCGCGACCCCGCGCACCCCGAGCATTACGCCGGAACCGCAGAGGAATGGACCCTCGCGGAGGGCGCGCTGCGCAACACACTTGACCGCATGAAGATCCCGTACCAGGACATGCCGGGCGAAGCGGTGTTTTACGGGCCGAAGATCGACATCAAGCTGGTGGACGCCATCGGGCGGCCGTGGCAACTCACCACCGTGCAATTCGATTTCAATCTCCCGCGGCGCTTTGGACTCGAATACGTCGCGCCGGACGGCCACCCGAAAACTCCGGTGATGGTGCACCGCGCGCTGCTCGGATCCATCGAGAGGTTCTTTGGGGTGCTGATTGAACATTACACGGGCGCGTTTCCGGTATGGCTGGCGCCCGTGCAGGCCGTGGTGCTGCCCATCAGCGAGAAGCACGCGGCTTACGCGCGCGAAGTCGAGGAGGCGCTGCGGGCGGCGAACATCCGCGTGCAGCTTGACGCGCGCAACGAGAAACTCAACGCCCGCATTCGCGACGCACAGCTCCAGAAAGTTCCCTTCATGCTGGTGGTAGGCGACCGCGAAATGCACAGCCGGGCGGTGGCCGTGCGGCGGCGGGATACCGGGGACGCCGGCTCCTCGCCGCTCGCCGAGTTTATCCCCTATGTGCGCCAGCTTATCGACAGCCGCGCCATGAAATGGTAAGCTGTGAGACACCTTCAGACCTTGAGAAGCCTACCTCCCAAAACTGAGGGGGCTGGGTGGGCGGCCCTGCCGGGCCAGGAGGGATGATTTATCGCTGCCCGATTTGTTCGCATCAACGAAAGGATCCGCGCTAAAGAAATTCGAGTTATCGACGAGGAAGGTAAGCAACTGGGCATCATGCCGCCGTTTGAAGCCCTGAAGCTCGCGCGCAATCAGGGCCTGGACCTGGTGGAGGTGGCCCCCACGGCCACTCCCCCTGTTTGCCGTATCATCAATTACGGCAAATACCTCTACCAGCAGAGCAAACGGCAGCACGAAGCCAAGAAGCACCAGAAATCAATTGAACTGAAGGAAGTCAAATTCCGACCGCGCACCTCGGAGCATGACTATGAGACGAAGCGGAAGCACATCGTCGCGTTCCTGCAGGAAGGCAATAAGGTCAAGGCGACAATCCAATTCCGCGGGCGCGAGATGGCGCATCGCGACATCGGCCACAAGATGATCGACCGCCTGATTCAGGAAGTGAGCGAGGTGGGGCAGGTGGAGGCGCGACCCCGGCAGGAGGGGCCCTTCCTGACAGCGATTTTGGCGCCCAAGAAGGTGGCCGGAAAAGGTGGGGTCGGCGGGCCGAAGGCCCCCAGGCAAGCGTCGGCGGGATCACCGGGAGGTTGACCGTTGGCTAAAGTTAAGACGAAGTTGAAGACGCATAAAGGCGCGGCGAAGCGTTTCAAGATCACGGCGACAGGAAAGGTCGTGAGCCGGCGCGCCTTTGCCCGTCATATTCTGACTTCCAAACCGGCGAGCCGGAAGCGGAAGCTGGCCCAGGCGCGCGTGGTCTCGCCCGCAGATGTGAAGCATGTCCGCGCGATGCTGCCTTATGGCGGGTGAACCCGACTCGCCGCAGCGAGTCGTGCGGGACTGGGAGCTTGGGACCGGGTTCCTACCTGGCCCCTGACGCCTAGTCCGCGCAGTAAAGGGAGCGGGAAGGCCAACGGCGGGGTGCCTTCTCCCCGTGCCAGATGGGACGGGGCTTCGGTCTTTGCGCCAGCCGGCGGAAAGGCGAGGCCGCCCCAACAGATTGTCTCGAAAGGAGCAAACCCATGCCTCGAGTCAAGCGCGGCACCGTGCGCCGCGCCGGCCGGAAGAAGCTCGCCAAGCTCACCAAAGGCTACTTCCTCGGCAAAAGTAAGCTTTACAAATTCATGAAGGAGGCCGCGGACCGCGCCGGGCGCTTCGCCTATCGCGACCGACGGCGGCGCAAGCGCGATTTCCGCCGCCTGTGGATTGTCCGCATTGGCGCCGCTGCGCGCCAGCACGGCCTCACTTACAGCCAGTTCATTAACGGGCTCAAGAAGCTCGAAATTGCCCTGGACCGCAAGGTGCTCTCCGACATGGCGGTGCGCGATGCCGCCGGATTTGCGGAGCTGGCGGGCAAGGTGAAGCAAGCAGTCCTCAGTTGACAGTCAACCGTCGAAAGTCGAAGAAGCCCGCTTTCGACCTCTGACCTTCGAGTTTCGGCCCAGCCATGGCTCTCGAAGAGAAAGTCGGCAAGACGCTCGCCGAACTCGGTGTCTCCGATGTAGAGGGCGTGGTCTCTCTGTTTGCAGAGGTCCGCGCGGCGATGCAGGCGGAGCGGCAGGAGCTCATTTCGCGCGGCGCATCGAGCGAAGCCGAGCGCGATCGGCTTTGCAAGGCCCTGCGCGATCGCTGGCTGGCGCGCAAGAATGGCTTCATGTCACTCATCGACGAGAACTGGCTGAAGAAGGCGGCGAAAGAACTGAAACCACTTGTCGGGCGGCAGTTCAACGACCTGCGAAAGGAAACGACTGTTCTGGAGTTTGAGGCGCTTCGGCAGCAGATCGCCACCCACGAGGATCGTACGGCGTTAATCTCGTGGACGGAATTCGAGGTTCCCAGCCCCCCGCTCTCACGCGGGGTAATAACCGATCTCACGCTGCCCGGCTACCGCCGCCCGCTGGGCTCGATTCATCCGGTGACGCGCGTGCTGCGCGAGATCGAGGATATTTTCCTCGGCCTCGGGTTCACGATCGAAAGCGGGCCGGAAGTCGAATCGGTTTATTACAACTTCGACGCCCTGAACATCCCCGAGAGCCATCCCTCGCGCGACGACTGGGACACGCTCTACGTGGACGAGCGCACGGTGCTGCGCACGCACACTTCGCCCGTGCAGATTCGCGCCATGGAGAAGCACGGCGCGCCGCTTTACATCATCGTGCCCGGCAAGGTCTATCGGCACGACAATCCGGACGCCAGCCACGCCTCGATGTTCCACCAGATCGAAGGGCTGGCTGTAGATCGGGATATCACCTTCGCGGACCTCAAGGGCACGCTCGATTTCTTCGCGCGAAAATTCTTCGGCGAGCGAATCCGCACGCGCTTCTCGCCCAGCTTCTTTCCGTTCACTGAGCCCTCCGGCGAAGTCTCCATCAGTTGCGTGATCTGCGACGGGCAGGGCTGCCGGACGTGCAAGGATAGCGGCTGGGTTGAAGTGATGGGCTGCGGGATGGTGCATCCGGAAGTCCTCCGCCACGGCGGGATCGATCCCGAGCAGTATACCGGCTGGGCGTTCGGTCTGGGCGTCGAGCGCTACGCCATGATGAAATACGGGGTCAACGATATTCAGCTCTTCTACCAGAGTGACGTTCGATTTTTGGAACAATTCTGAGTGGTGGAGAGTGCATCGTGAATTGTGAAACAGAGATTCGGCCGAGGTGCTCACTCGCTATTCCCTGTTCCCTAATCACCCTTCGTCTTTCCCGCTCTCAGCCATGAAGATATCGTTAAACTGGCTCAAGGAATTCGTGGACGTTACGGCCGACCCGCGCGAGTTGCGCCGCGATCTGACGACGATCGGGCTCAACACGGAGTCCTACGTCCAGGTCGGGAACGATTGGGTCTTTGATGTGGAGGTAACAACGAACCGGCCCGACTGCCTCAGCCACTACGGGGTGGCGCGGGAAGTCGCCGCCCTTTACCGGCTTCCCTTGGAGCGACTCGTATTCCCCGTCAAGGAGTCGGTCGCCCCCGCCCAGGGCGAGATCTCGATTGAGATTGCCGCTCCCGACCTCTGTGCCCGTTATTGCGGCCGCGTGATCGCCAACGTGCAAGTGAAGCCTTCGCCCGAGTGGCTTCGGAAACGTCTGGAAGCCGTGGGGCAGCGGCCGATCAACAACGTCGCGGATGCGACAAACTACGTGCTGCTCGAGCTAGGCCATCCCCTGCACGCCTTCGATCTGGCGCGCGTGCGTCAAAGAAAAATCGTCGTGCGCCGCGCCAAGGCGGGGGAGTACCTGAAGACCCTCGACGGCGTGGCCCGCACGCTCAGCCCCGACGACCTGGTGATCGCCGATGCACAGCGCGCCCTCGCGCTCGCCGGCGTGATGGGCGGCGAGGATTCGGAGATTTCCACTTCCACGCAGAAAGTTCTGCTGGAAAGCGCGTGGTTTGAGCCCACTTCGATTCGCCGCACGGCAAAAAGTCACGCCATGCATACCGAGGCGTCGCATCGCTTCGAGCGCGGGGCGGACATTCAGATGGCGGCCGTCGCCATCGACCGGGCGGCGGCGTTGATTGTGCAACTGGCGGGCGGCGAGGTCCTGCGCGGCGTCGTGGACGTCTACCCCCGGCCGCAGCTCCGCGAGGATATCGTCCTTCGCCGCAGCCAGATCTACCGCGTGCTGGGCGCCGAGGTTCCGCGGGAAGAAGTCGAGCGCATCCTTCGCGCCCTGGGTTTCCAACTGGATCGTCGCGGCCTCGATGCCTGGCGCGTGTCACCGCCGTCCTTTCGGCTGGATGTGATCCGGGAGGTTGATCTCGTCGAAGAGATCGCGCGCCACTTCGGCTACGATCGCCTCCCCGCTCGCCTGCGCACCGCGCCGCCACGCATCGAGAAGGATGTAGTACGGGAGAAGGAGTATGCCCTCTCCGCCCGGCTCGTGGCGCTCGGCTATCGCGAGATCATCCCCTCCTCCATGGTCGATCCGCAGGAGAATGCGCGGTTCGCGGACCGGCCGCCGCTCCTCCTGGCCAACCCGCTGAGTCAGGAGGCCTCTGCGCTGCGCTCGAGCACCATCCCCAGCATGCTGCGCGCGCTCGGCTGGAATCTGGACCGCGGCCAAAACGACCTGCGCTTGTTCGAGTTTGGGCGGACTTACAGCCCAGGCTCCAATGGCCTGGCAGAAGAGCGGCGCGTGCTGACCCTGGGCTTAACCGGCTTTCGTCGCGCTAGTTCCGTGCACGACCCTCCTCGCGGGCTCGACATGTTCGATCTCAAGGGGGATCTCGAAACGTTGTTCGAAATCGCGGAGCTTCCGAACTTGGCGTTCGCGCCGGAGGGCTGCCGGTACTATGAGCCCGGCCAGAGCGGCCGGTTCGTGGCGGGCGGGAAGCCGCTGGCCACATTTGGCCAGCTCAGCCGCGCGATCGCGCGCGACTATAAATTGCGTCAGGCGGTGTGGCTGGCGGAAGTGGATCTCGATGCACTGCTGGCAGCGCCTCCACGCGCCTTCACCTTCCGCGCCTATTCGAGGTTTCCGGCGGTGGAGCGTGATTTCTCACTGCTCGTCCCGGAAGCGAAAAAGTACGGGGAGATTGAGCAGGCGGTGCGTGGACTCGGGCTGGCAGAGCTGCGCGACCTGCGGCCCGTGGACTTCTTTCGTGGAGGAGGCATCGCCGCGGGACACTACAGCCTATTGCTGCGCGTGACCTTCCAGAGCGCAGAGCGCACGCTGACGAGCGAGGAAGTCGGCGCCATGAGCCAGCAGATCGTGGGCGCACTCGCTCCTCTGGGCGTGCGACTGAGAACGTAGAGATTACAGAAAACCACAGACAGTGTGTCATCTGGAGCCCGTTCCCCCCGGGTGCACTGAGGGCAGACGCCGCCAAGGATCGCGGCATTTTTGCCAAAACAGGCGACAGGCGAAGACCCGGCCTCTCCGGATGACATCCTAGGGAAGAGAGAATCGTGGCCAATCCCAACGACGCATTTCAGCGGTTGGAAGAAAAACTGCTCCGGGTGGCGGAAATCCTGAGGCGCGCGCAGGAAGAGAAGCGAGCCCTCGAGCAGCAGCTCGAGCAGATGCGAGGCGGCTCCAAGGAACAGACCAGGCGACTGGAAGCCCTGGAGCGGGAAGTGGAGACGCTGCGCCACGAGCGGGAGGAAGTCCGCGCCCGCGTCGAGAAGATCATCCAGCAGATCGATATGTTGACAACGCCGGAGGCGGGGCGATAATTGAGCGGACGGGCTCGCCGCCCTGCTCCCATGGGGGCGGCTATCTCTGCCCACGAGGAGAGGCGTGAGCAACAGCTCCGACGGCGTCCGGGTGGAAATCTACGACCAGGAATACCACATACGGGGCGAGCTCGACGCCGCCTACATCCGGCAACTGGCGCAATACCTGGACGCAAAGATGCGCTCGATTGCCGAGCGCACGCACACCGTGGACTCGCTGCGCGTGGCGGTGCTGGCGGCCCTGAACATCGCCGACGAGTATCACCAGTTGAAAGCCCGGTACGAAGCGGAGACCCGGCAGGTGAGCGAAAAAGTGGACGAGTGCCACGCCGTCCTCGACGAGGTCCTGAAAGAAGCCCTCTGAGGCCGAACCTCTCTGCCTCCTAGCTGCGCAGGTTTCCAGGGAGGGGCATGCCCTCGGTAGGGCGAAAGCGCCAGAGATTGAGAGACAGCCCGACTTGAGTCCTCCGGTCAACATTCTCTTCATCGGCGATATCTACGGTCACCCCGGCCGCCGTGCCGTCAAAGAATTGCTTCCCGGCCTCGTCGCCGAGTTCTCGCCGGACCTCATTCTGGCCAACGCCGAAAACGCCGCGGGCGGATTTGGTATCACGCCGCCCCTCGTCGAAGAGTTGCTGGACCTGGGGATCGCCGTGCTCACTTCCGGCAATCACATCTGGGACAAGAGGGAAATCCACGCCTACCTGGCGGAGCATGCGGACGGGCGGCTGTTGCGCCCGGCCAACTACCCCGGCGATTTGCCTGGCCAGGGACTCTACGTGGGCAAAACCCGCGCTGGACTGGAATACGCCGTCCTGAATCTTCAGGGCCGCGTCTTCATGGCGAGCATCGACTGCCCGTTTCGCACCGCGGACGCCCTGCTTGAGACAATCCCGCAGCACGTCAAGATCCGCATCGTGGACATGCACGCCGAGGCGACCTCGGAGAAGCGCGCGATGGGCTGGTATCTCGACGGCCGCGTGACCGCCGTGCTGGGCACTCATACCCACGTACCGACGGCGGACGAGATGGTCCAGCCGCAGGGGTCGGCCTACATCACGGACATGGGGATGACGGGGCCGTACGATTCGGTGATCGGCGTCGAAAAATCCAGAATCATCGAGAAGTTCATCAAACAAGTCCCCACGCGCTTTGAGGCAGCCAAAGGCGACGTGCGGCTGAGCGGGGTTGTGGTCGAAGCCGACGGCGAGACCGGCCGCGCACTCTCGATTCAGAGGATTCTGCGGAAATAGCATGCGGCGTGGCCCGAACTTCGGCGGAATGTCTGGAGATGTGCTATCCTAACTGCTTGGTTCTATGCCGCTAATTGCGCCTTCCATTGTGGCAGCGGACTGGGCGAGGCTGGGGGAGGCGCTCGAGGTCGCGGAATCGGCTGGCGCATCCATGGTGCACCTGGACGTGATGGACGGCCATTTCGTGCCGGAGATTTCCATCGGCCTGCCGGTGCTGGCCAGTTTGCGGAAAGCCACCCAGCTGGCCATCGAAGTTCACTTGCTGATTGAATGCCCGGAGCGTTACGCCAACGATTTCATCGCGGCGGGAGCGGACCGGGTATCATTCCACGTCGAGGCCACGCGCCACGGTCGCCATCTGGTAGAACAAATTCGATCCTGCGGTGCCCAGGCGGGGCTGGCTGTCAGCCCTTCGACGCCACTCGCGGCGATCGCCGAATTCTGGACGGAGATTGATTTCCTGACCGTTCTGACGGCAGAGCCGGGCCTGCGGGCGGGGGAACTGGTTCCGTCATCGGTGGCTAAGGTGCGGGCGGCTGCCCAGAGTCGTGCCGACCGGCGGCTCAACTTCGCCCTGGAGGCGGAAGGCGGGATTGGCCCGGAGAATTTCGATGAACTAACCCAGGCCGGTGCGGACATCCTGGTGGTTGGGTCTGCCATCTTTAATAGTGTTAACCCGCGGGCCCGCCTCGAGGAGTGTGTTCGTCGCGCGGCGCGAATCCACGGGAGCATGAGGGTTTGAGCCGTCTCCGCACCGAGCTGAGGTGCCAACGGGGAAACTGAAATCTTGTCCTCAACCCAGTTCCAGTTGAAAGTTGTCCTTGTCGCCGTGGCGCTCATTACGCTCCCGGGGTGTCTCTTCCGCCGTCACCGCGAGGAAGTCGCGCTGAATCCCGGCGACCAGCCGGACAAGATCCTCTACGAGAAGGCCACACGAGAAATTCAGCGCAGCCGGTTTGATGTCGGCCGCCTGACGCTCCAAACGCTGATTAACACCTACCCCGACAGCGAGTACCTTTCCAAAGCCAAACTGGCCATCGCTGACTCCTATTACAACGAAGGCGGCGTCTCCGGCCTGACGCAAGCCGAAGCCGAGTACAAGGATTTCATCACCTTCTTCCCCACGGCTCCCGAGGCGCCCGAAGCCCAGTTCCGCGCGGGCATGGCGCACTATCGCTTGATGGCCAAGTCCGACCGCGACCGGACGGAAGCGAAACTGGCGGAACTGGAGTTCAAGGAATTCCTTCTGAAATACCCCGATAGCCACCTGATGCCGCGCGTGAAATCTCGTTTGCGGCAGGTGCAGGAAGTCCTGGCCCAGGGGGACTTCAAGATCGCCCGCTTCTATTACGCGAAACGGGCTTACCCCGCCGCCCGCTCGCGTTTTCAGGAGATCGCCGACAATTACCCGAACTTCAGCCGGGCCGATGCCGCGCTTTGGTATTTGGGGCAGTCACTCGAGATGCTTCGCCGGCCTAAAGAAGCGGCGGGCTTCTACGCGCGAGTGATTACGGAGCATCCTCTGAGCTCCTACGTGGAGCCGGTCAAGGAACGGCTGACGGCTCTCAAGCATCCCATCCCGAGGCCAACGCGCGCCGTTCTCGCACGCGCCCAAGCCGATGCGGTGAAGAAACCCGGCAAAGATTTGTTCCAGAAGCTCGCGTCCTTCCTCTCAAGTTCTCCCGATGTCAGCGCCACGCGCCACGGGCCGGTGCGTTTGGGACAGCCGAAACCGTCCGCCGTGGAGGTCGCCCGCGGTGCCCCCGGTACTCCGGCTACGAGTACGATCGTGGCCACTCCCGTCGGGGAAGACGCTCTCCGGTCGGGTACTCCGATAGCCTCCTCTTCCGCTGCGACCCCTGCCCAGGGTTCCCCTGCTGCGACCGGGGCGCCCAGCGGCGAGGGGAGCGAGAACGCGACAGCCTCGGCGAGCAAGGCAGACGATAAGCAGGCAGAATCCTCAACCCCTCCGGCCCCCGCCAAGAAAAAGAAAAAGAGCCTCTTCAAGAAGATCATCAAGCCATTCTGAGATGCCCCTTATTTTCGCTGTTTTGTTCCCGATTATCGGCATGCGCGTAGAGAGTGCTAAGGCCGCATCATTTCCTGCATTTAGGCACATCGCTCCTTGACTTCGTCGTGCAGGCGTGGTATTCGTGACCCGTTGGGAGTCGAGAGGAGGGCCAGCGTGGCAAGGTTGGTTCTGGTCGCGGATGATAGCCCCACCCATCAGAGGCGAGCGCAAGGGATTCTGACCGGTGAAGGGCTGGAAGTGCTCACCGTGTCGAACGGCGTGGCGGCTATCAAGAAGCTCCCGACCATCAAGCCGGCATTGATTCTGGCGGATATATCCATGCCGGGCCGGGATGGCTACGAAGTCTGCGAGTTCGTGAAGAACTCGCCCGATCTGGCTCGCGTGCCGGTGCTTCTGATTTACAGCGATCTGGAACCGTATGATGAAGGTCGCGCCCAACGCGTCCGCGCCGACGGCCGCATCAGGAAACCATTCGGCCAGGATGAATTGCTGGCGATAGTGCATCGCTTCTTGCCCGAGGCCAAGGAAGCTCCGCCCCCTTCACCTCCTCCGCAACCCGTGGTGGCCGTGCCCGAGCCTTCCTATGTGAGCGAACCGGTGGAACTGGCGCCCCAAGAGGAAGCGAGAGTGGCGGCCCCGGACCTGGGCGCGCTCTCGGAAAGCCCCGCCTTCGCGGAACAATTGCTGGCCGAGTCGGCGCCCGAACTCGCGCCCCCCACCATATCCCTTGAGGAAGCTTTTGCACGAAGCACCGCGGAGCCCGAGGTGGCGCCGACTCCGCCCCCCGAACCGCCTCCCGTGCCAGAGATGCCAGCGATGGCTGAGGCCGCGCCACCGGAAGCAGCCGAACCCATGCTGGTCGAGGAACCCATGGAGCCGGTTGAGGAGGCCGAGGCCGAGTCCGCCGCCCGCACAATGGTCTTTCGCATGCCTGTGCAAATCGCTGAACCGATTCTGGCCGACGAGCTGGCCGCCGCTCCTCCGCTGGAAGAAGCGCCGCCCGCTCCGCCGGAAATGGAAGAAGCCGCAGCCCCGCCGCTTGAAGCCTATTCGCCAACGGAAGAGGCGGGCGGCGAGGTTTCCATCGCTCCGCCCGAGACGCTACCTCCACCACCTGTGGAAGAAGCTTTCGTTCCCCCGGCTGAGGCCGCGCCCGTCGAGGCACCCGCGCCGGTGGAGGAAGCACCAGCGGAAGTGCCAGCCCCCGAACCCGCTCCCGAGGTTGCCACCGCCGCCGTGCTGGACACCGGCCTTGTCCATTGGATCGTGCACAATGTGGTCGTGCGCATGGCGCCGCCCGCCCTGCCCACTTCTTCCGTGGAGGAGCTCATTCGCCAAATCACCGACGAAATGATTAACGAGCTGACCCAACCGCCGCCGGAACCCCAGGGCTGAGTCAGCGCGCCAGTCTTTGATCCTTGCGGAAAGTTCCGCCTCGGAAATCCGCTCCCGCACTGGGCGCGGATTGCTGATCGAGTTCGTTCTGCTTATAATCAAATCCGGTTCTGCTCGGATCGGATGAACCCGCAAGACTCCCGTCCCGCGATGCTTCTCTTGTACAGTTTCGTCTTCACACTTGGCGTCATCCTGACCGCGCCGTATTACCTGTGGCGGCTGCGGGGAAGGCTGACAGCTCTAACCGACTGGCGGGAGAGATTCGGCTTCCTTCCCGCGCGATTCCAGCGGACGGAGCGCGGGGCAATCTGGATTCATGCGGTGTCTGTCGGCGAGACGCTCGCGGTCAGCAACCTGGTGCGCGCCCTCCAGCAACGTTACCCCGACCGGGAGCTTTTCTTGAGCCACGTTACCACGGCCGGCCGGGAAGCCGGCGAGGCCCGGCTGCCAGGGGTCACCGGCCGCTTTCTTCTGCCACTGGACTGGGCGATGTGTGTGCGTCGTGCATTCCGTCGGATCCGGCCGGCGCTCCTGGTGGTGGTGGAGACCGAGTTGTGGCCGAATCTGCTCGACGTCGCGCGGGCCCAGGGGACACGCATCCTGCTGGTCAACGGGCGAATCTCCAACCGGTCGTTTCCACGCTACCGCCTGGTCCGTCCCTTCATGCGGCGCGTGCTCGCGACGATCGACCGGATCTGTGCCCAAAGCGAGGGCGATGCGAGACGCTTTCGCAGCCTGGGCGCCGCGGAGAATCAGGTGGTCGTCGCTGGCAACCTGAAGTTTGACGCTCAACCGCCCCGGCTCGGTGAATTCGCTCAACACCTGTCCAGGGCTCTCACGGCTGCCGGGCGTGCTCCGGTGATCGCGGCGGCAAGCACCATGGCTGGTGAGGAAGAGTTGTTCCTGTCCGCCTGGGAGAAGGTCCGGCAGCAATATGCTCGCGCTTTGCTGATTCTTGCACCCCGCCATCCGTCGCGGTTCGAGGCAGTGGCCGCCCTGCTCGCGGCAAAAGGTCTGAGCTTCATCCGCCGGACCAGTCTGGCCCCCGAGCCGCTCCAGCTCATGTCGCAAATCGCCCCCACGGATGTTCTGCTGTTGGATACGATTGGAGAGCTGGCGGGGCTCTTCGAACTTGCTGACGCCGTCTTCATGGGCGGGAGCCTCGTCCCCACTGGCGGGCACAACTTGCTGGAACCTGCCTATTGGGGCAAGCCCATCCTCTTCGGGCCCTACATGCACAACTTTCGCGATGTCGCGCAGCTGTTCCTCGCAAAGAATGCGGCGGTTGAGATCTCCGACGCCCAAGAGCTGGGACGGGCGCTCGTGGAGCTTCTCCGAGCTCCCGAACGCCAGCGCCAGCTCGGCGAGGCAGCCCGCTCCGTGCTCGACGAGCAGCGCGGAGCCACCGAGCGGGTGCTGAAGATTCTGGCCGAGTGGTTGGATTCCCCGGTGGCGTCCGGGCGGGTGAATGAAAGGACGGCGGAATGAACCGTCTGTTCTGGCCCTTCGCCGCGGGTTTGCGGGCAGGGCTGGCGCTGCGCCGTGCCGCCTATCGCTATGGTCTCTTCCCGCGGCACCACCTAAACCGTCCGGTGGTGAGCGTGGGGAATTTGACCGTGGGGGGCACGGGAAAGACTCCCCTGGTGATGTATATTGCGGAACGCCTGCTGGAGCGCGGCTGGACGCCCAGCATCCTCTCCCGCGGCTATGGCCGCCGTCGGGGAGGATTGATCGCCATCGCGCCCCAATCCCATCGTCGCGCGGACTCGCGCGAAGTCGGCGATGAACCCGCCCTGCTCGCGGCGGCGCTCCCTGAAGTGCCCATGGTGGTCGGGGCCAATCGCTATTACGCTGGCCGTTTGGCGGAAGAACGCTTCCCGGTGGATGTGCATTTGCTCGACGACGGATTCCAGCACTGGGGGTTGGAACGCAATGTCGATGTGGTCGTCATTGACGTGACACAGCCTCTCGCGCGGAGCAGCCTGCTGCCTGCCGGGCGTTTCCGTGAGCCGGCTTCGGCGCTCGAACGAGCCGATGTGGTTGTCCTGACACGCGCCGAATTGGCCGATCCAACGGGTCACCGGGAGATCGTCGTGCGCCTCAATCGTCGGGCGAAGGTATTCGAGAGCACACTCTGCCTCCGCAGCTTGATAGACGCCCAGAGTGGGTCGCCGATCGCCCCGGATGCGATGCGGGGCCGACGAGCCCTGGCCTTCTGCGGCATCGGGAACCCGCGCGCCTTCTTCGCCGACCTGCGAAAGTGGGGGTTCGAACTGGTGCGGGAGGTGGTGTACGGCGATCACCACCGTTATGGGCGAGGAGAGCTTCACCGGCTGGCCGGGCGGGCGCGCGGTGCCGGCGCCGAGATGCTCCTCACGACGGAGAAGGACTTGGCGAATTTCCCTCCCACCTGGAAAATGGAGCTTCCGGTAATCGCCTGCGTGGCGCGGCTGGAAATCCAAGACGCCGACGCTTTTGAAGAAGCGCTCATCAGCCGCCTGCACTCGGTAAGGAGCGTGAGTTGACTCGAATGAGGGCGCGAGATTTCCGCAAGATCATGGTGCGGGCCACCAACTGGATTGGGGACGGCGTGATGTCGCTCGCGGCGCTCGAGGCCTTGCGGGCGCAGTTTGCCTCGGCAGAAATCGTGTTGGTGAGCAAGCCGTGGGTCAGCGAGCTCTACTGGCACCTGCCGTCGGTCTCACGTCAGATCGTGTACAACCCCGACCAGGAACACAAAGGCCCGCAGGGATTCTGGAAGCTGGTGCGCCAGCTCCAGGCGGAGAAATTCGACGCGGCCATCCTGCTCCAAAACGCCTTCCAGGCGGCGTGGATGAGTTGGTGCGCACGGGTTCCCGTGCGGATTGGCTACGCGCGGGACGGGCGCAGCGCGCTGCTGACGGAGGCCGTCGAACCCCCGCCTCCGGCGGCCTATGGCCACCAGGCCTACTACTATTTGCAGCTCCTGTTTCGCGCCGGCCTCATCCCACGCTACGACCCCGTGCGGGAACTGCGGTTGAGGGTTACGGAAGCCGAGAAGGAGTGGGCGCGCCGGCACCTGGCGCGGACCGGGCTTGCCGGGCCGCGGTTCCTGGTCGCAATCAATCCGGGCGCCTTCTATGGCCCCGCCAAGCGCTGGCTGCCGGCACGCTACGCGCAAGTGGCGGACCGCCTGATTCGAACCCTGCACGCGGATGTGCTAATCTTCGGCTCCTCCCGCGAGCGTCCCTTGGCGGAGGAAATCGCGCGGGAGATGAAGCACACGCCGCTGATTCTCGCGGGCGCGACCAGCCTGCGGCAGTTGATGGCGCTGCTGGCGCAGTGCCGCCTGGTCATCACTAATGATTCCGGACCTATGCATCTGGCCGCGGCTCTCGGAGTGCCCGTGGCGGCCGTCTTCGGTTCCACCGATGAGCGCGCCACAGGGCCGGTCGGGGGACGCACGCGGGTGGTGAAGCGCCCGGTCCCATGCAGCCCTTGCGGCCTGCGCGAGTGCCCGATTGATTTGCGATGCATGAAAAGCGTGACCGTGGACGACGTCTATACCGCCGCGCTGGCCCTGGTGAAGGAAACGGCCTGAGGCGGAGGCGCGCGGGATATCATGCGGGCTGGGAGGGCCCGCGCGGCGCCCGGAGGAACTCACGAGCGCTGCAATCGATATGAAGCTCACATCGGCGGAGCGAAAAGCCCTTCTCGCCCTTCTCGACCAGTTTCCGCATCAGCGCATCGTTCTCCTCGGCGATTTGGTGGCGGACGAGTTCGTGCACGGTGAAATCGCGCGGGTCTCGCGCGAGGCGCCGGTCCTGATTCTGAAGCAGCGCGAGAAGCGGATTGTTCCCGGCGGCGGGGCCAACGCCGCGAATAACCTCGCCGACCTTGAGGCCGAAGTTATTCCGGTCGGTGTGGTTGGAGATGACCAATCCGGCCACGAGCTGTTGCAGTACTTCGACAACAAAGGCGTCTCGATGCGCTACGTCGTGCGCGTGCATGGCCACGTCACACCCACGAAATCGCGCATTCTGGGCGGACTCTCCCACTGGCAGCGGCAGCAGATTGTCCGCATTGATCGCGAGCCGCCGCAGCCATTGGGTCGGGCGATCCGAAGACGCTTGACGCGAAAGGCGGCCGAGCTTCTGCCGACAGCGACGGGGCTGCTGGTTTCCGACTATGGCTACGGCACGACCAGCGCCCAGGAAATCGCCACGCTGCGGCGCCGAAAAGGACCACGGGTGCCCATGACAGTGGATTCGCGCTTTGACCTGCTCACGTACTCCCACGTCACCGCCGCCACGCCCAACGAGCCGGAAGTCGAGGAAGCGTTCGGAAGGAAGATCGGAACGGATCTGGACCTGCTCCACGAACTCGGAAGGTGGCTGTTGCGCCGGATGGCCCTCGAGGCCTTGCTGGTGACGCGGGGAAGGGACGGCATGGTGCTGTTTGAACCGCGGCGCGCCCCGCGCCACATCCCTGTCTTCGGTTCCGATCAGGCGGTGGATGTGACAGGCGCGGGCGACACGGTCATCGCCGCCTTTACGCTGGCCCTGGCGGCGGGCGCCAATCCCCTCCAGGCTGCCCAGCTTGCCAACTGTGCTGCCGGCCTGGTGGTGATGAAGCGCGGGACGGCGACGGTGACCCGGCAGGAGTTGAAGGAGGCTCTCCGCAACGCATGAGAACCAAGATTGTTCCGCGCGACCAGGCTGGCGCACTGGGTGAACGCTTGAGGAGGGAAGGCCGGCGAATCGCTTTCGCGAACGGCTGCTTCGAGATCCTCCATGTTGGGCACGTCCGGTTCTTGCAAGGCGCCAAGGAACAAGGCGATGTGCTGGTGGTGGGAGTCAACAGCGACCGGTCCGTCGCGGGGTTGAAAGGCTCCGGGCGCCCGCTGCTGCCCGAGGACGCGCGCGCGGAACTCGTGGCCGCATTGAGGTGTGTGGACTACGTCGTGGTGTTTGACGAGCCGACCGCAGACCAGATCCTGCGCGACCTTCGCCCGCACGTCCAGTGCAAAGGCCCGGACTACACCGAAGAGTCGGTCCCCGAACGCAGCGTGATGGACGAACTCGGCGGGATCGTGCGCATCGTGGGAGACCCGAAGAACCACTCCACGCGCGACCTGCTGGCCGACATCGCCCGACGGGCGAAAGCAGTGACGAGTGACAAGTGAGAAAAAAGGAGTCAGGATTCAGAATTCAGAATCCAGAATATCGAACACAAGAAAGCTTCCTTTTGGGGAGATCCCGTTGCTCCCAACTGCACGTGTTCCGCATTCTGACTCCTGACTCCTGACTTCTGAATTCTTGCTTCTGGCTCGTCCCTTGTCCCTCGTCACACGTCACTTGCGCATGCTTGAGTCAGCTCAGAAGTTCCTGATCATCCGTCTCAGCTCTATCGGTGACATCGTCCATGCTTTGCCCGCCGTCGCCGCCCTGGGCGAGGCCTATCCCCGCGCAGAAATCCATTGGGTGATCGAAGCGCGATACTCTCAGTTGCTGGAGAAGAACCCTTTTGTCCATCGTCTGATCGCCCTGGACACGCTGGGTTGGCGGAAAGCCCTTACCGCACCCCCCACCTGGAAAGCGATCCGTCGGGGGCTCGGTCTGTTGCGGGAAACGCTTTACGATGCCGCCATCGACTTTCAGGGACTTTACAAATCCGCGTTCATCGCGTGGCTCAGCCGGGCGCGCGAACGCGTGGGGTTTGCGGAAGCCCGCCTGCGTGAACCCGTGGCGGCGGTGTTCTACACCGCGCGCGTTTCCGCCCGCGAGCGCGCGCACGTCGTCGAGCTCAATCTGGCCCTCGCAGAACATCTCGGAGCACCGCACCTTGACCGCGGGCAATGGCAGTTTCCGCTGCCCAGGAGCGACGCCGACGAGGCATACGTGCGCAGCCAGCTCGCCGCTCACGAGGCGCAGGATTTCATCGTCCTCAATCCCGGCGGCGGCTGGCAGAGCAAATGCTGGGCGCCGGAGAACTACGCGCGACTGATCCAGATGTATTCGGCCGAGTTTCCAGGTATGTTTTTTCTGACTGGCTCACCCGCCGAAGAGCCGTTAATCGCGCACATCATCCAGGATTCGAAGACCCAGCGTGCCCGCTACTTCCCTTCAACGATCACGCAATTCATCGCCCTCGTGCGGCGTGGGAGACTGTTTGTGGGAGGGGATACGGGCCCGCTGCATCTTGCGGCGGCGGTGGGAACTCCGATCGTTGCCCTTTACGGCCCCACCGATCCGGCGCGCAACGGACCGTTTTCACCCCTGGACATTGCGCTTTGGAACCGCGGCCCCATTGACTACACTCGCCGCGCCGTCGACGCCGGCTATATTACGGGGATGACGGTGGAATCTGTGGTGGCCGCGATTCGCCGGCGCCTGGCGAGGACGCATGGATAAGGCCTACGCAGCCTGGGCGGCGCGCTGGCGGGTGCCGCTGGGATTCGTGCTCGGCGTGGCTTATCTGGTTTTCGCTCAACCCACGCCGCGGCTGCTTTTCGCCGGCGGGTGCATCGCGCTCGTGGGGCTTGCCCTCCGAGCCTACGCCGCGGGATGCCTCAATAAGAATCGAACTCTCGCCACCGGCGGCCCCTACGCATACACCCGCAACCCGCTCTACCTGGGAAGCCTGATTGTGGGGGCGGGATTCGCGGTGGCGGGCGGTTCGTGGATTCTGGGGCTCCTGCTGCTTGGCTTTTTCATGGGGGTCTACTGGCCGGTGATGCGGCGGGAAGAACAGCACCTCCACCAGCGGTTTGGCGAAGCCTTCGCCCGCTACGCCCGCACCGTGCCTTTCTTTTTTCCCGCCTGGCGCGCGGGCAGCACGGGTGGGGAAACATTCCGATGGGAGCGGTACCGGAAGAATCACGAATATCAGGCGGCGCTTGGGTGGGCGGCGGCGGTTGCGATCCTCACGGCCAAAATGATATTGAGATGAGGGTCGGCGGCTTTACACGCCCGCTGCGCGCTGCCTCTGAGCACTCCATGGTGACACGATTTGCGATTTCCCGAACAGCTCTGTTTCTGGTGACTCTCCTCGCGGCCGCGCCGCTCGGGTCCGAGGCCCCTGAACCCGCAGGGAGTGGGCCCTTTGCTCCGGGTGAGACGCTCTCTTATGACGTAACCTGGTCCATCTTCCCGGCCGGCCAGGTGACCGTCACATTAAAGCGCGCCGAGGGCCGGACTCCTGAAGCCTTTGAGGTCGTGACGACGGCACGCTCGCAGGGATTCGTTTCCCTCCTTTACAACGTGCAAAACGAGTTTCACTCGTATTTTGACCCCGCAACCGCCTGCGCGCTCGAGATCCGAAAAAACATCAACGAAGGGCGCCGGCACAAGAATACGCGCATTGTCTTCGATGCCGGGCGCCGGCTGGCCATCCTCGACGAAGAGGATTTGACCAAGCCCGGCACTCCAGCCAAGCATACGGAGAATGAGATTCCGGCGTGCGTGGCCGACGTGGTCACGGCCTTCTATCAAGTCCGTCGGCAAACTCTCCGTGTCGGCGAACCGATCCTGGTTCCCCTCAATGATGGCGCCAAGACCTACGAGGTGACGGTGGAAGTCCAGGCGCACGAGCCGATTCAAGCTCCGCTGGGCCTGCGGAACGCCTTCCGCGTCGAGCCCAAGGTCTTTGGCGGCCTCTACAAGCGGAAAGGGCGCATGCTGATCTGGTTTAGCGATGACGAGCAGCGCCTCCCGTTGCGCATCCAGGCCTCACTGGCCATCGGCACGCTCACCGGCACGCTGAAGTCGGTGACGAACACGGCGGTCGCTGCCGTGCGGCCGCCTTAGCACCGCCTGCACACTGCCCCGCCCATTCAAACTATCCGGTATTTCTCAGAAAGCAGTCGGCGGAAACGAGCCTGGTAGATTAAGTCGTAGGCAAGTTCTTTGTCCGGGAACATGCGAAGGGCGAACTCCCTGGTCGAAGCGACCAGCTCCGTGGCTTCCTCAATCGGGATATCCGACTGGCGGATGGTGTTCATCACCAGGCTGACCACAATCTGAAGGCGTCGCACTCTTCGGTTTTCTTCCTCAATTTCGACCAGTGTCGGCACGTTGACCCCTTGGGATGTCGTCTCTCGGTACTATTCTTTTCTCAGGACGTCGCCGCTTATTATAAACTATATCAAATAAACAATCCGGGATGACGTCCACCCGGGCCAGGTCAAAGCAGACGATGCCGATTGAAACAGCAACGCCCACAGGGCGCCCCAAGGCCGGGCGCTGGCGTCGTGTGCGGGAGGTCCTCGAGCAATCCCTGGTGCGGTTCTTCAATGAGGACTCCTTGGCCGTTTCTGCCTCGATCGCCTATCACAGTCTGCTGTGCATCTTCCCCTTCCTGCTCCTTGTCATCACTTTGAGCGGTCTCTTCATTCAACAGGCTGATCTAGCCAGTCGCTTGGGCATGATTTTGCAGCGCTTTCTGCCCGTGCGCGCTGATTTCATCTTCCTGAATCTGGAAGGTATCACCCAGGCCTATGGCAAGGTGGGGATCATTTCGCTTGCGCTCTTGCTGTGGAGTTCCTCGGGAATTTTTCTGCCCCTGGAGAAGGCGCTGAATCGCGCCTGGGAGGCGGAGCGAGAACGAAGCTGGCTGCATCGCCACCTGCTCGCACTGGAAATGGCGCTCGTCATCGGCATCATCTTCTTTCTCTCTTCCGTGGTGCTGGGTGTGAACGTCTATGTCCACAGCTGGATGAGAATCGGATCGAAGCTCTTCCCCTCCTTGCTGGTTTCGCTGGCCTATCACTCCGCGGTCATCGTCATGATGTTCACCCTGACGCTCGCGATGTTCATTGTGTTGTTTAAGGGCCTGCCGAACCGCCCCATGCGTTTCCGCCATGTGCTGCCCAGCGCGCTGCTGACCGCGATCTTCTGGGAGGCCGCACGCTCGGTGTTTACACTTCTCCTGCCCGTTTTTAATTATCGTCAGATATACGGCTCGATCGGCGTGGTGGTGGCGCTGATGACCTGGGTGTACGTCTCTTCGGCGGTCACGCTTTTCGGCGCGCAGGTTTCACAAGCGCTCTACCGGACTTGGCGCTCTAATGACCAGAACGACGCCGCGCGCTGACCAGAGCTGCCTGTTCAATTGCGCGGCAGGGGACCGTGCGCCTGAACGGCAAGCTGTTTCCCCCGCATCTCTACGGTCACGGCCCCGCTCACAGCGGTCTGGAGCACGCGCGTGTGGCCAGCCTCCAGCCGCGCGAGCGTCTCCGAGCTGGGGAGAAGGGCCGGGTTACCGCTTTCCGCCGCAATCAAAGCAACGGATGGAGAAACCCGGGCGAGGAATTCACGGCTGGAAGAGGTCCTGGCGCCGTGATGAGCAACTTTGAGCACATCGCTACGGAGCATTGCTCCTCCCCGAACGAGTTTTTCCTCGACCTCCGCGCCGATGTCACCCGGAAGCAGCGCGCTGGCTTCCGCCACGGAGATTCGCAGGACCAGCGAGTCATCATTGGAAGGCCGTTCCCCCACGGGCCGGTCGGCCGGCGGCCAGAGAACGTCAATCGCGGCCCCGCCCAGATTCAACCTCTCCCCTGCCACCAGTTGTCGGTCGCTGATCCCCAGGCGATC
>Ga0073934_10002145_pt1 | contig 42735 bp, 46 predicted proteins | sample LarsenN4metaG_FD_76834 | JGI IMG/M metagenome (GOLD analysis project Ga0073934, IMG submission 76834) | Hot spring sediment bacterial and archeal communities from British Columbia, Canada, to study Microbial Dark Matter (Phase II) - Larsen... ...
ACCCGGGCGGCGAGGTCGGCGATCCTCCCTCCGAGATCGGCTCCCTGGGCATCGACCCGGGCGGCGAGGTCGGCGATCCTCCCTCCGAGATCGGCTCCCTGGGCATCGATCCGGGCGTCGAGCCGAGCGGCAAGCCCGTCGATCCGTCCCCCCAGGGAGGTCCCCAGGTAGAAGAAGGCTCCGAAGGAGCCCAGAACGCGGACGCACCGAGCAGGGCGATCGCCGTCCAGGCGGCGGCCTCCATACCAGCAACCTAGCACCCACTTCTGACATCCGGGTAGACCTCGCCCTGAGGGCCACGGCAGGTGCCGTCAGCGGGGTAGATGACAGGCCGGTCGCGAGGGCGTGCGATCGGACGGCCGTCCTCCCGAGCGGTATGAGCCATCCGGGTTGGACATCGAAGGGAGTCTGGATCATGCGCAGCCCGACAGGCCGATCCAGATCCGACAACGACGCCGCGCGGAACCCCGCGACGCCCTCCTGGCCCGCTGCACGAAGCTCAGCCCCTTGCGAAAGGCGCGCCTCCGGAGTTGTCGCGCGTGGCTCCGGAGCGCTGGCCCGATCGGCGTCGAGTTCGAACGCGCGGGACTGCTTGGATGACGCGCTCGATCCAGCGTGGCCTGGCCGAGCATCGGCGTCCCTCCGACACCGGGTCAGGCTTCCGGCACACCTTGCCCTCGCGCCTCGCTCTGCGAGGAAGTCGGTGGCGCGTTGGGCCTCCGCCGTGAGCTGTCTCGCACGCTGATCCCGGTCCAGGGCCCGAGTAACAGGCGTCAGCACCTGCGGGCCCGTGAACGTGTCCTCGGCCACTCGTGTCGGCCTCCACGATGCGGTGGCTGCGCGGGTCCGAGTGACTAGTCCGTTCGGGCCATTCCTCGGCCAGGGGGCGTCCTCCGGTCAAGTCCAGGCACCGCGCGACCGAAACAGGGACTGTGCGCGTCGCTGGGACGCGCCTGCAACGCGAAAGGGAGGTGACTCCATGCTGCAGCGCTTCTGGGAGCGCAGGAAGGACGAGGAGGGCTTCACCCTCATCGAGCTGATGGTGGTCGTTCTGATCATCGGCATCCTGATCGCCATCGCTCTGCCGACCTTCCTGGGCGCCAGGACCCGGGCGCAGAACCGGGCCGCGCAGTCGGATCTGAGGAACGCCCTCGCAGCCGCGAAGACGTTCTACACCGACGGCAACACGTACACCGGGCTCAACGATGGCACCGCACCTGACATCGTTGACATCGAGCCGTCGCTGACCTATCTGGCGGCCGGAACGGCGTCCGACACCACTAACCTGGACGTCAGCGTCGCCAGCGACGCGGACTCCTTCGGTGCCGCCCGGATGTCGGCGTCTGGGACGTGCTATCTGATCACCGATCACGCTGTGACCGTTGCGGGTGGTCAGACCGCGGGAACCTACCGGAACGACGACACGACCTGCACCGGTAACCAGGCCCTCACGCTCAACACGAGCGACGGGACCTGGTAGACGCGAAGCTCCGTCTTCTAGAGGCGATGAAGGGGCGGCCCGTTGAGGGCCGCCCCTTGCTTGCCCGCGGAGAGACCCGAGATGGACGAGAAGCGTCGGCGGCGCGACGATGCTGGTTTCAGCCTGGTCGAGCTGATGGTGGTGATCCTGATCGTCGGGATCCTGATCGCGATCGGGCTCCCGACGATGCTCGGTGCTCGCCAGCGGTCCCAGGACCGCGCGACGCAGACCGACCTGCGGACGGGGCTCGCTGCGGCGTTGACCACCTGGGCCGAGTTCGGGACGTACACGGGGTTCGACCAGGCGGCGGCCGAGGCCGCCGAGCCGGCCGTCGATTGGCAGCCGGCCGGCGACCCCGCCTCGGGCGAGATCGCTATCCAGTTCGCCGCCGGATCCGAGCTGCTCCTCGTGGCCAGGTCCCGGAGCGGCACCTACTTCTGCCTCCGCCAGTTGGCGAACAGCCCCGCGTTCGAACGCGGACGGGGCGCGGGCTTCGGAGACGTCGACACGCCCATCGAGTGCACCGGCGGGTGGTGACCTGCCCCTCCCGGGCCAGACGGGTCCCCTCAAGCGTTTCCCCCGAACGGCCGATGACTCCTACAGGTGGATAGGGCCTTGTCATGAGGTGGTTCGACCTCCGGTTCGCGCGGATCCGCGCTCGCCTGCACGGGGACGAGCGCGGCTTCAGCCTGCTCGAGACGGTCATCGCGATCACCGTGATCTTCGGCTCGCTGACCGCCCTCGCCTACAGCGCGACCGCCGGCTTCGGGTACCAGGGCCTGTCGCGGGAACGCCAGGCGGCCACGGGGATCGCCGACAAGCTGATGGAGGAGGTCCGCGGCCTCGCCTACGCCAAGATCCAGGCAGGGCTCGCGGCCTCCGAGCTCGCCACCGACCCGGACGTCGTGAAGAACTGCCCGGGGGACCCGGTGAGCCCCACCACCTACCGCGTCGGCTCGTGCGCGGGGGAGAGGATCGTCGCGAACGGCCAGCCGAACACGCCGCCGCTCGTACCGCACCGGGGGTCCATCTCGGGCTACCCGACGACCTACTCGTGGAACGTCTACGTCACGAACGAGGATCCATCGACCGACCCCTACAAGGTCACCATCACGGTGGGCTGGACCAGCGGCGCGGTGAACGGCGTCACGCGTTCGATCACGACCGAGTCGCTGTTCCATTCGCCGAGCGGGTGCGTGAGCAGCCAGACCCACCCGTACGCGGCACCCTGCCAGCCGTTCTTCTACGGCCAGGCCCAGGTGCCGCGCGGCGCCGTGACCGTGTCCGGGACCGCGGGCGGACTGTCGGGGTTCGAGGCGCACCTGTACCTGAGCGGTGCCGAGTCGAACGCGCAGCAGGAGCAGTTCGGCGCGGCGCAGGGTGCCTTCTCGCAGTCGGGGGCCGTGCTCCACGACTCCGGCGGGAACGAGCAGTCGGTCGGCGGCTCCGCGGCCACGACCGCGGCCTCGGACACCGATCCGAGCGGGACCATCCCGGCCTACGGGTCGGCGACGCTGGTCCCGGTGCCGGGCGGGACGATCTCGCTCTCCGGCGGTTCGACGACGTTCACCGTCACGGCCCCGAGCGGGGACTCGGCCACCGCGCAGGCGGCGACCGCCGCGGGCGCCACCCAGCCCTGCCCGCCGTGGGCCTCGGAGACCGACGGCGCGGTCTGCGCGGGCAGCCAGATCCAGCAGGGCTCGGCGGAGCCCGGCGGGAGGCTCTCGGCCTCGGCGACGCTCCTGGACGTGTACGAGGACGTGGACCTGGGGTCGATCTCCCTCGCCTCGATCTCGGCCACCGTGAACGACCCCAACCGAGCGTTCGTGAACCGTGAGCTCGTCACCGGCCTGGACGGTCAGCTCATCTCGACCGTCTCCCGGAGGATCGGGACGGTCGAGCTCGTGGGCCTGCCCTCGGGCCTGTCGAGCGTCCCCGCAGGGTGGGGGTCGTACCTGGTGACCATGACGGACTACCGGGACACGGCGACGGCGACCGTGGGCACCGGCGCGCTCCCGCCGACCGGCTCCGTCGAGGCCGGGCAGGTCGCCTTCTGGAACGGGGCCGGGTACACGACGCAGCCGGCCTCGCTGCCCTTCACGCCCGCTCCGGTCACGGTGATCGACACGATCTACGACGACGACCTCGAGCCCGAGTACCTGGTCCAGGTCGACATCACCTCCAGCGAGCTCGTTCCCGCCACGCTGGACGCCACCTCGGAGGCCTGCACGGGAGCGGTCCCGGCGTTGTGCGACGCCGACGCCGAGATGACCGGGCCGCTCACCGGCACGATCCACTACCTGGTCCGGGTGACCGACCTCGGCGAGCTCGTGCCCACCGAGGTCGTCGTGGTCGACCTCACCGTCCAGGTCGAGCTCGGCACGATGATGGCCCGGGGCCTGTACCAGCCGGCCCCGAGCGCGGGATGATGCCGATGCGACCCTCCCGGACGCTGCGCCGGCGCCTCCGCGGCCAGGAGGGGTTCACCCTGGCCGAGCTGATGGTCGCGATGATGATCCTGGGGATCGTGCTCCCGGTGTTCTACGGGGTCCTGTCCTCGGTCCAGCAGAGCACGGTGCGCAACGACTTCCTCAGCCGGGCGAACGATCAGGCTCGCCTCGCGGTGGAGGAGCTCGACCGCGAGATCCGCTCCGGGAACGTGCTGTACGACCCCGGAACCGAGACGCCGGCCAACTATACGCTCCGGATCTACACGCAGACGAACGCCACCACGCGTGCCCCAACCTTCGGGAACCCCGGGTACGTGTGCGCGCTCTGGACGATCGACGACGAGGACCGGCTGATCAAGAACATCTGGCCGCCGTTGAAGCCCGAGGAGGCCACCGGCTGGCGCGTCGTGGCCGAAGGCGTGGTCAACAGGGTCATGGATCCGGCCGTGCCGGCCTTCGCGCTCGACGCGGACCCGAACCGGGGCTCGCGGACGGTGGGCATCACCCTCGTCGTGAACCCCGATCCGGACAACGCGTGGGCGCGCACGATCCGGATCGAGACCGCGAGCACCGGCCGGAACACCTCGTACGGGTTCCCGCAGGACGTGTGCAACGGGACGCCGGCAGGAGGGACGCCGTGATCGGCAGGCTGAGGGAGGAGCGGGGGATGGCGATGGTGGTCGCCATCCTGGTCGTGTTCGTCGTGCTGATCCTCTCGACGATCGTGGTCCAGCAGTCGATCCACAACGTGGACCAGAGCGGTCGGGACCGCGACCGCCTGCTGGCGGTGGACGCCGCCGAGGCCGGGCTCAACAACTTCTACAACTACCTCCAGACGACGCCGCTCGACGAGATCGCGGCCGCGCCCTACACGGAGGCGAGCGGGCCGATGGTGGTCGAGCTCGATACCGCCCCCACCACCGCCGGGTTCACGGCGACCGCCGTGTACTACGACGAGGCGGGGGTGCCGATGGACCCGGCCACGTTCACGAACGCGAACCACCCGAGCTCGGTCTACGTGCGCTCCGTCGGCACCGTCGACGACGGGGTGCCGCGGACGATGGAGACCTGGGTGAACCTCACGCCCGTCTACGGGGGGTTCGGCGCCGCGATCATCACGATGAACGGGCTCAATCTGGTCAACAACCTGACGCTGAACGGCTACACGACCAACGATGCCGACATCTACGTGAACAGCGGGAACCTGGTCGTCAACAACCAGCCGGACATCTTTGGCAGCGTGTACGTGGTGGCCGGGACGGCCTCGCTCTCGGGGAACTCGAACATCCGCCAGAACCTGTGGGCGAACGGCTCGGTCACGATCAACAACCCCTCGATGGTCACCGGGAGCGTCACCTCCTCGACCTCTTCGATCACGGTCTCTGGGTCCGTCGGCGGGAACGCCACCGCCGGCACCACGATCACGGGCTCGGCGAACGTCGCCGGCACCAGCACCCCGAACACGATCCAGGGTCCGCCGCCGTCGCAGCCGTTGCCCCAGATCCGCTGGGTCGAGTCGGACTGGACCGACGCGGACATCACGGCCCCCGACCAGCCCTACGTGGTGGTCCCGTTCACCGACTGCACGCTGGCCCGCAACTACATCCTCACGAACCCGACGCCCCCGGCCGGGTTCAGCGGCGTGGTCGTGCGGATCGACTCGACGTGCGCGCTGAACTTCGCGAACAACACGAGCGTGACGCTGAACGGGAACCTCGCGATCGTCACGGACGGCTCGATCGCGTTCACGAACAAGAACACGTGGACGGGTGCCGGGGCCACGAGGAAGCTCTTCCTGATCAGCGCCTACCGGGACGGGCTCAACTGCGCGAGCGGCACCTACGACATCACGACCTCGAACAACACCGACTTCCTGAACGCGGACGTCTTCTTCTACTCGCCGTGCACGATCAACCTGAACAACCAGAACAAGACCTTCAACGGTCAGGTCCTGGGCGGGACGGTGAACATCAACAACCAGTTCACCCTCAACTACGTGCCGGTCAAGGTTCCCGGCGCGGGTGAGATCACCGGGTTCGACCAGGACATCGCCTACATCCGCGAGGTCGTCAGCACCTAGAGGGGGTGACCGGTGGGCGAGCCCACCGCAGCGGCAGGCTCGAGGGGGCGTCCGGGAAGGACACTCACCGTGATGCTGCTCGCGGGGATCCTCGTCGCGGCGACCGCATCACCCGCCGCGGCGGTCCCGATCACGTCCGCGGGTCCACTGACCCGCGTCGAGATCGGCCCCCTCCTGAACTGCGCGGTCTCCTACGCCGGGGACGCGCAGCCCCAGTTCTTCGGGGACACGGCGTGCGCCACGCTCCTGGCGGTGGGCGGGACCCTGTTCGGGCCGGCGGTGATCCCGTTCGGGAGCGGGGCCTCGCCCCGGACGGCGTTCACGGCCGTCAGCCAGTCCCCGGTCACCGGCGGCGGGACGAGCGAGGACCCGTACACGATCGTGACGGTGGTGAGGCTCGGGGCGACGGATCTGTCGATCACCCAGACCGACAGCTACGTCGTGGGCCGGGAGGCGTACCGGACCGACGTGACCGTTACCAACTCGGGCACCGTTCCGAGGAGCGGGCTCCTGTACCGGGCCGGCGACTGCTACCTCCAGGACTCGGACTGGGGGTTCGGGAGCGCGGATCCGGCCACCGGCGCCGTGGCCTGCGTGGCGGGCGTGGACGACGGCCACGGGACGACCGTGGGCGGACCGCGGATCGAGCAGTGGGTCCCGCTGTCGCCGGGCAGCCGCTTCATGGAGGGGTACTACCACGACGTTTGGAGCCGGATCGGCGCGCAACTGGAGTTCCTGGACACGTGCGCCTGCGACGCGTTCCTGGACAACGGCGCCGGCCTGAGCTGGTCGATCGAGATCCCGCCGGGCGGCTCGGTCACCCGCTCACACCTCACGAACTTCTCGCCGCAGGGCCGGGTCCCGCTCACGCTCACGAAGACGGTCGACCGGCCCAGCGTCTCCGCCGGCGGCGTGGCGAGGTACACGATCACGGTGCACAACCCGAACACCGTCGCCGCCGACCTCGCCTCGATCACCGACGCCCTGCCGGAGGGGTTCACCTACCGGCCGGGCTCGACCACGGGTGCGACCGGCGCCGACCCGTCGGTCGACGGTCAGGGGCTCACGTGGGAGGGCCCGTTCGTCGTGCCCGCCGAGGGGACCCTGTCCCTCTCGTTCGCGGTGACCGTCGGTTCGGTCCCCGGCAAGCGCCTGAACGAGGCGAGCGCCGAGAGCGGATCGTTCGTGGTGCTCCCGACCGGGCCCACCGCGCCGGTGACGGTCCTGGAGGGGCCGGTGCCCACCACCACGACCTACACCGGGGCCGCCAGCGTCCAGTACTCGGATCCGGTGGCGGTGTCGGGGGCGCTGCTCGGCCCGAACGGCGAGCCGGTGGCCGGCAGGATCTTGGGGTTCGTGCTGGGGACCCAGAGCGCGTCCGCCGGCCCCACCGACGTCGGCGGGAGCGCCTCGACCGAGCTGGCGGTGACGCAGGCACCCGGGAGCGTCTCGACGGTGCAGGCCGGCTTCGCCGGCGACGACGCCTACGGCCGCTCGAGCGACACGGCCGGGTTCTCGATCGAGCGCGAGGAGTGCACGCTCGCCTACGAGGGCGAGACGCGCGCCGCGGGCGGCTCCCCCGCGACGCTGGCGGCCCGGCTCGGCGAGCCCGACCTCTCCCTGGGTGACCGTTCGGGCAAGTCGGTGACCTTCGCCGTCACCGGTCCGAACGGCGAGGCCACCCTCGAGGCGATCACCGACGCCCTCGGGGATGCCTCGGTGTCCGTGGAGCTTCAGCCCGGGACCTACGGCGTCGAGGTCGCCTTCGCCGGCGACGGGTTCTACCTCCCGTGCGGCACCACGACCTCGACCGAGCTGACCGTGATGGACGCGGGCCCCGCGAAGGTGACCGGCGGCGGTCACATCTCCGCCGGCGGCCGGACGAGCGTGGCCTTCGAGGTGATCCGGGACGAGCGCGGCCTGCGGGGTCAGCTCCAGGTCGTGGCCCGCGACCCGAAGGGCAGGTTCCACGCCGGCGACGTGCTCGGGTTCGAGGTCTGGGGCGACACGGCTACCTGGTGGGGGACGGGGGCGTGGAACGGCGTCCCCGGATACGCGTTCGCGGTGCGGGTGGTGGACCGCGGCCCCCCCGGCAGGGGGGGATCCGACACCGTCTCGATCCTCGTCCTGAGCCCGCTGGGGATGACCGTGTACTCCTCGGGTGGGCCGCAGCCGCTGGAAGGGGGCAACCTCTCGGTCCGCTGAGGGGCGCACGCCCGCCCCGCGGGCCGGACCCCTGCGGTAGCGTTCCGCGGACACCATGACCGGCTACGACCTCGCCCTCCGGATCCTGATCGCGCTCCCGGCAGGGCTCGCCGTCGGGAGCTTCCTGACCGTGGCGATCACCCGCGCGCCCATGGGCGAGTCGCTCGTGCGCCCTCGATCCCGGTGCCCGAGCTGCGGGGCTGCGATCCGGCCCTCGGACAACGTGCCGGTGGTCTCCTGGCTCGCGCTCCGCGGGAGGTGTCGCGCGTGCGGCTCGAGGATCTCGCCGGTGTATCCCCTCACCGAGCTCGTCTGCGGTGGCCTGTTCGTCGCCGTGGCCCTGCGGTTCGAGGACCCGTGGCGGGTGATGCTCCTGGCCCCGTTCGTGGCCCTCCTGGTCGCGGTCACCGTGATCGACGTCCGCCACCGGATGATCCCGAACGCCCTCCTGTACCCGGCGCTCCTCCTGACCGCGCCCTACGTGGTGGTGGCGGACCTCCTCGGGGGATCGCTCGACGCGGTTCGCGCGGGCGTCGGGTTCCTCGCCTACGGCGGAGGTCTCCTGCTGGTGGCCCTCGTCGCTCCCGGGGGGATGGGGATGGGGGACGTGAAGCTCGCCGCCCTCGTCGGCCTCGCCCTCGGCGGGCTCGGGCTGAGCTCCGTCGGCGTCGCGGCGGGCGCGGGCATCCTGATCGGGGGAGTCGCGGCCATCGTCGCCCTGGTGGCGGGTAGGGGCCGGAAGAGCTCCCTCCCGTTCGGGCCCTCGATCGCCGCGGGGGCGATCCTGTCGGTCTTCGCCGGCCCACAGCTCGCCGACCTGTACCTCCGGCTCGTCGGCGCGTAGCTCGAACCCGGCCCTCGCGCCGCCGTCCTTCGGCGCCTCGCTGGCGATGCTCCTGTGACTCCTGAGAACTTGAGCTAATTACATATATGTGATTTCACCTAACGTGCCGAAAGTAGGTCAAAGGGGTGGTTGACGGCAGATGTTGCACTTGTTACGATGCGGAGCCCCGGAGTACGGGGGTGGATACGGGGCAGAAGGTGAAGATGTGGAACGTGTGGCGATCGTGGCGGATGTGGGGGTTGTGAGAGATGGGGAAGCGGCGGCCGTTCGTGGGTGACCGACTCCTCACCGTCGGTGAGGTCGCCGCGACGATGCGCGTCTCGAACATGACCGTGTACCGGCTGATCAAGAGCGGTCAGCTGGCTGCGATCAGGGTCGGGAAGAACTACCGGATCCGCGAGTCCGACGTGGACCGATACCTCTCGGAACGGTCGGTCTGAGGAGGCAGGGGTCGTGGGGCGTCGCGCACGGGGCGGGTGGAGCGGGCGGCAGGCGGGCGATCGCCTGCTCACGGTCGCCGAGGTCGCCGCGACGATGCGCGTCTCGAACATGACCGTGTACCGGCTGATCAAGGGAGGGGAGCTCCCGGCGATCAGGGTCGGGAAGAACTACCGGATCCGGGAGTCGGACGTGGACCAGTACCTGTACGAGCGCCAGGTGGAGGGGGCCTAGGTGGCCAGGACCAGGACCGGGCTCGACGTCGGGTCCACCGCCGTCCGCGTGGCGGAGGTGGCGGGCGGCGACGTGCCGGTGGTGGTTCGGGCGGCGCAGGTCCCGCTGCCGCCGGGGGCCGTCGAGGCGGGAGAGGTCCGACAGCCCGAGGCGGTGGCCGTGGCCCTGCGCGAGCTGTGGAGCATCAGCGGGGTGAAGGGGAAGCAGGTGTACCTGGGCGTGGGGAACCAACGCGTGGTGGTGCGAGAGGTCGCGCTCCCGTGGCTCCCGGAGAAGGAGCTGCGGGACTCGCTCCCGTTCCAGGTGCAGGAGTTCATCCCGATGGCGACCGACGAGGCCGTGCTGGACTTCGATCCGCTCGGCGAGATGGACCAGGGCGGGCGCCGGATGCAGCGGATCCTGCTCGTCGCGGCGCACAAGGCGATGGTCCACACCCTGCTCGACGCGGTGCTGGCCGCCAAGCTCGAGCCGCAGGGCATCGACCTCACGCCGTTCGCGGTGGTCCGCGCGGTCGGCACGGGGGACGAGGGGCTGGACCTGGAGGCCTCCGGCGACGAGGCCGTGATCGACGTCGGCGCCCACGTGACGAGCATCTGCGTGCACGACCGCGGTGTGATCCGCTTCGTCCGGATCCTGCCCTCGGGCGGGCGCGACATCACGATCGCCGTCGCTCGCGGACTCGGCGTCGACGACGAGGTCGCCGAGGCGCTCAAGATGGGCGAGCCGGCCCGGCCGGGGACCGACCCGGAGGGACGGCCGATCGCGCTCCCGACGAGCGAGGACGTCCGGCGCCTGGCGCTCACGCGGGCGGGCAGCTTCGTGGACGAGATCCGCTCCTCCCTCGAGTTCTACGCGGCGCAGGTCCCGGGGGCCCGGATCGGCCGCGTCGTGGTCACCGGCGGCGGCTCGCGGCTCGAGGGCTTCCTCGAGCTCCTCCAGCAGCGGATCCCGGTGACCGTGGACCGCGGCCGCCTGTTCGAGCGCGCCAAGTCGGAGCTGAACCTGACCGCCGAGGCGCAGGCCGAGGCCGAGGCGGTGCTGCCGGTGGCGGTCGGGCTGGCGATCCCCGGTCGGAGGCGGTCGTGAGCCAGGTCAACCTCCTCCCCCCCGAGCTCCGCCAGCGCCAGGCGGTCCGGCGCGTCACCTCGCTCGTGATCGCGGCGGGGCTCGGCGTGCTCGCCCTCGTCGGGGTCTTCTACTTCTTCCAGACCCAGCGGCTGGCCGACGCGCGGGAGGATCTCGCTGCCCAGCAGGCCACGAACCGGGACCTCCAGACCCAGATCGACGAGCTGCGACCGTTCGCCGAGCTCCAGGCGGAGCTCCAGGCCAAGCGGGAGCTGATCCGCTCCCTGTTCCTGAACGAGGTCTCGTGGTCGAGCGTGCTGCTGGACATCTCGCGCGTGATCCCCGACTCCTCGTACCTGACGAACCTGACGGGGCAGATCACGGCCGCGGGGGTCCCGGCGGCCGAGACCCCCGCCCAGCCCGCCACCGACGCGACGCTGATCGGCTCGATCAGCTTCCAGGGCGTGGCGAAGGAGACCGAGACGATCGCGACCTGGTTGGACCGCCTCGAACAGGTCGAGGGCTGGGTGAACGCCTGGGTGAACAGTGCCCAGGAGGAGACCCCGTTCTCGGGCATCTACAACTTCACGAGCGGCCTGGACCTGACGATCGCAGCCGCGACCGAGCGGGGGCAGGGGGGTGGGCAGCTGTGAGCCGGCGCGCCCCGCTGATCGCCGGTGCCGCGTCGGCGGTCCTGGTCGTGCTCGCCGTCGTCGTGCTCGTGCTGCCGAAGATGGGGGAGGTCGGCGAGGCCCGCGACCAGCTCGAGCAGGCGCGCCGGGAGGAGGACGGCCTCCTGGCGACGCTCGGCTCGTTGCGGGACGCGCAGGCCCAGGCTCCCGAGACCGAGCGAGGGATCGAGCGGATCGAGGATCAGGTGCCGCCCACGGCCGACCTGCCGGCGCTGTTCCGGTTGCTGCAGCGGGCCGCGGATCGCTCGACCGTGGACTTCTTCTCGTTCTCGCCGGGGACCCCCGTCCCCGATCCCGCGGGTGGGTTCTCGGTGATCCCATCGCAGATCACCGTGACCGGGGGGTACTTCGCCCTGGACGAGTTCCTGTTCCTGATGGAGACGCTGCCGCGGGCGGCCAAGGTGACGGCGATCACCCTCGCACCGCAGGCGACCACCGGCACGACGACGGAGACCGACACGACCGCGGCCTCGCAGGTCTCCATGCAGATGACGGTCGAGTTCTTCACGACGGACGCCAGCGCGGGCCCGGGCTCGATCCCGGGTCCGACCGAGGGCGTCCCCGCGGCAGCCGGAGCGTAGCGATGCAGCTCACCCCCCGAGACAAGCGGATGCTCCAGGTCCTCGGCGTCGTCGCCGGTCTGGCGCTGATCTACCTGGTGTTCACGACCGTGCTGGGCGGGGACGGCGGCGGCGAGGTCGCGGCGCCGACCGGGCCTACCGGTCCGGCCCCCACCGTGGCGCCGACCGTCACGCCGTCCCCGACGCCCCGCGAGACGCTGCCGCCCGTGGTCATGGCCGGGGCCCGGGATCCGTTCTCGATCCCGCCCGAGCTCAGCCCCAGCCCGACCCCGGGCGGCGGCGTCGGCCCCACCCCGACCGGGACGGCGACCACGCCGCCCGCGACGACCCCGCCGATCACGACGGAGCCCCCGGTGACGACGACGCCCCCGGTCACGACCACGCCGCCGACCACGACCACGCCGCCGACCACGCCTCCGCCGGAGGAGGAGCCGAGCGATCAGATCCAGATCGGTGGGCACGACGTGAGGCTCGTGTCGATCTTCGCTCAGCGGGCGAAGGCGCAGGTCGAGGTGGACGGGGACGTGTACACGGTCGAGGTCGGTGCGATCTTCGCCGACACCTTCAAGCTCGTGCGGATCGAGGGCAGGTGCGCGCGCTTCCTGTTCGGGGACCAGGGTTTCACCCTCTGCGTGCAGAAGCGGAAGTGATCATCCGGGCCACCGGCGCGCCGCGCACGGGGGGAGCGGTCGCCGGTCCGAGAGGGCGGCTCCGCGAGAGCGGAGCCGCCCTCGTCCAACCGCCCCGCGACCCGGCCTCCTCGGCCCGCCCCTCGGCTTGGGGGGCGGGGGGGCGTCTCCTATCATGGGGCCACATGTTGCGCCTGCTCACCGCCGGTGAATCCCATGGCCGCGGCCTGGTCGGGATCCTCGAGGGCCTGCCCGCCGGCGTGCCGTTCGCGCCCAAGGAGCTGGAGGACGAGCTCGCCCGGCGGCGGCACGGCTACGGGCGCAGCGGCCGCCAGAAGCTGGAGGGCGATCGCTTCGTGATCTTCTCCGGCGTCCGCCACGGGCGGACGATCGGCAGCCCGATCGGCCTCACGATCGACAACGCCGAGTGGGAGACGAAGTATCGGGACCTGATGGGCGTGGAGGGGGCGGAGGACCCCGAGCGCAGGCTCACCCGCCCGAGGCCGGGGCACGCCGACCTAGCGGGCGTGCAGAAGTACGGGTTCGACGACGTCCGCAACGTGCTCGAGCGGGCCAGCGCGCGCGAGACCGTCGCGCGCGTGGCGCTCGGCACGTTCTGCAAGGCGTTCCTGGCGGAGCTCGGGATCCAGGTCCTCTCGCACGTGGTGCGGATCGGGCGCGTGGCGACGCGATCGCGCCGCGTTCCCAGACCCGAGGACCTGCCGGCGGTCGACGCCTCCCCGGTCCGCTGCTTCGACGAGGCGGACTCCGAGCGGATGGTGGCCGAGATCGACCGGATCCGCGCCGAGCGCGACACGGTCGGCGGCGTGTTCGAGGTCCTGGCGTACGGATGCCCCCCCGGGCTCGGCTCCTACGTCCACCACGATCGCAAGCTCGACGCCCGCCTGTCGCTCGCCCTGATGAGCATCCAGTCGGTCAAGGGCGTGGAGGTCGGCGACGGGTTCGCCTCGGCTGCCCGCCCCGGCTCCCGCGCGCACGACGAGATCCTGGTGCGCCAGACAGGCCTGACTCGCAGGAGCGAGCGGGCGGGCGGGATCGAGGGCGGGATGAGCACGGGTCGCACGATCTGGCTCCGCGCCGCGATGAAGCCGTTCTCCACGGTCCCGCGACCCCTGTCGACCGTGGACCTGGCCACGGGCAAGGCCGACGTCGCGATCAAGCAGCGGACCGACGTGTGCGCGGTGCCCGCGGGCGGGGTGGTGGGCGAGGCCGCGGTGGCGTTCGTGCTCGCGCAGGCCGTGCTGGAGAAGTTCGGCGGGGACTCGCTCCCCGAGACCCAGCGCAACCTCGAGGCGTTCCTCGCGGGGCTGCCGTGATCGTCTACCTCGTGGGGATGCCCGGTTCGGGCAAGTCGACCGTGGGACCGGAGCTCGCGCGCCGTCTCGGGGTCCCCTTCGTCGAGCTCGATGCCGAGATCGAACGGGCGGCCGGCAAGAGCGTGCGGGAGATCTTCCAGACCGAGGGGGAGCCGCGGTTCCGCGAGCTGGAGGCGGCCACCCTGGTCGAGCTGGCCAGGCGGGACCCCGCGGTCGTCTCGTGCGGGGGAGGGGTGGTGCTCGAGCCGGCGAACCGGGTCACGCTCCGCGCGACCGGGGAGGTCGTGTTCCTCTCGGTCCCGCTCGAGGTGCTCCGCGAACGCGTGCCACCGGCGGAGGATCGCCCGCTGATCCGCGCCGAGGGCGACCTCGAGCGGCTGTTCCGGGAGCGCGAGCCCCTCTACCGCGAGTTCGCCGCCCGTGTCGTGGACGGCAGCGGGTCGGTGGAAGAGGTCGCGGCGGCGATCGAGCAGGAGCTGCTCCGTTGGAGCGCGTGAGGGTCGCGGTCCCCGGCCGCGCCTACGACGTCAGCGTCGGCGCCGGGCTGCTCCCCCGGGCGGCCGAGCTCCTGCCCGAGCTCCCGGGGGCCGAACGGGCCTTCGTCGTCTCGGACCCTCTGGTGGCCGACCACTACCTGGAACCGCTGGCCGCGGGTCTCGCCGATCGCGGGCTCACGTGCGTGCACCTGGGCGTCCCCGAGGGGGAGGAGGCCAAGTCCCTCCACACGATGACCGCGCTGCTCCGGCAGCTCGCCACGCAGGGGGCGCACCGCCAGGACCCGGTCGTGGCGCTCGGGGGTGGGGCGGTCGGCGACCTGGCGGGGTTCGTCGCCGGCACGTACATGCGCGGCGTCCCGTTCGTCCAGGTCCCGACGACGCTGCTCGCGCAGGTGGACGCGGCGATCGGCGGCAAGACCGCCGTGAACCTGCCCGAGGGGAAGAACCTGGTCGGCGTGTTCCATCAGCCGGTGGCCGTGATCGCCGACGTGGCGACCCTCGCGAGCCTGCCAGAGCGGGAGTACCGCAGCGGCATGGCCGAGGGCGCCAAGGTGGCGCTCACCCTGGACCTCGAGCTGCTCGAGCGGCTCGAGCGGGAACCGGGGGCGGCCCTCGAGCGCGATCCTGCCGCCCTCGAGGACCTCGTGACCCGGTGCGTGCGGGCCAAGGCGGCGGTGGTGGGCGAGGACGAGCGCGACGCGGGCGGGCGCCTGGTCCTGAACTACGGGCACACGCTCGGGCACGCCCTCGAGCGGCTGGACGCGTTCCGGGGCCGTTCGCACGGGGAGGCGGTCGCGATCGGGATGGTGTTCGCCGCGCAGCTCGCCGAACGCCTGGGCCGGGCGGAGCCCGGGCTCGCCGCCCGCCACGCCCGGCTGCTCTCGTCCCTAGGGCTCGAGCCCGAGGGCGGGCTCCCGGAGGCCGAGCCGATCCTGGCCGCGATGCGCCTGGACAAGAAGTACCGACGCGGGATCCGGTTCGTCCTGCTCGAGGACGTGGGCCGGCCGGTCGTGGTCGGGGACGTCCCGGAGGGGCTCGTGCGCGAGACGCTGGCCTCGATGGGGGCCCCGGCGACCTCCGGAGGCCCGCGGTGAGGGTCCTGTTCGTCTTCGGCCCGAACCTCGGCGCGCTCGGCTCGCGCGACCCCGAGCGCTACGGGACGCGGACGCTCGAGGAGATCATGGGCGAGGTCGCCGAGCGCGCCCCGCGCCTGGGGCACGAGGTCGTCTGGCGGCAGTCCGACCACGAGGGGGACCTGGTCGGTTGGCTGCTCGGAGCGCGGGGGGAGGGGTTCGAGGCGCTCGTGCTGAACCCCGGCGCGCTCACGCACTACTCCTACGCGCTGCGGGACGCCGTGGAGGCGAGCGGCCTGCCGGCGATCGAGGTCCACCAGACCAACGTCTTCGCGCGGGAGGCCTTCCGACGGCACTCGGTGATCGCGCCGGTCTGCCGCGCGACGATCGCGGGGGCCGGGGTCGGCGGGTACCACCTCGCGCTCGAGGCCCTGCCGTGGATCGAGGGCTGAGGACGGGGGGTTCGACGTGGAGCGTGGGCTGAGGCGCGAACGCCTGGCCGCCCGCCTGCCCGAGCTCGGGATCGAGGCGCTCTACGTCACCCGGCTCCCGAACGTCCGGTACCTCACCGGCTTCACCGGCTCGAACGCGCAGCTCCTCGTCACGGCCGGGGGCGCGGTGCTCTTCACCGACGGCCGCTACGAGGAGCAGGCGCGCGCCGAGGTGCCGGACCTCGCGCGGACGATCTACCGGGACGGGGTGGCGCCGGTGATCCCCGCGGCCACCGGGCGGGGGGTCGGCCGGCTGGGGTTCGAGTCCGCGGGGCTCACCCACCGCGACTGGGAGCGGCTGCGGCAGCGTTCGGAGGGGATCGAGCTCGTCCCGGTGGGGCCGGAGGTGGAGCGCCTGCGGCGGGTCAAGGACGCCGGCGAGGTGGCGCTGATCGCCCGTGCCCAGGACGCCGCCGACGCGGCGTTCGAGCGGGTGGTGCTGGGCGGCGCGCTCCGCGAGGGCCTGACCGAGCGGGAGCTCGCCTTGGAGCTCGAGCTCGCGATGCGGCGCGGGGGGGCCGACGGCGTCGGGTTCCCGACGATCGTGGCGTTCGGCGAGGGCGCCGCCGAGCCCCACCACCACCCGACCGACCGCCCGCTCGCGCGCGGGGACGTCGTGAAGGTCGACTTCGGCGCCGAGGTCGAGGGGTACCGCTCGGACATGACGCGCACGGTCGCGTTCGGCCGCCCGCCCGAGCGCCTGGTGGAGGTCCACGCCCTGGTGACCGAGGCGAACCGGGCCGGCCTCGAGGCCGCCCGGGACGGGGCCTCCACCCGTGAGGTGGACCTCGCCGCTCGCCGGGTCATCGAGGCCGTGGGCCTGCCCGAGGCGTTCCCGCACGGGCTCGGCCACGGTGTGGGTCTGGAGATCCACGAGGAGCCGTTCCTGCGGTGGGACCGGGAGGACGTCCTCGCCGCGGGGATGGTCGTCACCATCGAGCCGGGCGTGTACCTTCCGGGTCTCGGCGGTGTCCGGATCGAGGACATGGTCGAGGTGACCATGGACGGGTGCCGCCCGCTCGCCCGATCCCCGAAGGAGTTGGTCCGGCTGTGAGCGTCTCGACGAACGACCTGAAGAACGGCATGACGCTTGACCTGGACGGCACGCTGTTCCAGGTCCTCGAGTTCCAGCACGTGAAGCCCGGCAAGGGCGGCGCGTTCGTCCGCACGAAGCTCCGGAACGTGAAGACCGGAGCCGTGCTCGAGCGCACCTTCAACGCCGGCGTGAAGGTGGCGCTCGCGATCGTCGAGCGCAAGGAGATGCAGTTCCTGTACCGCGACGGCGAGGCCTTCACGTTCATGGACATGGAGAGCTACGACCAGCTGCCGGTGGGCGCCGACGTGGTCGGCGACGCGGCCGGGTACCTGTCCGAGGGATCGTCGGCGACCGTGGCTGTCCACCAGGGGGTCCCGATCGCGGTGGAGCTGCCCGCCTCCGTCGCGCTGACGGTCACGCAGACCCAGCCAGCGGTGAAGGGCGACACGAAGACGAACACCCTGAAGCCGGCGACGCTCGAGACCGGTCTCCAGATCCAGGTGCCCCTGTTCGTCGAGGAGGGCGAGCGGGTCAAGGTGGACACGCGCTCGGGGACGTACATCGAACGGGTGAAGTGACCCGTGACCACGCGGAGGGACGCGCGCCGTCTCGCCGTCGACATCCTGTTCCAGGCCGACGTGACCGGGTCCGATGCGCGCGCGGTGGTGGAGGACTGGCTCGGGGCCGGGCGGAAGGTGCCCACGTTCACCCGCCGGCTCGTGGCGGGCGTGACCGAGCACCGGCCAGAGCTCGACGCCACGATCGGTTCGCACGCGGAGGGGTGGCGCGTGGAGCGGATGGCCGCCGTGGACCGGACGATCCTGCGTCTGGCCTGCTACGAGCTCCGGCACGGGGACGTGCCGCCGTCGGTGGCGATCGACGAGGCCGTCCGGGCCGCCAAGGAGCTATCGACCGAGGACTCGGGCCGCTTCGTGAACGGGGTCCTGGGCAAGATCGCCGCGGAGCTGGGACGGGCGAGCCGCTGAACGGCCGTCCCGCTACTCCGTCTGCGTGCGGTTCTCGGCCTTGTCCTTCTCGGCGGTGTCCCCGGGCTCCGAGTTCCCGGCCTCGTCGGTCTCGGCCGCGCCTTCGGTCATCCCCTTCTTGAACTCCGACGTGGAACGTCCGACCGAGCGGGCGAGCTCGGGCAGCTTCTTCGCCCCGAACAGCAGCACCAGGACGACCAGGACGACGATCCACTCCGGACCGGGGCTGTAGGCGACCATGGCCTCCCTTTCGCGAGCGTTCACCCTAGTGTAGGCGCTACGCGCCGGCCCCGTCGGCATCCGGTCGTTGCCGTCCCCCCCGAGCGGAGCTATCCTGCGCACGACCTTCCCCTTTAAGTCCGGTCCCGTGAGGCCGGGAAGGGAGCACCAGATGCGGTCCGATCGCGACGCCCTGCCGCACGCGCGGCCGGGCGTTCCTTCTTCACGGGGGGCTCCTCAGCCCACCCGGATCCTGGACGGGACGGAGATCCGCCGGGCGATCACGCGGATCGCCCACGAGATCCTCGAGCGCAACAAGGGCGCTGAGGGTGTGGTCTTGGTCGGGATCGCCGCCCGCGGCGACGACCTGGCGCGCCGCCTGGCGCACGAGATCGAGCGGATCGAGGGGACCGCCCTGCCGGTCGGCGTCCTGGACATCACGTTCTACCGGGACGACATCGGGATGCGGGCCGAGGCCCCCGAGGTCCACGAGACCCGCGTCGCCTTCGACGTGAACGGGAAGACCGTCGTGCTGGTGGACGACGTCCTGTTCACCGGCCGGACGATCCGCGCGGCGATGGACGCGCTCGTGGACTTCGGGCGCCCGAGGGCGATCCAGCTCGCGGTGCTCGTGGACCGCGGGCACCGCGAGCTGCCGATCCGGGCGGACTTCGTGGGCAAGAACGTGCCCACGCGCAAGGACGAGCAGGTCCGGGTGGCGCTCGAAGAGGTCGACGGCGAGGACGCCGTCGTGGTGGAGGAGCCGATCGGGATGGGGGAGGACGGATGAACCAGCACCTGCTGTCGATCCACGACCTGTCGGCCGAGGACGTCGTGAGGATCCTCGACACGGCCGAGTCCTTCCGGGAGGTCGGGACGCGCGTGATCAAGAAGGTCCCGGCCCTGCGCGGGCGCACGGTGGTGAACCTGTTCTACGAGAACTCGACGCGGACCCGGATCAGCTTCGAGCTCGCCGCCAAGCGGCTCTCTGCCGACGTGATCAACTTCTCGACGAGCGGCTCGAGCGTCGCCAAGGGCGAGAGCCTGAAGGACACCGCGCTCACGCTCCAGGCGATGGGGGCCGACGCGATCGTGATCCGCCACTCGTCGAGCGGGGCGCCGCTCACCCTGACCCGGTGGGTCCGGGGGAGCGTCCTGAACGCCGGCGACGGCACGCACGAGCACCCCACGCAGGCGCTGCTCGACCTCTACACGATCCGCGAGCGGCTGGGACGTCTCGAGGGCCTGCGCGCGGCGATCGTCGGGGACGTGCTGCACTCGCGGGTGGCGCGGTCGCTCTCGTTCGCGCTCGTGAAGATGGGGGCGGGCGTCACGCTCGTCGGGCCGCCGACGCTGATCCCGCCGGACGCGCCCGCGTGGGGCGTGGACGTGAGCTACGACATCGGGGCCGTGCTGCCGAAGCTCGACGTCTGCTACATGCTGCGCGTCCAGCGCGAGCGGCAGCGCCAGCAGTACTTCCCGAGCGTCCGCGAGTACGCGAGGCTGTTCGGCCTCACGCGCGAGCGCGTCGGGATGCTGCCCGAGGGCGCCCTGATCATGCACCCCGGGCCGATGAACCGCGGGGTCGAGATCGACAGCGACGTCGCCGACCTGCCGCAGGCCGTGATCGAGGAGCAGGTCACCAACGGCATCGCGATCCGGATGGCGCTCCTGTACCTGCTGCTCGGCGGCGCCGGGGCCGAGGCGGGTGAGGCCGCGTGAGCCGGCGCGTCCTCCTCACCGGCGCGCGGGTCGTCGACCCGGCGGCCGGTCGCGACGAGGTCGCGGACGTGCTCGTGGAGGACGGCGCGATCGCCGCCGAGGGCTCGGCCGCCCGCGCCGCCGTCCTGGACTGCGACGGGCTCGTGCTCGCCCCCGGGCTCGTCGACCTGCACGCGCACCTGCGCGAGCCCGGTCGGGAGGACCGGGAGACGGTCGAGACCGGCAGCCGGGCCGCGGCCCTCGGCGGGTTCACGGCCGTGAGCGCGATGGCGAACACGGATCCGGTCGCCGACACCGCCGCCGTGGTCCACGAGGTGCGCGACCTGGCCGCGCGGGCCGGGCTCTGCGACGTCTTCCCGGTCGGCGCGATCACGCGCGGGCTCCGGGGGGAGGAGATGGCCGCGATCGGCGAGATGGTGGAGGCCGGCGTCCGGATCTTCAGCGACGACGGGCACACCGTCCCGGACGCGCGGGTGCTGCGCAACGCGCTCACCTACGCGCGCGCGTTCGATGGCGTCGTGATCGCCGAGCACTGCGAGGAGGCCTCGCTGGTCGAGGGCGGGCAGATGCACGAGGGGTACCACTCGTACTCGCTCGGCCTGGCCGGGCGGCCCCGGGAAGCGGAGGAGATCGTGGTCGCCCGCGACCTGGCCCTCGCGCGCCTGACCGGTGGGAGGCTGCACGTGTGCCACCTCTCCTCGGCGGGGTCGGTCGACCTCGTCCGGCGGGCGAAGGCCGAGGGCCTGCGGGTCACGGCCGAGGTGACCCCGCACCACCTCGCGTTCACCGACGAGGACCTGCTCACCTACGACACGAACCTCAAGGTGAACCCGCCGCTCCGCGCGCCCGATGACCGCGAGGCGCTGCGGGCCGGGCTCGCCGACGGGGCGATCGACGCCGTCGCGACCGACCACGCGCCCCACGCGGTCGAGGAGAAGGAGGCCGAGTTCGACCAGGCACCGCCGGGGACGATCGGGCTCGAGACGGCCCTGGCGGCCGTGGTCACGCACCTCGTCGAGCCCGGGCGCCTGTCCTTCCTCCGCGCGATCGAGGCGCTCTCGACGGTGCCCGCGCGGATCCTCGGTGTCCCCGACCACGGCGGGCCGATCGCGCCCGGGCGTCCCGCGAACCTCGTGGTCTTCGACCCGGCGGCCGAGTGGGTGGTCGAGCCGCCCTTCGCCTCGAGGAGCCGCAACAGCGCGTTCCTCGGGAGGACGCTCCGCGGGCGCGTGATCCACACGCTGTACCGCGGCGAGCTCGTGGTCGCCGACGGCAAGGCCCAGCGGTGACGCGCGGCCCCGCGGCGTTCCTCGCGCTCGAGGACGGGACGGTCCTGAGGGGCCACGGGTTCGGCGCCCCGGGCGAGGCGTTCGGGGAGGCCGTGTTCAACACCTCGATGTCCGGGTACCAGGAGGTGCTCACCGACCCCTCGTACGCGGGACAGATCGTGTCGATGACCTCGCCGCACCAGGGGAACCACGGGACGAACCCGGAGGACCCGGAGTCGTCCCGGGTCCGGGTCGCCGGGTTCGCGGTCCGCGAGGCTTCCCGGAGGGCCTCGAGCTGGCGGGCCCGCCGCACGTTGCACGATGAGCTCGCGGCGGCCGAGGTGGTCGGGATCGAGGCGATCGACACGCGCCGGCTCACCCTCCGCCTCCGAGAGCGCGGGGCGATGCGCTGCGGGATCTCGACGGAGGACCTGGACCCCGACTCGCTCCTCGAGCGCGTCCGTGGGTCGGCGGGGATGGAAGGCGCCGACCTCGCCCGGACCGTGACCGCGGCCGAGCCGTACGAGGCCAGGGAGCTCGTGGGTCCGGCGAGCGCGGAGCGGGGGCGGGTCTTCCGGGTCGCGGCCTACGACTTCGGGCTCAAGCGGAACATCCTGCGGCGGTTCGCCGCCTCCGGGATCGAGGCGACGGTCTTCCCGGCCGAGACGCCGGCCGAGGAGGTCCTCGCGGGCGGCTTCGACGGGGCGTTCCTGTCGAACGGCCCGGGAGATCCCGCCGCCACGCGGTACGGGGTCGCCGCCGCCCGGGCGCTCCTCGGACGGCTCCCCGTCTTCGGCATCTGCCTCGGGCACCAGCTGCTCGCGCTCGCGCTCGGCGGGCGGACGTACAAGATGAGGTTCGGGCACCGCGGCGCGAACCAGCCGGTGAAGGACCTGCGCTCGGGGCGGGTCGAGGTGACCAGCCATAACCACGGCTTCGCCGTCGACCCCGATGGGTGGGGCGGCGAGGGCTCCGGCGAAGCGACTCCGGGCGACGCCGCGAGCGCGAGGAGTCCGGGGAGCGGCCAGGTCGGCGAGCGACGGCGGGGTCCCGGGCGCGGAGACGGGGCCCTCGCCGCCCCCCTCGTGGAGACGGACCTCGGAAGGGTCGAGCTCACGCACTGGAACCTGAACGACGGGACCCTCGAGGGCTTCCGGTGCCTGGACGTGCCGGTGTTCGGGGTGCAGTACCACCCGGAGGCGGCGCCCGGACCGCACGACTCCCGCTACCTGTTCGACGGGTTCCGGGAGCTGATGCTCCGTGCCTAGACGCACGGACATCTCCCGGATCCTGGTGATCGGCTCGGGGCCGATCGTGATCGGGCAGGCGTGCGAGTTCGACTACTCGGGGACCCAGGCCTGCAAGGTGCTGCGGCGCGAGGGGTACCACGTCTGCCTCGTGAACTCGAACCCCGCGACGATCATGACCGATCCGGAGTTCGCCGACCGGACGTACGTCGAGCCGCTGACCCCCGACTCGGTGCTGTCCGTGCTCGAGCGCGAACGGCCCGACGTGATCCTGCCCACCCTGGGCGGCCAGACCGCGCTGAACGTGACCGTCGCGCTCGCCGAGTCCGGTGACCTGGACCGGCTCGGGATCGGGCTGATCGGCGCGGGGTTGGAGGCGATCCACCGGGCCGAGGACCGCAGCGGCTTCAAGGCGGCGATGCAGGAGGCCGGCCTCGAGGTGCCGAGGGCGGGCGTCGCGAACACGGTCGAGGAGGCCCTCGCGATCGGCGAGGAGGTCGTCTTCCCCCTGATCGTGCGCCCGTCGTTCACGCTCGGCGGGGGAGGGAGCGGGTTCGCCCGCGACCGGGACGAGCTCGCGGCCCTCGCGGCGCGAAGCCTCGAGATCAGCCCGGTCACCGAGATCCTCGTCGAGGAGTCGATCGCCGGATGGAAGGAGTTCGAGCTCGAGGTGATGCGGGACGGCGCGGACAACGCGGTCGTCGTCTGCTCGATCGAGAACGTGGACCCGATGGGCGTGCACACCGGGGACTCGATCACGGTGGCTCCGATCCAGACGCTCACCGACCGCGAGTACCAGGCGATGCGCGACGACGCGCTGGCCTGCATCCGGGCGATCGGCGTGGAGACCGGCGGGTCGAACATCCAGTTCGCGGTGGACCCGCGGGACGGCCGCCGGGTGCTGATCGAGATGAACCCGCGCGTGTCGCGGTCGAGCGCGCTCGCGAGCAAGGCGACGGGGTTCCCCATCGCGAAGATCGCAGCCCTGCTGGCCGTCGGGTACAGGCTGGACGAGATCGCCAACGACATCACCGGGGAGACCCCGGCCGCCTTCGAGCCCACGCTCGACTACGTCGTGGTGAAGGTGCCGCGGTTCGCGTTCGAGAAGTTCCCCGAGGCCGACCCGGTCCTGTCCTCGACGATGCGGTCGGTCGGCGAGGTGATGGCGATCGGCCGCACCTTCAAGGAGGCGCTCGGCAAGGCCTGGCGCGCCCTCGAGGTGCCCGGCGCGGACATGGGCGCCGACGGGGGCTTCGGCGGAGCGACTCCGGGCGACGTCGCGAGCGCGAGGAGCCCGGGGATCACCCAGGTCGGCGAGCGACGGCGGGGTCCCGGGCGCGGAGACGAAGCCCCCGTCGGCCTCCTGGATCGGCTCCGGGTGCCGACCGAGGGGAGGCTCCACCTGGTCGAGGCTGCCTTGCACACCGGGCACTCGGTCGAGGAGGTGGCCGGGGCGAGCGGGATCGATCCCTGGTTCGTCGATCAGATCGCGCAGGTGGTCGAGGAGACCATGGTCCTCCGAGGGCGCCCGCTCGACGAGCTCGGTGAGGAGGACCTGCGCGAGGCCAAACGCGTGGGGCTCTCGGACCGGCGGATCGCGCGTCTGTCCGGTGCGGACGAGCCGAGCGTGCGGGCCCGGCGGACCGCGCTCGGCGTCCGCCCCGTGTTCAAGACCGTCGACACCTGCGCCGGCGAGTTCCCGGCCCGCACGCCCTACCACTACTCCTGTTACGAGGAGGAGGACGAGGTGCGACCGGCCGAGCGCCTGCGCGTCGTGATCCTGGGCGCCGGGCCCAACCGGATCGGGCAGGGGATCGAGTTCGACTACGCGTGCGTGCACGCCGCCTCCGCCCTGCGCGACGCCGGCTACGAGGCGGTCATGATCAACTCGAACCCCGAGACCGTCTCCACCGACTACGACACGAGCTCGCGCCTGTACTTCGAACCGCTGTCGACCGAGGACGTGCTCGCGGTGTGCGAGGCCGAGGACCCGATCGGGGTGATCTGCCAGCTCGGCGGCCAGACACCGCTGCGCCTGGCGCGCGACCTCGAGTCCGCGGGGTTCGGCGTGCTCGGCACGCCCCCCGCGTCGATCGACCTGGCGGAGGACCGGGGGAAGTTCGCCGAGCTGCTGGCCGAGCTCGGGATCCCCGCGCCGCCGCACGGCGAGGCCCGCGACCTCGAGGAAGCGAGGGACGTCGCGACCCGGATCGGCTACCCCGTGGTCGTGCGCCCGAGCTACGTCCTGGGCGGCCGCGCGATGGAGATCGTCTACGGGGAAGACGAGCTCGAGCGGTTCGTCTCCACCGCCGCCGCGGCGGGGCCCGACCATCCGGTCCTGATCGATCGCTTCCTCGAGGGCGCGATCGAGATCGACGTGGACGCTATCTGCGACGGGCGCGACGTGTTCGTCGGCGCGGTGATGGAGCACATCGAGGAGGCCGGGGTGCACTCGGGCGACTCCTCGTGCCAGATCCCGCCCGCGACGCTGTCCGACGGCGAGCTGGACGAGGTGGAGGCGATCACGGCCACGATCGCGCGCCGGCTGGGCGTCGTCGGCCTGATCAACCTCCAGCTCGCGGTGAAGGACGAGCGGATCTGGGTCCTGGAGGCGAACCCTCGCTCCTCGCGGACCGTGCCGTTCGTCTCGAAGGCGACCGGTGTGCCGCTGGCCAAGGTCGCGACCCTCCTGCTCCTCGGACGGGGGCTGCCCGAGCTCGTCGAGGAGGGCCTCGTGCCGGCCGACCCGCACCGCTACCGTCACCTGCCTCACACGAGCGTGAAGGCGGCGGTGCTCCCGTTCGGCCGGTTCCCCGGCGCGGACACGGTGCTGGGGCCCGAGATGCGCTCGACCGGCGAGGTGATGGGGGTCGACCGGGACCCCGGGCGCGCGCTCGCCAAGGCGCTCGTGGCCGGGGGCACGGCGCTGCCGACGGCGGGTACCGTGTTCGTCAGCGTGGCCAACCGCGACAAGCGCGCGATCGTGCTGCCGGCCAGACGCCTGGCCGACCTCGGCTTCCGGCTCCTCGCGACCCGGGGCACGGCGGGGGTCCTCGAGCGCGCCCAGATCCCGGTGACGCGGGTCGCGAAGGTCTCCGAGGGCGGGCCGAACGTCGTCGACCTGATCCGCCGGGGCGAGGTCGACATGGTCGTGAACACGCCGTTCGGCCGCGGGGCCCGGACCGACGGCTACCACATCCGCACGGCCGCCGCGCAGGCCGGGATCCCGTGCGTCACGACGATCCCCGGCGCGCTCGCCGCGCTGCGCGGGATCGAGGCGCTCACGTCCCGGACGCGACCGCAGGAGGGCCCTGCCTCGCTCCAGGAGCTCCACGCCGGGATCTCTCAGGTCCCGCTCCAGACCCGGCTGGGGCTGGCCCAGGATCAGGCGGGGATCGTCGGATGAAGCGGGCACGGGCCGAGGTCCTGAACGCGCGCAAGCTCGGCGTGTACCACTCGCTCACCCTCGTCGCGCCCGAGGTGGCCGAGCGGGTCCGCCCCGGCCAGTTCGTGTCGGTCGGGATGCCGCCCGACCGCGCGTTCCTGCTCCGCCGTCACTTCTCGATCCACCAGGCCTCGAGGCGCGGGGGCTGGGCGGGGACCCTCGAGTTCGTGTTCGATCCGCGCGGCCCGGGCACGGCGTGGCTCGCGGAGGTCAAGGCCCACCAGTTCCTGGACGTGATCGGTCCGCTCGGGACGGCCTTCGCCTACCCGAAGAAGCTCACGAACTGTCTCCTGGTCTCCGAGGGGCACGGGGCGGCGACGATCTACTTCCTCTCGCAGGAGCTGCGGGCCCAGGGCAAGCGCGTGGACATGATCGTCGGGGCCGAGTCGCACGAGCACGTCTTCAAGCCGATCGACGGGAAGCGCCTGTCGCAGACGATCGCGATCGTGACGGCCGACGGGAGCCTCGGGGAGCGCGGGAGCGTGCTCGACGCGCTGCCCCACATGGTGGAGGCCACGCGCGCGCAGGTGGTGTACGCGGCGGCGCGCCGTCCGACGCTCCGGGCGATCGCCGAGTTCTGCATGGAGCGGCAGATCCCCGCGCAGGTCGCGGTCGAGGAGCACATGGCCTGCGGGATCGGCATGTGCTTCACGTGCACCGTCCCCGTGATCCGCAAGGACGGCTCCGGCTACGACCACCTGCGCGTGTGCACCGAGGGGCCGGTGTTCAACCCGGCTCGGATCCTGTGGGACCGGTGGATGGGCGACGAGCCCAGGATGCTGCCGACCCCGCCCGAGGGCTTCCCGGTGGTGCGCACGTGGCCGGGGTGAGGCCGACGCTCGAGGTGGACCTGGGGGGGCTGCGGCTCGCCCAGCCGGTGCTGGCCGCCTCGGGGTGCCTGGGGACCGGCCGCGACGTCCCGGCGCTGGTCGATCTCCGGCGCCTGGGCGGGGTCGTCACGCGCAGCCTCACGCTGAACCCCTCGAAGGGCGCGCCGGCCCCCCGCGCGACCGAGACAGCTTCGGGGCTCCTTTCGGCGATCGGGCTCCAGAACCCCGGCGCTCGGGCCTTCGTCGAGGAGGATCTTCCGCGGCTCGTCAAGGCGGGGGTGCCGGTGATCGGCTCCGTGGCGGGGACGACCACGGACGAGTACCTCCGGGTGGTCCAAGAGCTCCACGTCCGGCCGGGGGTCGTGGCGCTCGAGGTGAACCTCTCGCTGCCGGACCAGGAGCGCGACGGGGACCAGCCGATCTCGGCGCGCCCCGAGCGTGTGGGGGAGGTCGTGGGCGCGGTCGCTCGCCTCTCGCACGTGCCGGTGTTCGCCAAGCTCCCCGCGCTGCTGCCCGACCCGGTCGGGTTCGCGCACATCTGCGTTCGGGCCGGGGCCCATGGCCTCACGCTGATCGACGCGGTCCCCGGGCTCGCGGTCGACGCCCGCAGCCTCCGCTCGCGCCTGGCCGTCCCCGTCGGCGGGCTCTCCGGGCCCGCGATCAAGCCGATCGCGCTCGCCGCGGTCTACCGCGTCGCGCGGGCCCTGCCGGACGTCCCGATCATGGGGGTCGGGGGCGTGGCGACCGGCGACGACGCGGTCGAGTTCCTCCTCGCGGGCGCCTGGGCCGTCCAGGTCGGTACCGCGCTCCTGGTGAACCCCTCGGCCGCGATCGACGTGTCGCGCGGGATCCTCGCCTTCCTCCAGGGCAAGCAGATCGCTTCGCCCGCCGACCTGCGCGGCCGGCTCCGCGTCCGCGGCGACGGGGGTCAAGCGTGATCCCCCGTCCGGGGAACCCGCTCGCGGTCGCGCTGGACCTGTCGGACCTGGACGCCGCCGAAGCACTGGCCCGGCGGCTCGAGGGTCGCGTCGGGCTGTTCAAGGTGGGGCTCGAGCTCTTCTCGGCCCACGGGCCCCAGGCCGTGCGGCGGATCCGGGCGTCCGGCGAGGTGTTCCTCGACCTGAAGCTGCACGACATCCCGAACACCGTCGAGGGCGCGGCCGTGAACGCGGGACGGCTGGGGGTGCGGCTGCTCACCGTGCACGCGCTCGGCGGGGAGGCGATGGTCGCCGCCGCGGTGCGGGGCTCGGCCCGGGGCGCGGACGAGGCCGGGCACCCGCCGCCGCAGGTCGTGGCCGTCACGGTGCTCTCGAGCCTGGCGGGGGAGGGGCTCGCGTCGCCCGCCTCGCTCGCGTTCGAGGCGCGGGCCGCCGGCGCGGCCGGCGTGGTCGTCTCGGGCGAGGACGTCGCCGTGGTGCGCGAGGTGCTCGGCGAGGAGGCCTGCCTGGTCGTCCCGGGCATCCGCCCCGCGGGCTCGAACGGGCACGACCAGGTACGCGTCCTCACGCCGGAGGAGGCGATCGAGCGGGGCGCGGACTACCTCGTCGTGGGTCGGCCGATCACCTCGGCGAGCGACCCCGTCGGGGCCGCGACCGCGATCCTGTCGACGATCCGCTGATCGTTCGCGAGATCGCGAGCGGATCCGAAACCGCAGGTGGCGCGCATGGATCGCGTTGCTGCACGCGCGAGGGGGTGACTATACTCCCGGCGTTCCCGAACCCGTCGAGCGAAGGAGCATCGTCATGCCCCTACCCGTGTTGAGCCCCGAGGACCGAGCGAAGGCGCTCGAGAAGGCCGCCGAGGCGCGTCGGAAGAGGGCCGAGCTCAAGGGACAGTTGAAGTCCGGGAAGCTCACGCTGAAGGACGTGTTGTCCCGGCAGGGCGACGACACGGTCGGCAAGATGAAGGTCTCCACGGTCCTCGAGTCGCTCCCGGGTGTGGGGAAGGTCCGGGCGCGCAAGATCATGGAGCGACTGGACATCTCGGCCAGCCGTCGGGTCCGCGGTCTCGGCGCGAAGCAGCGCGAGTCGCTGCTCGGCGAGTTCGCCAAGAAGTAGCGCCGCTGTCCGGAAGCCGCGGCAGGCTCTTCGTCGTGGCCGGTCCCTCCGGGGTCGGCAAGGGCACCGTCGTCCGGCGCGTGCTCGAGCTCGTTCCCGGCCTTCGCCTGTCCGTCTCGGCCACCACGCGGCCGCCCCGGCCCGCCGAGCGCGACGGGGTCGACTACCGGTTCCTCGACGAGGCGGCTTTCGATGAGCTCGCCCGAGGCGGCGGGCTGCTGGAGCACGCGGAGGTCTTCGGCCACCGGTACGGCACCCCGCGTCGATGGGTGGAGGAGCGCCTGGAGGCCGGGGAGGACGTGGTCCTGGAGATCGACGTCCAGGGGGCCGACCAGGTCCGGCGCGCCATCCCCGAGGCCGTGCTGATCTTCCTCGACACGCCCTCGATGCCGGAGCTCGAGCGCCGCCTACGCTCGCGCGGGACCGAGGACGAGGCGAGGCTCGCCCGGCGCCTGGCCACCGCAGAGCGCGAACGCGGGCAGCGGGCCCGCTTCGACCACGTGGTCGTGAACGACGACCTCGTACGAGCCTCCGCGCAGGTCGCTGCTATCATCGGGGGGTCCCACGGCCCACCGGAGGGATCCACGCACCCATGATCGAGCCGAAGATCGACGACCTGCTCGCCCAGGTGGACTCGAAGTACATCCTGGTGATCCTGGCCGCCCGGCGCGCGCGGGAGATCAACTCCTACTACAACCAGCTCGGCGAAGGGCGTGCCGAGTTCATCCCGCCGCTGGTGGAGACGGGCCTGAAGAACAAGCCGCTGTCGATCGCCCTCGAGGAGATCGCGGAGGGCAAGGTCACCGCCGAGCGGCCGGAGGGGGTTGGCATCAAGTAGGCAGCTTGCGGGACGCCGGGTCCTGCTCGGCGTCACCGGCGGCATCGCCGCGTACAAGGCCTGCATCCTCACGCGCCTGCTGCGGCTCCGCGGCGCGTCCGTCCGCGTGATCATGACGCGCTCGGCCGAGCGGTTCGTCGGCCCGGCGACGTTCGCCGCCCTGTCCGACCACCGCGTCCACACCGACGTGTTCGAGGACCCCGAGCGTGTGCTGCACGTCGAGCTCGCGCACGAGGCGGACGTGGCGGTCGTGGCCCCCGCGACCGCGAACGTGATCGCCAAGCTCGCCCTGGGGATCGCCGACGACCTGCTCGCCTCCACGCTGCTCGAGACCCCGGCGCCCCTCGTGATCGCGCCGGCGATGCACACGGGCATGTGGGAGCACCCAGCGACCCAGGGCAACGTCGCGGCGCTCGTCGAGCGCGGCGCGCGGATCGTCGGCCCCGGGTCCGGCGCGCTCGCCGCGGGGGACGAGGGGCTCGGACGGATGGCCGAGCCCGAGGAGATCGCGGCGGCGGTCGAGGAGGTCCTCGCGCGGGGGAAGGACCTGTCCGGGCGAGCGGTCGTGGTCTCGGCCGGGCCGACGTGGGAGCCGATCGACCCCGTGCGGTTCCTCGGCAACCGGTCGACCGGGCGGATGGGGTTCGCCGTCGCGGTCGAGGCGTTCGCGCGGGGGGCGGACGTGACGCTCGTCGTCGGGCCGGGGACGGTAGAGCCCCCAGAGGGGCCGCGCCTGGTCCGGGTGACGACGGCCGAGGAGATGCGGACGGCGGTCCTCGCGGCCGCCGAGGGCGCCGACGCCGTGGTGATGGCGGCCGCCGTGGCGGACTTCCGCCCGGAGACCTCGGCGTGGGCCAAGCTGAAGAAGGAGGCCGGCCCGCCGGAGCTCCGCCTGGTCCCGACGCCGGACATCCTGTCCGAGCTCGGGGCCTCGAAGGGCGAGCGCGTGCTGGTCGGGTTCGCGGCCGAGACCGGCGACGTGGTCGCGGCCGGGCACGAGAAGCTCGCGCGCAAGGGGGTCGACCTGTTGGTGGCGAACGAGGTCGGCCGCCACGGAACCGGGTTCGGCTCCGAGACGAACCACGCGGCGATCCTGACCCGGACGGGCGAGGACGAGCCGCTCCGCGACTGGACCAAGCGGGACCTCGCGGCCGCGATCTGCGACCGGATCGCCAAGCTCCTGGCCCGGTAGCCGGGGCGTCGGGGCCGGCTGCTATGCTCCGGCGGACATGGGGCACGGGTACCTGTTCTCGTCCGAGTCCGTGACCGAGGGGCACCCCGACAAGCTCGCCGACCAGATCTCCGACGCGGTCCTCGACGCGATCCTGGCCGTCGACCCGGTCGGGCGCGTGGCGTGCGAGACGCTGGTCACGACCGGGCTCGTGATGGTCGCGGGCGAGATCACCACCTCGGAGTACGTCGACATCCCGCAGGTGGTCCGGGACACGATCACCGGGATCGGGTACACGGACGCGAACTTCGGGATCGACGGGCACACGTGCGGCGTGATCACGTCGATCCAGGAGCAGTCGCCGGACATCGCGCGCGGCGTGGACGACGCGCTCGAGCACCGCGAGGGGCACTCGACGGACCAGCTCGACGCGCTCGGTGCCGGCGACCAGGGCATGATGTTCGGGTTCGCCTGCCGCGAGACCGACGAGCTGATGCCGCTGCCGATCGCGATGGCGCATCGCCTCGCCAAGCGCCTGGCGGACGTGCGCAAGGCGGGGGTGGTCCCGTACCTGCGGCCCGACGGCAAGAGCCAGGTCTCCATCGAGTACCGGGGCGGCGTGCCGGAGCGGGTCGACACGGTCCTGATCAGCGCGCAGCACCGCGAGGAGGTCGACGTGGAGACCCTCCTCGACCCGGACGTGCGCGCGGAGGTGATCGATCCGGTTCTCCGCGAGTTCCAGATCGACGCGGAGGACGTCCGGATCCTGGTGAACCCGACCGGACGGTTCGAGATCGGCGGCCCCAAGGCCGACACCGGGCTCACGGGCCGCAAGATCATGGTCGACAGCTACGGGGGGATGGCGCCGCACGGCGGCGGTTGCTTCTCGGGCAAGGACCCGACGAAGGTCGATCGCTCGGCCGCGTACATGGCGCGCTACGTCGCGAAGAACCTCGTCGCGGCCGGCCTGGCCGACCGGCTCCAGATCCAGGTCGCGTACGCGATCGGCACGGCGCACCCGGTCTCGCTGGCGGTCGACACCTTCGGGACCGAGCACGTCGATCCGGCACGGATCGTCGATCTGGTGTCGGAGGCGTTCGACTTCCGCCCCGCGGCGATCATCCGCGGCCTCGACCTGCTCCGCCCGATCTTCCGGGAGACCGCCGCCTACGGGCACTTCGGCCGCAAGGAGTTCCCGTGGGAGGCCACCGATCGCGCGGATGAGCTCCGCCGCGCGGTCGCCTAGCGGGGGCGCCGGCGCGCCGGGGATCGGTGGGGGCCGGATCCTCTCCGGTCCGGTCGCGATCTGCGTGGACCGACCCCTCCTGGCGCTCGACCGTCCGTTCACCTACGACCTGCCGGCCGAGCTCGGAGCCGGCGTCGGGTCGCTCGTGCGCGTCCGGTTCCACGGCCGCCTCGTGCGCGGATGGGTCCTGGGCCCCACCGAGGACGTGCCGGACCGGATGCTGCCCGTCGGTCGGCTCGTCTCGCCGGTCCGGTTCTTCGACGAGCCGATGCTCGCGCTCTTCCGTTGGATCTCGGAGCGCTACGTGGCGCCCCTGGCCGCCGTGATCGCCCGCTCGCACCCCCCGCGCGTGGCCTCGGAGGAGCCCGGGGTCGGCCTCGCTCCGGGATCCGGGTCCCCCCCTCGCTCCGCCGACCTGCGGGCCCGAGACGACGCCGCTGGCTCCGCTCGTCGACCCGGACCGCTCCGCGAGGCGCCCCCCGGCCACCGGAGTCGCCTCGGCCACCTCGCCGACCCGGCGCTCGACTCGTATCGGAACGGCGGAGCGCTCCTGGATGCCGTCCGCCGTAGCGCGGGGTCCTTCGTGGTACGTCCGGCGCCGGGCGAGGATGGGGCCGTCGCGGTGGCGTGCGTCCGGGCGGCGCTGGCCGGCGGGCGGTCGGCGGTCGTCCTCGTGCCGGAGGTCGACCCGCTGCCGGCGACGGCGCGTGCCGTGCTCGAGGCGGTCGGTGAGCGGGCGGTGCTGTTCGCCGGGGGCGACCGGCGTGAGCGGTACCGGGCCTGGCTCGAGATCGCCGCCGGGAGGTACCGGGTGGTGATCGGCACGCGCCCGGCGGTCTTCTCGCCCGTCCCCGATCTCGGCCTGGTGCTGGTCTCCCGCGAGAGCCACGCCCTCCATCGGGAGGAGCGGGCGCCCTACCATCACGTCCGCGACGTGGCCCTCGCCCGCGCGCGGCTCGGTCGCGCCGTCTGCGTGATGTCCGCGCCCTTCCCCTCGCTGGAGGCGAGCGCGGGCGGGCACGCGGAGGTCGAGCCGCTCCGCCGCGCGCGGCCGCCGGTCGAGGTGGTACGGCCCGGGCCGGAGGGCCGCGCCCCGCGGCTGGTGACCGCCCTCCGCCAGGCACGCCGGGCGTTCCTCTACGAGCCGCTGCCCGGCTACGGCGTGGCGCGCGTCTGCAAGGCCTGCGGCGAGCCGGCCGCGTGCGCGGCGTGCGGCGGGGTCCTCCGGCTCCAGGGCGGACGGGTCCGGTGCACCGTGTGCGAGGCCCCCGGCAGCTGCGCGCGCTGCGGCGGGACGGGGTTCGGGATCGCGCGCGGAGGCGCCGAGCGGGTCGAGGAGTGGGCCCGGAGGGTGGCCGCCGTTCCGGTGCGACGCGTCGGGGACGGCGACGAGCCGCGCCCGCCCGGTGAGCGCGAGGTGCTGGTCGGCGGCGTGGAGGCGGTCAAGGAGTTCGGTCCGCTCGGGCTCGACCTCGTCGGGATCCTCGACGCCGACCTGGCCGCCCGTCGTCCGGGTCTCGCCGCGCGCGAGCGCGCCGTGGCGACCTGGTTCGAGGTTGCCGGCTGGGCGGGCCCGAACGGGCGGGTGATCGTGCAGACCCGGCACCCGAACGACCCCGCGGTGCAGACCCTCGTCACGGGGCGCCCGGACCGGTTCGTCCGCGCCGAGCTCCCCCGGCGGGCGGAGGCCGGCTTCCCGGTCGGGTTCCCGGTCCTGCGGATCGCCGGGGGAGCGGGGCTCGAGGACGAGCTGCGGGCCCTGTCCCCCCGGACGCTGCTGGCCTCGGGGATGGGGGAGCAGCGTCTATGCTTGGTCGCGCTCGACCCGGGGGACGTCGCGGCGTTCGGGCGGAGGGTCCGCGAGCTGGCGGAACGCGGCGTCGTCACCCGGGTCGAGGCCGAACCCCACCTGTGAGGAACCAGGCGTGAGCGTGATGCGGATCCGGACGCTGGGCGACCCCGTCCTGCGCGAGCCGACGAAGCCCGTCGAACGGTTCGACGCGGCGCTCCGGCGCCTGGCCGACGACCTGTTCGAGACGATGTACGCGGCCCCGGGGGTCGGGCTGGCCGCCAACCAGGTGGGCCTGTCCCTGGCGTGCTTCGTGTACGACGACCGGGAGGGGAACCGCAGGTTCGTCGCCAACCCCGAGCTCTCGGACCTGCGGGAGGAGGAGACCCGCGAGGAGGGGTGCCTGTCGATCCCGGGCCCGTACGCGCCCACCACCCGGGCGCTGTCGGTGCGGCTGCGGGGGCAGGACCTGGATGGCGCGCCGCTGGACCTGCGCGCCGAGGGTCTGCTCGCGCGGATCTTCCAACACGAGACGGATCATCTCCGCGGGATGCTGTACATCGACCGGCTCGACGACGAGGGGCGGCGAGACGTGATGCGGCAGCTCCGCGAGCTCGAGCTCAAGCGCGCTCAGGAGGGGTGAGCGCCGTGGCGGCGCCCTCGCTGCGCGTCGCCTTCCTCGGCAACGACGCGTGGTCGGTCCCCGCGCTCGAGGCGCTCGCCGCCTCCGCCCACCGGGTCGAGCTGGTGGTGACGGCGGCGCCCAAGCCCGCGGGCCGGGGCAACGCCCTCCGACGGACGCCGGTGGCCGGGACCTCCGAGCGCCTGGGGCTGCCCCTCGCCGAGGTGGCCACCGTGAAGACCGGGGAGGGCGCCGAGCGGCTGACGGCCTCCGCCCCCCAGATCCTCGCGGTGGTGGCCTACGGCGAGATCCTGCCCCCCGGGATCCTCGGGCTGGCCGCGGTGGCGCCGGTGAACCTCCACTTCTCGCTCCTGCCCGAGCTCCGGGGGGCGAGCCCGGTCCAGACGGCCCTCCTGCTCGGGCTCGAGCGGACCGGGGTGAGCACCATCTTGATGGACGAAGGGATGGACACCGGCCCCATCCTGCTCCAGCGGGAGGAGCCGATCGCTCCCGCCGATGACGCCGGGTCGCTGGGCTCGCGGCTGGCCGCGATCGGGGCCGAGGTGCTGGTGGCCACGATCGACGGCTTGGCGACGGGCGGGCTGGAGCCGGTCCCGCAGGACCACGCGCGGGCGACGTACGCCGCCAGGCTCGGACCGCCGGACCGGGTCCTGGACTGGTCGCGGCCGGCCCGCGAGCTCGTGAACCGGTGCCGGGCGCTCTCGCCCGAGCCGGCCGCGACGACGTCGTTCCGGGGGCGCGGCCTGAAGGTCTTCTCGGCAGCGGCGGTGGAGGCCGACGGAGCGCCGGGCACGATCGTGGAGGCGGGCAGGCAGGGGTTCGTGGTGGCCGCCGGCGCCGGCGGGCTCCGCCCGCTGGAGCTCGCACCGGCGGGGCGGAAGCGGATGGACGCGGGCTCCTTCGTGAACGGCTTCCGTCCGCGCGTGGGCGAGCGTCTCGGGTGAGCGGTCCCGGCGCCCGAGCGATCGCCCTCGACGTGATCCGCCGGGTGACCGAGGAGGGCGCCTACTCGAATCTGGCGCTGCCGCGGACGCTCGCGCGCGCCGGGCTGCCCGAGCGCGACGCGGCGTTCGCCTCGGAGCTGGCGTACGGGACCCTGCGCCGGCTCGTGCCGATCGACCACGCGCTCGGGCCGCTCCTGGACCGGCCGCTGGACACCGCGCCGAAGGCGGCGCGGGCGCTCCTCCGGCTCGGCGCATACCAGATCGTGTACACGCGCGTCCCGGCCCATGCGGCGGTCGCCGAGACCGTCGCGCTCGCGGGCCCTCGGCATCGCGGGTTCGTGAACGCGGTCCTGCGGCGACTGGCCGTCGAGGGCACGCGTGAGCCCCGGGGCCCCTCCGACCGGGCCGTCTCGCTGCGCACGGGGCTCGCCGCGTGGGCGGTCCACGAGCTGCGCGAGCTCCTGGGGGACGCGGAGGAGGCGGCGCGAGCGCTCGCCGAGCCGGCTCGCCTCACGCTGCGCACGAACACCTGTCGGGTCTCGGTCGAGGAGCTCGAGCGGGCCCTGGCGACGGAGGGGGTCGACGTCGAGCGCGGAGCGCTGCACGCCGGGTCCCTGTCGGTCGCCGCCGGGGACCCGTCGCGGCTGCCGGGGTTCGGGCAGGGGTGGTTCGCGGTGCAGGATCAGGCGTCCTCGTTCGTGGTCGACGCGCTCGACCCGCGGCCCGGCGAGCGCGTGCTCGACGCGTGCGCCGGGCCGGGCGGGAAGGCCGGCCACGTCGCCTGCCGGGTCCGTCCCGGCGGTGTCCTCGTGGCCGCCGACGCCTCGCCCGCCCGAGCCGGGCTCGTCCGCCGGACGCTCCGTCGGCTGGGCGTCGACGGGCACGTCCTCGTCCAGGACGCGCGACGCCCGGCGGTCGCCGGCCCGTTCGACCGGGTTCTGGTGGACGCGCCGTGCACGGGGATCGGTTCGGCCCGTCGCCGACCGGAGCTGCTGTGGCGCCCCCGGCGCGAGGAGCTCGGCGAGCTCTCCCGGCTCCAGGCCGCGATCGCGATCGCCGCGGCCGGACTCCTCCGGCCGGGCGGGCGCCTCGTGTACAGCGTGTGCACGTTCCCCAGGGCGGAGACGGACGAGGTCTGCGAGGCGATCCTGCAGGCCCGACCCGATCTCCAGCCCGAGGAGCTCCCTGGGCCCGAGGGCCGGTCGAGCCGCGTCCGACTCTGGCCGCACCGGCACGGATGCGACGCGATGTTCGTCGCGGGGTTCCGCCGGGCACCGGGGAGGCGCGGCTAGGATAGCCGCGATGGGCAAGCTCTCGGCCTCGATCCTGGCGGCCGACCTCGCGCACCTGGCGGACGAGGTCGAGCGGGTGGAGGCGCATGCCGACGTTATCCACGTCGACGTGATGGATGGCCACTTCGTGCCCCCGCTGACGATCGGCCCCGTCGTGGTGGCCTCCTTGCGCCCCCACACGCGCCGGATCCTGCACGGGCACCTGATGGTCGAGGCGCCGGCAGCACTGTTCGACGAGCTGGCGCAGGCGGGGATGGACGTCGTCAGCTTCCACGTCGAGGCCGTCGAGGATCCCGCGCCGGTGATCGAGAAGGCCCGGGGGTCGGGCATGGGCGTGGGGCTGACGGTGAGCCCGGAGACGCCGATCGAGGTCGTCTTCCCCCACCTCGAGGCCGTGGACGACGTGATGGTGATGAGCGTGCACCCCGGGTGGGCCGGGCAGGCGTTCATCCCCGAGGCCTTCCCGAAGCTCGAGGCGGTCCGAGCCGAGCTCGAGCGCCGGGGGCTGTCGGTGGACGTCGAGGTGGACGGCGGGGTGAAGCTCGACAACGCGCGCCGCTGCGTCGAGGCCGGCGCGAACGTGCTCGTCGCGGCATCGGCGATCTTCGGCGCCGAGGACCCGGCGGCCGCCGCGCGCGAGCTGAAGGCGATCGTGGAGGCCGCCTGATGCCGGAGACGATCCTCGTCGTCGACGACGACCCCGACATCGCGCGGTTCGTCGAGGTGAACCTCCGGAGCGCCGGGTACGAGGTCTCGGTCGCCTCCGACGGCGAGGAGGCGCTCACCAGGGCCACCGAGCTGCGGCCGGACCTGGTCCTGCTCGACGTGATGATGCCCCGGATCGACGGGTTCGAGGTCGCACAGCGCCTGCGGCGCAACCCGCAGACGGCGAACACCTCGATCATCATGCTGACGGCCAAGGCCCTGTCCACCGACAAGGTGCTCGGGCTCACGGCCGGCGCGGACGACTACATCATCAAGCCCTTCGACCCGATCGAGCTCCTGGCTCGGGTCAAGGGAACCCTGCGGCGGGCCAAGGAGATGCGCAACCTGTCTCCGCTCACCGGGCTGCCGGGCAACATCCGGATCCAGGAGGAGATCGAGCGGATGGTGCGCGAAGATCGCCCCTTCGCCGTCCTCTACGCCGACCTGGACAACTTCAAGGCCTACAACGACCAGAAGGGCTTCGTCCGGGGCGACCGCCTGATCCAGGGAGCGGCGCGCGTGATCCAGGACGCGATCGCCGAGCTCGCGGGGCCGGACGGGTTCGTGGGCCACGTGGGCGGCGACGATTTCGTCGCCGTCGTGCCGCCCGAGGTATCCGAGGACGCCGCCAAGGCGATCGTCGAGCGCTTCGACGAGCAGGTGCCCCAGTACTACGAGCAGGAGGACGTCGCGCGAGGGTACGTCGAGGTCGAGGACCGGCGGGGGGAGCTCCAACGGATCCCGCTGGTCGGGATCTCGGTGGGGATCGCCACGACCCAGGTCCGTCGCTTCGCCCACTACGGCGAGGCCGTGACCGTGGCGACCGAGATGAAGCAGTTCGCCAAGCGCGAGCCCCGCTCCTCCTACGCGGTCGATCGCCGGCAGTCCACCTGAGGCCTCCCCGGAGCATCCGGGCGGCGTGCCCCTATACTGGACGTTCGGAACAGCCTGTCTTCGGGGCGGGGTGCGATTCCCCACCGGCGGTGACAGTCCGCGACCCCTCGGGTGCCACCCGGGGGTGGACCCGGTGGAACTCCGGGACCGACCGTGAAAGTCGGGATGGGAGAGGACGGGTGGTGTCGGCGGCGGCCGTGTGGCCTCGCCCTCCTGCCCTTTCCGGCGGCCACGCCCCAGAGCGGAGGTGTTGGTGTCGGACCAGGCCTACATCGAGCGGGCGATCGCGCTCGCCGAGCGGGGGCGGGGGACGGTCTCCCCGAACCCCATGGTGGGCGCCGTCGTCGTCTCCGCGGACGGTCGGGTGATCGGCGAGGGGTGGCACGAGGGGCCGGGCCGGCCCCACGCCGAGGTCGTCGCGCTCGCGGAGGCGGGCGATGCCGCCCGCGACGCCACGCTCTACACGTCGCTCGAGCCCTGCAACCACACGGGCCGGACCCCTCCCTGCACGGGCGCGATCGTGGCGGCGGGGATCTCCCGCGTGGTGGCCGCGATGCGGGACCCGAACCCGATCGTCGATGGCGCCGGGTTCCGGGAGCTCCTCGCGAACGGGATCGAGGTCCGCGATGGGATCCTCGCGGAGGAGGTCGCCCGGCAGAACGAGGCCTTCGTGAAGCACGTCCGAACCGGACTCCCGTTCGTGGTGTGGAAGATGGCCGCGTCCGTGGACGGCAAGGTCGCCGCGCGGGACGGCTCGTCCCGCTGGATCACGGGCGAGGCGGCTCGCGCGGATGTGCACCGCCTGCGCGCCTGGTCGGACGCGATCGTGGTCGGCGCCGGGACGGCCCTCGTCGACGACCCGTCGCTGACGGTCCGCGAACCCGGGTACCGCGGGCGCCCGCCACTGCGGGTCCTGGTGGACGCGCGCGGACGCGTGCCGGCGACCGGGGACCTGTTCGACGACACCGCGCCCACGCTGGTGGCCACGACCGCGCTCGCCCCGGAGGAGCGGCGAGCGGAGTGGGCCACAGCCGGCGCCGAGGTCGTCGTGTACGAGCCCGAGGGGCAGGGCGTGCCGCTGTGGGAGCTGGTGCGCGACCTGGGCAAGCGGGACGTCCAGGGGCTGCTGCTAGAGGGCGGGCCGACCCTCGCGTTCTCGGCGGTCGAAGAGGGGGTGGTCGACCGCGTGATCGTGTACCTAGCCCCGAAACTGATCGGCGGCGTGGAGGCGCCGACGGTGCTCGGGGGGCGCGGCTTCGCGCCGATCTCGAGCGCGGTCCGGCTGCGCGTGCGCGCGTTCGACCTGATCGGGGAGGACCTGCGGGTGGAGGCCGATGTTCACCGGGATCGTTGAGGAGCGGGGCGTGGTCCTCGCGATCTCGCCGACCCGGCTGTCGGTCGGGTGCCGGACGGTGACCGCGGACTCGGACGTCGGCGCTTCCGTGGCCGTGAACGGGGTATGCCTCACCGTGGTCGAGCGCAGCGGCGAACACCTGGCGTTCGACCTGTCCGAGGAGACCCTGAGGCGGACGAGCTTCGCCCGCCTGTCGGAAGGAGACCCCGTGAACCTGGAGCGACCGCTCACGCTCTCGAGCCGGCTCGGCGGTCACCTGGTGCAGGGCCACGTCGACGGCGTCGGGGTGGTCACCGGCATCGACCGCGGATCCGACGGCGGAGCCTGGACGACGATCCGCGCGCCCGAGGATCTCCGCCGCTACCTGGTGCCCAAGGGCTCGGTGTGCCTGGACGGCGTGAGCCTCACGGTCGCCGCGCTCGAGGGGACGTCCTTCTCGGTCGCCCTGGTCCCGCACACGCTGGCGGTGACCACGCTCGGCCGGTCGGAGGTGGGCGACCCCGTGAACCTGGAGGTGGACGTGATCGCGAAGTACGTGGAGGCGCTCGTGGACGGGAGAGGGGCATGAACGACGGACAGGACCGAGCGGACCGGACGGTGTTCGCCCCGATCGAGGAGGCCATCGAGGACGTCCGCGCCGGCAAGATGGTCATCGTCGTGGACGACGCCGACCGGGAGAACGAGGGCGACTTCGTGATGGCGGCCGAGAAGGCGACGCCGGAAGCGATCAACTTCATGGTCACCCACGGGCGGGGCATCGTCTGCATGCCGGTGACCCAGCAGCGGCTCGAGGAGCTGCGGATCCCGCTGATGGTCGCGAAGAACAACGAGAGCCACGGGACCGCGTTCGCGGTCTCGATCGACGTGCGGGGGCGCACCACGACCGGGACGAGCGCGTTCGACCGCGCCGCGACCGTGCAGGCGATCGCCGACCCGGACCTGCGACCGGAGGACATCCGGATGCCCGGTCACGTCTTCCCGCTGATGGCCCAGGAGGGCGGCGTGCTCAGGCGGGCGGGGCACACCGAGGCGACGGTGGACCTCGCGCGGCTCGCCGGGCTCTACCCGGCCGGCGTCCTGTGCGAGGTGCTCCACCCCGACGGCTCGATGGCCCGGCTCCCCCAGCTGCTCCGCGTGGCCGCCGAGCACGACCTGAGGATCATCTCGATCGCCGACCTGATCGAGTTCCGGCGCCGCCGCGAGCACCTGGTCCGGCGGACCGCCGAGGCGGCGATCCCCACCGAGCACGGCGAGTTCCTCGCCTACACGTACGAGAGCCTGGTCGACGGCCGCGTCCACGTCGCGCTCGTGCTCGGCGAGGTTGGCGACGGCCAGCGGATCCTGGTCCGCGTCCACTCCGAGTGCCTGACCGGCGACGTCTTCGGATCGCTCCGGTGCGACTGCGGCGCCCAGCTCGAGGCCGCCGTCGAGAGGATCGGGCTCGAGGGCCGCGGCGTGATCCTCTACGTCCGGGGGCACGAGGGCCGGGCGATCGGGCTCACGCACAAGCTCCGCGCCTACCAGCTCCAGGAGCTCGGGAGGGACACCGTGGAGGCCAACGTCGAGCTCGGGTTCCCGGCCGACCCGCGCGACTACGGCGTCGGCGCGCAGATCCTCGCGGACCTCGGCGTTCGGACGATGCGGTTGCTCACGAACAACCCGGCCAAGCGCGCCGGCCTGGAGGGGTACGGGCTGTCCATCGTGGAGCGCGTGCCGCTCGAGACCAGCCCGAACCCGCGGAACATCGAGTACCTGCGGACCAAGCGGGAGAAGCTCGGGCACCTGCTCGGCAACCTCGGGTCCGACGTGGGCGTGGGGGCCGGGGAGGCGCCGTGAGGCGGCTGGAGGGCGAGGCCGCAGGACGCGGGCGCCGGTTCGCGGTCGTCGTCTCGCGATTCAACGAGCTCGTGACCGCCAAGCTGCTCGATGGCGCCCTCGACGGGTTCCGCGATCACGGTGTGGCCGAGGAGGGCCTCGACGTGGCCTGGGTGCCGGGCGCCTTCGAGCTCCCGCTCGTCGCGCGCCGGATGGCCGCCGCCGGAGGCTACGACGCGGTCGTGTGCCTTGGGGCGGTGATCCGCGGCGAGACGGCGCACTTCGACCACGTGGCCGGCCAAGCGGCCGCCGGGATCCGGGCGGTGGGGCTCGAGACGGGGGTGCCGGTGATCTTCGGGGTGCTCACCACGGACACGTTCGAGCAGGCGATGGACCGGGCCGGCGGCAAGCACGGCAACCGGGGCTGGGACGCGGCCGTGGCCGCGATGGAGATGGCCTCGCTCCTGGAGCAGCTGCCGAAGGAGGGATCCGGGTGATCGTCGACAAGCCCTGGGGCAAGGTGGTGACCTACGCGCTGAACCAGCCGAGCTCGGTCCGGGTGATCACGGTCGAGCCGGGCCAGGAGACCAGCGTCCACTACCACCAGATGCGCGACGAGATGTGGGTCGTCCTCGACGCGGGGCTGACGGTCCAGATCGGGAACCGGGTCGTCGAGGCGCAGCCGGGGGACGAGTTCATGGTCTCGGCGGAGACCACGCACCGGCTCACGAACCACGGCACCGCCCGCGGTCGGGTCCTGGAGATCGCGTACGGGTACACGACCGAGGACGACACGCTCCGCCTCGAGGACGACTACGGGCGTCCGCTCGAACCCGACTGGTGATGGCCGAACTGCCGATCGACGGCCGCGGGGACCCGTGCTAGGCTCCGCGCGCTCTTCCGGCACGGGAGGTTCGGTTGGCGGAGCGGGGCACCGTGAAGTGGTTCAGCAACGAGAAGGGGTTCGGCTTCATCTCACGCGAAGCAGGGGACGACGTGTTCGTGCACTTCTCCGCGATCGAGATGGACGGGTACAAGAGCCTGACCGAGGGCCAGGGCGTGGAGTTCGAGGTGGTCGAGGGCCCGAAGGGCCGACAGGCGGCCAACGTCCGTCCGCTCTAGTGTGCCCCGTTCCCCC